>Ga0137397_10000906_pt1 | contig 20537 bp, 25 predicted proteins | sample czorhiz116metaG_FD_106658 | JGI IMG/M metagenome (GOLD analysis project Ga0137397, IMG submission 106658) | Vadose zone soil microbial communities from Angelo Coast Range Reserve, California, USA - czorhiz1.16 metaG | ecosystem: Environmental > Terrestrial > Soil > Vadose zone | place: USA... | reverse complement strand
TTATTCCTACTTATTCCCTTCTTACCCCCAAAATAAGAGGAATAAGATGTAGTAAGATTGAATAAGATGGAATAAGAAATGTTGATTTTTGCTGATGTGGGTTGCGAAAGGATTTGTCCGCATTGAAAGTTGCCGAGATCAAGATCAGACAGCAGATATATTGACCAAGCCTCTTCCAAGAGTAAAACACAAGAAACATGTGTCAGAAATGGGTTTATCGCCGGTTTGAAGGGGAGTGTAGAGATGGATGGAACGACAACCCGGCACATGGGAAAGAGGCTTTCCAAAATTAGTAATGTATTATGTCAGCTTATCTTGTACGTCGGATACAAAGTCGCAGTCTCATATAAAGAGACGCCCCGAGTTAGGGGCAAGGGAGAATCTGTCCCGCTCACTCCCACTCCGTGCGCCCCGTAGCCTATCAAGACAGGCTGAAAACGTGTTTGTTGACAAAAGAACTTGAAGGTGTCGCGGCGGATGACTGGGAGTCCGGCGAGTCCGGCCCGGGGTTGCCTTGGCCGAAACTGCAACCTCGACAATGAATCAATCGCTCGCACAGTAAGGCGCTACTAGTGACTGTGAGCCAGACATCATGGTGCTTACCAACACCCGCAACTCAAAAGTTAGAGCATCGTCTCCCGCTTTTCATTGTCTTTGTCTAATTGGGATCCACAAGGTCTGTGTAACCCGATGTCAATGATTCAGTACTGGGTAGCGGCGCTGATGGTTGGCTTGGGAGGTATGGGCAGTCCAAGAAACTTGGGAAAGTTTGTTCTCGGTGGTAAGCAAACCGACTACAGTGGTGACAACGGCATTCAAGGTGCCAGCTTGGGCGTATCGGCCCCTCGATGCTCCAACGTTACATCGTGTGCCTATGCTAGATGATTGGCTCTTACGGTCCTAACTTGTGCCGTCTACGAGTAGCCATAAAACTATATCAGGTGCGGTTCATTATACTACACCGCTTTTCCTGCGCTCAGCCTCCAAGCGTCCATCACCGTCTACGGTCTATCGGCAGGTCCTATGCCTTCCATATGGAAATTGCCTTGCTTCGACCTCCTGCTAGCGCTCGCCTCCTTGCGCATGTCCTCACGACTCCTCAGCTCTGACAACACCTCCTCATGCGCTCATTGTGTTCCCTCATCGGCAGTCGCACGCTGTCATACTTCACTCCCACGCCCTCGGCTTCTAGTACAGCACGTGTCACCTGAGTCCACAGCCACTAATACTACGATGGTCGGCATTTCGGTCCGATCCCAGCCAGCACGAACTGGACGACGGTGATGCCAATCACTGGCTTAACGGGTTCCGTGCTCCCTCTTTGAAGGGCTCCATGTCAACTTCGTTGGGCTTCCCGGGGTCTCATGACCAAAAATTGGTTCTGTTCATTTTGTGGTCCATGCCGCAAAAATACCTCTCTTGCTGAGTCTTGCAAACGCTGAATGAAATGGGGAACGGGAATTACGAAAGACTTCGTACTAGACTCGGAGGCTGTACCGCATTACTAGCGCTCAAAGTTTAAGCATTCAGTGCTTCTTCGATTGCCAGGAGTGTTGTATCATACCGGTGAGAGCTGCCAAGTTACTGGCCATAGGATATTCTCTGAATTAAGCTGGTGCACGACTCAGACGTCCATGCAGTCCCAGCAGCGCGGCTCCGAGTCAAACACTCGGGGAACAATCTCAAAGTGCGGTGCAAAAGGGGGTATTAGGAATGTTGACGCTCGACAGCGGTGTCACAACCTCGCAGCATCCTTTAATGGGGGCTCGAAATTACTAGGGCTGCTCTCAACCTGCTCGGTCCTCTTCCACCCCTCCTTCCACCATATGGCACACTATGATATCTTTCGCGATTTGCTCGCAACGAAGTATCCTGCATATGGACACGCCTTATGGGAGCCAAGCCCGGGAAGACTTTATTCAGCCGTAGAAGTCGGCGATGTCGGCTTCGTTCGCCAATTTCGTCGACTGTTCAATGCTCTGCTTCCCGCGGATCACCCATCCCATAGAAATTTCGGCGTTCCCACATCTTATGAACCACTTGCAATTCCAAGAGTCGCGGAACACATCGACAGCCTGCCCCTCGATTCCCAAGATTTCTGCTCGGGAGGGGTTATGAAGACGCCCGAATCCGAAGTATTCGCTGCAGCGTAATCGAGATATACACTTTAAAGCTTGCTCGTCGCTTACGGTTTTTCTCAGGCCCCCAGACCCTGGACAACTCTCGTTCTCGTGCACGAGGAGGCAGGGCGGAGCTGTGCTATGCCTTCCTGTGCAGGCTCAACGCGAGGATACAATTGCAAAAGGAGCTTTCCGCGATTATATAGTTCGACATATCCGTAATTGGTACGCCTTCGCTCGGTCTCTCGGGCTGGGGGTAAACCAAATGGAGGACATAATTCTGGTCACTGGGCGGGACCGCACGAGATCTTGCACTAATGTTGTCTTCCCGGGAACTGAGGACCAGACAGACGCAAGGGTCTCATTCGGAGTTGAAGTTTCAGACCGCGTCGGCATCCAATGGAATTTCTCCCGCGAACATACTTTGGGAGCTGTATTGAATCGTGGCCGTAACGGGAAGGTGCGACAGTTTAAACTCTATAATGGCCTATAAGTCCCATACGTTTTACGATTTGTGTGAATTAGGAACTACCCGAGGATCAGTGCATCTTTATCCGAGGGTGGCGGGTCATCCGTACTCTAATAATATTGCGAAGGCTTCGAGGAGCAGCGGGACCCTCAGACCTGGATGGATATGATCCTGGATCAGGCACGTGTGCTGTGCTTGTCCCCACAGTTCCTAAGGCAAGAAAACACCACTTGGCAATCTCTAGTCGCCATCTGATCTGACCTTCCAAAGTACCGTGATCCTCTTCACGGTTTATCAGAGTATCTTGCTGAAGTGAATATTACTCACCTGCGGGTTTACTCCCCTGTGTTGGGATCTAATGTAGACTGCATAGCAAGCACCCGAGAGTGACATGGTCCTTGTTCACGACGATGACCTGGGATTTATCAAGGGGCTTGGAGGTGATACCGTGAGTCAAAGCATTTCTGTATCATTCGCATCTAGGTTGTCATTGCCATGCCACAAGTGTTTGGAGACACTCCAGGCAGATGTACTGAAGGGTCACCTCCAAAGTTTAAAGCCGGAGATACAGCAAGTTTTGTATGGTGAGTGCCTTCTAAATCACGGTTATAGCCTGCGCTCACAAAAACAAGATCACATAACCAGCGATGAAAACGGTCCAAACACGAGTACGACAGCACTTACAGTGGCTATGCTGTCAAAAGAGCCTCGAAGGAGTACGTTCTGCTTTTCAGTTTGCAACATTAGCGTTGCGTTGCTTGACCGTTCCTTCGCGACAGACATAGGCACTTCCCCTGAACCGCTTGCCGAGCCATCGTTGACAACTGCACCCCGGGCCCACACCCCAAATATCAGTGACCCGGGCGAACTTATGGATATATCCATACCTGTAGAGGCGTCACCGGAGGAGGGCCCGGATACCGCGATCCTGCCTGTGTTTTCCGCGCAGAAGCACCTGAGTGAAAACAGATCTCTTCTGTCAGATTCCAGTCGAGTAACAGACATGAGACAACTTCCTCCCGTCGTCTCCCAAGCACCTGACACGCGTTAGTGCTGCTTGATATTCCAAATAGCATAGTCGCCGATTTTCCTCATATCAGCCTTGCCCAAGAATATGTCTGTGCAGCCACCTAGACAAGATCAACAATCGGAAAGCCAGATAATTGTGCCGGCGCAGTGCATTGCACCTGTCTTGGACGCTCCACCACAGGACACATCTGAGGATACCGAGTGTACGTCCCGTTAATTTTCATTTGCGTCCCTGACTCCGGTGATTCAAACCACCTTGGTCTGTCTCAAGGGTCTTTCCTCGAGGTATTAAATTACCCCACCCGAGCGCAGCTCGAGGGCCGATGCAGCCTGCCGGACTGTATTACCCCGGCTTTCTTTGACCAACAAATACAAGAACTGCGGGATTATTGCCAAGAACACATCGGGTGTGTGATTGGTTTGTACCACGTCATTGCAATGGCTTCTGAACCCGTTCTCTTCATAGCTTTGCCGTGTCCTGCGGTTTCGCAGCTCCTTGTCTACGGTGCTGCGTAATGCCCGCGCGCTTTACTTCGGGATTTTGTAGCGAAGCCTGCTATGACGCACACCTGCGGCGACGAGGTTCCCATAGGCGGACAGTCTCTAGGAACACGCAGCGTGGAATGCGAAGAGTGTCGTTCGCTACGGGCAAAGCCAGGAATGAGGTTCTGCAGTGACGAATGCGCTAACGCAAACAGCCGCAATCGTATGCCATACAGCATAGTTCTCGATGAATACTATTGGTCATAATCATAATACGGTTGCTAATTTGGCGGCCTCGTAGGGCAGATTCTCTAGTATGGGTGAGTGGCGAATATTGGTTGCTCCAGGAACACAAGCTAAATAAATGTCAACCGGTCCCAGTTCAGTTCTTTACGAGTGGGTGGGGGATCCTTGAGGCGTTATTGCTTCCCGCGCGTGCTGAGCGACGACTGAGGCCAGGATGAATATCACAATGTGGTATTCTGATTTCATTTTCGAGTTATTCTATTTATCGTTATTTCGTGATTGTGTATGAAGGCATTGCTTGCTGCTCTAGTTGTTCGCTCTACCCTGTAAGATTATGCAAGGAGACATCCAAGCAGAGAAAACAGTTTATGGAGAAGTAGAAAAACTCTCGGGAGCATTGGAAGATCTGAGAATAAAGCTGCGGCCGTACAAGAAGGGCCTCATTTGAAAAGCAGGAGCGAACGATTCCTAGATCTCGTCGACAACCGATGTCTCAGATCGTGAACAAACGGATAAAACCCAGAGCCTGTCAATGATACAGAGCATGAAACATCTCAGGTAACGAGAACAGTATATCGGGTACACTTCACTAGAAAGCGATTGAGTCGTACGTTGCGACAAGACAACTCACGGTGGTTTCCGGACGTGCTGAGGGGAACCGAACACGGTTGAGTACCTCCGAGTCCTACTAGTAGCCAGCCCGGTTACATGTGGCAGTTGCCAACCCGGTGTCTGTGTGCAGACCTCCGGGGGCTTCCCACTGATCAAATGTCGTCGCGGAAGATGTTGTGGCATTCATGACGTATATTGTCAGCTTTTATCAACTTGGAATAGTCCTGGGAGGCAGGAAAAGTAAGCTGGCCGCAACAGAGAGCAAAGAGCCACTGCATAAGGTAGCAAAGACGCCAGCTTTGCACCGGTGTACAGTTCGTTGATCGGAGCAAGGTTGGAGCGAGGCGGGGCCCGCGATTCGACCAATGTCCAATGGGCAAACTCCGATTGGCTGCGGGTAAATCCGGGGTCAACGGAGCGGTGCATCCGCAACGCCGAACTCTTAAAAAACAACTAACGTCACCTCCAACTTTCCACACACCCACCCATCATCCCTTTCGTCTACTCTCTTTTTTCCCTTCTCGGTTACACCTTTGCAAAGCAATGCCTTACGCTCCCGGTAAGTAATACTAACACGTACACTCTCCAGGAAGTTGACCTCGTATCCAATTCGGCGTAGGTGACGCTAAGAGCGGTGCTCAGCTCTTCAAGACGCGCTGCGCCCAATGCCATACGGTCGGCGCGGGCGAAGGCCACAAAGTTGGACCTAACCTTCATGGGTACGCTATCGCGATGTCTTCTGTGTACGTGCGCGTGCTGATGTTCGTGACGTGGCAAAGCTTGATCGGTCGGCAAACAGGTCAGGCGGCAGGTTTCAAATACACTGATGCGAACCAGAAGAAGGCTATCACCTGGGGCGAGGACACGCTTTTCGAGTACCTGGCCAACCCCAAAAAGGTATGCCCCACGCGCGTTTATGATGGAAACCACCTCTGATACGTGTAAACGCTCAGTACATCCCAGGTACGACCATGGCCTTTGCAGGTTTCAAGAAGGAGAAGGATCGCAACGACGTTATCACATATCTCAAGGAGGCGGTCCGTTTTTTTCATGCACCATTCTCCCCACCGTCGACTGACGTTTCCTCCGGACAGGCTGCGTAAATCTGCGGTTGGCCTCAGGACGATAAAAAATAGCCCTATTCTCGGTCTTACATATGTTACACTGTCGGGTTTTAGTACCAGTAGATGTCAATACCGACTACTTTTTGTCTAGCTAGACCAGGATCTCCCCACTCATTAATATTGCATAGAATCGTTTGTTAAAGTGACCGTGTTGAAATCCGTCAGCGCTATGCATCGGTTTCGCTCTCGGAGTTCGGAAGCGGGTGGGACTTGATGACTAAGCGTGCTCATTTGACTCACATCTCTGCATCTTAGCTCGTCATTATGGACGACATTACTGCTGAAGACGAGAAGAAACCTTTTGATGCGCTCGCAGCTCAAAACGATGAAGACTCACAGCCGGACCCTGATGAACATATCATGCTCGAGTCAGGCCACGGCAGAGTGTGGCTTGTCAAGGTATGGCCCACTTCCGCCAATCACTTCTCTTTGCTCACAGAGTCTCACCTCATTCTCCCCTAGGTCCCAAAATTTTTGATGGAGCGTTGGTCCAAGTTTGATGCCGAGGGCGTTGAGCTGGCGAAAATCCGGATCTATGACGTCGCGCCGGGCGCGCCACCACGTATCATCGTGCTCGTTCCGCCGGAAGACGGCGCGGGGGACGGCGACATCTACGAGCTCGACATGGTCAATCAGGACGTGCACAACCAAGTCGTCGTTGCGGAGCGCGCCAAGGCACCCTCTGGCACGGGCCGCGCGCGCACGACGATCATGACGGGCAAGGTCAAGCACGAGTGCAACCTCCGACCGCGCATGACGGGCCGCTACGAGCGCCGCCTCACGGAGCGCGGATCAGCGGCCAACGAGCGCAGCGCACGCGTCGGGTTGATGGACGGGGCTCGTGCGGGGCGCGGAGGCGGGAAGATGCTCAGCAGCGGTATCACGTCTGCGGCAGGTTTCGCGGACCTCGCGGTGAGTGACGAGACGAGCATCCCTTTTTTACGCATTTTTCCGACATTCTGCTTCATCATATTGTCGATCGTTACAGCGCACAAAGGCCAAGCCACCAAAAGGGCAGTACGAGCGAATGGCGCGCATGCCCCGAAACCAACTCCTCGATGCGCTCTTTGCACTCTTTCGCGAGCGCGAGCATTGGCCGATTAAGCTGTTGCGGGAGAAGACACAGCAGCCGGAGGTGTACCTGAAGGAGGTGCTGTCAGAGATTGCGAGTTTGCATCGCAGCGGCGAGTTTAACGGCACCTGGGAGCTCATGCCGAGCTTTAAAGGCGATGGGGTGCGTTCGCTGATTATTGTCGTCCATCCATGATAACCTGATTTATATTTTTTTGTCGCAGATCAAGTCGGAGGGCATGTCGCAGTTATATGCGTCTCAACCGTCGAACGCGGACGTATCCATGGACGACTACGATGAGGAAGAGGAGGACGAGGATGACATGGAGGAGGTTATGGAATAAGGACTTTGAGACCTACCTCATTCACTTGCAGACACCATCACGATTTCATTTGTACCACCTCTGTATTTTACGCTACATTTCTAAATCGATCACATACGTGGGAAACTGCAGATGGCCGACAAGACCAGGTCACTTGCACCCTGTTGAACCACATACATCACGACTACATATTTTCATGCCTCGGCGGAAAAAAGTTTACACCTTCGTTAGTGGCATCCTCGTGGATGAACCTTTTGGGACCAGGTGCTTCTATCAAAGTGTCCTATACAAACCCGGAGAGTGCGAGATTTCCGTTGAGGTGTGTTTCCCCTTGATCTATGCGCGTCCGCCTCCACCAGCGTGCTCCGAACACCATCCGAGTCAACTGCTCACGCGCACATCTTTATCCGTAACTCAGGAGGCGCGCTGGCATCACTACCTCGATACGGGCCGTGTCCCACCCCCCGAAACCAGCCCCAATCCGGCTGGTCCGCATGTCCCCGCGACAGGAGAGGGAGAGTTGGCCAAGAGCACGGTTTCTCCCCACGATGATGGAACCGCCATCAGCGGGCAAGTAGGTCAGCTGAATATCGATGACCATTCGACTCTTTCGAAGATGCCAGTGCCCCTGCCGGGCTCGAACGACGGATCGGAAGATGGTTCTGGTACGCGCACTCCGGATCGCTTTCTCCCTCGCTTTCCTCCCCTTTCCATGCATTTCTCACTCTCCGCCGGCGCTTCTGCGTCGCATCCGTCTCTGTTTTCTATAGGTGCGCCGAGTGTCTCGCACCATCAACGCCCCCGCCCCCGCCGCGTTGACAATGAGAAGGAAAGAAAGAGCAAGTCTGGTCGGCGTTTGCGTCGACTTGAGAAGACGGTCGAAGCGCTATCCCATGGGCTGATCTTGGCGCTCACGCAACTTAAATCCGAGTCTGGAGGACAGTCAGGAACAGGACACGCGCGCGCGGAATCGCACAGTGTGACCCACCCGGGCTCGGGTCCACTCGGCGAAGGTCGAAAAGCGGTTTCTGCTAGTAATGACGCGACAGACGCGTTGTTGACAGCACTTTCGGGAGTGACGTTGTCAGAGCACTGTACGGAAAGCTTATGCTGCGTTTGTTGTCAGCGACGGCTGATTAGCAGTATTTGCAGCGCGCGCCAGAGTCGGTGACCTAGTATCGCCGCGGTCTGATACAGTATCATATTCCCGCGAAGGAGACAACAACCTTTTCGGCTGCGTCGCAACCGGAAACGACGAGTCGCTCTTCACTAGCAAAGACAGGTCCCCTATCTCTGGAATGCTTAGCCCCATCTTGAATTTCATCACGTCGTCAGACGTGTTACCGTTCCTGAAGCAGGCGGCGGTCCATGATGGTCTCAGAAATACCCAAATATTTGATCTACTTTGGGTGTTGAATAATCTTTTCAACATACACGGCGGGGTATGGCCTTCCCACTGGCTCAAAGGCGTGCCCATTCTGACGATTGGGTAGATTTTGATTCATTGTCTCCGAAAGGGTTTGAATACTATGAGCAATATTTCCCAGTCGCTTGGATTAAATGTATGGTCTCGCGACCCGGTCCTTTTCCGAAAACTGGACGAGGCCTACCTCAAGGAGCTCCGTCCCCATATTCGAACAGACGGAGATTACGACGGCGTTTCCAGCGCCGCTTGGAAATCATATTGTCTCGAACTCGCTGTCATATTTTCCGAACACTTTCCGGAATGGCAGTCTGTACGTGTCTTCCGAGATCTCTCGGAGAACTATAAAGGTTGCTTCGACCCTGTGATCACTACGTCATATATCGAGGACCTGACTACACTATGGATAAAGGTCCACCCTGCACTTCTAGAGGCAAATCAAATCAGTCCGTCTTCTTGCTTGTCGGTGACAAGAACTCTTTCTTCAGGTTACCCGTTGGTTTGAGCCGTTCATCGACTACGGTCCAGACTTCAATCGCGAAACGCCATTCTACGACTCCACGATTGCCCTCGGGTGTCGCGTTCGGGAGCTGCTGTCGGACGAGGGTGCCAAAGAGCCGGAGGCTTCCCGGACAGCTGATAACGTGAGCGTGTTTTTCCTGCGTCGCACGCATAAACTTCTCGCGACAAACACCCTTCCCTTCCTCAGCTGCTAGACTTCCTTCGCGAAAATCGGTCTCAGGCACTCGCGAAGATGCAGGCGGAAATGGAATCCCTCATGAGCTCTGTCTCGCGGGATTTTGTCGCTCCCGATGGTTCTAACAAGTCGCCCACAGAGTCTGATCCGCCATCGGTGGAGGAACTTGCCCTCGTCGATCGCGCGGACCAGGTTACTGGTTGGCGACTGGAGAAGGGTGCTGTCCCCGGTCGAGTCGCGCTGATGCTGCATGAGGTTGCGGTGACGAAGGGCTATCGTCCGCGCTTGCTCCGCGCGGGGACCGCCGCGGCGAGCGTTCGCGCTGGTATCTTTTGTGTCCTTACTCAGACGGAAGGGTTGGGTCGAGGCACGCCATTGAGTGAGGAGGACGTTTTCTGGGACGGGATTGTCTGATTGCCCTTGTGAGATTAAACGAATGCAAGTGAGTAAAAAAGGCTGTACTCGTATGTACCCCTGCTCGTGATTAACTATCACTTTCTGGGAGTATAATTTTTACTGTAGCATTTATCTGTTTCCATCCACAAAGGATATGTACTACGTGCTGTATATTTGTCCGAGCTCATGCAACATGCAACGCTTGCTCTCACTTCCCTGCTTCCCTAAGCATACATAGGTTATCACTTGCGGAAAAGGTCCTCGACTCAATAGCTCAGTGGTAGAGCATACGATTGCAGATCGTGCGGTCCCGTGTTCAAACCACGGGTCTATTATTCTTAAGGCAATTGTCATGGTTCTGCCTCTCTTCAACTTGGCTGTCCGTGATCCTCGACCTTTCGAGCTCTTCGTCTTCGTCCAACAAAGTCGTCGTTTGTTTTTCCTGCTTCACCCGCTCCCAGCCTATTCAGGTTCAGGGCACCCTCTGGTCATCTCCGCCGGGATGCGCTCCACTTAGCCCACCCGATGCCCAAGCGGCAAGCTACCCAGGGCGCTACCGGAGCATTACATGGACGTGCTGCATATCATACCAAGCACGTGGCTGATATCGGCTCGGACTCGAAGTGAACGGTTCCTGAACGCTCTGCGATTGTTTTTTGGCATTTCAGCCCACAACTGATTCTGTATCTAGATCTTGGCAACCCCCGGGTCAACCTGCTACGGGTACAGTCCTCGTAAGATAAACGTGGGACATTGGGACCGTTCCGGCGTCGAGCTCGGCTTGGTCTGAACTAGGTTACAATGCAATACATATACCCACAAAGCCAGTAAACCTGGAGATGGAGGGTTGCTCCCGGTTAAAATGGTCGTGACTGTCACTGCCAGGCGTGTCGGATACGGGGACTCAGGACCGTGACTTGTCCCCAAAAAGGTCGAGATCATTGGCGAACTAGGGTTATTGTCCGACCTGTGCGCTGGCGAGCGTAAGGATGGCATACGGTCTGGCTCCTCATCTTCTCTTTTTAGTCCATTTTCTACCTTATTCTACTTCATCCTTCGTGCCCTTCCGATTTGTTGTTACTTTCCCTTTCTGCTTATGTTCTCCTCGATTTCCTTACTTGGGACTGCCATGTGCTCATTGGTGATTGGTCAACCACGATTTATTACCTCCTCCCCATTTTACTACCGCTACTTCTCTTGTTTCCGCCGCGCGAGCGTGTCGCCGGTGCTACCACATGGACATTCGACTCATCTTGCAGATCGTGTTCTCGGTTCATAGATAGTGTACGTATCCATTGTCAGTAGCTCGGGTGTATAAAAAGCGAGCTCGGTCTCGCAACAGGGACCAGTGCACTTTTGAGTCTGGACCCCTTCTCTCTCTCGCGCGCGCGGACTTCCTTCGGGTTGATCTGTCGCGCAAACTTTCGAACTCACCGTCGGACCCTTCGTGGTTTCGGCGCCTTACACGAGCATCGATGAACGCGTTGAATGCGTTGCCAACATAGTGGGGTGGTAGATATTGAAGCTCCTTTAGCTCGGATAACAACTCTGACGATGATTCACCATCCCCTACTTGCAGAGAACGAGAGATCTGCCTGCGGTAACCGTTGTGAACATGAAGTGTCTTCACATTGCTGAACGACACAAGAAGCTCGCGCCACTGACTGGATGTGGTCGGCTGCATTGTTGGTCTCCGACGGAACGAGGTCCCTCCGAAATTCGAGAGTGAGGCCTAGTGAGGTGTTCCACCGCAGAAGATACTGCCCTCAATGTACGGAAAATTTGTGCTGCGGGCGCTCGTAAGCGGTCGACGGAGTGCGAAATTAATTCCCCCGTCATCATCCCCAGTAACGTCGCGAGCGATTTCAAGTTCGAGGTAATCATGATAAACGGAAGAGGGAGAGAATGTGCCAACCGGCGTGCCATATGTACAAAGCAGGCTAAGACCGAGGTGGGTTGCTAAGGCGAGTATGAGGCGACGCCATCTTGGGCAATCACGTGCAAGCTTGTACCACCAGTGTTCGCGGTCCCATACACCACCCTCTAGGATACGGGCGACATCGGTTTCATTCTCATCAGGCCGGCAGAAGTAAAATATGTTGAGATGTGAATTGTCGTCAAGAATATGGATCAACATCCGTGATGAACTGTTGTCCTCGGACCACGGTCACTCACGAGCTGATAAGTTTGGCGGGAGGAGGGGGCGTACCTCGGAAGTTTGCGACCAAAATGGCTGATGCCTTGAGTTAATGGAACAAGAGAGGTCGACGGTGGAACGTGAAATATACGGGGGGTGTATGTAACATTTGTCGGGTGCATTGTCTGAGTATTTTTATTTATAATTATGCAACACATAAGAGTGTGTCAACAAATTATTAAATTATCTTAAAGTCGACTTAGTGGCCAGTATATTGGACATTTCTTGACCCGCAAAGTTGATCTCGCTTTATCAGTGGCAGTACGACAGTAGTGCACCGGGCGAGCTTGGTATTCTCACATCCCCACAACTTTGTGATCAATTGCGTTCAGGTCTGGCCCCTGTCATTTATCATTTATAACAGTCGCGTGCTTTACCCCTCTTCTCGCATGTAAGTTACGAGTCGGCTACTGCAGAACCAACCACGCCCAACTTGAAGAAATCCAGCCTTCATTCAATGTCACGAAGGCCAAGGCTGAAGGTTTCTATACCGGAGACGACTGTTCAAGCACTCTGCGAAGCTTTGGATGATATTATCCAACCCACCTTCAATGACGATGATATACAGCATCGCCTGGGGGACGTTTGGTTTATTGTCCACAATGCTCTCTCGGAAGACCAAACGCTGGGCACACGCCTTACCGATCGAGATCAATTTCGAAAACGTATTGATACAATAGGCGAGGAATCATTCATCGAGTCATTGAAGGATATGGCAAGGAGGAAATCTTGGCGGGACTTACTCGAAAACAGTATGTTATTCCTTGTGTCTGATCTCCACCACTTCAATCTTGGCCTGTCTCCAGAGGTGTTTCTGAAGCAACCAGAACGAGAGTGGAGCTGGTCACTGCTTTCAATGGATGGTACGCAGTAGTCTTGCGGCCACCGTACGCTTCGTTGATTGTTTTCGATCACAGCTGCCGTGTGCGCGTGGGACACCCCTTTCAAAGGCGAAGCTACAAATGTACTTATCAAGACTATCGAGAATTACCTCGACAAACGGAGAAAGGCTTATTCAATGCAGGCATGCATGGTAAATTCGTCTGGAACAGGGAAGTCCCGTATTGTGCATGAAGCAGCGAGAAAGATTATCACCGTGCCGATGTGCTTACGTGGATATGGAACACAAGGTTGCATGCCCTACGCCCTTTGATGTTTGACGTGCTTATGACATGCATCCAGGATTCCCTCCTCTTGATGTTGATCTTTGTGGTTGGTTTCAAGAGCAGGCCCAGGCATCTGCCAGACCATACGAGCACGCCGTAGTTGTGAAAAGACTACACGATTTCACTTACTCTCTTTTAACCGTCCTTCTCAATCACCTCAAGGATATCGAGTCGAAGGAGCACCTCGAGGAGGCCAAGTCGGGGAAATATAGTGAGTATCTTGTAATTCGTTCCCAAGCTACGCGCTCACGTCGTTGCAGGTATCCCGAGAATACCGCCATCATGTGATTCGGAAAATTGTCTCTCGCTTGAAGGCCTTGTGAAAAAGCGCCAAGAGGTGCTGGCGTCAAAGTTCTGCGACTTGATGACGAGAAATATGACATTTGAATTTCATAATGATTACCGGGTTCGTTTTTACAAAGGCGTGATATCTGAGGCCCGGGTAAATTTCCGCGTCCTTCACCATTTTTTCTGAAGATGACAGAACTTTCTAGTTGGCAGAACGAGAACGCAGCGGAGCATCCAAAGGGTCAAACACAAGTAGATTCAACCAATATGATACATCCGAAGTCCGCAAGAAGATCGAAAATGCCGCGGAAAACCTTTGTCGGTTCATAGATCCGCATGGCGTGTTGGACTCGAACGAAGGGTCACGATGGCCCCTAGTCATCTTCGCTTTTGACGAGTCCCATATGCTCACAGAATTTCCGGAGCGCTGCGGTTGGACCTTGTTCTCCGCGTTGCGTGATACCTTGCGAGTGATCGTCAAAAAGCCCATATTCTCTCTGTTTGTTTCCACAGCGGGAAGCCTTCTTCAGACAGAATCAGGCCCTTGGGGCCTCATAAATGACAACCTTCGTCCCCTGGGTCCCATCACGGAAATAAGCTTTGACGACATCGCGTACTCCGCAAAGGAAGACACTGTTTCATTGAGTGAAGTGGTAACGACGAATTGGATATCTCATCTCGGCCGCCCATTGTGCGTCCACTTCACATACTCCTCTCGAGACTAGCTTATTTCCTACCTAGGTTTGGCGTCTATCATGACCAACTGGGGTACGACGAGGAACTTCTCACGTTTGCGAAGCAGAAACTATTGGATGGCAAGCAACGGCTGGAGAAGAAGGACAGTTCAGGTTCTCTCGCATGCCTTTCCGTGCGGTTTGCTCTCGAGTTCGACACGGCCTCGAATTTCCGTGAGGTCGCTTGTAAACAAATCGAGCGCCACATGCGATTGTGTCTCGCCGCAACGATGGGATGCAAAACATTGATCACCTTTACTGGATCGGAACCCCTGCTAGCTGAGGCGGCGTCGCAACTTATGCACGACAGTATAGTGAATCCGGTGTGTCGCCTGGCCAACCATTCGGACTTGCATTGTGTCGACCGTGGGCTGCGTGGTGAACTTGTGGCCGCATTGGTCCTTATGCAGGCACGTGACAAGGCAGTGGGATGGACGAGATGGACAAGATGGGTGTCCGTCAGCAGCTTCATGGAGGCCCTACTTCCAGAGCAGACATACATGGCACTTGAAGGCTCACGGCCGACATCTTGGCGCGCAGGAGAGGACAAGCCATTCGTTGAGACGTTCCAGGATTACGCGATTTGGTTCAACCACGTGATCAAGATCCAGCACGACACCTTGATCAATACTGAGCATCTCTGGTCGTTCATCACGCGTGGCGCGATGATAATATGCGCCCACAGTCAATCTGGTGTCGACATTGTCATACCTCTTTGTCTCGAGACAGAAAGGCTTTCGCGCAAGACCGTGTCTGCGATACTTATCCAGGTCAAGAATTCGAGCAGATATGGGAATGAAGTCAACACCAAGCTGTTTGACAACTTATGCCCATTCGAAGTGGGCCTATTCAACAAAGGCTCAACCCCGAGGCCCGTCATCCGAATGGTTTTTGCCCTCGCCTCCCAAGAATCTGAAGTACACTTCCCGGAAGTGAGCGAGTCCTGTAACGAATTCACTGGTTTCGATATTTGGTGTGCGGGACTGTCGTGTTTCCGCAGCGTTAACAAAGATGACTTGGCGTCATACCAAGTTCTGCTGGACCGCTCGCTTCAGCCCCACGACGCATTCGATTTTAGCGAGTCGGTAAAGGACGAGTACAGGTATCTGGATGATGAGACAAGGCAGGCCAGAGGACATCGGATGCGGAGGATGGCCCCGTTGACCTCGGATGAGGATGAGCACCACCTGCTTCACCTCTAGTAGCGATTGGCCGAAAACGAGGATGCTAATGTACTTGTTACGGCTGTCAGCTAATAGATTTTAAACGACTGAGCTTCGGAAGTATTAATTAACACAACAATATTTGTACGAGCATCTTGTCATAGCCTTGCATCAGTGCCCAGTGCTCAATTGCGCATGCACTTTAAATTTTGTCCGTCTAATTCAGGTAAGCAATTTCCTCTGTGTTTGTGCGGTGATTCGGCGCTGGATACCAAGTTAACTCCCACTGATACTTTCTCAAGGGAATTACTTTAGGCGTGCTTTATTCGTGTACGTACGGAATGTCGAATCAATCTATGGTTACTATGTTCCTGCCCATGTCTCATCCCCTGCAAAGTAAGGTGACCTTATAAACGGAAGGCATAAAGCAAGCGAAAGACGAAAAAAGGGAGCTTAATCACCGCGCAGAGCCACGTCCAATCGCAGTTTCGGACGTGCGGTCTCGCATGCCCTTCAAAAACCTAACCATCTCCATCCTGCCCGTCCCACGCAGCATGCCCGTCGGCATTCGCCTCGATGTCGGCCCAGTCTCCATCGCAATCTACATCCTCATTTTTCCTTGACGGGAGGGCAGGTCCTGCCTGGCAATGAGCGATGGGAGAATGGGCATGAGGCGGCCCACGACGCGGGCCGACGATGTACATGGCCAGCGACCTTGCCGACGTCGCTAAGGATGCTAAGTCCAGTAAGGAGGGCGATTAAGGTCCATTAAGCGCTTTAAGCAGCCAAAACGTTTCCTGATGGATGCGCATCGCAGAAGTGGCGGAGGGCATCCGAGTCCGAGTCCACGGCGGCGTTGTACGCTTCCGTAAGTGCCGCGTCGCCCATCCGTCCGCGCGGCCTCCACACGCAGCGAGCGCGGGGCCGCCCCGAGGTGTCACAGGAAGTTGCGATGGTGACGATACATGGTTAGCACGCATGCGCGTTAAAAAGAGAACCTTGGGCGGGGCGCGGGCACCGCAGATGCTGCCTCGGGCGCGGAAGCGGTGTTGCGGAGAGGAAGGGCGAACTCGGCGCTTGGTTTCGGCAGTTGGTTTGCGCTCACTAGCGCTCAATACCAGATCGGATCGATGGACGCTAATGGGTTTGTAGCCCCTGTCCCCGTGATTAATCATCCTGTGTCACTTTGACCTTTTCCCCGATCCTACGAACATGCCCTCCGAGTCAGAAGACGACGTTTCTGAGGTCCGCATGCAAGTTGACGAGCCAGCTGCTGCAGAGCCAACCACGCTCAAGAAATCCAGCCTTCCGCCAACGCCGCCAAGGGTTTCTATACCAGAAACAACTTTTCAATACCTCTGCACCTTTTTGGAACGTAATATAAAACTCGCCGACGAAGACGCCCATATCCTACTTTTCCTGAATTCCATTTGGTTTACTGTCCATCGTGCTCTCTCAGAGGACAAAATACTGAGCCCACGTCTCGCTAACCAAGCTCAATTTCGAGCAAATGTTGATAAAATAGGCGAGACATCATTCATCAAGTTGTTGAAAGATACGGCAAGCAGGAAATCTTATCAGGACTTGATTGAAAACGGTACGTCATTCCTTGCGTCTGATCTCAAGCATCCTAATTGTGTCCTGTTTCCAGAGGTGTTTCTAAAGCAACCAGGACGAGAGTGGAGCCCGTCACTAATCACAAAGAGTGGTGTGCAATAATCTTGCGGCAACCGTACGTTTCGTTGATTGTTTTTGATCACAGCTGCTGTAGGCGCGTGGGGCACCACTTTCAAAGGCGACGCTCCAAATGTACTTATTAAGACCATCGCGAATTACCTCGACAAACGGAGAAAGGCTTATGAAATGCAAGCATGCATTGTAAATTCGTCTGGAACAGGGAAGTCCCGTATTGTGCATGAAGCAGCGAGAAAGATTATCACCGTGCCGATGTGCTTACGTGGATATGGAACACAAGGTTGCATGCCGCCCTACGCCTTTTTATGTTTGACGTGCTTATAACATGCATTCAGGATTCCCTCCTCCTGATGACGATCTTCGTGATTGGTTTAAAAAGCAGGCCAGTGCCACATCATACGAGGAAACCGAAGTCGCGAAGATGTTACATGGTTTCACTTGCTCTCTTTTAACCGTCCTTCTCGATCACCTCAAGGATATTGAGTCGAAGGAACACCTCGAGGAGGCCAAGTCGGGGAAATGCAGTGAATATCCTGCAATTCGTTCCCAAACTACGTGCTAACGTCGTTGCAGGTATCCCGAGAATACCGACATCATGTGATACGGAAAATGAAAATTGTCTCTCGGCGCTTGAAGACCTTGTGAAAAAGCGCCAAGAGGTGTTGGCGTCCAAGTTCTGCGACTGCATGACGAGAAATATGACATTTGAATCTCATAATGATTACCGGGTTCGTTTTTACAAAGACGTGATATTTGAGGTAAAGTTCCGTATCCTTCACAGTTTTTCTGACGATGATAGACCTTTCTAGTTGGAGGGACGGCCCAGTGGAGTATCCCAAGGATCAAGCATTTCCGAAGTCTGCAAGAAGATCAAAACCGCCGCGGAAAACCTTTGTCGGTTCATAGATCCCCATGGGGTGTTGAACTCGTACGAAGGGTCACGATGGCCCCTAGTTATCCTCGCTTTTGACGAGTCCCATATCCTCGCAGAATTTCCTCAACGCTGCAGTTGGACCTTGTTCTCTGTGTTGCGTCGTACGCTGCAAGAGATCGGCGAAAGACCCATATTCTCTCTGTTTCTTTCGACAGCGGGAAGCCTTCTTCAATTTTCTCCGAAATAGAATCGGGCCCTTCTGGCTGGGTCGTCAATCACAGCCTTCATCCTCTGGATCCCATCACAGAAATAAGCTTTGACGACATCGCGTACCCCGCAAAGGAAGACACCGTTTCATTAAGTGAAGTGGTAACAACAGATTGGATATCTCATCTCGGCCGCCCATTGTGCGTCCATTTTACATACGCCTTGGGAGAGTGGCTTATTTCCCACCTCGAGTAGGTTCGGCGTCTATCATGACCAACTCGGGCACGAGAATGAACTTTTTGAGTTTGTGAAAAAGAAGCTATTGGACGGCAAGCGAGAGCTGGGGAAGGAGGCTAGTTCAGCTTCTCTCGCATGTCTTTCCGTGCGGTTCGCTCTGGAGTTCAACGCGGGCCCGAAATTCCTTGAGGTCGCTTGTAAACAAATCGGGCGACACATGCGACTGTGTCTCGCCGCAACGACGGGATGCGAAACGTTGATCACCTTTTCTGGATCGGAACCCCTGCTAGCTGAGGCGGCGTCGCAACTTATGCACGACAGTATGGCGAATCCGGTGCGCCACCTGGCCAACCATTCGGACTTGCATTGTGTCGACCGTGGGCGGCGTGGTGAACTCGTGGCGGCGCTGATCCTTATGCAGGCGCGTGACATGGCAACACGGCTGCCAATGCATAAGGCGGGATGGGTGTCTGTCAGCAGCTTCATGCAGACCCTACTTCCAGAGCAGAATTACATAGCACTTGAAGGCTCACGGCCAACATCTTGGCGTGCAGGAGAGGACAGGCCATTCGCTGAGACGTTCCAGGATTATGCGATGTGGTTCAATCACGTCATCAGGATCCAGGACGAGACATTGATCAATGCTGAGCATCTGTGGTCGTTCATCACGCGCGGCGCGATGATGATATGCGCTCACAATCGAGCTGGTGTTGACATTGTCATACCTCTTTGTCTCAAAACAGAAAAGCTTTCACGCGAGACGGTGTCTGCGATACTTATCCAGGTCAAGAACTCGAACAGATATGGGAACAAAGTCAACACCAAGCTGTTTGACAACTTATGCCCCTTCCAAGTGGGCCTGTTCGATGAAGGCTCAACCCCGAGGCCCGTCATTCGAATGATGTCTACCCTCGCCTCCCAAGAATCTGAAGTACACTTTCCAAAAGTGAGCGAGTGCTGCAACGATTTCACTGGTTTCGATATTTGGTGTGCGGGACTGTCGTGTTTCCGTAGCGTTGACAAGGATGACTTGGCGTCATACCAAGTTCTGCTGGGCCGCTCGCTTCAGCCCCACGACGCATTCGATTTGGGGGAGTCAGTAAACGACAAGTATGTGGACGATGAGACAAGGCAGGTTAGAGGACTTCGAAGGCGGAGGATGGCCGCGTTGACCTCGGACGATGCTGAGCATCGCTGGCTTCACCTTTAGTGCCCATGGGCCGAAAAGCGGGGATGTCAATGTCCTTATTATGGCGGTTCGGAAGTGTCACAGTAAGCGCAACTGTATTGGTATTTGTACGAGCATCTTGTTCATCGCACACATGGCCACTTCAGGAAAACATGATCTCACTTGCCCATGACTTGTGCCTGTGCAAGCGCTCATCCCCAGCCAAAAACGAGGTGATTCGGGCCAATTCCGGTCGAAAGGGAGCAAAGGAAATAGATATGTATGTAATAGATATGCAACCATTCAATCCGAATAAAAATCTACCAAATGCCAAATAATCGTAAAGAACATAGTCATCGTCCGAGATCCGGCTCGAAGATGGAAATACGACTTTGTCGTGTGGATTCATTGCCCCGCCGCGCAGCGCGAGTATTAGTACTGTAGGCTCCGTGTATGTATGCGATCTGCCGTGCTGGATCTCCGCTCCCCCAATATACGCTACATTTGTAAGTCGTCTGTTTCCTCATTGCTCCCATTTCTGCCTAACAATCTTTCCACCTCTGCCAGGTACTTCATAGATTACATTGTCCCATAGATGGAGAATAGAGAACACTACTCATCAGCAAAACCAGAATTTCCTCATAGCAACTCATAGTATTTGTCAGCATCCATAGTGGTATAGTGTATCATAGCATCAGTAAAATTCAACAAAACTTACCGCACTTACCCCCATATTTGCTTATTTCCTTCTTATTACAAATGGACTAAGAAGCCATAAGATGACAAGGCATTCCTAAGCTTGTAAGTTAGCCTAT
>Ga0137397_10000904_pt1 | contig 20553 bp, 12 predicted proteins | sample czorhiz116metaG_FD_106658 | JGI IMG/M metagenome (GOLD analysis project Ga0137397, IMG submission 106658) | Vadose zone soil microbial communities from Angelo Coast Range Reserve, California, USA - czorhiz1.16 metaG | ecosystem: Environmental > Terrestrial > Soil > Vadose zone | place: USA... | reverse complement strand
CCGCGGCCGTTACGCCACCGACGCCTCGCACTACCAGATGATGCCGGTGGGCGTCGTTTTGCCGCGCACGGTGGCGGAAGCCGAGCGCGCCATGGCTCTCGCGCGCGCAGAGGGCGTCACCGTGCTGCCGCGCGGCGGGGGAACCTCGCAATCCGGACAGACCGTCAACGAATCGCTGGTCATCGACTGCTCGAAATATCTCGATCATGTGATCGAGATCGATGTGGCCAACGCCCGCTGCGTGGTCGAGCCCGGCATCGTGCTCGACGAGCTCAACCGCAAGCTCAAGCCCCATGGCCTGTGGTTTCCGGTCGACATCTCGACCGCTTCGCGCGCCACCATCGGCGGCATGGTCGGCAACAATTCCTGCGGCGCACGCTCGCTGCGCTACGGCAATACCCGTGAAAGCGTGCTCTCGGTCGACGCCGTGCTGGCCGACGGGACGGCGGCGCATTTCGGCCCGGTCGCGCCGGATCTTTCCGACCTTCCGGATGCCTCGCCGCTCAAGCTTCTGGCAAAGGACATGCTCGAGCTCGGCGCGCGCGAAGCCGGCGCCGTGCGGATACGCTTTCCGCAGGTCCAGCGCCGGGTCGGCGGCTACAATCTCGATGCGCTGATTCCAAATCTTGCAGCGCGGCCGGACGCAAAACCGGGAACCACTTTTGCTGGCCGCGCTGCTCCCGGCCGCAACGACGTCAACCTGGCGCATATCCTGGTCGGATCCGAGGGCACGCTCGGTTTCTCCAACCGGATCGAGCTCAAGCTTTCGCCAGTGCTCGGCACCCGGCGCACGATCGGGGCCTGCCACTTCGGCAGCTTCCGCGGCGCCATGGAGGCGGCTCAGCACATCGTCCAGCTCGGTCCGATCGCGGTCGAGCTGATCGATCGCACCATGCTCGGCCTCGCGCGCGGCATCGAGATGTTCCAGCCGACCATTGCAAGCGTCGTGCGGGGAGACCCCGAGGCCGTTCTGTTTGTCGAGTTAGGCGAGGAGGAGGAAGGCGAGAACCTGCGCCGCCTGTTTGCGCTCAGCGAGCTGATCGGAACGCTGGGATACGCCTTCGACAAGCGCGGCCCGCAGTGGGGCGGCGTGGTCGAGGTGCTCGGACCCAAGCTGCAGGCCGCGATCGCCGAGGTACGCGCCGCCGGCCTCAATGTGATGATGTCGATGAAGGAGGCGGGCAAGCCGGTCTCTTTTGTGGAGGATTGCGCGGTGCCGCTCGAGCATCTCGCGGACTACACCGACAGGCTCACCGCGATCTTCACCAAGCATGGCACGCGCGGCACCTGGTACGCGCACGCCTCGGTCGGCTGCCTGCATGTGCGGCCGGTGCTCAACCTGCGCCTGGAGAAGGACGTCACGGCGATGCGCGCGATCGCCGAGGAGGCGTTCGCGCTGGTGCGCGAATACAAAGGCTCCCACTCCGGCGAGCACGGCGACGGCATCGTGCGCTCGGAATTCCATGAGGTGATGTTCGGCGAACGTCTCGTGCGCGCGTTCGAGCAGGTGAAGGACCGCTTCGATCCCAAGGGGCTGTTCAATCCCGGTCGCGTGGTGCGCGCGCCGAAATTCGACGATCGCAGCCTGTTGCGCTATGCGCCTGGCTATCACGCCGATGAGCTGACCACGCATCTCGACTGGCGGGCCTATCCGGGCGCCGGCCACGGGTTCCAGGGCGCGGTCGAGATGTGCAACAACAACGGCGCCTGCCGTGCGCTCGCCGGCGGCGTGATGTGCCCGAGCTATCGGGTCACGCGCGAGGAGCGCGACGTCACGCGCGGGCGCGCCAATGCGCTGCGGCTGGCCATCACCGGCCAGCTTGGGCCTGATGCATTTGTTTCCGACGAGATGGCCGAGACGCTGAAGCTCTGCGTCTCCTGCAAGGCGTGCCGGCGCGAATGCCCGACCGGCGTCGATATGGCGCGGATGAAGATCGAGGTGTTGGCGGCACGGGCCGCGCGCGGAGTTCTCTCTGGCCGCGACCGCTTTGTCGGCTATCTGCCGCGCTACGCGCCGTTCGTTTCGCGCCTGCCGTGGTTGCTCAATCTGCGCGACCGGATTCCGGGGCTGGCGTGGCTGTCGGAACGGGTCGCAGGCTTCAGCGCCAAACGCAGCCTGCCGCGCTGGCGCCGACCGTTCCGCGACCCCAAGGCGCCGATCGGGCCGGAGAATGGCCGCGAGGTCGTGCTGTTCGTGGATACGTTCAGCCGCTATTTCGAGCCTGAGAACGTCGAGGCAGCGCTTGCTGTGCTCGAAGCGGCCGGCTGCCGGGTGCATCTGCCGCGGCCGGATGACCGGCCCTTGTGTTGCGGGCGCACGTTCCTCTCGATCGGCGCGGTCGAGGAGGCGCGGCACGAAGCGCAGCGCTGCCTCGACGCCTTCGCACCCTATGTGGAGCGTGACATCCCGATAGTCGGGCTCGAGCCAAGCTGTATGATCGGGTTCCGCGACGAGATTCCAGCGCTGATCAGGACCGAGGACGCGCGCGAGCTTGCATCACGTGCGCTGATGTTCGAGGAGTTCGTCGCCAAAGAGCTTGGCGGCGCGCTGCCGCTTGCACCGGTCGGCAAACAGGCGCTGCTGCACGGGCACTGTCATCAAAAGTCGTTTGCGCTCATGGATTCGGTGATGGCGGCGCTCAAGCTCATTCCGGAGCTTGCGGTGGAACCGATCGAATCGAGCTGCTGCGGCATGGCGGGAGCCTTCGGCTACGGCGCCGATACGATCGACGTGTCGCTCAAGATGGGTGAGCTGTCGCTGCTGCCGGCCGTGCGCAAGGCCGCCCCCGACACGATCATCATCGCGGACGGCACCTCCTGCCGGCATCAGATCAAGGACGGAACCGGCCGTGAAGCGTTGCATGTCGCGCGCCTTCTGGCCATGAGTGTAAAGGCCAACGTTAAGTCGGCGAGTGTTAAGGCTGCGCAAACCGGGCCAATATCCGCCGATTGACTGCGGACGCAAGCCGCAACAGAATCGGCTGGTGCCGCCCGATCCGATTCAATCAATCGGATCAAGGTCTAGAAAGCGCACAGATGCTGCGAACTCGGCGCAAACAAGTCTTTACCTTCCTGGGCGCGGTCGCCATCATCGGCGTTTCCGCGTTGGCGTCGCAATATGTCTGGCGCGAAGCGGGGCTGAAGTCGCTGCAGGCCGTCAATGAGCAGCGCGTGCAACTGGTCGCCAACGCGCTCACGGCCGAGGTGGGGCGCCAGGACCATCTCCCCGTTGTGCTGTCGCTTGATCCGGACGTGCGCAATGCGCTCAGGTCGCGGGATGCCGGAAGCCTGGAGCGGCTCAGTCGCAAGCTCGAAGTCGTGAGCCGCGAGGCCGATACGCGGGCGCTCTATCTCATTGCGCCCAACGGCATTGTGGTCGCGAGCGACAATTGGCAGGCGTCGGACACCCTGGTGGGCCGCAACCTTGCGGATCAGCCTTATTTCAAGAAGGCGGTCGAAAACGGCAGGAGCAGCGATCTCGGCGTCGAGCCCGATAGCAACCGGACGCGCTACTATCTCGCCGAATCGGTGCGAGCCGGCCCAGACTTGCTCGGCATAGCGGTCGTCCGGATCGAGTTCGATGCGCTGGAGGCGGCTTGGGAGCGGGCGGCCGAGCGCGTCCTGGTGGCGGACACCGATGGGATCGTGTTTCTGGCAAGCGATCCTGCGTACAAATATCGTTCCATTGGCGGAAAGACTCTAACCGTGAGCGACAGCGCCGAGGTTGCCAAGCGCTATCCGGGGGTGCTGGCGGAGCCGATCCACATCAAGGTTCTTGAGCGTCGCGGTGCGGATTCGATTATCGAAGTCGAGGCGCCGGACGCGGGCGCCAGCTATCTCTATCAGACCATGCAGCTCCCGCTTTACGGCTGGACGATCCATCGGTTCACTGATCTGGCCACCGTGCGCGAAGATCGGCGTGACGGAACCATCATCGGTGGCGCTATCATGGCGCTGATCATCGCGCTCGTGCTTTACGTGATCGAGCGGCACCGGGCCTATGTGGTCGAGAAAGCCTCGGCGGCGCAGCTCAAGACGCAAGTTGAGGAGCGCACGCGCGATCTCAGCGAGTCCAACGCCTCGCTGCAGACCGAGATCGACGAGCATCGCCACACCGAAGCGCGGCTGCGCACCACCCAGAACGAGCTGGTCCAGGCCGGCAAGCTTGCGGCGCTGGGGCAGATGTCGGCCGCGCTGGCGCATGAGATCAACCAGCCGCTTGCCGCGATTCGCACCTTCATGGCGAGCGCGAAGGTGTTCGCGCGCCGCGGCGATCTTGCGCAGGTCGTGAGCAATCTCGACCTGATCACCGATCTTGCCGAGCGCATGGCCAGGATCACCGGTCATCTCAAGACCTTTGCGCGCAAGAGCGAGCCCGGCCATCCGGAGCACGTGCGGGTCGATCGGGCGATCGATGGCACGCTGTTCCTGCTCGAAAGCCAGATCAAGGCCGCCGGCGTCGTCGTGGACAAGACCGTCGAGCCGGACCTCTGGGTGCTCGGCCATGCGGTCCAGCTCGAGCAGGTCATTCTCAATCTGGTGCGCAACGCGCTCGACGCCGTCGGTGATCAGGAGGATGGACGGATCACCATCACGGCGCAGGTGTCGGAGAGCCAGACGTCGGAGAGCCGTGTCCAGATCAAGGTGGCGGACAACGGGCCCGGCATTCCGGCAAACCAGCTCGACCAGATCTTTGATCCGTTCTTCACCACCAAGGCGCTGGGCAAGGGGCTTGGCCTGGGGCTGTCAATCTCGTATGGCATCGTGCAGGATTTTGGCGGCCAGATTCACGCCAGAAACCTGCCCGGGGGCGGTGCCGAATTGACCGTCGAGCTGCCGCGCCATCGGCGCGGGCGCGCGCCGGCCGAGATAGCGATCCATGCCTGAGTCCGGCCCGATCCTGTTCGTCGACGACGAGGCCGCGATGCGCCACGCGGTGACGCAGTGGCTCGGCCTTGCCGGCTTCGAAATGCTGGTCCACGAAAAGGCAACGTCGGCGCTCAGCACTGTGAGCGCCGATTTTCCCGGCATCCTGGTCACCGATCTGAAGATGGAGGGCATGGACGGGATGGAGCTGTTGCGCCGGTCGCAGCAGATCGATCCCGAGCTGCCGGTCGTGGTCATTACCGGGCACGGCGACGTCGAGATCGCGGTCGAGGCGATGCGTCTCGGCGCCTACGACTTCATCGAGAAGCCGTTTGCGCCCGAGCGCTTTCTCGAGGTGGTGCGGCGAGCCTGCGAGAAGCGGCAGCTCGTTGTCGAGAACCGCCGTCTGCGGCGTGCGGTCAGCGAGCAGACGTTGAGTGGGCGCATCATCGGGACATCGACGGCAGCCGAGCGGCTGCGCACCTCGGTTGCCGAGCTTGCCGGAACCGACGTCAGCGTCATCGTCTATGGCGAGACCGGTGTCGGCAAGGATCTGGTGGCGCGCTGCATTCACGATTTCAGCCGCCGTCACAAAGCCAACTATGTGGCGGTCAATTGCGCCGCCGTGCCGGAGACGATGTTCGAAAGCGAGTTCTTCGGACACGAGGCGGGCGCATTCACCAGCGCTTTGCGCGCGCGGGTCGGCAAGATCGAGCACGCCGGCGGCGGCACGCTCTTCCTTGATGAGATCGACAGCATGCCGTTGTCGACCCAGGCGAAGCTGCTGCGCGCCCTGCAGGAACGCGTGATCGAGCGGCTGGGTTCGAACCGGAACATTGCGGTCGACCTGCGGCCGATTGCGGCCAGCAAGCTTGATCTGCGCGCGGCCAGCAGCGATGGCCAATTCCGCTCGGATCTTTATTACCGGCTGTCGGTGGCCGAGCTGACGATACCGCCGCTGCGCGATCGCATCGAAGACGTGCCGTTGCTGTTTGAATACTTCGCCGCTTCGGCGGCGGCGGCGCACGAGCGCGAGCTGCGCCCGATCACCTCCGCAACCTTGACCATGCTGATAACTCATCTGTGGCCGGGCAATGTTCGCGAGCTTCGCAACGCCGCGGAGCGATACGCACTCGGGCTTCCCGGTCCCATGATGCCGCAGGCGGCGGACACCGGCAGCGAGCGCCTTTCGTTGTCAGAACAGGTCGAGGCGTTCGAGCGGGCGCTGATCGAGCGCTGCCTTTCTGAAACGGGTGGGAAGATTAACGCAGTGCTTGAGCGGCTCAAGATCCCGCGGCGGACTTTGAGTGAAAAAATGGTGCGGCTGGGCATCGACCGACAGCGGTTCAAGACAACGGATGGGCCGAACGCCGCCGACGATCCAGGGGTGATTGGCGGAAAGTTGCCAAATCGCTGATTGGTGCCGCAGTGCAGCATCGGTAACCTATTGAAACAAGAAATACATTTTTGCCTGGAACGCTGGACTTGCTGGCACATGAATTGCGATAGGGTGTGTGTAGGGGAGGGCGGGGGAACGAACGAATTTGTCCGCCCAAGGGTTGAGAACAAGCTCTGAGCATAGTGTCAATGATAGCGTACCCGCGTCCCCCGTCGGTCGTCCGGACGATCCGACTTGCTTTGACTACCGGTAGAGGTCTTGCCGGCGCCAGCGTCGCCATCCTGTTGGCGGTTGCTCTGGCAGGTTGTTGGCCTTCGGCATCCGCCGTGACACCAGCCCAGCCTCCGGCAAGGGATCCGGATATTGTTCGGGTCTCCCAGGATCAGATGCATCAGCTCGACATCGTTGCGGTCAAGCCGCACAAGTTTCGCGTCTACAAGGTTGCGGTCGGTCAAATTGCATTCAATGAAGATGCCAGCACCGTTGTGCAGACCCCGTTCACGGGGCGCGTGACACGTGTGATCGCCAAGATCGGCGATATCGTCAAACCTGGCGATCCGCTGTTCGAGGTCGACAGTCCCGAGGTCGTGCAGGTGCAGAACGATTTGATCTCGGCGCTGCAAGCAGTGGAAAAGACGCGCATGGGCTTGACGGTCGCGCAGCGGCAGGCCGAGCGGACGGCGCGGCTGCTTGCCGACAAGGCGATCTCGATGCGCGAGGCCGAGCAGGCGCGCAATGATCAGGCGATCGCGGAATCCGATCTGAAGACGGCGGAAGGCACGCTGCACTCGGCGCGCAATCGTCTGCGCGTTTTCATCGGGCGCGATCAGGCGGAGGTCGAGCGGTTGGAGCGCGAGCGGATCATCAATCCGCTGGTGACCGTCAATTCGCCGATCGAAGGCACCGTCATTGCCCGCAAGGTTGGCCAAGGCCAATATGTGCGCGCCGATGCCGGCGACTCGCTCTACGGGATCGCCAATCTCTCGACCATGTGGCTGAAGGCGAATGTTCCGGAGGTGGACATTTCGCACATCAGCGTGGGTCAGGAGCTCGAGGTCAAGGTCACGGCCCTGCCGGACCGGGTCTTCTACGCGCAGGTCGTTGCGATCGGCGCGGCCTCGGACGCCTCCACGCGCCGGGTCGTCGTGCGCTCGGAAATTCCGAACCCCGGCCACGTGCTCAAGTCGGAGATGTTCGCGAGCTTCAGGATTGCGACCAGTGCAGGCGAGGATGCGCCCGCCATCCCGTCGGAAGCGGTGATCTGGGAAGGCGAGCAAGCGGTGGTCTGGATCGAGCGCGAGCCGATGGTCCTGCAGCGCCGAAGGGTGAAGGTCGGGATGGAGCAGGACGGGCGGACGCAGATTCGCGACGGCCTCAAATCCGGCGACCTCGTTGTCGCCCGCGGCGCCATCTTCGTGCAGAACGAGCTCGATCAATGATCCGACGTCAGGCGCGGTGACGCGATGCTTCGTAGCCTGATTGTGTTCTGCCTGTCGCGGCGGCCTTTGGTGCTGACCGCGTTCGCTGCATTCGTCGGCATCGGGGTCTTCGCGTTCACCGCGATGAACATCGAGGCCTATCCCGACCCCGCGCCTCCCATCATCGAGATCATCGCGCAATGGCCGGGCCAGTCGCCGGAGGAGGTCGAGCGTTACGTGACCATTCCGCTGGAGATCGCCGTCTCCAGCACGCCCGGTCTCAAATACATCCGCTCCAATACCGTGTTCGCGCTCGGATTCCTGCGTCTGCAATTCGAATATGGCCGCGACTATTATTTCGTCCGTCAGCAAGTCATCAACCGGCTAAGCGACGCGAAGCTGCCGACCGGCGTCCAGCCCGTGATCTCTCCCGCCGGCGGGATCAGCGAGATCTTCCGCTATCAGCTGGTCGGTCCGCCCGGCATGGACCTCATTCAGCTCAAGACCCTGCAGGACTGGGTGGTGGAGCGCCGCTTGCGGATCGTGCCGGGCGTTGCCGACGTCTCGGTGCTCGGCGGTAAGACCAAGGAGTTTCAGGCCGAGATCGACCTCAATAAGTTGATGGCCTATGGCCTCACGCTGCCGCAGATCATGAATGCGATCTCGGCAGGCAACTCCAATGTGGGCGGCCGGACCATCGCGCTCGGCGAGCAATCGGTCAATGTGCGCGGGCTCGGCGTCATCGGCTCGCTGGCAGACATCGAGAATATCGTGTTGACGCAGCAGGGCGGTGTACCGGTGCTGCTGTCGGACGTGGCCAAGGTCCAGATCGGATTCACGCCCCGCCTCGGCGTTGCCGGGCGTGATGAGAAGACCGATGTGATCTTCGGCATTGTCCTGATGCAGAAGCTCGAGCGGACCATGGACGTGGTCACGCGCGTTCGCGCCGCGATCGATCGCCTCAACACCGACGGCAGCCTGCCGCCGGGCGTGCGGATCGACACGTTCTACGACCGTGGTGATCTGGTTGCGGTCACGGTGCGCACCGTGCTGCACAATATGTTCTTCGGCATTGCACTGATTTTTCTCATTCAGTGGGTCTTCCTGGGCAACCTGCGCTGCGCCCTGATCGTGTCGGCGACGATTCCGGTGGCGCTGCTGCTGGCCGTGATGATCACGGTTCTGCGCGGGGAGTCGGCCAATCTTCTCTCAGTCGGCGCCATCGATCTTGGGATCATTGTCGATTCGACCGTCATCATTCTGGAGAACATCTATCGTCATCTGGCTCACCACAGCCCCGGACATGAGCAAGCGCCCTTAAGCCTGCCAGAGCGGCTGCACCGCATCCTGAACGGTGCGATCGAAGTGGATAAAGCCATCCTCTTTTCGGTGCTCATTACGATCGCAGCCTTCCTGCCATTGTTCACCATGCAAGGCGTCGAGGGCCAGATCTTCGGTCCGATGGCGCGCACCTATGCCTATGCGCTGCTTGGTGCCGTGATCGCGACCTTCACCGTCACGCCGGTCATGGCCTCGATTCTGTTGCCCGCAAGGGTGACTGAAATCGAGACGTGGCTGGTGCGGCAGATCCGGCGCGTCTACGACGTGATCTTGCCGTTCGTCGTTCGACGGTATCGCGTCGCGGCGGTCATCGCTTCCGTGTTCCTCCTGATCTGCGGCGCCTTGGGCGCCCGGCTCGGCACCGAGTTTCTGCCGAAGCTGGAGGAAGGCAACATGTGGATCCGCGCACTGCTGCCGCCGACGATCACGCTCGAAGCGGGCATGGATAGTGTCGCGCGCATGCGCAACATCATCAGGAGCTATGCGCCGGTCCGCACCGTCGTCTCGGAGCAGGGCCGTGGCGAGGACGCGACCGATCCTGACGGCTCGTTCGTGGCCGAGTTCTTCGTGCCGCTCAAACCACAAGAAGAGTGGCCCAAGGGACTGACCAAGGAAGAGCTGGTCAAGCAGATGAGCGAGCGGCTCAATCGCGAGTTCGTCGGCGTTGACTTCAACTTCTCGCAGTACATCCAGGACAATATCGAGGAAGCGGTCTCCGGCGTGAAGGGTGAGAACTCGGTCAAGATCTTCGGCCGCGATCTCGCCGAGCTTGCGCGCCTCTCCAAGTCGGTGAAGTCCGAGATCGCCGAAGTGCCCGGCGTAACCGATCCGGGCGTGTTCAACCTGCTCGGCCAGCCCAATCTGGTGATCCGAATCGACCGCGCGAAAGCGGCGCGCTACGGGTTTTCAGTCGGCGACATCAACTCGGTCGTGCAGGCGGCGGTGGGCGGCCAGGAGATCACCCGGGTCTATGAAGGTGAGATGAACTTCGCACTCACCGTGCGGCTGGCCGAAGAGTATCGTCGCAATGTCGACGCCATCCGTTCCGTTCCGGTTGCCCTACCCAACAGCGATCCAAGGGCGCCGCCCGCCTATATCGCGCTCGGCGAGCTTGGCGACGTGCGGCTGGAGACTGGCGCGGCCTACATCTACCGCGAGAACAATCAGCGCTTCGTTCCACTGAAGTACAGCGTACGCGGCCGCGATCTTGGCTCGACCGTGGCCGAGGCGCAGCAGCGCGTCGGCGACAAGGTGAAGATGCCGGAGGGCTACAAGCTCGACTGGACCGGCGAGTTCGGCGCGCTGGTGGAGGCGCAGAAGCGGCTCGCCATCATCGTGCCGCTCAGCCTGCTCTTGATCTTCATGCTGCTCTACAGCCTGTTCACCTCGGCGCGAGTGAGCCTGCTGGCGCTGTCCGGCATTCCGTTCGCGGTCTGCGGTGGCATCCTGGGGCTGACCTTTGCGGGACTGAATTTCAGCATCTCGGCCGCCATCGGGTTTATCTCGCTGTTCGGCGTCTCGTCGATGGATGGCATCCTGCTGATGACCTACATCCGCAAGAATCTCCATAGCGGCATCGGCACCGAGGAGGCGATCATCACAGCGGCGCAGACCCGCATGCGGCAGATCTTCATGACTGGTCTCTCCGCCTGCATCGGCCTGGTGCCGGCGGCGTTCTCGACCAGCATCGGGGCGCAGGTACAGCAGCCTCTGGCCTGCGTGATCGTGGGCGGCATGCTGCTCTCGCCGATCTGCAGCCTGCTGGTGATCCCAATGCTGGCGCGCATGTTCATGCCCTACGTGCCTGGAACAATCCCGGGTCACGAGACGCCGGCTGCCGGAGCTGAGCGAACGGAGCAGCCGGAGCCGGCTGCTTAGAATTGCGCGCGCAATCGGGTCCCGATGACTGACACGGGGCTACGATCACGGTTGTAGGCCGATTGGCGATGAACTGATAATCGAGCGTTGCGCGCCAGCTTGCGATCGGAAAGCTGTAGTAGATTTCGGCAATCTTTTCCGGCCCTGGATTGGGCAACTGTCCGTCGCCAGCCAGGATGCCGAGCCCGCCGGCATTGAAATAGGCTTTATGTGCATCCGAAATGCCATTGACCACGCCGGCAATGCCAATGGTGTCGTCAGGCCGTCCCCATTGCTTGCCACCGAGTGACAGGCCAGCCGCCAGGGTTCGATCGATGTCTGAGAATTCGTATGGCTCGACGCCGCCGCTGGCAATTCCTGCGCGAGCGAACACGCCGAGATCAGGAGAGATTTGTTGTTCGAGGTTGAGGCTCACTCCGCTGCGGCTGGTATAGCGGCGAACGCGTGCGGTGTCGGCGGGGTCGCCGGTCAGCTCGGACAACTTGACCGCATCGTCGAAGCGCCCCATGCGGCCGCCGTGCCGTTGGCTGGCACGCCGGCGAGCGGCGTCCTGCTGAATTTCTCAAAGCTCCACGCCAGCCCGCCCGTCGCGTACAGGAGCCAGCCACCTGGCGCGTAGCCAATCCGGCCGCGCACGGTGCCTGACATTTGCACGATCTCTTCATGGCGAGCCTGGCCGTTGCTGGCCGACACGAACGTGTGGCTGCCGCTGATCGAATTCGGAAATGTCACATCGGCTTCCAGGCCGATCAGGAGACGGGAGGGCAGAAGCTTGTTGTAACCGGCCTGGAGCCGGCCAAAATAGCTCCCGGTCCCGGCAAAGCCGTCATGGCCGTTGTGGAGGTTGAGCGATCCGGCAGCCGGAATGTTGCTCCCGACTTCCCAGGCGGTCACATGGGCCTCCCCCCCACGCATGGCCGAGATGAGCGCCAACGTAGAATCCACTCCAGTCGTCTGACAGTACGGGGGCCCTTTTTGGTACTTGGCCAGACGGCTCCGCCGCTTGCGCCAGCGCCGTCATGGTCAGACTGAAGCCCGTCGACAAAAACGCAACCCGCCTACGCAACACTACCCCCGCGTACATCTTCCATTCCCCCAAATGCTGCCCTGATCGCGGCAGCCCGCTACAGGATCGGGTTCGGTATTATTGCAAATAAGTCGCAATTGCAACATCTCTATTTTGAAGTAGTATCAAGATACCTGGATATCTCTGGCGAAGCCGCTTTTGATCTGTCCCGCGATGTCGCGATCGATATGATCGCGCCGTTGGGGGGCGAGCGATTCGATGATTGATCCGGGTTTGGTCCGCGCGAGTGGAATGGCCGTCTGCTTCGGCTGCGCCGCGATGGCCCCGGTTGAGGCGCGCGCTGCCGGCGCCGCCTATCAGGTCGACACCGCCGAGGTCTCGGAAGCCGGAGCCTGCAAGGTGGAGTCCTGGGCTTCGTTTGCGAGCAATCGGGATTTTTTCGGTGCGGTGAGTCCGGCCTGCTCGGTTCCGTTTGTGCGGCCGCTGGAGCTGAGCGCCCAGTTCAATCGCTCACGCTCGGACGGGGAGTGGGACACCGCGGCGACGCCGAAGTTCAAGGTGAACCTGATATCGAGTGCGATCGGCAAGCCTGGCCTCGCGGTCACCGGCACGGTGACCTATGACTTCAGCTCGCGCGATGTGACGCAGGTCAATCTCACCGTTCCGGTCACGCTGCGCCTATCTGACGTTGTGCGGATCAATGTCAACGGCGGCTGGATGCTCGATCGCGTTCTTGATCGGCAGTTCCTCACTTACGGCGTTGGTGTCGATTGGCGCACGCCCGACAACGTCTGGACGCTGACCGCAGAAGTGTTTGGACAGACGGCCAACAATGCGGAGTTGCACAGCACGACGCAACCGCGCTTTCAGACGGGATTGCGCTGGCGACCGGTCGACCGATGGAATGTCGATCTTATCTACGGCCGCAACATCACCGGCGAGAACGCCAACTGGCTGACGATCGCGACCGTCCTGCGCTTTCCGCCCAAGGGCGAGTAATACCAACGCGCAAGACTCTCAGTTCGTCATGCCCGCGCTTGTCGCGGGCATCCACGACTTTCTTTGGTTGAAACACGAAAGACGTGGATGGCCGGGACAAGCCCGGCCATGACGTGGAGAGCGCGTCGGTTTTAAACAAGAGCTGGAATAAGCTGTTGCTCAGAAGCGTCCGGCGATCGTCAGGCGGAGCGACAACGGCTCGACCGGATGGAAATGCTGGTCGGCCACTCCGACGGTCTCGCCAAGCTGCGGCAGCCGCGACTCGTAGAAACGCGACTCGTAGAAATAGGTGATCTGGTCGGCCCTGGCGTTGAACAGATTGAAGGCGTCGAGCTGGACGCGAATGCCGTTGTCGAAGCGATAGCCGAGCCTTGCATTGACCAGCGTGGTTGAGCTCGAGCGGGCGCTGTTGTCCTCGATCAGCGGGCGCGGCCCGAAATAGCGCATCTTCACCGCGCCGAACCAGCCGAGCTCCTCACCGACCGTGACGCCGAACGAGGTCACCACATTGGGAGCGCCCGGAACACGGTTGCCGGCGGGGTCGATATCGGTAAAGCGCGCGTGCGTTGCGGCCACGTCGAGCTCGAAACCCAGCCAGGGCGCCGGCTTGTAGGTGGTGATCCATTCGACGCCGGTGCGGCGGCTCGGGCGGCTTGCCTCGGTGGTGCCGGCGTCGCCGACGAACAAGAGCTCCGAGGCATAGTCGAGCACGAACAGCGCGACGGATGTCTCAAGCCCGGCGATCGGCCGCGCGCGCCAGCCGACCTCGGCGCCTTTGGAGCGCACCAGGAACGGCACCTTGTCGGCGGGCAGGCCAGCGTCCGGCGTGTTGGGCGGGTTGACGCTGATCGTCACGCCGCGCACGTCGTTGCTGTGAAAGCCGTAGCCGGCATTGAGGAAGATCTCGTTGTTGCGGAACGGCCCCAGCACCAGGCCAACCTTCGGGCTGGTGATCGAGGCATCGGCATTGCCGGAATTCGCCGGCGTGTCGCTTGTCACCTTTGCCGAAAACTGGTCATGCCGCACGCCCACGATGGTGCGCAGCCAGTCGGTTAATCGGGTCGTGTTCTCGGCGTAGAGCCCGATGCTGTCCTCGCGCACCTTGTCGCGGCGGACGTCCGCATAGGTGACGCGCTGGACGGTTTTGGTCAGCGCCACATCGATGTCGTCGGAGCGGCCCTGGATGCCAACCTTGGTCTCGCTGTCGAAGACGCCGAGACGGCCCTTGAAGGTGTGGCTGCCATGAAAGCCCAGGATCGTGCGCTTGTCGCCCTGGCTGAACTGATCGCCGTCGCTCGGATCGTCGAGAAAATAGGTGAAGTTATTGTAGAGGCTGAGCGTGCTGCGGATCGCATAGGCTTCGAGCTGGCTGCGGCCGAGCGCGTTGATGCCGCTCACTCTGGTCGACAGGCTGTAGCGGCTGGAATTGCCGCCGTCGGTCGGATCGAGCGTGCCCCAGCGGCTGATCAGGCCCTCATCGACGGCGCGCCGCGCGATCTGGTCGGTCGAGGTCCAGCTGTTCTTGTAGGCCATGCCGGTGATCGACACGCCCTCCTCGGCATTGCCTGAAGAGTAGCGCAGCACGCCGTTCAATTTCTTCATTCGGTCGGGCACGTCCCATGGCCCGTCATACTTGGTGGCTTCTGCTGCGAGCAGGAGATTGCCTGCGACAGGATTGGCGGCTGTCGAGTTGCCGGTCCAAGGCGTGCCTGCCGAGATCGGATAGGATTTGATCGCGAGCGCGCGGCCATAGCCGAACATGCCGAGCGTGCCCTGCCAAAGTCCTGGATTCATCGTGTTGATGTAGTCGATGCGCAACGCGCCCGCCGATGCGAAGTCGCCTTCCTCGGCGAAGTAGGGGCCTTTGCGCACCCGCATCGACTGGATTAGCTCAGGGATCAGAAAGTTGGTGTCGGCATAGCCTTGACCGTGACCATGCGTGCGCATGTTGACCGGCATGCCGTCGACCGTGATGGCGAGATCGGTGCCGTGATCGAGATTGAAGCCGCGAAGGAAGTACTGATTGGCTTTGCCTTCGCCGCTGTGCTGCGTGACGATCAGACCGGGCGTTGCCTCCAGCACCTCGCCCGGCCGCAAAGCCGGCTGGGCGTTGACGCGCTCGCGCGGCAGCACGATCTCGCTTGCGGCCGCCGTCGGAGCATTTGTTTCAGTTGTAGCGGTTGACGCGGCAGCCGGCTGCGTCGCGGTCGGCTGAGACTGCACCGTGCGCCGCGCCGGTGCTTGCCGCACCGGCTTGCGCGCCGTGACCACGACAGGCGGCAATTCCTGTTCCGGACTCTCCTGCGCGTGAGCTGTTGGCATGGCGAGCACGATGCTCAAGGTCGCCACACCACTACGCCACGCAGTTCTGCGACACGCTACTCGACGCCACGCCACTGTCATTCGGCTCCCCAACCCTGGTGGAGCTTAGGGCGGCGGTATGACAATATCAAGACTTTATCATACTAGCGTATGACGTTCGCTAATGAACGTCATAGTCTGTGTCAGGCCAAAGTCAGGCCAAGCTGGGGCGCGAATGGGCGGACGTGGGCGCAGTCTCGATGTTGGCGTGGCTCGGCTTGGTCTCGATGTGGTCGTAGCCTTTCAGGCGATAGATCAGCATCGAGCCGAGCCAGCACGCCACGAAGACGCCGACGATGACGAATCCAAGCGCGCCGAAAATGTCGTTGAGATCGGCAACCGCGTCCCATAGACCGCCTGAGAGCTCGAGCTTGCTGGCAATGAGATTGAGCGCCTGCACGCCACCGATCAAGACGGCCACCACGACCGACGCGAATGTGATGGTCAGGTTGTAGTAGAGCTTGCGCACCGGCTTCGCGAGGGCCCAGCCGTAGGCGCCGGTCATCAATATGCTGTCCGCCGTGTCGATCAGAGTCATGCCGGCCGTGAACAGCGCCGGGAACACCAGGATCGACCAGATCGGCAGTCCGTTCGAGGCCTGTGCGGCCGCAATGCCGAGGAGGCCGATCTCGGTCGCCGTATCGAAACCGAGCCCGAACAGAAATCCGAGCGGATACATGTGCCAACTGTGCTGCACCATGCGGAACAGCCGGCGGAAGATGCGTGCCATCAGGCCGCCCTGCACCAGCATGAGATCAAGATCATCGGCCCCATAGGAGTCGCCGCGCTTGACCCGCTGAAACGCTTTGTAGACGTTGATCAGGATCACGATGTTGATCGCCGCGATGATCAGGAGGAAGGCCGACGACAGCGAGACACCGATCAGGCCGCCAACCGCGCGGAAGTCCTCGAGGCGATGCTGGAAGGCGTTGGTTGCGAGCACGATGCCGATGGTCGCCAGAATGACGACCGTCGAATGTCCCAGCGAGAAGAACAGACCGGCGGCCAGCGGCCGCTTGCCTTCCTGCATGAGCTTGCGGGTGACGTTGTCGATGGCGGCGATGTGGTCGGCGTCAACCGCGTGCCGCAGGCCAAAGCCATAGGCCAGCAGGCTCGTTCCGAGCAGCACCGGATGATCATGGAAAACAACGAGAGCGCAGGTCCAGACGACCACGTTGGCGGCGACCAGGAGGGTGCCGATGGCGACGATCTTGCCCGTCAGGCTTGTCTTGTTGGCGTTGGACGACCGCAGAAAGGCGTTCGGCATGGAACCTCAATCATCGAAGGCCCGTGGTCGAGCCCGCGGTATGATGTACTGACTTCAAACATCATACAACGATAAGATCATCAAGCAAATTCCTCGTATTGACGGGGATCGGGCAGAGCAGTGGCACGCGTTCCCGTGCACGAGGGCCGTAGGGCGCAATCGCTTTATTGCGCCATTCCTGCCACGGGCGGGGCCGATCCTATTGACGGAAGCTCGCCTCTGAAACGGCGCAATAAAGCGATTGCGCCCTACGACCCTGTGGTTGGGCAAGACAGTGCCACTGCGAGGAGACGGCAATCGAGAGGCCTGCCACCCGCCAAAAGGAAAGCCCCGGCCTTGCAGGCCGGGGCCAACGTCGACGAAACGAGACTGAGCTGCAGCTCAGCTGATACTCAGCTGCTGCGCTTGGGCCACACGGAGCCTTGCTGCGTTCCGCGCATGACCTTGCCCATGCCCTTGTATTCGAACTTCTGGATGCGTTTTCCTTCGAAGGTCTCGGTCGTGTAGATATTGCCCTTCGAATCCACCGCGATGCTGTGGACGCCGTAGAACTGGCCAGGCTGGCGCCCGCCACGCCCGAACGACGTCAGCTCGGCCATCGACTTGCGATCGAGGATGCGCACGCGCTCGTTCTGGCCGTCGGTGAGGTACATGAAGCGCTGCTGCGGATCCTTGGAGAGGGCCACTTCCCAGGTCGAGCCCGTGGCGAGCGTGTTCTTGGCATAGAAGTGCTCGCTCACGAAGGTGCCGTCGGTACGGAAGACCTGGATGCGATCGTTCACGCGATCGCAGACATAGAGCAGGCCGTCCTCGGCAAGCGCGACGCAGTGCACGGGGCTGCGGTATTGCTCCGCCACCGGACCGGTCGGATTATATGGCGCGAGCTCGCCGTCATCAGGCTTCTTGCCATAGGCGCCCCACCAGCGCTTGATCTTGCCGGTGTCGCCGTCGATCACCGCCAGGCGTCGGTTGCGATAGCCATCGGCAACGTAGCCTTCGTTGGTCTTGGGATCGATATAGAGCTGCGCGACCCGTCCGAAGTTCTCAGGATCGTTGCTGCCGGTGTTCTTGCCCTGGTGGCCGGACTGCGCCAGGAACTTGCCGTCCTTGGTGAACTTCAGGATCTGTGAATCCTTGGCGCCGTTGCCGCCGAGCCAGATATTGCCCTTGTGGTCGGCGAAGACACCGTGCATCGATTCCGGCCACTCATAGCCCGCCCCAGCGGCGCCCCAGGCTTGGATCTGCTCGCCAGCCGGGTTGAACGCCAGCACCGGCGCTGCCGCCGTGCAGCAGTCCGCGGTTGGCGGATTGAGCGATGCGCCCTTCTCATTGTTATGCAGCGTGGAGGCGCCGCGATGGACGACCCAGAGGTTGTCTTGGGCGTCGACTGAAGCACCGATGGTCATGCCCAGCAGTTTCTCGCCGGGGATCGGCTTCGGCCACAGCGGGTCGACTTCGAACATCGGGACGTCGACCATGTCCTGCTGCGCCGTCGCAGCTTGCTGCAGCATCGTCACCCCGATGCCGACGCCAATGATGCCGGCGATGAGCGCAGTGCCGGATACAAGATTCCGAAGATGTGTGTGCTTGGTCAATTGCAGCGTCACTTGGAGCCTCCCTGATTTTTCGTGGTTAGAGTCGCGCGGACCGGCATCAGTATAGACAAATGATGGGTCCGTATCGTCCTTGTTTCATCGCAATGCTTGGTCACGCCGTAGTTTGCACCCTTTCTTTTACCTGCGTTGTTTCCTGATCACCATTCGCGGCGAATGAATTCCAGGCCGAGCTCTTTCTTGGCCCAGAGCACCATCGTATTGGTATTGAGGAAGGCGAGGATGGCGGGCTCGAGCGCGCCCGGATCGCCATTCGCAAACTGCGCGACGGCGACCACGACATCGCACTCATCGTTGAAGGCGACCGAAACGAGCCGCGCGCCGGTTTCTCCATCGGAGGCCGCATAGGAGCGGCTCAAGCCGCGCATCCAGCCGACCTTGATCGGGCGGCCGGGCCCGAGCGACCGGGTCTTCGCGCGCAACAGTTCGGTGTCGGCGACCCTTTCCAGCTCGGTCTCGTCGGAGACGCCGGTGGCGCAATTGCAGAAACCGATCTTCGGCCGCACGTAGAGGTCGACCTGCCCGCCGCAATCCGCCGCTGCGCAAACGAAGGCCTTGCCCTGGCCCCACTGGTCCATCGGGAACGGCCACTTGGCCTCGGTCCAAACCGGCGCTATTGCGGCTGTTAGGGTCGGATTGGCTGATGCGCTTGGATTGACAGATTTGCGCACGCCGAAAATGGCCACCGATCCCAATACCAGGCCGGCAGCCGCAATGGTGGTCGCGACGACGAGCATTCGTTTCATCGCAGCCTTCCGCGTTTCCTCCAGCGAGCAGGCTAGCACGCGCCCAATTGGCTGCAAACCCTGGATAGTCAGGCTGTAGGTAGCTCGTGATCTGACGTGTGTTTGTAGCTCGTGAAGTGTCGTGTCCAAGGAAGCCCCTGGAAAGGGGCACGAAATGGGAACGGCGCGAGTTCACGAGGGAATCCGTCAGATGCGTTTTGAGGGGCTTTTGGAGCAGCAAAGCCAAGGCGAGATCACGCAGGAGGAGGCTGCCACGGTGCTTGGGGTGAGCGTTCGGACATTTCAACGCTGGGCAGAACGGTATGAGGAGGATGGGGCAGAAGGGCTCAAGGATGGTCGGCTCAACTGCCCCTCTCCGAAGCGGGCGCCGCGGGAGGAGCTGGAACGGATGCTGGGTCTGTTCCGCGACAAGTATGCGGACTTCACGGTGAAGCATTTCCACGAGCAGCTCGTGAAGCGACATAACTACTTTCTGGGTTATACGGTCACCAAGCTGGCGCTGCATGCGGCCGGTTTGGTGCAGCCGGCTAAGAAGCGATCAGCGCATCGCAAGAAGCGTCCGCGACGGCCCGTTCGCGGCACGATGTTGCACCAGGACGGCTCGCGGCACGCCTGGCTGGAGAAGGAGCCCCAGCTCGATCTGATCGTGACACTGGATGACGCCACCAGCGAGATCTTGTCGATGTTCCTGGTCAAGGAGGAAGGCACGGCATCGACGTTCCGGGCGCTGCGCGAGGTGATATCGGAGCATGGGCTGTTCTGTGAGCTCTATACCGATCGGGGCGCCCACTACTTCTACACGTCCGAGGCCGGAACGATCTCCAAGACGCAGCTGACGCAGGTGGGACGGGCCTTGAAGCAGCTTGGCATCAGGCAAATTGGGGCCTACTCACCAGAAGCCAGAGGGCGCTCAGAGCGCATGTTCCGCACGCTGCAGGATCGTGTTCCCAAGGAATTGCGGCTGGCTGGCATCACGACGGTGGAGGCTGCCAACGTCTGGCTCAAGGCCTATCTCGGCGAGCATAACGCACGCTTTGCGGTCGAGGCCGAGCAGGACGGCTCGATGTTTGTCGCCGATCGCGACGGCGCCCATCGGGAGATCCTGTGCGTGCAGGAGGAGCGCCAAGTGGGCAACGACAACACCGTGTCCTGGAAGGGTCGCCGTCTGCAAATACCCGAGAGCCCGTTGCGACCGCACTTCGTGAAGGCCACGGTGCGCATCCACGAATACCCCGACGGTACGGTGAGCGTGTTTTGGGGGCCGCATCGACTGGCGCAGTTCACAGCCGACGGGACACCGATCGTTGTCGCCCCGACCACGCCGAGCATGGCCCCGCGCTCGGGGCCGTCAAGGACAAGCCCTGACGGGCGCGCAAAGCGCGCGTCCTTGACTGCCCCTGCGCGCGTGGCCCAAGACATCGCGCGGGTCGGGACGAAGAAACGGGCTAAAGGTCGAACAAAGAAACGATCCGATACTCAAAAGCCAGTCCCGCTTCGCAATCTGGCGCGCAAGAAAGCAGCCTGACCTACGGACACCGAGGGCGCCACAGCTTCCACCCTCGGACCCGTCCGCCGCCAAAGAAGCTGACAGTTCATGTGCTACAAAAACACGACACCTTCACGCGCTAGCAACAGGGG
>Ga0137397_10000903_pt1 | contig 20567 bp, 30 predicted proteins | sample czorhiz116metaG_FD_106658 | JGI IMG/M metagenome (GOLD analysis project Ga0137397, IMG submission 106658) | Vadose zone soil microbial communities from Angelo Coast Range Reserve, California, USA - czorhiz1.16 metaG | ecosystem: Environmental > Terrestrial > Soil > Vadose zone | place: USA... | reverse complement strand
GTGCTGCTGGTGCCGAGCGGAGAGTGAATCAGCTTGACAGGCACCGTGACTGATGTGACTCAAAAGTTTTCAAAAACCCACCTTTCAGTCCGGCATGGTGCTCCCCAGGACATAACCCTTGATATTCAACTTTATGATACATAGGTGTCTAGGTTAGAAGCATACCTGCCTCTGAGAGAAAGCCGGTGGCCCATACCCATCGGGAAGTATGTTTCCGAAACATATTTACAAAATTTTTCAAAAACCCACCCCACAATAGTAACCTCAGTTCAAAACTCCGTCCATGCGCTGGGTTAGGTAAGGAGGTCTCCAAACGCCTGGCTAGTTACTACAGTAGTTGGTGGTGTAGTAAAACTTCGACCAGTTCGCACCCGCACCACCGGATCAACCTTCTTACTTTTCGTGTTGCTGACATGGGTGGAGGTCCAGTCACCCCACGGTGGGTATTCCTATTCCTGAGAGCGACTGAGTTTCTTTGGCGCTAAACCATGCGACATTGTCGAGGCCCTCGAGGGTCGCCAGTACTGTACCGTGACGGTACGGTGCGGTGCACCGCCAATCGTCAAGAGGAAATGCTCAAGCAGCCGAAAAAACATCTACGGGATGGTTTCGATATCACGATCGAACGCTCTTTCTATCATTCCGACAACTATTTTATCCACATCTTCCTCAATGTCCTCGTCGTCAGATTCATACTCGTCCGCACGTTCGAAGCCATCACGGCCAACTAGGACAGCACAAGCACGGTGCTGCTGCTACAGAGCGAAGTCCAATAGCGTTTGGCTGTTCGGCGCGCACCGAAGGGACCGTGAATGCGCTGTCAATACACAAAATACCACGCTACAGATTGTGAGCGACGACGGCTTCTTTAGTAAGTGAAACATTGTCGGTGAAAACTTCTCCAAAGAAAAGTTAGATACTTCAACCATATTGGATTTTGCAAGGAACACTCATACACAGGCGTCGATGTCATTTAACATACCGTGAGTAGAAGAAAAAAGTGATGATATGTACTCTAGTCCATACCACGGCCATTAGTTGTCCAATATAATCATACATGCAAAAAAAAACGATCATGAAAAAAATTGAAGAGGAAAATTGAAAGTTGGTAGTCAGATCATGAAGCAACGCAACGAGTTAATAAATAGAAAGAAACCCCAAGGGAGAGAGTAGTAGTAGCAAAAAGCAGAGGAGCAAGGAAATTATTGGTATGGATCGTGCGCGCAAGGTATCCATTATAGTGATGCCAACGGAACGACGGCATTACTCCCGGAGAGATCGATCGCGGGTACAGCGAAGCGCTCTTACTGCAGAGACCCCACAGGTACTTCGGGCACGGTCGGCACCCCTGGGTTGCGAGCTGCACCCCCTGGTCTCTGTGCCTTCCGTTTCTGCCGCTGTTCCTGTTCCGCCTGCATCGTCGCCAAGATCTGCAGTTGCTGTGCGATAAAGTCCGACGTATTCGACCTTTTGAAGTAGGCGTCAGATTCGAGCTCATAATGAGAGGCGGTGATTGTGTAGTAGACAGAACATACCGCATCCGGAGAATTCGCAAGATGGTTTCTCCACCGCTGGCCTCTTTCTCCTCTTTCTTCTCTCGCTTGCGATCTTTAATGGTTCCCAGATTCCGCTGCGATTTCACGCTCTTCGCCCGCTTCTTGATGGATGGTGACGCCCTGAGTGTCTGTTGCATCATACGAACGCACTCCTCCATAAGCATGTCCCTGGTAAAAGCGACAACCGTGGGTCAGCACTCGGTACCAAAATCACGTGACAGACGCACGTATTCCAGTCATAGTACAACCGAATCGAGACGATATCTCGGTACTTCTGGTTCTGTAGGTTCTCGAGTGGAAGTCCCTCTCCACCAGCGTAGAAGTAGTCTCGTAAGAACTAGAACGACACGCCATTACCATTTATCCACATATTTCGAAAAGGAGACGTACCTTGAGCCACTTAAAGACGATATCTACCTCCTGGTCAGTCAGCGGTCTCATGTCGCTCGGTGTCTCCGAGAGTGGCGGGATGAGCAAGCCCTCTATGGTGGTCAAAATCTCCTTCCAGACCCGTGTCATGACGATCTCCTTCGTCGAATCCCCAAGGTACGTGTTCAGCGTCTTGAGGTTGGCCTCAAAGTAGTCAAAGAGATCCTCGATAGCCTGCTCTATCTCGACGTCAGTGAGCTCGCCCGGTTTGACGCGCGGTTTCTCGTCCGCAGGCAGTGGGATCCGGACTTCAGAGGCTGACGCGCCGAGCGCCGAGCGATACAAAGCAGTTACGTTCCCGAGTGCTTTGTTGTAGTCCAGCTTTGAATCGCCCTTGATGAGCAATTTCAGTACGCTACGCGAGAGCGACTGACGAATGAAAGGCGACATCTGAGGCAGGCATCGGATAGTCAATTGCCTACACATCGTATGAGGTCATAGGGCATGTCATACCTTGTCGATGAATATCCGGACCATATCACCCTCGCTACGTTTCAGCGAGCGGAAACCGCGACCAAAATAAAATTGGATGTCATCCTTCTCGCCTTCCATACTCACTCGCAGAAGGATGCGCCCGGTCGTATCGAGGCTTAGCCATACGTCGTGTACGAGGAAGTCCCCGAAACGCTTCGGATCAAGGCAGATGTATTCTCTCCCGACTGTGTCGTGCTTGCCTACCAGCGCACGGTCGCGAACGCTGACCATCAACCAGAGGGCTTTTTCTACCGAGATATCAGACGTTTCATCCCCTGTGACACACAGGGCGGTAAGCTTCCAACTGGATCGATCGCAGCAAGTATGGCAGAAGACCTACATCGGGGGTTGAGCGTTTCATATATCGTCCGTGTCTTCGCCACGCGATGTCCGTCTTGGTCGCTCAGTGTCACAAAGGTGTCCAATGTTGACGATGGGCTGCTGTCCAACGGCACCAGATTCTCGGCCATGGCAATCTTAACCGTGAAAAGGAAGCGCGGGTTCTCGTTCTTGTCGGGAACTGGCGGTGCGCTTCTTTCGATGATCTCCGTGAATTTGTCCGCTTGAATATGGTTATACATATTGTCCAGCAACTTTCGCGCGCCGTCAACGTTATTCAACTTGACGCACGACGCCGGCTGGAAGTTGAACGGCTCGATCTTCTTCTCGCCCTGTGCCAACTGCTTTGCCTTCTCGAGCCATGCGGAAGACTTCTGCGGTTGAAGATACTCGGTCGGCCGAGGGAACATTTCTGTCATGAAAAGTTCCTCGATGCTTCGGCAATACTGTTCGATGGCTTTGCTAATGGTCTATACACAAGACGCAGTCTGTCAGAATTCCGCCTCGCCATCATATCATGGGACCCACTTTAGCAAGGCTGGTAAAGAACCGTGCCTGCTGGTACTCGTCGAACCACTCCAAGTCTTGCAAGAACGTTATTGGACTTCGCAATGAGTCGAACAGATCAACGATCGAAGAGCTGAAGCCATCGTCCCCTTCTGGTTCGAACTTAGGAGATATATTTCAGTATTAGTCAAGCGTAGTCTGCTGAATGGGCCAACCTTGTCTGCTGCGATCGCCTGGCAGCAGTTGCATCAGCGGGAAAAGCGGTCGACATGAAACGACAAAAGCAAGAGAAACGTACCGCCTGTACCCATTGTGATGTCTTGTTGTCAGTCTCGATGAGCCACTGCCGAACATATGGCTCAAAATAGGCGCCAATATTGAACTCTGTTGCCACTGGATGTCTAGATAACGGATGTGATCAACCAACCAATCTCAGCCTTGAGATCTTCTTGGCATGCGGACTCACTCTGGGCAAAACGCCTCGAATATTTCCAAAATCGTCCTCGTTCGCCGATACAGCGAGAAAATGTCCTGTATTGGCACGTCGGGCGTCGGGCCATTCATCGAGCCTTCGAATAACTTCTTCTTCGACGTCTCCAATTCCTGCAAGAACAGAGGTACCGTCGCCTCCACGAACAGCACGACCAGATCGACGCCGATGGGCGGACTCCCGTCCACGGGCGAATGTTGCAAGATCGGATCGGGAAAGCGCTTGTCGAGCGCCTTTGCGTGCTTCTCGAGGTCGTCTGTCATCAACAGGAGCGGAAGTGCGCGGTTCACACCAGGAGCAGACTGCAACTCCTGGATTCGATGCTGGAACCATTGAGTCGCAAGCACGCGCACACGCTCTTTGACATCGTACACGCGTGCAACGATGTCGACGTCGAAGCGCTCAAGGACACCTGTCTCTTTGACCCGAGCGAGCACATCAAGGTAAGCGAGAATGTCGTCCTTCTTCAAGTCAGGCAGCACCTCCATGGCATGGTATACCGATGCCAGGAAGGTGCTGATAAGACCACCGTAGACGTTGATCAGGTATTCTGCCTGCGCAGGGTAAGAGTGATTGTCATTTGACTAGGGTCGGGGGAACATACGTCATTGATGGTCCACTTATCAAAACTAAATTCGTGCATGACCTTCGATATACCTCCAAGCGCTTCTGGTACGCAGTCCAAAGGCACCTCGTTGCGTTCGTACAAATGTTTGATGAGATCCAAAAAGCATGCAGCACGATACGTCTGTGAGATCCTCCACCGTAACGCGCACTCATTGATAAGTTCAATATGTGGGTGTGACAAGATGCCAAGCGACACTTGATCGTCGTCATTGACGTTTGGATCATGCATGGCTGCAAGGTCCATATCGAGACATAACTCTAAGAGCCGCTTGTAATACTTCTTGGGGTTTGGCGGAATGAACGTAAAGTTATGGCCCGCTTGAAGCTCGTCGTCATCTTCCTCGGCTTCAAAATCAGCATCAGTGAGATTTTGCGAAGTTGCAATGATAGACCTCCGGCTGCTGATAGAGCCGCTGTGCCCCAGGGCGTGTATAGACCCTCGCGTCGACGACCGTTTGGGAAGTACGTCGTTTGGCGTGGATTTGGCGAGCTCCGGGTTGAACTGGACGAGGACAACCATGAGTTGCGAGAGATGGGACGTTTCGAGGGTCTTCCAATGTTGCCATGCGGCTTCGGTATCGAAGTCGTCTCGACAACCGGGGAACAGCTCATTGGCCGCGATATTTTTCAAACATGTCTAAATAGGCTCAGTAAGGTCAGGACAGTGGGATCGAGACGAAGAAATCGTCGTTCAAGCGCACTTTCAGATCTATCAGTGCGGCCTAAACGTACAAGTTTCAAATTCAAATTCTCAAGTGAGCGTGGAGCGTGGAAGGCTTAGGCCACGTACCCGTTCGGTACATACGTTCCGTAATTTGTCGAGCTCTGGCTGAAGAAGGTCGGGCCGAATTTGAAATAGCTTGGCGACGGTTTTGACTATCGACATGTCTGCCACGTTCAAGGTCGATGAGGGTGGGGAAGATATAGAGTCGCGTTGGGACGTCGAGGAGGAATCGTAACCAGAGTCGCTTTGCGCGGCGCGGTCTGGGGGGGCGAGCTTGGCGGCGTACACATCCAACCGGGCGGTCAGCTCGGGTGAGACATGACTGACGCTTCGGAGCGACTCGCGTAGGAGTTTGACGAATTGTACGATGTGGTTATTCAGCTCCACGTTCCACTTGCCGTCTGCGGAGAGCGTCGGGTCCTTCCTGAGGACGCTCGTCGCGTGCGTCGCAAACATGAGGATGAGTTCCTCGATCTTCCTATTCTCCTTCATCTGCCGCCGGAACGTCTCCACCTGGAACTGGCCATAGAAGACGGCCATGGACCTTCGGAGAAGCTGGTCCGAATAACTTTTTCGAGAGGCCATGTATAAGCAGGGATGTAGGGGAAGGGAGGTATTAGGAAGGAAAACGCACACATTGTCCTTTCCCATGGCGATGTTCTCCAGTCTATTCTCCAGCACCTTGAGGAGCTTTTCCGGGAACTTGACGCTCTTGCTTCCATCGCGGGCGGTGACGTCGCGGAATACGTCACCTATGGAGGTAATCGAGTTCGAGATCGCGCCCGAGATGCGTGAAGAAGAATGTTCGCGCTCCTTTTCTCGCTCCTTTTCGCCCCCGTTACTGGCAATTTGGCCGCTGGCGGTGCCGCTGTTGGCAGCGGCGGGGGTAGCGGGTTTGGGGAGGATGAGGTAACTCAGGAACCTGCGATTTATTCCTGTTAGGCACGATACGTCGAATGTGAGATTGTGACAAGGATATTTACGCGACTCGAAGGGCGTAGCTGTACGGGGTAAGTTTGTTCTTCAGGGAGGGACGCAAAGTGAGGGTTGAAAGACGACGCACTTGAAAAGATCTTCATCAGTGACTCGGTGCTTGGACACGCGCCGCTCGCGAGAGTAGGCCGAGCTAGCGACGCTCCTGCGCGACATATCGCAGTGAGATCAAGATTGAGCTCGTGAATAATATGGGCGATGATGTGAGAAAAAAGGGAAAGGAAAAGATAAGAAAAGATGAAGGAGTGGGGAGCGAAAGGGTTGGTTGTATGCAACCAAGAATGGCGGGTTTGCACTGAATTCTCGCCTCGGCGGTGGACAATATTCTCGATTATCCCCATTCCTATTTAAGGTATTTTATTCCCAGGAACCATTTGCCACGACGGCGGCCCTAGCTCCCATTAAAAGAAGTATTCTATGTCATCCTACAACTCATCGTGCTTGCTCGACCCCCCACCAGACTGCCCTTCAGCGCTCCGTGCCTCATCCGTAGGCAGTGGCACCTGCGTTGCGGTGCTGCTTTTCGGCCGCACTCGTGGAGTCTTCTTCTGAACGAGGCGATGCAAGTGGGTCTCCAACGCTTTGGCCCGCTTCCGCATCTCCGCCGTCTCGACCACAGGATCGTGGTTCACCGGCGTCTTCTTCCGCTTCTCTACCCACTCGTTCAGCCACGTCTCGTGCTCCTTCAACGCCTTCTCTAGCTCGTCCAGCTCCGTCTTGGTATATCGTCCGGTCGTGCCTGCCCGCTCCTCCGCAGTAAGATTCTCGCGCGCTTCAAATAAGAATAAGCGCGTGTGCCAGTTCCACATCTGGCTGTTATTAAGCGCTTGTGGGAACTCCTCAACCTCTTTGATGCGATGTACGATCGGTCGTTCTAATGCCCTGTACAAAACAGTTCAGCGTCGCGTACCCAACTGATTGAAATTATGGACGTGACGCACTCCAGCGACGTGCGCTTCTCAACGAAGTCCTTCGTCTGTGCGTCATCTGAGCGCGAATTGAACCAGTTCGATGCATCCTTCAATTGGCGCGATATCGCTCGCCGCTCCGCGTCTTGGGAGTGTGTGACGAACGGGTGTTGACTATCGCTATCGAGCAAGTCGCGGAGCTTGTACAAATAACCCTCGAGGATGTTGCGCTGTTCTTCTCGAGCAGCGATCGCCGCCTCCTCTGCTTCCATCTTGATCAAGCTGATGGAATGTCCTCGTCTCAGGGCAGGGTAGGTACAGCGACAACAAGAGGCTTACCGTTGCCGCGCTTCACGCTTCTGCTCGAGCCCCATGGGTGCGACAGATGGGAACTTGACAGTCACGTTCAGCGGAATTGTGATGTCTTTCGGTGTGGCCGGGACCTTGGCCGTCTTAGATGCAGAAGACGATGCAGACGGATCCACAGTCGACGTTGACCCATCCTCCGCGGAAGATGAGCTATCGCCGAACAAGCCCTTGAGCTTACCTACAAATATAATCAGCGACTCCCTAATAACTTGAGCTGCAACAGAGCGTGGACGCACCCGCAAGAGAATCGTCTTTGATCTCAGCGTATGCGACCGCCTCGGGCACAGACACAAAGCCAGACTCAGAGTACAGGATGGTCGCCTTGACGACTGGGTCGACGCCGCCAGCATCCGTGATATTCGCCAACGCCTCCGCCACGCCCGAGATCCGCGCGTCAAGCAGCTCGACGGGGAACTCGCTCGCCGGCGGCTCCTTGTACGAAAACGCCAGAGAAAAGTCGCTCTTCCGTCTAAACGTGAGCGTCTTGCGCGTTCCCGTCCGCGAACCTCTCGCGAACGCAAGCGACGTAATCGTGCGCGGGGTTGCAGCAGGCACATCGGCGGACTTGGCCTCAGCGAGATAGGATACCTGCACGTCGTACAGGGAGATGTCCGAGAGTTTAATGTTCTTGGTCCGGAACTGTCTCGAGAGGGTCGCGCCGTGCAGTGCGGCGCCGAGGACGGCAGCTTCGTCCGAGTTCACGTTCATGGCTAGTTTCTCCCTGAAATGATGAGGTTATTGATGGCACGCATCCAAACACGTGGGCAAACGTACTCCCCCACAGCTGCTGCCAGCGCTGCCCTGACCATTGGTATACGCGTAGCTCCACCCGTCAAGATAACCGAATCTATGTCCGCCTTTCCATCTTGCTCTGAGCATTACATCTTTATGTCGCGTAACATAGACACATACCAATGTCAAATTGGCTTCATCCAGGGCGTCGTAAATGGGTTGAACAAACCGAAGTTTCATGTCTGCACAAATGCTTTCAAACGCTTGGCGTGTGACTTTCATGCTGAAATCGATGTCGTTATATACGCTTTCCACCTTTGTGCAGATCCATCAGCGACACCAAAGCCTCTGCGCATGTGGCAAGGCAAGACGCACCCGCGCAGTCGCATCGGAGTTGGCGCTCAAAATGGCCTTGATGCGCTCAGCCTCCTTCCACAGCTTCATCATCGCCTTGGAGTCGTCACGAATCCTGACCCCATGCTTATCCTCGAACTCCTCAACGAGGATCTCGCGCAACCGGCGGTCGAGCTCCGTACCGCCGGCGAGACGGTCGTACCCGACGCCGTTGATGGTGATGAGCGTCGCGTCCTGCTTCTTCCCCTGCCCGGCAAACGTAGCGATCGTGGCGCGCGTGCTGGCCGCGCCGGCATCATACACGATGTGGCGTTCCGGCTGGGGGAACTGGCGCGTCATGGCGTAGTTGACCGCGATGGCCGCGCCGTCGTTCACGAACGCGAGGAGGCGCAGGCCGGCGAGCTCGACGGCGTCCGCGATCGCGTCGCGCTCGAACTGCGAGAAAAACGCCGGCACAGTTACCACGACATCTTGCACGCGCTCACCGCGGCCCGCCGCGTCCACGGCGAGCGAGCGGATGTATGCTAACTGCATCGCCACGAGCTCCTCCACGTCCCACGTCGCGGGCGCCGCCGCCGCGCCTTTCTCCCCGGAGCCCGCTCCGTTGCCTCTAGGGACGGACGCGGTGAAGCGTGTTGATGGCACGACGGAGAGAGGAGTGAAGCTGGTGTAGTAGGATATGACGTCGGCGTTCGCGGGCACGCCGAGGAGGTACTTGAGCGAGTTGTATGAGCCTTTTGGGAAGCGCGTCGCCTGCGAAACGTACCAGTCTGGTCGGTTAGAAAGCCCTCCCCCTGCTCCAAGGATAGCACGTACGAGGTTAAACGCATTCTGTCCGAACAACCGTTCGCCATTTTTCCAGGCCACTGAGGAGCGAATTTTTCTTTTTGAATCCTTGTCTAGAAGGACATCGAAGGGAGTGCCTGGCTTGATGAGGGACGCCTTTATGTAGTCGGAGCCATAGTCTATCGCCAACACGGTCGTCGCGAGGGCTGTGGAAGAAAAAAGGAAAACGAAGAGGAGAGAAAGGAATGCCAGTCTACGGCAAAACGGATTCATGATGGCATTTACTGGGGTTGTGCAAGGGCACGCAGACGCTCACTTTAATCCACCGCAAGGCGACGTGTTTGCCACGTCACGGGTTTTTATTCCGATTATCTTATCGTCATGCTTTCTTGGTCCTCACCGACATGTCTGAACACGATACGTACCAGACACCTCTCTCCAGGTTCGTGTCCATCCTTGGCATGCCATACCGACACTGAGACCCCTGCAGTCGCTATGCCAGCAAGGAAATGGCCCACTTGTTCTCAGCCGAGGTATTCAACCACTCTGAGCAATCGTGATTGTCACCTCAGCATTCCGCTCATTAGAACCGCTTTCACACATGGCGCAAACTCTGGCTCACACTCGCCACTGCAGAGAAGCAGCTCGGTCTGTCCATCTCAGACGCGGCGATCGAAGAGATGAAGCAAAATCTTGTACGTATGATAAATGACCGAAGGGGTTGTGATGCCCGCCAACGCACGAGCAGCATCTGGATGCGGCGCAGTTTGAAATTGCTGCTCTCGAAGAAAAGAAGCGACGTCACGATGTGATGGCACATGTGCATACCTTTGGCACCGTTGCGCCATCCGCTGCTGGCATCATCCAGTGCGTCTTACGCGTGTTGTCGATCTCGCGCCAGCCGTCGCTTTCTGACACGATCAAAGTCTCGGCGCGACATCTTGTTATGTTACAGAGTGCGCACGATCGACGCAATGCAGCTGCTCGCCTTTCTGATTTTTCCGTTGTAGCAACGCAGACCTCGTTTTCATCCGCACCGCTCTCACTCTCATCTTCAAGAAGCTCGCTGTTGTGATCGACCGCTTTGCCACTTTCGCGAGTCAATATCGCGATTTGCCCACGTTGGGATTTACGCACTTTCAGCCTGCGCAGCTGACGACAGTTGGCAAGCGCGCAACGCTTTGGTTGCAGGTGCGCCCGATCCCTACTTGTACCCGACACGAGCCTTTACTTGATGACGTTTGGGCACAAGGAACTGCTCTGGGACCTGCGCAACATTAAGCGGGCACGGGACGATCTAGGTTTTCGCGGCGTCAAGGGCACCACGGGAACGCAGGCTAGTTTCCTAGCATTGTTTGATGGTGATCACGACAAGGTGCGTTGTCTTCTACGTGGTACGTAATAGACTTTTACCTTTTAGTGATGGTTGCGGAAAACAGGTAGAGGAACTCGATCGACTGGTGACAGAGATGTCGGGCTTTTCGTATGTATACCCAGTCACATCGCAGACGTATTCGCGTAAGATCGACGTTGATGTCCTCGCACCGCTGGCATCCTTTGGTGCGACGGCGCACAAAATTGCAACAGACTTGCGCCTCCTTGCTCACCTCAAGGTAACATACAAGCGCGCCCCGTTCGGGCCCTTCCTGTCCAACTCGGGATAGACTGACGCATAAACCATGCAGGAAGTCGAGGAGCCGTTCGAGTCGACGCAGATCGGGTCCTCGGCGATGGCGTACAAGCGGAACCCGATGCGGTCGGAGCGCATCTGCTCCCTCGCGCGGCACCTCATGACTTTGCACCAGAACGCGCTCGGGACGGCGTCCGTGCAATGGTTCGAGCGCACGCTGGACGACAGCGCGAACCGGCGGGTGACGCTTCCCGAGGCGTTCCTCGCGGCGGACATCGTGCTCACGACGCTGCAGAACGTGTCCGAGGGGCTCGTCGTGTATCCGCGCGTGATCGCGCGCCGCATTGGGCAGGAGCTCCCGTTCATGGCGACGGAGAACATAATAATGGCGCTTGTCAAGAAGGGCGGCGATCGGCAGGAGGCGCATGAGAAAATCAGAGTGGGTCCCTTTTTTTAATCTTTATCTCCTCCCCCCCTCTTGAGTCGATGCTGACGCGTGAACAAATAACCTTCAGGTTCTGTCGCATGAAGCCGCTTACCAAGTGAAACAGCTTGGAGAAGAGAACGACCTGATCGAACGCGTGCGTAAGGACATCTACTTTGACCCGATCAAGGATGAGCTCGACGCACTACTGGAACCGCACTCGTTCATAGGACGCGCACCGCAGCAGGTGGACAAGTTCCTTAAGGATTGGGTGGCACCTGCCCTGGCTGACCCGGAGCTCAAAGCGGCAGTGGATAAAGGAGACAAGGCGGAGCTGAGTGTCTAGTAAAGAATTATGTGTACTGTAGACTGTAGCGATCGGACACAGACTGCATGCGTCGTATGAGCTTACGTCCTGCGGCTGTCTTACGGCACCTACCACCTCATCAATATACCATTCCTATTGCACCTTCTGTCCGATCTTTTGCGATCTGAACACCCCTTCCACCAGTACTAGTAGTCACCATGTCCTTTACCCACGCCGCGACAACCTCTCCTTCCAACTTTGATTACATCTTCGACGCCGCTTTGGATGCGTACAAGCGGCAGACCAGGAGAGACCTGACCTCGCATCCACTACTATCCAGACTTCAATCCTGCGACTCTCCCGATGCCATACTCACCGTTCTTCGAGAACAAATCCCCCAATTCCAATCCGAATCCCAGAGCGGCGACGACGGACTTTCGAAGTGGCTCGTCCCGACCGTCAACGTCCTTTACGCATTTTCTGCGACTCTTGGCGAGGGCGTTGGTATAGTGGGTATCGCCGTGCTTTTGTGAGTTTGGCGATCTCCTCTCTGACGTGATGCTTTTTCGCAGGTGTTCTCACCAGCGAAAGTCATCTTTGCGGGCATCGGCGTTCTGCTGTCGGTCCGTATCAATCTCGTTGTGTTCCTCTGCTCGGGCATCGTGACGCAAAAGGGTTTTTGTTTCTTTTTTTCTAGGCTGCTAATGATGTCAGCGCTGGTCGGGCCAAGCTCATCGAACTCTTTAGCCGTGTCGAATACTTCTTCAAACGGCTTGACACATATACGGCGCTCCCACCAACGACAGCGATGACGGACATTATCGTGGAGATCATGGTCGCTGTACTGTCATTCCTTGCGCTGGCAACCAAGGAAGTAAAACGTGGGCGAATCTGTATGTTGGCCCAGAGAGTATTCATCATCGTTATCGACTCACCCTTGATCAGTAAAATATATCAAGAAGCTGATGGGAAACAAAGACATCGAGGATGCGCTACAGAAGCTGGACAGATTGACACAGGAAGAGGCCCGGATGGCGGCTGCCGAACTCATGAAGATCACCCACGCCGTCGATGATAGAGTGAAGGGTATCGACGAGAGGATACAAGGCGTCGGCGACAACGTAGAAGATGTTGACCACCGGGTGCGAGGTATCGACCACAAAGTGCAAGATATCCGCGGCGACGTTCAAGGCGCCAACCGCAAATTAGACCAAGTCGACCGTTCGTCATCACTTCATCCTTGCTCTTGGTTCTGAAGGCTCAGAAATTCTTCACAGGGAACCAGCTCCGAGGTGACCTTCGAACATGGCTAACTCCCCCCAATCCATCCACCAACCATAACATTGCGTGTAAAACCCACCACGAAGGAACAGCGGAGTGGTTTCTTCAGGGTAGTATCTTCAGCCAATGGTATTCCGCTGGTTCCTTGTTATGGATTCACGGAAAACGTATGTCCTTATTAAACTTTACCATCGACCCCACCTAATCATTTACGGGTTCTGTAGCAGGCTCGGGAAAGAGCATCCTCTGGTTTGTTTCCCCTCACCTCGCCAGCGTTGTGGGGCTTACATCATCTTCTCAGCTCCGCGATAATACAAGATATTATAGCCTCGTACAACCACGGAACAGCCTCGATAGCCTATTTTTATTTCGATTTTAGGGATGCCAGCAAGCAGAACCTCCAGAACCTACTCCCCTCCTTTCTTATGCAACTTTCTGCTCAGTCCGATCCTTGTCACGACCTACTCTCCCACCTTTATTACGCACATGACCGTGGAGAACGGAAGCCCAACGATCGTGCCATGATAGAATGCCTCAAAGAGATGCTTACCGTGCCGGCGCTCGGCCCTACTTATCTTATCATGGACGCGCTCGATGAATGTCTGAATACCTCTGGCATCCCATCTCCACGTGAAGAAGTCCTCGAATTTGTGGTCGAGCTCGTCTGTCTTCACTTCTCAAATCTCCATATCTGTGTCACCAGCCGCCCAGAGATTGACATCCAAGCCGCTCTAGAGTCCTTAACATTACACCCGATGTCCCTTCACGACGAAAGTGGACAAAGGAAGGACATAATTGACTATATCACGTCTATCGTTCAATCGGATAGAAGGATGCGGAGGTGGCGGGGAGAAGACAAGGAGCTGGTTATCAAAACGCTCTCAGAAAAGGCGGATGGGATGTAAGGGTGCCATCCCACGCTCATAAGCTGTTCTCATAACGACCACACAGGTTCCGGTGGGTGTTTTGTCAACTGGAAGTCCTCCGCCACTGTTTCCCGCCAAGTGTGCGGCGCGTCCTGGAGGAATTACCCGAAAGTCTAGATGGAACATACGAGCGAGTGTTGAAAGAATTCAGAATGGCGAACCGCACGCACGCTCATCGGCTTTTGCAATGCCTCGTGGTGGCTGTTCGCCCACTTCGCGTCGAAGAACTTGCGGAGGTAATCGCGTTCGACTTCAACGCGCAAGGGACCCCGGGGCTACATACCGGTTGGCGCTGGGAGGATCAAGAAGAAGCCGTGTTATCCGCATGTTCCAGTTTGGTTTCCATCGTCAGAGATGGTCATTCGCGCGTCGTACAGTTCTCCCACTTCTCGGTCAAAGAGTTCCTGACGTCAAAGCGGCTCGCCGAATTGGATCAAGGCGTCTCGCGCTATTACATTCGACCTCAGTCGGCACACTTGGTCCTTGCGCGAGCTTGCCTCGGAGTCCTACTGCGATTGAATCGTCACATCGACGAAGACAGCATCAAGAACTTCCCGCTGGCTTCTTATGCCGCCGAACATTGGGCCAGCCATGCCCGATTTGGGAGGGTGTCATCATTCATCAAGCACGGGATGCAGCGCCTTTTTGACGCAGAGAGACCACACTTTGCAGCGTGGCTCTGGATTTACAACCCGGATCGTTTTGGGCGGACGTTCGGGTTCAGCATGCGACCCGGGCAGCCTGAAGCACGGCCCCTCTACTATGCCGCAAGATTCGGGTTTCACGACCTGGTGAGACACCTTCTCATCAAGTATCCAGGAGATGTAAACGCCAGAGGTGGTTGGGACGGGACCCCGTTGCACGCGGCGTTGTCCGGAGGACACATCGAGGTTTCGACATTATTGCTCAAGCATGGCGCAGACGTGAATATTCAGGACATATGGGAAGGCACGCCCCTGCATCACGCGTCGAAGAGGGGACAATTCGAAATTGGACGGTGGTTGCTCGATGGCGGGGCAGACGCTGATGCCCGAAACGGATCCGGTTGGTCACCGCTTCACCTGGCGGCGGTATATGGACGACCCGATTTTGCTCGGATATTGCTCGAGCACGAGGCGGAGGTGGATGCTCGGGGAGATCGTGGACGGACCCCGTTGCACCTGGCATCGGCAAATGGACGTGATGAGGTGGCGCGAGTGTTGCTGGAGCACGGCGCGGATGTCAATGCGCGGGATGATTGGGGCAGAACACCAAGCGAACTACTAGTACTGCAGTCGAGTGAAGTGAGAGTGAGAATGTTAGAGATACTGGATCCTACAGTATGTAGTCGTGTTACATAAGCAGCACTAACAACAACAACTCCGCTCTCTTTGCTCTTTGGCCGCTCCGTCCACGTCCACAACGTTCGATGGACTCGCTCCAAATCCCCGTCCCTGCTCTCCCCGGCCCTTCTCGCCACTCGGGCTCCTCTCGTCATGCCTCTCTCTCTCCCTCCTCACCTCCCTCAGTCCCTCCCCCGCAGCGAAAACGGGCTTCCCACTCCGTCACTTCTTCCCATCCAGAGGACCAACAGCAGCAGCAGCAGCAGCAGCAACAACAACCCCCATTTCGCGACATCTATTCCCATCCAGCGGCGATACAGTATGCCGCTGCCCATCCACGTCGCCCCATCCCAAAATTCGGTCCTTATTTGCTCCTCCAAACCCTCGGCGAGGGCGAGTTTGGAAAGGTCAAACTCGGCCTCCACACGTCATGGGCCGAGGAAGTCGCCGTCAAGCTCATAAAAAGACACAACATTGATTCCCCCGTTCGCATGTCAAAGGTCGAACGGGAGATCGAGGTTCTCAGGGTTGGTCTCGTCCTTTCTTTTTTGTTTTCCACTCTGGGGGGCTGTGTTCAGCCTGCTTGACCTTGGTGCCCTCTGAAACAATTAGATGCTCAAGCACCCCAATATCGTAAGGCTGTACGACGTTATCGAAACGGACAAATACATTGGCATCATCCTCGACTACGCCTCCGGCGGAGAACTCTTCGACCACATCCTCGCCCATCGCTTCCTCAAGGAAAAGGATGCCTGCCGTCTTTTCGCCCAGCTCATCTCCGGCGTCTGGTACATCCATCAACGCAAAATCGTCCACCGCGACCTCAAGCTCGAAAATCTCCTCCTCGACCGCAATCGCAATGTCATCATCACCGATTTCGGCTTCGCTAATCGCTTCGAGCACCGCTCCGACGATTTGATGCAAACCTCGTGCGGCTCGCCCTGCTACGCTGCTCCCGAACTCGTCATCTCTGAAGGCGCCTACGTCGGCTCGGCCGTCGATATATGGTCCTGCGGTGTCATCCTCTACGCCATGCTCGCAGGTTATCTCCCTTTTGATGACGACCCCGCCAACCCGGACGGTGATAACATCAACCTGCTTTACAAGTACATCGTCAACACGCCCTTATCTTTCCCCGATTACATCTCCCGCGAAGCCCGTGACTTACTATCCATCATGCTCCAGCCAGATCCCCAGCGCCGTGCCGACCTCAGCCTCGTTATGCGACACCCTTGGCTAAACCCAAACGCCTACATCTTCGAAAAGACCGTCGAAGACCTCGAAACGAGCGCCATCGAGCTCCACAAGGCCAAGCGCCAGGCTTATCAAAGGCAGATGCGCGCCGCTCAGGCCTCAGCGGAACAGACCAAGGTGTCGCGTTCTCAGAGCGCCAAGAATGACGTCTTCCCCCATGCTAGCGTTGCCGTCGCACCCCGTTCTCACGCCCCCGAGGACCAGACGTTGTACGAGACCTCCGCTGACCTCGCTGCCGCGTCTCAGGCTCAGGCTCAAACACGCCGCGGGTATAGCTCAACCATCGTGATGCCAACTCAGCCATCTGGCTACGTGGATGATGACCCTTTCGCTCAGAACCCGGCCAATTCCGCGCCCGTTTCGATACCTATCGCTTCCTCCTCCGCGGAGCAACCGCAGCCCCACCGAACGCATACAACCTCGCACAAGGACCAACTTCCACCTATCCCTACGCAAGTACCCGCGGTCAATGGCACCGGCAGTGTGCGCAGTAAAGCTGCCAGCGGTATGCGACATACAATTCAGGTCGAATACGGTCAACCTGAGCCGTCACCAGTACCTCCTCAGCCTAAGCGCGAGGAGACTCCCAAGAAGGAGCATAAATATTCTCAGGACTTGCCGTCATCGCCGCCGCTACCGCAGCCATCGCCACCTCAACCACAGCTCCTGCCGCCGTCCCCACCACAACAACAGCAGCGGGAAAAACCCCGCAGGTCGTCCCTCACCGGACCGCGTCCTCCTCCCAGTACACCCTCGGCCGCATTGCCTTCTATCCCCACGCCCGCGCTTCCCAAGATCCAGCCACCACTCGTCACTATCAATGCCGCAAGCCCACCGGCAACCCCCCAATCAGAGGAGAAAGGACCTTACTCTGTAGCGGGTGTTTCTGGTTCCGGCTCGTCCAAAAGGGGCAAGCACAGCAGAGGCATCTCTATCGACAAGATGGGCCTCGGCAAACTCTTTGGTGCACCTTCCCCATCAGAGGCTGCACCACCACAAGTTGCCCGTGCCCCGTCGGAAAGTTCAGCGGCAAACTCGCTGTATACAACTATCTCAAAAATATCCGGATCAACTTCCCGTCGCCCTTCAACATTACAGGTTGCGCCATCGACCTCGTCTAGTCCGACGGTCGAGGCTTCCTCCACACAGACATCATTACTCAGTCCGGACAGTGGAAAGAAGAGCCGTCGCAGCACTTTGAGTGTCATGGTCGAACCTCTCGCGCGTACGATCAAAGTACGTCCAGGCCGCAGCTCGGCGCGCGACTCTGTCCGCGGGAAAGAACCCTCGCGCGAGCGCCAGTCACGTTCGGCACACCCCACGTCGACATCGGAGAGGGAGGCAGCACTCGGCGAAAAGGTACAGCATGCCCCCGACACCGTTGGATATGGGATGCCAGCGAGCACGAGCAAGGCGCGCAAGGTCATGCAGTGGTTCCGCTCGCGCAGCAAGGGTCGTGGCCCCGGCGATGACGGAGACACATCTGTGTCGCTGGGCGGGAAGCCTTCCGTCCGCAATGCGTTTGCTGTTGGCGCCAACGATTCGTCGACGTCTATCAACGCCGCGCATCCGTTCCCCACTGCTGGCGTTGTCGAAGAGTATACTCATGTACCGTCGCGCATGGGACCACCGCATCCGCAGCGCGCCGTCAGTACTGGGGCGGAGGGAGCGCCAACCGCACCCAGCTTTGCGGAGCTTGTGCGGCGACACGTCGCACCGCCCAGGGGCGTTATCCGCACGCACCATGGCGCCGTCAGCCAAGCGACGGTCACGACAGGCGCACCGATCGAGGTCATGCGTCACGTGCGCGAGGTGCTCGAGGGCATGGGCGTCGATGTACAGGACGAGAGCGAATACAAGTATCGGTGTGTGCGCGCGAAACGAAGGCGTGCGCCGACTGCACCATCCGGCTTTGGCCTCGGCCTGAGGGACCCGGGGCTTGCCGCATTTACGTTGATAGGATCCGCGGCGTCCAACGGGGTGTGTGCTTCTTACCATACTTTGTATGTCTAGAGTTGATGCTGATCGCTGTCAATTTCTTAGGTGGACAAACGCGGACTACCGGTACCCTCACAGTCGACGTTCGGCGGTGCAACGGGGGGGATGCTCAAGGGCTTGCTCATGCGCCGCCAATCTTCGCAAGTCTCTGGAGAGACCGAAGCACCCTCGCCCGAGATGGTGGGCTCTCCCGTACTTCCTGGAGGAGGGGGGCGTGTGGTCTCGCCGGGCGAGTTGGCACCCACGGTGTACGGCGACCCGAACCAGGACCAGGGCGACGAAGTGCGGTTCTACGTCGAGCTGACGAAGCTGGACGGCCTCAAGGACACGTACTCGATCGACATTCGTCGGTTGAAGGGCAACCTGCGGAGTTACAAGTTTTTGTACGATTGTATCACTGAGTACGTCCTTGCCTCCCCGTGTAGGATATACAGCTGATCCAACTTTTTTTTTACCCTTCGTTACAGACGCCTTGTCCTGCAACGGTGAAGGGCGTAGAGAGAGGGGCCTGTCAAGGTTGGGGTGTGCCAGTAGTGATAGCGCGGAAGAGTTTGTGTGTCGTTGGGACATTCCGATTTTCCTCCCTTTTTTTTCTCATGTAGCCTTTGTTCTTTGTATCCTGCGGTTGCTTCTCCCCCCATCCCCATTCTTACACTGGTCCATGCTTCCACCTCGTAACTAGCGTATACCCGCCTAATCCATCCCCTTGTTGACCGTCCAACTCAACCTCCCCCCATCCGCGCCATTGCCGCCAACCGTCATCCGCACGCACCGCCCTTCTACGATTTCTGCGCTTCCCATCGTTATGCTCCTCCTTCCCTCCCGGCTTCTCCTCATCTTTTTTTCTTTTCGTTCTGCCTTCTCTTTTTGCCTCCATATCTCTACGATGCCGTGTTTCGCGCCCATCCATTTACTAGATGGGTTTTTTTCCCTTCCCCCTCAGCCCCCCCCCCCAAAATTTGTTTCCCCTTTTTTCAGCTCCTTTATCTGCACGAGTGTAAAAAAAACGGCCTTTTCCTTTTTTGTTTAGCTCTCTTTCGTTTCGTCATACATACTCGATCGCAGGGTGATGCAACAATAGACTTTAATGGACTTGCAGACAAAACAAAATTTGACAAATACGAGGGAAGGAGAGGAGAGGAGATACAATACTATATAAAGATATATATGATATATATGCTGGGAGCATTCGTGGACAAACAGATATACGGGCAGACAGACAGATGGGCAGGCAGGCAGGCAGGCAGGCAGGCAGGCAGGCAGAGGGGGCAAAGCAGAGCGAGACGGACGATGATGATAACTTGTGGGCAGACGGTGGAAGAGCACGAGCCATGAAGGGCGAGATGCAAGACGAGAGACGCACTAGACAGGGAGCTGAGTGAGAGACGACGAGAATGAAGGGGCACAGGTTGGGGATGCAGAAACGTAGCAGCAGAGCATGTAGGGGGGAAAACGAACGTGAGAGAAAGAAACGAGCAAAACCTTCAGGCCACCACGTCAGATGCTGCGTGGGTCGTCCACAGAATCAGAGTGGACGAGCCACGCCTCGGGATTATCCCACCGCGCGTCCTCCATCGGCAGCCTGAATGGCATCCGCATCCGCTTCCGGTGCGCCTCATCCACATCCACGTCCACGTCGTCGAGGGGCGGCGGCAGTGGTCGTCCAGGAGTCACCGTCAGTCCTTGCATCGATATAGGGTAGCCGGCGCCTACGACGGGTGTAGGTGTCTCCCATGTGGAGGCGCGGTTGTGGAAGTAAGGAGGCTCACCGTCGTTGCCCGCGCAGGGATCCATGTCCGCGTCCGCGTCTGCGTCTGCGTCTACTTCTGGCCCTGTGATCGCGTCTGCCACGGTACGCGCGTGTGGTGGTCCGACGAGAGTGAGCGACGGGTAATCCCCTCCTACTAACAGCACCGGGTCGATGTTGCTCATGTCGACGGGACACGGTGTGTCCATGACACCCGAGAAAGTGTCTACGCCGCGTCCATCGCCGTCGCCGTCCCCGCCCCCGCCGCAGCTCTGCACGCGCGTGCGCATAGCGCGCACCGCTTTCGGCGTAGGCAAGTGAAGCTGCATGCCGCGTGCGCGCATATCGAGGATCTCGTCCACGCTCACGGGCTGCACAAGCATCGGCGTG
>Ga0137397_10000902_pt1 | contig 20577 bp, 19 predicted proteins | sample czorhiz116metaG_FD_106658 | JGI IMG/M metagenome (GOLD analysis project Ga0137397, IMG submission 106658) | Vadose zone soil microbial communities from Angelo Coast Range Reserve, California, USA - czorhiz1.16 metaG | ecosystem: Environmental > Terrestrial > Soil > Vadose zone | place: USA... | reverse complement strand
GCGGCGGGCTTGAGCGCAAAATTGATGATGGCCGTCTGATCGATGATGAGGACGATGTCGGGCCGCGTTTCAGTGCTGAACCCGCTGAGCTCGGTCGCTACCGCATAGCGCCCCGGCGGGAGCGACGGCAGCCGATACTCCCCAGTGCTGTCCGTCACGGCGACGCGCGTCAGCCCGGTCTCCACGTTGCGCGCCGTGGTCGTCGCGCCGGGGATGACCGCTCCGCTCGAATCCTTCACCGTTCCGGTGATCTGCGCGTTCTGCGCGAATGCAGACGGAGCCACGGCGAGCCAGGCGAGGAACGCCACTACACCTACCAGGCGCGTGCGCATTGGAAGCCTCCTGCAGTGCGGCGGACCCGGGGGCCGCCTCCCATGTGCCGCTTGTGGCCGCGTGCTGCAGCCGCGGCGACGTTTTGCCCGACAATACCGGACGAATTCTAACCGTTGTGCGCGACACCGCGTCGCGCGTGGCCTCTTCTTCGATGCGATGCACCGTGTAGCGGCCGTCGCTCAGATATTTCACGTTCGCCATGAGACACGAGAAGCCCGCCTTGGACACGGGGTTCAGCCAATCGCCTTCGACGTCTCGTCGGGCGCCGCGGTGTCTCCGCTGAAGAAGGTGACCTGCAGCCAGGCGTTCATCGACAAGCCCGTGACGGTGGGCGCCGCGGGAACGAGGACGCGGGCCGAAACTGTGTCCGCGAGGCCATCGCCATTGGTGTCGCGCGTCAGGCTCTGCGCGCCGACAAGCACGGTCAGCGATGCGGCGCGGCTGTCGGCGTGGAGCTGATGGTGTGACGCGACCGGCACGCTGCCAAGCGCAGCGGCGAGGAAAAGCAGCAGAGTTCCGCGATGCATGGCGGGGGGATCTTAGCGCCGTACAAAACAAAAGGGCACCGCGTGATTGCGATGCCCCTCTGCTCCACTGGCCTGGCTCCCCCAGCATTCACGGCGCCCTGCCGTAATCAGACCAGCGACGGTGCTCGGCGTAAGGGCAAGCGCCGTGCCTGCGTGATTTCCTCGGAAAAGGCCAAGATCGGTGCGCGAGGGCGGTCCGGCGGCTCACGACTTTGTCACCGGTCTTACAGATTTGTTGTAGGGCTTGGGCAGGTGCCAGTACGCCACTGGTGTCCGGTACCGGTAACCGGCACTGGTACCTGGCACTGGTTCAAGCGCCTCGGCGTCCGACACGGATGCCCGGTAACCGGTACCTGGCTACCGGTACCCGCACGGTGCTCCCTTAAGGGTACCTGGCACCGGTGTCAGACTCCGGCGTCCGGCACTGGTGCCAGCGAACATGGTGTCAGGTACGCGTATCCGGCGCCGGCGTGCGGCTCCGGTGTCCGGTATTGCCGCGTTGGTGCCGGCACGTCAGCCGTGCCAGACCGGTAGCTGGTCGCCCAGTTGCGCCAGGGTCGGATGACGGCTATCGCGCCGCGAGAGGATCGGCTCGCGCACCGGCCACGGAATCGCCAGCGCCGGGTCGTTCCATGCCACGCCGATCTCGCTCGCCCGGTCGTAGAGGTCCGTGCACTTGTACTCGACCTGCGCAATCGGGCTGACGACGCAGAAGCCGTGCGCGAAGCCGGGCGGCACGTAGCACTGCCTGAAGTTGTCGGAGGTCAGCGTCACGGCCACCCAGCGGCCGAAGCTCGGCGATCCGCGGCGTACGTCGACCGCGACGTCGTAGACCTCGCCTTCGATCACGCGAATCAACTTGCCCTGAGGCCGCCGCAGTTGCAGATGCAGGCCGCGCACCGTGCCTGCCGTCGAGCGCGAGTGGTTGTCCTGGACGAACGGCCCCCGAATGCCGTGCTGCTCGTACCGCTCGGCGTGATAGGTCTCGAGAAAGAACCCGCGGCCGTCGGCGTGCACCTCGGGCTCGATGACGACAACGCCCGGAAGATCGGTGGGTACGACGCGCACATCAAGGCTCGTGCTCGAGCAGATCGAACAGATACTGGCCGTACGCGCTCGATGCCATGCCGCGCGCGAGCTGTTCGAGATCGGCGGCGGTGATGTAGCCCATGCGATACGCGATCTCTTCGGGACAGGCGACCATCAGCCCCTGCCGCTCTTCGATCGCGTGAATGTAGTTCGAGGCTTGCATCAGCGAGTCCTGCGTGCCGGTGTCGAGCCAGGCGATGCCGCGCGCGAGCTTTTCGACCTGCAGCTGGCCGCGCTCGAGATACGCGCGGTTGACGTCGGTGATCTCGAGCTCGCCGCGCCCTGACGGCTTCAGATTCGCCGAGATGTCGATGACCTGGTTGTCATAAAAGTAGAGACCGGTCACCGCGTACGACGACTTCGGCCTCGCCGGCTTCTCTTCGAGGCTCACGGCGCGCCCGCCAGGGTCGAACTCGACGACGCCGTAACGCTCGGGGTCGCGGACCTGATAGCCAAAGACGGTCGCGCCGGTCTCGCGCGCGGCGGCGACGCGCAGGTAATCGGAAAAATGCGCGCCATAGAAGATGTTGTCGCCGAGCGCCAAGGTCACGCGATCCGGGCCGACGAACTCGCGGCCGATGATGAACGCCTGCGCGAGGCCGTCGGGGCTCGGCTGAACCCCGTATTCGATTCGCAGCCCGATTTCGGCGCCGTCGCCCAGCAGCCGCCTGAACCCTTCCTGCTCGTGCGGCGTGGTGATCACGAGAATCCGCCGGATGCCGGACAGCATCAGCGTCGACAGCGGGTAGTACACCATCGGCTTGCTGTAGATCGGCATGAGCTGCTTGCTGACGGCGCGCGTCAGCGGATGCAGCCGCGATCCGGAGCCGCCCGCGAGGATGATCCCCTTCAGCATCAAAGACACATGCAACCACGCAGGCCCGAAGGCACGAAGAAGAGGATCTCTTCCTCGTGTCGTTCTTTGTGTCGTTCTTCGCGTCGTCGTGTCTTCGTGGTCACAGCAGCATGGGTCATCGTGGCGATCATCCCAAGCCGAGTCGCGCGCGGTCGTAGCGCCCCTGCTGCACCTGCTCGCACCAATGGCGATGTGAGAAGTACCACTGCGCGGTTGCGGCGAGGCCCTGTTCGAACGCGTGGCGTGGCGCCCACCCGAGCTCGCGTCGGATCGTCCGCGCGTCGATGGCGTAGCGGCGGTCATGCCCGGGCCGATCCCGCACGAACGTCTTCAGGTCGCGGTAGCTCGATCCCTTCAACGCCGCGTTCGATCGCGCGGGCTTGAGCACCTCCACGATGTCGCAGATGCGATCCACGATCTCGAGGTTCGTCCGCTCGTTGCCGCCGCCGACATTGTACTTTTCGCCCACGCGTCCCTTCGCGAGCACGAGCAGGATGCCTGCGCAATGGTCCTCGACGTGCAGCCAGTCGCGGACGTTGCCGCCATCGCCGTAGATCGGCAGCGGCCTCCCGTCGAGCGCGTTCAGCAGCATCAGCGGAATCAGCTTCTCCGGGAATTGAAACGGCCCGTAGTTGTTCGAGCAGTTCGTGATCAGCACGGGGAGACCGTAGGTGTGGAAATACGCGCGCACGAGATGATCCGCCGACGCCTTGCTCGCCGCGTACGGCGAGCTCGGCGCGTACGGCGTCTCCTCGCCGAACAGCCCGCTCGCGCCCAGCGTGCCGTACACCTCGTCGGTCGAGACGTGGAGAAACCGGAACGCGGCGCGCGCCGCCGCGTCGATCGACGCGACGAACGCTCGGGCAACCTCGAGCAGCGTAAATGTGCCGACGATGTTCGTGTCGATGAACGGGCGGGGACCGTCAATCGACCGGTCCACGTGTGTCTCGGCCGCGAGATTCAGAATGGCCGTCGGCCGATGCTCCGCGAACAGTCGAGCCACCGCGTCCCGATCGGCGATGTCCCCACGCACGAACGTGACACGCGGGTCCTGCAGCGGCTTCTCGAGGTTCAGCAGGCTGCCCGCGTAGGTGAGCTTGTCGAAAACGACGATCCGATCGATGGTGTGATCGAGCGCGTACAGAACGAGGTTGGAGCCGATGAATCCGGCGCCGCCGGTAATGAGAAGCGTGCCCACGGCAGAAAGCAACCGCGGAGTGCGCAGAGAACGCAGAGCAAAGATTTCTCTGCGCGCTCAGCGTGCTCTGCGGTTAAACGGCAGCTCCTTCCGGATACATCAACGCGAGCCTCAGCTCCTTTGCGAGCGAATCGACGGTCGTGCCGGCCCGCTTCCAGGCGCCTTCGGTCTCGAACCGCAGGTCGCCGATGCGGCGGCCCCATGGCGCGATGACGCGGCCGATCGCCCGGAAGTCGGAGCGGTCGGCGTGCTCCTGATCGAGCCGGCGGATGACGTCGGGCGAGACGCGGATGAACGCGCGCAGCGCCGACGCCGAGCGGATGCTGTACTTGCGCCCGTTCCACGCGCCGCCGAAGACGAGCGCGATCTGCTTGAAGTAGTTGACGAAGAACTTCTTCGCCTCCTCGTGCACGTCGCCCGACCGCCGGCTGGCAAACACGCCATCGTCGGTGAAGAGCTTTTTGAGCTCCTGCGCCAGCGGCGCCTGCGCGACGCGTCCGCGGCCGACGCCGAGCAGCTTGATCTCGTCGTAGAGCGGCGAATCCTCGCGGTCGTTGAGCGCGCGCACGACGTCGTGACCGGTGGCCAACGCTTCGTCGCGATACAGCTGGCGGCCCGACAGGCTGACCAGGTGCGATGCGTTCAGACGCGTGTGCTTCGCGTTGATCGTGACGAACATCTGCACCACGTGATCTTCCGGGAGGCGGTCGAAGATGATCGCGGGCACCGCGAAATCCTCGTCGCGGAACCGTTCGATGTCGGCGTGCAGCGCCAGCAGCCGGTGCTGGCCGTCGATGGCGCGCAGAATCCCCTCGCGCTCGGGCACCTTGAGAATGCCGACGCGCGGGTCGCCGTCCACCGCCTGAAAGGCCAGCTTCTCGTCGCAGGAGATGATGACGGCGCCGGGAATCGAAGGCAGATCGCGCGCCAAGCGGCACTGCTCGTAGTACTGCACGAGCTCGTCGATCTTCTTCCGGATGATCTGCCGCTGGTAAGCCTTCTCGCTCGACGCGATGCGCCGCTCGAGAAAGTCCCAGTTCACCTTCGACGGCGCCGCCGCGGCCACGCCCGGTTTCTGTTTCCCGCCGCGCACCGGCGTCTGCACGGTGTCGCCGTAACTCAACACCTCGAACCGCACAAGCTTGTCGATGTCGCTGGCCGTGAGAGAAGCTTGGTAGAATTGCACGCCGAATTGCTGCATGCGGATCGCGGCAACGTTGATCATAGGTGTCAGACCCGAGCCGGGAAAGTCAGGTGGGGCGGGGAGGTCGGGTCGGTGATCTACATACCAGACCCGTCAGACCCACCGGACCTACGCGACCAAAAGTAGCGAATTGTACCGAGCGATCGACAGGCATCTCAACGATTATTTCGCCTTCAGCGCGCGTCCCGGCGCCAGGGCGATCGCCCCTCGCACTAGTTAAGTATCACGTAAATAAGGAGTTCTGTCATGTCTCTCTGGAGACGCCCTGCACAGCTTCCCGCCACGCTCTTCGTGATGGCGGTCGCGCTCGGCGCGGGGGTGACGGCGCAATCTACTGGAAAGAAAGCAGTTGGGGCATCTGCATCTGTTTCAGATGACGCGGAGTTCGCCCGTCTGGTGAAGGGGTGGACCACGCGCCCGGAATTCAGCAGCCCTCTGGTCGATCATCTGCCCAAAGTCGCAGGGATCCCGTCGCCCAAGGACATTCTCGGTCACCACATCGGTGAACCGAAGAAACTGACCTATTACGCGGACATCCTGAAGTACTACCGCGCCCTCGCTGCCGCGACGCCGCGCGTGAAAGTCACTTCGATCGGCAAGAGCAACGAAGGGCGCGACCTCGTCGTCGTTTTCGTCGGTGGGGACGAGTCGATCAGGAACCTGGAGTCGTATCGCAAATACCTCGCGCAGTTGGCCGACCCGCGGAAGATCACGGCGGCCCGGGCCGCGGAGATTGTCGCCAAAGCGAAACCGATCTATCACCTCTCCGGCGGCCTCCACAGCGGCGAAGTCGGACCATCGGAGATGCTGATGGAGCTGGCGTATCGCGTCGCGACCGAGGACTCGACGCTGGTCAGGCAGATCCGCGACAACGTGATCGTGTCGATCACGCCGGTCGCCGATCCGGATGGACGCGATCGCAATGTCGACTGGTACTACAAATACGGCATCAACGAAACCGAAGGGCGCGCCACCGGCGCGGGCGTGCCGTATTGGGGCAAGTACGTGTTCCACGACGACAACCGCGACATCAACTACTCGCAGATCGAGATGCGCGCGCTGCTCGACTGGTATTTGCAGTGGCATCCGCCGATCATGCACGATCTGCATCAGGCGCAGACGTTGCTCTACACGTTCAGCGGTCAGGCGCCGCAGAACCCGAACCTCGATCCGATCCTGTTCGCCGAGCTGCCGATGATGGCGAACTTCGAGATGGCGCAGCTGTCGAAGTACGGCATGCCGGGCGTGTGGACCCATGGCTACGTCGACATGTGGTCGCCCGGCTACCTGGCCTTCATGTCGTCGAACCACAACGGCATGATCCGCATGTACGAGATTCAGGGCTTCAGCGGCGCCAACACGCAGAAGATGCGGCTCGGCAACCCGAACGCGCCACCGGCAGCCGGAGGCCGCGGTGGCCCGTCGGCAGCCTCGGGACAGGCGCCTGGCCCGGACGCGGCCGCGATCACCGCGGGGCGCAGCAATCAGGCGCAGCGCGAATGGTTCCGTCCGTGGCCGGCGACCGGCGAGTTCGACTGGTCCCTGCGCAACAACACGAACTACGGCGAGACCGGCGTGCTGACGGCGCTGCAGTACACGGCGGCGTTCCCGAAAGTGATCCTCGAGAACTTCTATCAGAAGTCGCGCAACTCGGTGGACACCGGCCGCAAGGAAACCGTCGCCGGTTACCTGATCCCCGGCGGCCAGCGTGACGCGACCCGCGTCGCGGTCCTCGTCAACATGCTCCGCATGCAGGGCATCGAGGTCGGCAGGTCGACCGGGGAGGTGAAGCTGAAGGAGGGCACGTTCCCCGCCGGTTCCTACGTCGTGAAGCGCGATCAGCCGTACGCGCGCCTCGCGAAAATCCTCCTCGAGAAGCAGGTCTTCCCTGCCGATCCGAACCTTCGCACGTACGACGACGCGTCGTGGACGATGGGGCTGATGAGCCACACGGACGTGAAGGAAATCGCAGACAAAGCAGTGCTCGACGTCGCAGTGGAGCCGGTCGCCGAGGTGAAGCTCGCCGGAACCGTCACCGGAGCCGGATCCACCGTCGCGATTCCGCACTACGGCTCGAACAACATGGTCACGCTGCGGTTCCGCCTGAAGGATCTAAAGGTGCAGGCGGCGGAGAAGGAATTCAAGCAGGGCGACATCACATTCCCGGCCGGGTCATTCATCGTCTCGGGTGATCTGGCGAAGGTGCGATCGGCGATTGAGGCGCTCGGCTTGACGGCCGTCGCGCTGCCAGCCGCGCCGTCCGTGCCGATGCACGATCTCGATGTGCCACGCGTGGCGATGTACTCGACGTGGGGCAACACCCAGGACGTGGGCTGGGTGCGCTACGCGTTCGACACGTTCGAGATCCCGTTCGACCTGATCTACAAGGACCGCGTGCGCCAGGGCAATCTCAAGTCGGCGTATGACGTCATCGTCATCGCGCACCAGTCGGGTGGCGGGAAGCGCCTCGTGTTCGACATCGAATCGCGCGGCACTCCGATCGCCTACAAGAAGAGCGAGGCGTTCAAGTATCTCGGGATGTACGGCGAATCGGACGACATCACGGGCGGGATGGGCATCGAAGGCGTCGCGGAGCTCGACAAGTTCGTGAAGGCGGGCGGCGTGCTCGTCACGCTCGGCGCCGCCAGCTTCTTCCCGGCCGAATTCGGCCTCACGCCGAAGGTGGACGCTGCCCGGACGTCGGCGCAGTTCTACTCGCCCGGCGCAATCATCGACGCCGAGATTCTGCAGCCGGAGCATCCGATCTTCTACGGGTACGACAAGAAGCTGGTTCCGGTCCGCTATGCTAACGGGCCGCTGCTGAGCGTCCAGACCGGCGCGAATCCGTTTGGGGACGCGCCGCCGGCCGGACCGCCGCCCATTCCGCAGGGCGTCCTGATGCGCTATCCGGGCGGTGACGACCACGTGCTCAGCGGGCTGATGCGCGGCGCGAACGAGATCCGCAACCGCCGGCGATCATCGATCAGGCCTCGGACAAGGGGCGCGTGATCCTGTTCGCCGGCAACCCGTGCTACCGGTGGCAGAACTTCGGCGAGTTCAACATGCTGTTCAACACTCTGTTGAACTACAACGACATCAAGAGCGAGCCGCAAAAACCGGCGACGACCGATAACCCCGCGCGGTAAGATGCGTCGCCATGGGCGAGCTCGGAGCGAGGGCCACACCGCATGGGTGAAGTACTACCAGTCCCCGACAGACGGTTTTGTCATCAACTACTGGAACCCGGCGCCGGCCGGCGAGCGTGAAGCGCTGACGTCGCAGAACCAGACCGCCAAGAACTGGGCGGCGCAGTACAGCGGTGTGCTCAGAAGCAACTGGTCGATGGAAGCGGCGTTTGCCAGCTACAGCTCCCAACTGTTCGTGGGAACGTTCGAGGCGAGCGGCAAGCTTGCGAACGCCCCGCTCTTCAACGAAGCGGACAGCAAATACTACAACGGCGCCACATACGACGGCTTCACGGACCGGCCGCGCCAGCAGTTCAACCTGGCCAGCAACTGGTTCCTGACGCCCGGTGGCCGCAGTCACGATGTCAAGGTCGGCCTCGATTTTCAGAACATGCAATCGGGCGCGGAATTCAAGTATCCGAACGCGCAGCTCTACGATGTAGAGAGCTTCAGCCAGGCGACTGGCGCGATGGTGCCAATCGAACGCGATGACTTCCAGACGGGTCCGTCCGTTTCGAACGCAAGATGACCGCGATCTTCGCGCGCGACAAGTTCCAGCTCACCAAGCGGTTCGTCGCCGAGGCGGGACTCCGATGGGAGAAGCAGACCGGTTCGAGCGACATCGGCGCCCAGACCGTGAACACGAACGTGTTCGCGCCGCGTCTGTCGGCCAACAACGAGGAGAAGTTCATCAACAACAACGTGGCGTGGTGCGGCGCGACGGCCAATGCAGCGTGCGCCACCGCGGTGGCCAATTTCGGCAAGGCCGGCGGCGCGTGGATCGTTCCTGACGCCGCGGCGGTATCGCTTCTCGCTGATCTACCGCTTCTGAAAGGCGTCACCGCGAGGTGGGGTCTCGCGCGAAACGCCCCAGGACGGCGTCCACGGGCAAGAAGACCGAGAGCGTGAGCGCGCCCTGGAGTGCGAGCGCGGATCCGAGCACGAGCGCGTAGCCTTCGAAATGCGGTCCGGAGAGCGTCGCGCGAACCCAGGACACACCGATCCAGATGATGGCGCCGCCGCCGGCCACGACGAGCCATCGCAGGATGCCGTCGCTCAATCGCAGCCAGTCGTCGTGCAAGCGCCTCTGCCTGCCCATGCCGAGCGCGGCGCGCGTCAGGGCACCTTGCGCAACGAACAGCGTGGCGCTCAGGAACCACTGAGGGTTCGCGCGCGGCGGATGGAGGATGAGGAGCGACGCGGTCAGATACGAGGTCGCCAGCAGGCTCGCGGCACAGATGGCGGCCAGGGTGGTTTTCACCATGGCCGCCATTTTACGGAGTTAACTTTGTGATGTAAAGTTCTCTGTAAATCCAGCCGAGCCGGACGCCACCCGAACCAGCCACTGACCGACCCGACCCACCGAACCTTAGCGGGCCCACCCGGCCTACCTGACCCACCCGACCCACCTGGCCCACTCGACCTACCTGACCCACCCGACCTACCTGACCCACTCGACCTACCTGACCCACCCGACCTACCTGACCCACCCGACCTGTCTAGACTCCATTCGCCATATATTTCTTCACCGCCGCAATCGTCTTGTCGACGTCGGCGTGCGTGTTGTAAAAGTGCGGCGAGAAGCGCAGGCCGGCCCGGTCCTGGCCGCCGCGCGTCGCGCAGCCGATGCGATCCTTCTGATAGAGCGCGGTCGACAGCTTCCGGACGTCCAGGTTCCCCGGCAGGAACGACAGCACGGCCACCGCTCGTGACGGCTCCGGGCTCGTCCAGATCTTCAACCCGTCGATCTTCTTCAGCCCCGCCATCAGCGCCTGCGTGAGCTCGCGCGACCGCTTCTCGATGTGCGCGCGGCCGATCTTCGTCTGGAGCGTCAGCGCTTCGCCGAACGCGATCATCGCAGGCTCGTCGCGCTGGCCGAATCCCTCGAAGGTCCGCGACACGCCGACCCGGCCCGGATACGCGCTGAAGATGCTGGCCCAGATCTTCGGCTGCGCGCTTTTGTTGATGTACAGCACGCCGTTCTCTTTCGGCCCGCAGGGCCACTTGTGCGCGCTGCCGCTGTAGAAGTCCGGCTGGATGTCGCTCAGATCGACGTCGAGCAGCCCGAACGTCTGCGCGCCGTCGACGAGCGTCAGGATCCCGCGCTCGCGCGCGAGCCGGCAGATCTCCTTCGCCGGGAACAGATCGCCGACCGTGCTCGTGAGGTGGGTGAACGAGATCACCTTCGTCCGCGGCGTGATCGCTCTGGTGAACGCCTGGACGTAGTGATCGAATCCGGGATGCGGATTCGGCACCGGCACGTCGATGACCGTGAAGCCGAAGCGCTTCGCCTTCTCCTGCCATGCCGTGTGATTGCTGGGATGGTTGTCGGCCGTCAACAGCACCTCGTCGCCGGCCTTCAGGTCGATGCCGGTCGAGACCAGGTTGTTCGACTCGCTCGTGTTGCGCGTGATGACGATCTCTTCGGGCGTCACGCGCAGGAATTCCGCGAGCAGCTTGCGCGTGTTCTCGCGGCCGTCGCCGAGCTTCACGCGGTTGTCCGCCGAAGGATCCTGGTCCATGTCCTTCGTCATGCGATACATCGTTTCGAGGACCGGCCCGGACGAGGGGCACAGGTTCGCCGCGTTGAGCATCGTCAACTCCTTCGGCATGACGAACTGGTCGCGCACGGCGAGCCAGAATTTCTCGTCCGGCGAAGAAGGCGTGGGCGGGAGATCCGCCGGGTGCGGCCAGGCCGTGCCTGGCGTCAGGAACGGGGCGGCGCCTCCGATGGCGAGCAACCGGGCGAAGTCGCGGCGATTCATGGTGCCTCCTGACAAAGTTTTACACCGGCGTGGGGCGCGGGTCCGGCATCATTATCCATTTACCCAGCCGAATTTCCTATGACCCGTTTCGGCCTGATTCTTACCGCTCTCTGTTTGACCGCCAGCGTGGCCGCTGAGTCGGCCGGCCCCGTCGACTACGCAGCGCTGCGCAAGGATCGCCGGCTCGAGGCGGTGCGGATCCAGACTCCCGTCACCCTCGACGGGGCGCTCGATGAGGCCGCGTGGCGCGATGCACCAGTGGCGACGAGCTTTCTCCAGAACGAGCCGCAGGAGGGCGAGCCGGCCAGCGAGCGGACCGAGGTGCGCGTCCTGTATGACGACGAGTATCTCTACGTCGGCGTCCACGCCCACGATTCCGCGCCCGGCGGGATCATCGTCAGCGATCTGAAGAAGGACTTCGATCCCGGCACCAGCGACGCGTTCCAGGTGGTCCTCGACACCTTCCACGACGAGCGCAACGGCTACATGTTCGCGACCAACGCCATGGGCGCGAAGTGGGACGCGCAGATGGTGAACGAGGGCCGCGACATCAACAGCAACTGGGATGGGATTTGGAGCGTGCAGACGCGGATCACGGCGACCGGCTGGACGGCGGAGCTCGCCATCCCGTTCCGCACGCTGCGCTTCGCCGACAGCGACGTGCAGACATGGGGCATCAATTTCCTGCGGCGCGTGCGGCGGCGCAATGAAGACAGCCACTGGGCGCCGCTGCCGCGCATCTATCGCCTCGAGCGGGTGTCGATGGCCGGCACGCTGGAAGGCCTCCGCGGCGTGCGTCCCGGCAACGACCTGCGCCTGAAGCCGTATGCGCTGTCCAACGCGCATTCGGTCGCGCAGGGCCCGACCCTCGGCGATGCCGAGGCGGGCTTCGACGCCAAGTACGGCGTCACCAGCAGCCTCACCTGGGACTTCACGGTGAACACCGACTTCTCGCAGGTCGAAGCCGACGAGCAGCAGATCAATCTCACCCGCTTCAATCGGCTCTTCCCCGAGAAGCGCGACTTCTTTCTCGAGAACTCCGGGGTCTTCCTGTTCGGCGCCGGGAGCTTCCAGGGCGGCGGCAACAATGCCGGCAGCGGAGGCGGCGGTGGTGGCGGTAGTGGTGGCGGCACCGGTGGTGGTGGCGGCGGTCGGACGAACCAGGTCGGCGACAACATGCTGTTCTTCAGCCGGCGCATCGGGCTGTCCGACGAAGGCAACGCAATTCCGATTCTCGCGGGGACGCGGCTGACGGGCCGCGCCGGTGGATTCAACGTCGGGGCGCTGAACATTCAGCAGCGGAGCCAGGACGGCACCCCGGCCACGAATTTCACTGCGATCCGGATGCGGCGCAACGTGCTCGCGAACTCCGACATCGGCGTGATGCTCCTCAACAAGGAGGAATCCGGCCCGCGTTACAACCGAGTGGCCGGCGCCGACGCCAACTTCCGCTTCTTCCGGAACCTAACCTCAATGCGATGGTCGCGAAGGCCATGACGCCGGAGGCGGTCGTGGGATCCGCCGGCAGTGATGTCATGACGCGGGGAGGCTTTGCGTATCGCGGGACGATACTCGACACGCGCGCTGCGCACACGCGGACGGGCTCGCGCTTCAACGACGAGCTCGGGTTCATTCCGCGCACCGGGATCGGCCGGACCGATGTCTGGTTCGGGCTGCACCTGCGATCGGCCCGCTATCCGAAGTGGCTGCGCGAGTTCTTTCCGCACTACCAGATCGTGAACATCACGCGCGAGGACGGCGGCGCGTTCGACTCGCGGTATGTCGACTACCATATTCCGATCACCCTGCAGAACGGGACGTTCATCGAGGGCGGGATGAACGCGAACACCGAAGTGCTGACGGAGGAGTTCCCGATCAACAGCCGCCGCGGCGTCACGATCGCGCCGGGACGGTACGACTACAACGAGTACTTCCTGTTGTGGAGGGGCGACCAGAGCGCGGCGCTGTCGTTCAACGGCCGGGTCGGGACCGGTGATTTCTACGACGGCACCAAGCAGTCGTACCAGTTCGGGCCGACGGTGCGCCTCAGCAGCCGCCTGAACTCGACCGTGACGTGGAGCCGGAATGTGATCGCGCTCCGAAGCGGTGAATACACGACCGATCTGATCAGCAGCCGGATCAATTACAGCTTCTCGACGCGGATGTTCCTCAACGCGCTGCTGCAGTACAACACCGACGCCAACCAGTGGACGTCGAACGTGCGCTTCAACATCATCCACCGCCCGCTCAGCGACGTCTTCCTCGTCTACAACGACCGGCGCGACCGTACCTCGGGCGCGCTCGTCGACCGCGCAGTCATCGCGAAGATGACCTACATGTTGGCGTTCTAGCCACGAGTCAGGCCGGGGGGCGTCCGGTTGGTCAAGCCGGGGCGGTTCGGGCCTCGCCGAGGCCCCGGCGCGCGCGCCACGAGTCGACGAACCGATCGCGCCATCCGATGGCGCGATACATCAGCACGCAGAACGCCACAAACGCGATCGCCGTGCCCCACAGCGGCAGGCGATACCGCCACAGCCAGCTCGCGTAGCCGTACACGAGCTCCACGTGAATCCAGTAAACGAAAAGCGAGCTGCGTCCGAGCCGTTCGAGCGGGTGCGTCACCCGGCCCCTCCGGGCCGCGTAGATCGCCGCGACCGAGTAGATCAGGCTCAGCGCAACCATCAGGATCCCGACGCGAATCGCGAACCACGCCGGCGAGGTCGTCCAGAACGACGACACGCGATAGATGGAGGGGCGGCCCGCCGTCCAGAAACCGAAGGTCACCAGCGCGAGACCGATTGCCGCGAGCGTCGCGTGAAGGCGCCGCTCCGACCGCTCGTCTACCGCGGCGGCGACCAGCGCGCCCACCGCCGCGCCGGCAACGACGAACCCGGACCAGGGAAAGACCGTGAAAATCGTGAGGTCTCCGGCCGGCCTGACGTACCACTGAATCCACGTCGGCAGCGAGTCGACGAGGGCGCTCGCCCGCACGATTGGCGTTAGCAGCGCGATAGCCGTCGTCGCCGCGGCGAAGACGAAGAACCGGCCCGACGTGGTGCGTGAGACCGCCCAGAGCAGCCCGGCCGCCACCATCGACGGCCCCATGATGTTCAGGACGTCGACGCGAAACAGCGTCACCAGCGAGCCTCCGGGCGTGACGATCAGCCCCTGCAGCCTGAAGAGAAACGCGAGGATGAAGACTTCGAGGCCGCGGCGGCAGGCGATCTCCAGCGCGCGGGCGCGGCTTCCGGTGCGCTCCGCGGCGCGCGTCGCGGCCAGGACGATCGCCAGCCCGGCGAGCCAGAGAAACAGCGGCGCCGCGAACCCGCCGAGGATCGTCGCGTCGCGAAACGCGGCTCCTTCTTTCGCAGACACGCGAGTCCACGCGTCGACCGTGTGCGCCTCGATCATGAGGAGCACGGCGATGCCGCGCGCCCAATCGATGTACGCGCGCCTAGGCGATGACATCGGCGCTGACGGTGAATTCAATGTCCTGCCGCATCGAGTGCCAGACCGAACAATACTTGTCGCGCGACAGCTCGATCGCACGCTCCACGGCGGCGGCCGGGACCTCCCCTTCGACGATCACGTGCAGCGACATGCTCACGATGCGGTGCGGATCGTCCGGCGATCGGTCCGCGACCAGGTGCGACCGCAGGGCGCGAAACGCGTGCCGCCCCTTGGTGAGGATGTGCGCGACGTCGGTCGTCATGCAGCCGGCGAGGGCGAACCCGAGCGCCTGCACCGGTGATGGTCCTGCAACGCCCGCGCTATCGACTGTGATCGATGCCTGGTTGCTGACGCCCGTGAACATGAGATCGCCAACCCAGGTCAGGTCGACGACGATGGGCGGCTTGCGCACGCCGGATTGTAATAGTTCGGCCGGCTTGGTGTCGCCAGGCTTAGGCTTGGCTTAGGCTAGGCTAGCGGGTCGCCGAGCGCGGCGCGGCGGCACCGGGCGCCATCGGCGCCTGTGGCACGGAGGCCGCCGGCTGAAAGACAGGCCGCCTCGATACGAGCGCTTTGAGCGCCACCCAGCCGAGCGGCAGGATGACCAGCAGATAGGTGAGCAGATGGCCGAAGGCGCTGTCGGGGCCCCACGATTCGGTGGCCGTGTGAATCGCGTCGCTGTACGGCAGGAACTGCTGCTCCGACATTTCGTGCGTGCCCCGGATGACGAGCTGCACGACGAAGACGAACAGAAAGATGGCCGTGGCTTGAAAAAACAGCGCCAGGTTGATGCGATGCCCGTACCGCGACCACACCCACGCGACCGCCGCCGCCCCCGCGATGCCCAGTGCGGCGCCCAGCACGAGATGGACCGTCTCGCGCAGCTGCATCAGCAGCAGCGCCGTCTCGATGCCCTCGCGGCTGACCATCAGCAGCGTGAAGAGAAACACGCCGGCAAACGCGGCAGCGCCGGGCCGGACGCTCGACGACTGCAGGCGTCCCTCGATGTCGCCCTTCATGCGGCGGCCAGTCCGCCACATATGCACGACCATCCACGTGACCGAGATGGCGGCGATGAGCGCCAGCGGTCCGTCGAACCACTCCTGATTCGCGGCGTGATACAGCAGATAGCCGCCGAGAACGCTGACCGCCACCGCGGCCACAATCCCCCAGTGGACGGCGGCGGTGAGCGGGGCGCGGCCCGACTTGCGCAGATAGGACAGGCTGATCGCGACGATCAGGAACGCTTCAAATCCTTCGCGGAGCGTGATGACGAGCGCCTGGAGCATGAATGAGGTCGAGCCCGCAAAAATGAGACTGAGTCTCAGAATGAAGAAACAGTGTACTTCGGGATATCCGACCGGTCAAGTCGGGGATACGATCGCGGAAGAAATGGCCGGCGGCTCGTGGCTGATGGCTTCTACGATCTCGGCGCTGCTAAGCCTCCAGCGCTCAGCCATTAGCCAGGACCGCCCGTCGGTGCCGGTGGTGACGATCGTGGCGCTTGGGGATTCGACCACGGCGGGGACCCCGGGGTTCCGATCGCCCCTGGAGGCGCCGCCAAACGGCGCGGGGAACGCCGAGAGCCAGTACGGCCATTGGCTCAGCCAGACCCACCCTGAGTGGCGGCTTCTCAACCGTGGCGTGAATGGCGAGCGCAGCGATCAGATCCGCTCCCGATTCGCGCGGGATGTGGCCCAGGCTCCGCCCGAAGTCGTGGTGATCGTCGCGGGGGTCAACGACGTGTATCAGGGCCGCAGCGCCGAGTCGGTGGAACGCGAGCTCGAGGCGATGTACGCCGCGGCGCGGGACGTCCGGATCGCCGTCGTCGCCGGCAGCATCATCCCCTTCAACACGGCGAGTGCAGATCAGAACGCGCGCATGCATGCGGTCAACGACTGGATTCGTGACTACGCCGCGCGGCATCCCGACGCGGTGGTGTTTTGCGACACGCGAGCGGCGGTGGCAGCGCCCGGACAGCCGGACCGTCTCGTGTCCTCTCCCGACGACCTCCACCCGTCTCCGGACGGCTACAAGCGAATGGCCGCCGCTCTCGAGCCAGCGATCAGAAGCGCGCTCTCGCTCCGGAAGTAGGTCGGGTCCATGTGGACCCGGCGAAGGTGCCGTTGGACCCGGCGTTGCAGTAAGCTGGTCTTATGTCGCTCAGGAAAAAGGTGGGCGCCGCAACGCTCGTGGCCGCTGCCGCCTCCGTTGTGCTGGTCGCGCAGCCGCCGCAGGGACCGACATTCAAGTCGGGCACGCAGGTCGTTTCCCTGTTCGTCATGGTGGCCGACGCGCAGAAGCGCCTCGTGCCGGACCTGATGCAGGAGGAGTTCCAGGTCTTCGACAACGACAAGTCGCAGCCGATCGTCTACTTCGACAACAGCATCCGCCCGATCAACGTCGTCGTGATGCTCGACACGAGCGGCAGCATGACGCTGACGATCGACCTGCTGAAGCAGGCGGCCGAACAATTCATCCTCCGGCTGCTGCCTGAAGACAAAGCGCGGGTCGGCGCGTTCAACGACAAGATCCAGATCAACGCGCGCTGGAGCAGCAATCGCGATCAGCTCATCACCGACGTGAAGGATCTCGATTACGGGAACGGCACACGGTTGTGGGATGCGGTAGGCGCGAGCCTCGACGAGCTGAAGGGGATCGACGGCCGGAAAGTCGTCCTCGTCTTCACCGACGGCGACGACACGGCAAGCAAGATCGGGCTCGGCACCGTGATCGATCGCGCGCGCGCCGAAGAAGTGATGATCTACGCGATCGGCCTCGAGAGCGAATACTTCAACGGCCAGACGCGGGTCCGCACCAAGCCGGACAGCGGGCTGCGGAAGATCGCCGACGAAACCGGCGGCGGCTACTTCGAGCTGAAAAAAACCAGCGAGCTCGCGCCGACCTTCACGAAGATCGCCCTGGAGCTCCACAGCCAGTATGTGATTGGCTTCACGCCGATGCAGCTCGACAACCGCGTGCACAAGCTGACGGTGAAGATGAAGCAGGCTGGGATGACGGCTCGTGCCCGCCGCAGCTACCTCGCCGCCGCCGAAAGGGCGACGGTGTCAAAGTAGCGGCAAGATTAGCGCGGGTCTTCAGACCTGGCGGTTGTTTTCTAGATGAACACCGTCGCGATGATCGTCACCAGCAACAGAAATCCAATTACCCACTCCGCCGACGCCGAAAAGCTCCATTCACGCATTTCTCAATCACCTGCCCTTCACGCAACGTTAGACGGCCGGACCCCGTGAAAGGTTTAATAGAATCATGACCGTGCTCTCCGAACAGGAATTCCGCGTGAAGAGCGACGAAGCGCTCGAATCCGCACGCCGTGCGTTGTTGCCGCTGGCGGACAGTGATGGGTTCGAGGTCGAGCTGCAGAACGGCGTGCTCAACCTCGTGTTCGAGGAGCCGACCGAGATGAAGTTCGTCGTGTCGCCGAACGCGCCGGTCCGCCAGGTCTGGGTCTCGGCGATGTCGAGAAGCTTCAAGCTCGCGTGGGCGCCGGACCTGGGCGCCTTCGCGCTCGACGGTGAAACGCTGCCGCAGCTGCTCGATCGCCTGGCGCGTCAGTTTCTCGAAGGGTCATGACGCGCAACGATGCTGTCCGGCTTCAGCCGACCGTTAGATTCGAAACCCGTTTTTCAGCGGATCGGTTTCATCGATCACGAACGTGTGCTCGCCGGTGATCCACGCCGAACCCTCGATCTCCGGCACGATTGCCTGATGCTCGCCGATGGCGGTCCGCGACACGACGCGGCCCGTGAAGCGGGTGCCAATCAGGCTCTCGTGCACGAACGGCTTGTCCTCTGCGAGCAGCGCCATCGCATCGATGACAGCCATCACGGCGGCCGTGCCGGTCCCGCACGGCGATCGATCCACCTCGGCGTCCGCGAAGATCGTCACGTTGCGCAGATCGGCGCGCTCGTCGTCAGGCGGTCCGGTGAAGATCGTCCCGTAGATGCCCTTCAGCCCCGGCTCGAGCGGATGCACGATCGTCCGGGCCGCCTCAATCGCATGCTTGATCTCCATGCCGACCCGCCGAAGTTCGGGCAGGTGCGGCACGTCAATCGGCAGCCCCACCGCCTCGCTGTCGACGATGGCGTAAAAGGCGCCGCCGAAGGCGACATCGGCGCGAATCTGCCGCGACGCCAGCTTCACGGTCAACCCGCCGTGGAGCACGAACGACGGCACGTTTACGAACGCGACGCTTTCGACCCGGCTCGCGCGACCAGGCCCACGTGCCCCACCAGGCCCACCTGCCGCACCAGGCTCAGGCCCCGCGCCTCCCGCCCTTTCCGCCCCGAGCCTCGCTCGAGCCCGTATGGTTCCAGCGGGCGCGTCGTAGACGACCGTCGTCCCGTCACCGCCGGACATCAGCAGTCCGCGCTCGAGCGCGATCGTCGTGACTGCCACGACCCCGTGGCCGCACATCGTGCTGTACCCTTCGTTGTGCATGAAGAGGACGCCTGCGTGCGAGCCTGGCGACACCGGCTCGGTGAGGATCGCGCCATACATGTCGGCGTGGCCGCGCGGTTCGAGCATCAGCGCGCGCCTCAGGTGATCCGCATGCCTTTTCACCCAGTCCCGCTTCTCGAGCATCGTCTTGCCGCGCGGAGCGGGAAAGCCGTCCACGATCAGGCGCAGCGGCTCGCCGGCGGCATGCGCATCGATTGTTTTCACGCGCACCATAAGATAGAACTGTATCGCACGGTCGCACGTGTTGTACCGTCGCACATCGCACATCGCACGTCGCACATCGCACGTCGCACATCGCACGTCGCACCTATGAAAGCGTTCTACTCTGACACGTTCGTGCTGCCGCTTCCGGAGCATCATCGCTTCCCGATGTCCAAGTACCGCCTCCTGCGCGAGCGGATTGTCGCCGAGGGCATCGTCGCACCGGCCGATCTGCACGTACCGGAGCCGGTCTCGTGGGAGGACGTGCGGCTCGTGCACGACGCGGGCTATGTCGACGCGATCGCGAACGGGACACTGCCGGCTGCTGCTCAGCGGCGGATCGGGTTTCCGTGGTCGCCGATGATGGTGGAGCGCTCCCGGCGCTCGGTTGGCGCAACGCTCGCCGCCGCGCGCGAGGTCGTGCGGTGGAGCGTCAGCCTTTCAGGCGCGCCGATTGCCGCACGCGAGGTCGTGCCGTGCGAGGCGGGCTTTTCAAGCGCGCCGGGCGGCGGCGACCCCGAAAGGGTCGCCCTGCCGCAGAGCCTGGCCGCCAACCTCGCGGGCGGGACGCATCACGCCTTTCGCGATCGCGGTGAAGGGTACTGCGTGTTCAACGACGTCGCGGTCGCGGCTGCCGTGCTCCTGCGCGACGGCGCGATCCGGCGCGCCACGGTCGTCGACTGCGACGTGCACCAGGGCAACGGCACCGCGGCGATCTTTCGCGACGAGCCGGCCGTGTTCACCTTCTCCCTCCATGGCGCGAAGAACTTTCCGTTCCGCAAGGAAGTGAGCGACCTCGACGTCACGTTCGAGGACGGCACCGGCGACGACGAGTACCTCGCCGCGCTGCGCGCGCACCTGCCACAGGTCCTCGACGGGTCCCGGCCCGATCTCGTGTTCTACCTGGCCGGCGCCGATCCATACGACGGCGATCGCCTTGGGCGCTTGAAGCTGACCATTGACGGCCTGCGAGCCCGCGATCGCGAGGTCTTCGACGCATGTGCCGATCGCGACCTCCCGGTCGTCGTCGTGATGAGCGGGGGCTATGCGCCGGACATCGACGCCATCGTCACCATCCACACCAACACGATTCGCGAGGCGGTCGCGCATTCGCGTGCTCGCGCTCGCGCACGTTCACACCTACCGGAGCCTGTGTGTCGATCCGTTTCCGCTTGCTGACCGAAGCCGACGTCAAAGCCGTGCTCACGATGGACGACCTCATCGAGACCATGGCGTCCGCGCTGCAGCGTTTCTCCGCCGGCCGCGTGGCGCAGCCGATCCTGCGGC
>Ga0137397_10000898_pt1 | contig 20604 bp, 18 predicted proteins | sample czorhiz116metaG_FD_106658 | JGI IMG/M metagenome (GOLD analysis project Ga0137397, IMG submission 106658) | Vadose zone soil microbial communities from Angelo Coast Range Reserve, California, USA - czorhiz1.16 metaG | ecosystem: Environmental > Terrestrial > Soil > Vadose zone | place: USA... | reverse complement strand
TCTCGTTCAAGAATCGCGGCGACCTGGTCATAGAAGTCGAAGGCGACAAGCGCCTCTTCAACCAGTACGGCGTGATGCTGGTGAATCCCGAAAAGCACCCGAACGTGAAGAAGGACCTCGGGCGGGCTTTCGTCGACTGGGTGATCTCGCCCGAGGGCCAGAACGCCATCGCCGGGTACAAGATCGGCGGGGAGCAGCTGTTCTTTCCCGACGCCGGCGCGCCCGGAGCATGAGGCGAGACCATCGTTTCGCTATATCCGGACGGGAATGACGCGCTGATACAATAAAGGTATGAAGGTATTCGGGTTCGCGGGTTGGTCGGGAAGCGGCAAGACCACCTTGATCGAGCTGCTCATTCCGCGTTTCGTGAAGCGCGGCTTGACGGTGTCGATGATCAAGCACGCGCATCACAGCTTCGACGTCGATAAACCCGGCAAGGACTCCTATCGGCATCGCGCGGCGGGGTGCAGCGAGGTCATGGTCGTATCGGACCAGCGCTGGGTCCTCATGCACGAGCTGCGCGGGGAGCGCGAGCCTTCGCTGGAGGAGCAGATCGAGCGGGTTTCGCCCTGCGATCTGCTGCTGGTCGAGGGCCACAAGCACCATCCTCTGCCCAAGCTCGAGGTGTGGCGCAAGGAAAACGGCAAGCCGTTCCTGCATCCGAGCGACGCCCATATCGTCGCGATCGCCTCCGACGCGCCGATCGAGACCAAGCTGCCGCGCTTCGATCTCGACGATCACCAGGGCATCGAAGAATTCATCGTGAGCTACAACGGCTTGCAATGAACAAGGGGCTGCTGAGCGTCGACGAAGCGCTGGAGCGCTTGCTCGCCGGGGCGCGTCCCGTCGCCGAGACCGAGTCGGTGCCGACGCTGTCGGCCACCGGCCGCGTGCTCGCCGTGGCGCAGCGCTCGACGATGAACGTGCCGCCGCTGGACAACAGCGCGATGGACGGGTACGCGGTGCGCCTTGCGGACCTGAAGGGCTCCGCGCCGCGGCTCAAGGTGGCGCAGAAAATTCTCGCGGGCGCGGTCGGCGGCCCGCTCGCCGCGGGAACCGCCGCGCGCATCTTCACCGGCGCGCCGATTCCTCCCGGAGCGGACGCCGTCGTGATGCAGGAGGACTGCACCGCGGAGGGGGACCAGATCGTCGTGAAGAAGATGCCGCAACGCGGCGAGTGGATCCGGCTCGTCGGCAGCGACATCCGCACCGGCGACGCGATCCTTTCCGCCGGCGTCCGGCTGCGTCCGCAGGACACGGGGCTCGCGGCGTCGATCGGGATCGCTTCGCTGCCCGTGTGCCGCCGCGTCCGGCTGGGACTGTTCTTCACCGGCGACGAGCTGGTGATGCCCGGCGACCCCCTGCCTCCGGGACGCATCTACAACTCCAACCGCTTCACCTTGAACGGGCTCGCGCACGCCTTCGACTGCGAGGTGCGCGACTACGGCATCGTCCCGGACTCGCTGGCGGCGACGCGCGAGGCGCTGCGCCGCGCCGCCGCCGAGTGCGACGTCATCGTGACGAGCGGCGGGGTGTCGGTGGGCGACGCCGATTTCGTGAAACCCGCGGTGGAGGCCGAGGGCGAGCTCCTGATGTGGCGCATTTCGATGAAGCCCGGGCGGCCGCTCGCATTCGGCCGCGTCGGGCGGGCGAGCTTCATCGGCCTGCCGGGAAATCCGGTATCGAGCTTCGTGACCTTCCTCATTTTCGTGCGGCCGTTCCTGCTGAAGACCCAGGGCGTCTCCCGCGTGGAGCCGCATTCGATCCAGGCGCGGGCCGACTTCGACTGGTCCGAGCCCGACGCCCGCCGCGAGTTTCTGCGCGTAAAATGGAACACGCGCGGGGGCCTGGATCTGTACCACACGCAGGATTCCGCGGTGCTCATGTCCACCGCGTGGGCCGACGGCCTGGTCGACAATCCGGCCGAGCGCGCGATCCGCGCGGGAGAGATGGTCAAGTTCATGCCGTATTCGGAGCTGGTTCGATGAAGGCGCATCGATGAGAGTCAGGATTCTTTACCTCGCGAGCTTGCGGGAGCAACTGGGCAAGACCGGGGAAGATCTCGAGATCTCCCCGGCGACCTCCACGGTCGCGGGCTTGCGCACGCTGCTCATGGCACGCGGTGGTCCCTGGCAGTCTGCGCTCGCGCAGGGCAAGGCGCTGCGCGTCGCCGTCAACCAGGAAATGGCGCAGCCGACGACTTCCGTGAAGTCGGGTGACGAAGTCGCATTCTTCCCTCCCGTGACCGGAGGCTGAGATGCCGGTTCGAATTCAGACCGACGACTTCGATGCCGGCAAGGAGATCGCTTCGTTGCGGCGCGGCAATCCAAAAATCGGCGCGGTGGCGAGCTTCATAGGCGTGTGCCGCGACGCGAACGATGGCACCGCAGTGACGAAGATGACGCTCGAGCACTATCCCGGCATGACCGAGAAGGCGCTGGAGAAAATCGTCGCAGAGGCGAAGAGCCGCTGGAACGTCATCGACGTTCTTGTCGTGCACCGGGTCGGCGAGCTGAAACCCACCGATCAGGTCGTGCTCGTCGTCGTCTCCGGCGGCCATCGCGGCGACGCCTTCGCCGCCTGCGAATTTGTCATGGACTACCTGAAAACCCGCGCGCCGTTCTGGAAGAAGGAAGAGACTCCGCAAGGCGCGCGCTGGGTCGAGGCGCGATCCTCAGACGACGAAGCCGCGCAGCGCTGGGAGCCGCCGAAGCGGAACACCGCCTACTGATCTACAGGGCCGCGCGCATCACATGCAACCCGGCGACGAGCGCCCCGATGGACAGGGCCACCGATCCGATCATGTACGCGGCCGCCTGCCACAGCTCCCCGCGTTCCATCAGCAGGTAGGCGTCCAGCGAGAACGTCGAAAACGTCGTAAATCCCCCGCAAATACCGACCGTAAGAAACAGGCGTACCGCTTGGGGCGCGTCCCATCTGAGGGCGAACGATTCCGCAAAGGCGCCGATCAGGAACGACCCGACGATATTGATGATCAGCGTTCCCCAAGGGAACGCCAGGCCGAAAAGCTTGGTCGAGCCCATGCCGACCCCGTATCGCGCGACCGAGCCGATCGCGCCGCCGATCGCGACGGCGAGGATGAGTTGAAGATTCATCGCTTCCCCTTTTGTGGCGAAGCGATTATAGGTCAGCCGCGTCCGGCGAGCCGCAGATTGGCCTGCGTCAGGCGATCGACCAGCACCCGCATGAACGCCTTGTTGAATCCGACCTGGCAGCCGTCGGTCGCCGCGCGCAAGGCGTCGGCCTTGATCTCCATCACGGTCACCTCGCCGAGCGCGGTGATGGTGGTGGTGCGGCGGCCCATGCGCCCGGTGAAGTAGAGGATTTCTCCGAAGCAGCCGCCCGGCTTGATCACGTTGAGCTGCTTGTTGAGCAGCGTAACGCCGACCTCGCCGCCGACGAGGATGTAGAAGCTGTCGCCCTGGTCGGCTTCCTTGATGATCACGGTCCCCGCCTCCATGGCCCGCCAGCTGCCGATGCGCACGACCTCCCACAGCGCGACGTCGTCGAAGTCCTCGAAGAACGGCATGTCGCGGACCTGGTTGAATTTCTCGGAATCCGAAGCCGACGCGCCGGACAGGCGCAGCGTGGTGAACGCCTGGCTCAGGTCCTTGCCGAAATCCAGCCAGGTCTGGTAGCGCGCCTTGAGGTCCTTCTCGATCGCCTTCATCACGATCTGGTCGAGGAGCGGCGACAGTTCCGGGCGCAGGGTCGCGGGCCGCGCGGGCACGCTGTTGAGGACCGCGTAGGTCAGCGCCGCCTGGGTGTTGGCCTCGTAGGGAAGGCGCCCGGTGAGCAGGCGGTACATCACCACGCCCAGCGAGTAGATGTCGGTCTGGTGGGTGAGGTCCTCCATCCGGATCTGCTCCGGCGACATGTAGGCGGGCGAGCCGACGCCTGTGAGTTGCGTGGTTTCCTGGCCGTGGCGCTGCTGGAACGAGGCGCCGAAGTCGCTGACCTTGGTGTCGCCACTCTCGGAGAGCAGGATGTTCCCGGGCTTGATATCGCGGTGGATGACGCCGTGCTGGAACGCGTACTCGAGCGCGCGCACGCACTTGAAGATGATCTCGACGACTTTGTTGAGCGGCAGCAGGTTGGTGACTTCGGCGTGCGCCTCGAGCGTCGTGCCGGGCACGTACTCCATCACCAGGTAGCTGTGCTCGGGCTCGACCACGGCGTCGAAGATCGCGACGATGTGGGGATGGCTGAGCTTGCCGGCGAGCGCCGCCTCGGCGAGGAACGCCTTGTGCATCATGCGCTCGGTCTGCGCGCTCATGTTCTCGGCGAACACGAACACCTTGATCGCGACCTCGCGGTCGGCGAAGGGGTCGCGCGCGAGGTAGACGCGGCTGGTCGCACCGCTGCCGATCTCGCGGACGATCGGGTACTTTCCCAGATGCTCCTCGAGCTCGAACTTCATCGCCATGGCGGGTAGCCATTGGTTGAGACCGGCCAAGTCTAAGCCAAGACTAGGGAGGGCGAAAGTTGCAAAATAGCGGTCCATAGCCTTGAAAACGGATGGAAATACCCCACCTCTTTCCGGTCAATACGGGATTGCGATCCGATGCGCCTCGACAAGCTCACCACCAAGTTTCAGCAGGCCCTGGGGGACGCCCAAAGCGTCGCCGTGGGGCAGGACCAGCAGTTCATCGAGCCGCTGCACCTGCTGTCGGCGCTGCTCGCGCAGGAAGACGGGGGGAGCGCCTCGCTCCTGTCCCGCGCCGGCGTCAACGTGCCGAAGCTGCGCGAAGGCGTGCGGCAGGCGATCTCCCGGCTGCCCAAGGTCGAGGGCCACGGCGGCGAAGTCCAGATCTCGCGCGAGCTGAACGCGCTCCTCAATCTCACCGACAAGGAAGCGCAGAAGCGCGGCGACCAGTTCATCGCTTCCGAGCTGTTCATTGTCGCGCTCGCGGATGACAAGGGGGAGGCGGGTCGCCTGCTGAAGGAGAACGGCGGCAGCAAGAAGTCGATCGACCAGGCGATAAAGGCGGTGCGCGGCGGCGAGTCGGTCGGCAGCCAGGAGGCCGAAGGCAGCCGCGAGGCGCTGAAAAAATACACGCTGGACCTGACCGAGCGCGCGCGCGCGGGCAAGCTCGACCCGGTGATCGGGCGCGACGACGAGATCCGCCGCGTCATCCAGATCCTGCAGCGCCGCACCAAGAACAACCCGGTCCTGATCGGCGAGCCCGGCGTGGGCAAGACGGCGATCGTCGAAGGCCTCGCCCAGCGCATCGTCAACGAGGAAGTCCCCGAGACGCTCAAGGGCAAGCGCGTGCTCTCCCTCGACATGGCGGCGCTGCTCGCCGGCGCCAAATACCGCGGCGAGTTCGAGGAGCGGCTGAAGGCCGTGCTGAAGGAGCTCGCGCAGGACGAGGGGCGCACCATCGTCTTCATCGACGAGCTGCACACCATGGTCGGCGCGGGCAAGGCGGAAGGCGCGATCGACGCCGGAAACATGCTCAAGCCCGCGCTCGCGCGCGGCGAGCTGCATTGCGTGGGCGCGACCACGCTCGACGAATACCGCAAGTACATCGAGAAGGACGCGGCGCTGGAGCGCCGCTTCCAGAAGGTGATGGTGAACGAACCCTCGGTCGAGGCGACCATCGCCATCCTGCGCGGACTGCAGGAAAAGTACGAAGTCCACCACGGCGTGGACATCACCGATCCCGCGATCGTCGCCGCGGCCGAGCTGTCTCAACGGTATATCACCGACCGCTTCCTCCCCGACAAGGCGATCGACCTGATCGACGAGGCCGCCGCGCGCATCAAGATGGAGATCGACTCCAAGCCCGAGGTCATGGACAAGCTCGACCGGCGCATCATCCAGCTCAAGATCGAGCGCGAGGCGATCAAGAAGGAGAAGGACGAGGCGTCGCGGAGGCGCCTTGCCCTGATCGAAGACGAGATCAAGAAGCTCGAGCGCGAGTACGCCGACCTCGACGAGGTGTGGAAGGCCGAGAAATCCCAGGTCGCGGGCTCGCAGCACATCAAGGAAGGGCTCGAGAAGCTCAAGCTCGAGATGGAGGCCGCCAAGCGCAAGGGCGACTGGCAGAAGGTGTCCGAGCTGCAATACGGGCGCATGCCCCAACTCGAAGCCCAATTGAAGAAAGAGGAGAAGGGGTCTTCAAAGCAGGAAAAGCCCAGGCTGCTGCGCACCCAGGTCGGCGCCGAGGAAATCGCCGAGGTGGTGTCGCGCGCGACCGGCATCCCTGTCTCGAAAATGATGCAGGGGGAGCGCGACAAGCTGCTCGCCATGGAGGACAAGCTGCACCAGCGCGTGGTCGGGCAGGACGAGGCGGTGCACGTCGTGGCCGACGCCATCCGGCGCTCGCGCGCCGGGCTATCGGAACCGAACCGGCCCTACGGCTCGTTCCTCTTCCTCGGGCCGACGGGCGTGGGGAAGACCGAGCTGTGCAAGGCGCTCGCCGCATTCCTGTTCGACTCCGAGGACCACCTCATCCGCATCGACATGTCCGAATTCATGGAGAAGCATTCGGTCGCACGCCTGATCGGCGCGCCGCCCGGCTACGTCGGCTACGAGGAAGGCGGGGGCCTTACAGAAGCGGTGCGGCGCAAGCCGTACAGCGTGATCCTGCTCGACGAGATCGAAAAGGCGCACCCGGACGTGTTCAACGTGCTCCTGCAGGTGCTCGACGACGGCCGTATGACCGACGGCCAGGGGCGCACCGTGGATTTCAAGAACACTGTGATCGTGATGACCTCGAACCTCGGCTCGCACATGATCCAGCAGATGCAGGGCGACGATCCCGGCCTCATCAAGACCGCGGTCATGGCCGAGGTGAAGACGCAGTTCCGGCCCGAGTTCGTAAACCGCATCGACGAGATTGTGGTGTTCCACGCGCTCGACGAGAAGAACATACGGAACATCGCCAAGATCCAGCTGCGCTATCTCGAGGAGCGCCTCGCGAAGCTGGAGATGGGACTCGAGGTCGCCGACGGCGCGCTCGCGCAGCTCGCTCAAGCCGGTTTCGACCCGGTCTACGGCGCGCGTCCCTTGAAGCGGGCGATCCAGCAGAGCATCGAGAATCCTCTCGCGAAGCTGATCCTGGAGGGGAAATTCGCGCCGAAAGACACGATCCGTGTCGAATACCGCGGCGGCGCGATGCAGTTCGAGAAATCCGGCGCGAGGTCATCGCAGAAAGCCGCAACGCGCTAGAATTCGGCGGTGTTCGTCGCCGACTCCAAGCGCCTCACCCACGCCGGGGCCAAAAAGATAGCCGATACCGCTGTCGCGAAAGCGAAGCAGGCGGGAATCGCGATCTCCGTGGCGGTCGCCGATGCCGGTGGCCACCTCATCGCGCTCGAGCGCATGGACGGGGGTCGCTTCCATTCGCTGCACTCGGCTACCACGAAGGCGGTATGCGCCGCCTCCAACAAACGTCCTACCTCTTCGCACGGCGCGCAGGGCCAGGCGCTCGACGTCGCCCACGCGCTCGGGCTCGCGCTCGCGGCCGGTCCGGAGCGCTGGACGGCGATGGAGGGCGGCTGTCCGGTCATCGTCGAAGGCGAGTGCATCGGCGGCGTCGGCGTGAGCGGTGGGGACTGGACGACCGACGAGCGCATCGCACGCGAGGCGGTCGAATCCGTTGGAGCGAGTCCGAAGTAGACGATGGCATTCGAGCCCCTGCGGGTCGCCTGCATCGGCATGGGCTGGTGGTCGGACGTGCTCGCCGACGCGATGCAGCGCTCGAAGAAGCTGAAGATCGTCGCCTGCTACACGCGCTCGGAGGACAAGCGCGAGGCGTTTTCTGCGAAATACGGCTGTGTTCCTGCGCCGAGCTACGAGGCGATACTGAAGGATCGCTCGATCGGGGCGATCGTCAACACCACACCGAACGATGTCCACCTCGAAACGACGAGCGCGGCCGCGATGGCGGGCAAGCACGTCTTCCTCGACAAGCCGATCGCGAACTCGGTCTCCGAAGGCCGGGCGATCACCGAGGCCTGCCGCAAGGCGGGCGTGGTGCTCGCGCTCGGCTATCAGCGCCGCCGCGAGAGCCATTTCCGCTGGATCCGCGGGAGGATCGACGCGGGCGATTTCGGCAAGCTGGTGAACGCTGAAGCCAATATCAGCCGCGATCGCCTCGGGCAGATCGACCTCAAATCGTGGCGGTATACCGCGGCGGGCATGCCCGGCGGGGTGATGCTGCAGATCGGCATCCACTACGCCGACGTGCTGGAATATCTGCTGGGGCCGGTGAAGGCGGTGAACGGCAGGTTCGCGCAGCTGGTGCTGCCCGGAGACAACCCCGACGTCGCCAGCATGGTCCTCGAGCACGAAAACGGCGCGCTCTCGACGCTCAACGCGAGCTACGCATCGGCCTCGGAGTACTACCTGATGAACGTCTACGGAAAAGAGGCGAGCGCGTACTACGATATGCACCAGGGCCTGCGCGTGCTCAAGCGCGGGGGCAAGAGTGCGAGCGCCGTGCCTTGCGCCAAGAACGATACCTTCGTCGAAGAGCTCGAGGAATTCGCCGAAGCGGTTCGCGGAAACGGCAATCCGGAGATGGGCGGGGAGGCGGCGACGAGGTCGCTGGCGGTGATCCGGGCGGGCATCGTCTCGGCGCGCGAGGGGCGCCGGGTCGAGGTCGCGGAAATTCTGTCCAAGGATTGAGACCAGGAGACCGCTCATGAAAAAATTATTGGCGATCGCCGGCGCGCTCCTCGCAACCGGCGTTCATGCGCAGGAGTTCCCTCAAAAAGGCCCGATCGAGATCACGGTGCTCTTTCCCGCGGGGACATCCGCCGACGTGACCGCGCGCCTCCTCGCCGACGGCATGTCGAAGCAGCTCGGCGGCGCCAAGGTGCTGGTGGTGAATCACCCCGGTGCGGGCGGCGCGATCGGCTACAAGTACGTCGCCGCGCAAAAAGCCGACGGATACTTCCTCGTCTGGAACTCCAATTCGATCTCGACCACCTTCCACTCCGGCATGCTGCCCTTCGACTACCACGCCTTCGACGCGGTGGCGCGCGTCCTGGTCGAGTCGCCGATCCTCGCGGTGAAAGCCGACTCGAAGTGGAAAACGCTGGGCGAGCTGGTCGCCGACGCAAAATCGCGGCCCAAGGGCATCACGGTCGGAAATTCGGGGGCCGGCAGCCATACGCATATCGCCTCGGTGGCGCTGTTCAAGGCGGCTGGCGTCGACGCGATCGACGTGCCCTTTGGCGCGGCTCAAGTCGTGCCGAGCCTGCTCGGGGGGCAGGTCGACGCGGTGCTGCAGCTGCCCGCGGCGCTGTCGGGCTACGTGAAGTCGGGGCAGGTGCGCCTGCTCGCTTCGCTCACCGCCGCCCGCGATCCGCTGCTCGGCGACGTTCCCACGGCGCGCGAGCAGGGCTTCGACGTTGCGCTCGAGGCCTGGCGCGGCATCGCCGTGCCGAAGGGAGCTCCCAAGGCCGCGATCGCGGTCCTCGAAGGGGCGATCAGGAAGACCGTCGAAAGCGCCGACTTCGTTCAGGCGTGCGAGAAGCTGGGCGTGCGCCCCGCGTTCATGCCGGCGGCAGAGTTCGGCGACATGATCGCCAGGGAAGACGTCGAGCTCGCGCGCATCATGCAGCTCATCGGATTGAAGAAATAGTCGGCGGCGAGGCGCTGGCGTGCACCGCGCGTGCGCGCTGCACCATGTCCTGCCAGAGGCGGGAAGTATCTTTTTGGAAAACCGTCTTGGCGTCGGCGTCGACGACCAGCCAATCGCCTCGCTCGATCTCGGCCTGCAGCTGCCCCGGAGCCCATCCGGAATAGCCCGAGAAGAAACGCATCTTCTCGGGCGGCTTGCTGACCAGCGCATCGACCGAATCCGGGAGCACCGCGAGGTAGATTCCCGGGAGCATCGGCACGGCGGGGCCGGAGTACTTGGCGGACTGGAACAGCGCGAACAGGCCCCGCGGAGCTACCGGACCGCCGAAGAAAATCGGATCGGTGAAAGCTTCGAAACGCTCGCTCGGCAGCAACTCCGCCAGCGAACGGTTGGTGGGGCGGTTGATGATGACGCCGGTCGCCTCGGCGCGTTCGCTCTGGACCACCAGCACCACCGATTCGCGGAAATTCGGATCGGGCATGCCGGGTCTTGCGACGAGGAAGACCGCCGTGGGAGGACTCTGCGCGTGCGCGCCGGCGGCCAGGACGAGCAGCGCGAGGAGCGCGGTGCGGCAGTACCGCTTCATGGCCGCTCGGCTCGAGCTAGTCGGGGCTGAGCGCGGCGACGCGCCCGGGCACGCCGGTCACTCCGGCCGTGACCGCGCGGGCGCGCCCGAGGAGCTCCTCCCAGAGCCCGCCGGGATCCTTGCGGAACAGGAGGTCGGGGTCGGCGTCCAGCACGTACCACAGCCCGCGGTCGACTTCCTGGCGAAGCTCCCCCGGACGCCAGGCGACGTAGCCGACGTAATAGCGCGCCTCGTTGGGCGTGGCTTCGATGATGTGATCGACTACCGTCGCCTGGGTCGCGAGGAACAGCTCCTTCATCATCTGGATCGATCCCGGGCCCGGGGTGTGGTCCGCGTGGACCACCGCGAAAATCGCCTGGCGCAGCATCGGTCCGCCGAAGTAGACCGGATCGCGTACCAGCTTGGACGGCGCGTGCTCGGGAAACAGGCTCGCGAGAGTGCGCCCCGTCGGCCGGTTGATGATGACGCCGACGTGCCGGTTGTTTTCGATCGGCACAGCGAGCAGAACGGTTGCGCGATAGTCGGGATCGATCAGGCGCGGCGCGGCGACCAGCATGACCGCGCCGTCCGGATCGGCGTCCTGCGCGCGGGCGCCCGTCAGCGGAATGCAAGCCAGACCGAGCAACGCGAAAACGGCGAAACCGCGCATCGGCATCCTTTGACCGTCACTTCCTTCGGAGTGTAGCCGAAGAAGCACGCCTTGGGCGGACCGAGAGCTGCTTGCGGCGGAAGCACCCGCTCAGATGGTCGTTGACCATGCCGATCGCCTGCATGAAGGCGTAGACGATGGTCGATCCGACGAAGCGGAAGCCGCGCCGCTTCAGATCCTTGCTGAGCGCGTCCGAGACGGCGGTGCGGGCGGGCACGTCCTTCATGCTTTTGCGGCGGTACTGCAAGGGGCGCCGGCCCACGAAGCGCCACAGGTACGCGTCGAATGTACCGAACTCGCGCCTGACCTCGAGAAACGCGCGGGCGTTGCCGATCGTCGATTCGATCTTGAGGCGGTTGCGCACGATGCCGGCGTCGCCCATCAGCCGCTTCGCTTCGCGCGCCCCGAAACGCGCGACTTTCCTCGCGTCGAAGCGCGCGAAGGCGCGCCGGTAGTTCTCGCGCTTGGCGAGGATCGTCGACCAGGACAGGCCCGCCTGCGCGCCCTCGAGGATCAGGAACTCGAACAAGCGGGCGTCGTCGTGAACCGGGACGCCCCATTCCTCGTCGTGATAGCGACGGTACAGATCGCTCCCCAGGCACCAGGGACAGCGGCGCTTGGCGTCGCGCTTCTCATCGACTCCGCTCATCGCTCCATGATACCGTCTGAAAAACGGCGAGAGGAGCGGGATTTTTGCTGGTCGCAATCGATATCGGTGGAACCTTCACCGACCTGATGGCGTTCGACGAGGCCACGGGACGGTTCTCGCAGGCGAAGAGCCTCACTACGCCGGACCGGCTGGTCCAGGGCATCGTCGACTGCCTGAAGAAGAGCGGCGTTGACACCGCCGCGATCACCGAGCTGATCCACGGCTCGACCACCGCGATCAACACCTTGATCGAAAGAAAAGGCGCGAAGACCGGCCTCATCGTCACCCGCGGCACGCGCGACGTGTATTTCATCGGGCGCGGCAACCGTCCCGAGTCGTACAACCTTTTCTTCCACCGCCACCGGCCGCTGGTGCCGCGCCACCTGACGCGGGAGGTCGACGAGCGCCTGATGAGCTCGGGCGAGGTCCTCGAGCCCTTGCGCAGCGCGAGCGTCGAAGACGCCTGCCGCAAGCTCGCCGCCGAGGGCGTCGAGGCGGTTGCGGTCTGCTTTCTCCACTCCTACGCCAATCCCGAGCACGAGCGCGCCGCGGGAGAGATCGTGCACCGGCTCCTGCCGGCCGCCTACCTGTCGCTTTCGCACCGGATCCTGCGCGAGTACCGCGAGTTCGAGCGGACCTCGACCACGGTGGTCAACGCCTACATCGGCCCGAAGGTCGGCGGCTATGTCCGCAGCCTGAAAGCGAGCCTCGCCGCGATCGGCGTCCAGGGCGAGCTGACCATCATGCAATCGAACGGTGGGGTGATGACGCCCGAGGTCGCGACCGAGCGCCCGGTGACGATGATGGAGTCCGGGCCGGTCGGCGGCATCATCGCCTCCGCGCGAGTCGGCCGCGCGCTGAAATGCCCCGACGTGATTTCCTTCGACATGGGCGGAACGACCGCGAAGGCGAGCCTGATCCGCGCCGGCGAGCCCACCATGGCGCCGGGCTACCACGTCGGCGGTTACGCGAGCGGCCACCCGGTGATGGTTCCGGTGATCGACGTGGTCGAGGTGGGCGCGGGCGGCGGCAGCATCGCCTGGATCGACGAGGTCGGCGCGCTCAAGGTCGGCCCGCAGAGCGCGGGCGCGCAGCCCGGCCCGATCTGCTATCGCGGCGGTGGGCCGGATCCCACGATCACCGACGCTAACCTGGTGCTCGGGCGGCTCGATCCGGACGATTTCCTGGGCGGGGAAATGCTCCTGGACGCACAAGCGGCGGCGGCGGGCATCAAGAAAAAGATCGCGGACCCTCTGAAGCTGAGCGTCACGGCGGCGGCGCAGGCGATCGTCGACATCGCGGTCTCCAAGATGTCGCTCGCCGTGCGCGAGGTCTCGGTCGCGAAGGGTTACGACCCGCGCGACTTCGCGCTGGTCGCCTCGGGAGGCGCGGGCCCGCTGCACGTCCTCGCGATCGCGCGCGAGCTGCACATCCCCAAGGTGATCGTGCCGCTTTTCCCCGCGCATTTCTCGGCGCTTGGCATGCTTGCGGCCGACGAGCGCCACGATTTCATCCGCACCTTCTACGCCGACCTGGGCACGCTCGATTTTGCGGAGCTCGAGCGGACGCTCGCCGAAATGTCGGCCGAATCGGCCGCGGTGCTGAGAAACGCAAAGAACGCCGAACGGCGCATCCATCTCGACCTGCGCTACGTCGGCCAGGAATTCACGCTCCCGGTTCCGGTGGGCGAGAAGCAGATCAGGGCGGGCGATACGAAGGGGATCCGCTCGGCGTTCGACCGGCTCTACCACCGGCGCTACGCCCACCATTCGCCCGGGGAGCCGGTGGAGATCGTCAATGTGCGGCTCGCCGCCATCGGCAAGCGCGCGAGCATGAAGCTGCCGGGCTTGTCCGCAAGGCGCCCGGCGAAAGCTTTCCGTAAGGTCATGGCATACGTCGGGGGCGCCTCCCGTCCGGTATCCTGTCCGGTATACCGGCGCGAGGATCTGGGGGCGGGCGCGCGCATCGCCGGGCCGGCCCTGGTGCGCGAGCACGGGACGACGACGGTGCTCTTCAAGGGCGACCGCTGCCAGGTCGCGAGGACCGGTGAGCTCGTGATCTCGGTGAGAGGCGAAGGATGAAGCTCGACCCGGTGACGCTGGAAGTGATCCGCAATGCGCTGCCCGCGATCGCCAACGAGATGGCGGTGGATCTGCAGCGCACCTCCTACAACATGATGATCTACGAGGTGCGCGATTTCTGCACCGCGCTGATCGACGCCGACGGCGCGCTCGTCAGCCAGAACGTCGGCGGCGTGTCGCATTTCGTCGCCGACCTCGGCGTCATCGTCGTCGACGCGATGAAGCGCTACGGAAGGAAGGGATTCAAGCCCGGCGACGTCCTCATCACCAATCACCAGGCGGTCGCGGGGCAGCACTTGAACAACGTGGTCGTCTACGTTCCCTGCTTCTTCAAGGGCGAGCTGCTCGCCTTCTCGATGGTGCGCGCACACTGGATCGACGTCGGCGGCACCAGCACCGGATTCGGCGCCGGGCCCGAGGTGCCCGACCCGTGGCAGGAAGGCCTGCAGCTCGACCAGTTGAAGATCTACGATGGCGGCAAGCTCGACCAGACGCTGTACCGCGTCATCCGCGACAACATCCGCTTTCCCGAATCGTCGCTCGGCGACCTGAACTCGCAGATCGCGGCCTGCAAGCTCGGCGCGCGGCGCTTCGACGAGCTGTTTCGCAAGTACGGCAGGACCACGGTGCTCGGTGCTATCGCGCGGATCTTCGACGAGACCGAAAGGAAGTGCCGCCAGGTCGTCGCGCGCCTCGCCGACGGCGTCTACCAGGCCGAATCCTTCTTCGACGACGACGGCGTCACGCCGAACGAGCGCGTTCGCATCCACGCGAGGGTCACGGTGAAATCGGGGAAGATGACCATCGATCTGTCGGGCTGCTCCGCCGAGCGCAAGGCCGCAGTGAACTCGCGCACGCTCGCCGGCGCGCGCGTCGCCTACAAGGCGCTGACCGGCCCGCTCGACGCGGTGAACGAGGGATCGTTCCGCGCGCTCGATGTCGTCATCCCGGAAGGCAACGTCATGATGGCGCGATTTCCCGCGCCCATGGCCGGCTGGAGCCTGTTCGTCCCCACGGTCGTCGAGACCATCGTCAGTGCTCTCGCCAGCGCGATGCCGGAGAGCATACCCGCGGCGCACCACGGCCTGCTCGGCGGGTCGGTGGTGTTCTTCGGCGTGCACCCGAAATCGAAGCGGCGTTTCGTGGTGCAGAGCATAGAGGGCGGCGGTTGGGGCGGCCGCCCGTTCGAGGACGGCGAGTCGGCGACGGTTTCGGTCTGCCAGGGCGACGTGCGCAACGGATCGATCGAAGGCATCGAATTGAAATGCCCGGTGCTGGTGAGAGCCAGAGCGCTGCGGCGCGACTCCGCGGGCGCCGGAAAATTCCGCGGCGGTCTGGGCATCGACCTCGAGGTGCGCAACTTCGTCGACGGCAAATGGAATTTCGAGCGCGCCAACCGCAGGGGATGCCCGGCGTGGGGACTGTGGGGCGGCACGGCGGGCGAGAGCGGCGGCTACTACCTGCGCAACCCGGGGAGCAGCGACTATCGGATGATGCACGGCAGCCACAGGCCGGTGCCCGCGGATTCGGACGTTATCGTGCGCACCGGTGGCGGGGGCGGATGGGGCGATCCGCTCGAGCGCGATCCCCAGCGCGTGCGCTTCGACGTGCTCGAGGAGCTCGTGTCCGAGGAAGCGGCGCGGGAGCAGTACGGCGTGGTATTGGGAGAAAGTCTGTCGATCGACGAACCCGCGACGCGGGCGCTGCGGCAGCGCCTGAAGTCCGGTGCGCGATCGGCGAAGCCCGCGGTCCCCGGCTGACCGGCCGCGTGATGACGGTCCTCGAGCGACTCGGCGCGCACGCCGTGGGGGGGTATCGGCAGGGCGTTTCCGGGGCCCTGCGCGAGGCGGTGCGATTGCATCTTGCGGACACGGTGGGCGCGTGGATCGCCGCGAGCTCCACCGACGAGGGGCGCGCGCTGCTGCGCTTCGAGGCCTCCGACCGCGGGACTTTGCCCGGCCGCGTCGCGCTCAACTGCGCGCTCGCGCGGCTCTCCGAAGTCGACGATATCCACCTCGGCTCGGCGACCACGCCCGGCGCGATCGTCGCCGCGGCGGCGATCACCCTGGCCGGCGTCTCGGGAATCGGCGGCGCCGCGGTCGGCGAGGCCGTCGCCGCCGGTTACGACCTCATGACGCGGCTCGGCGCCGCGCTCGACGGGGCGGTGGTCCTCTACCAAGGCCTCTGGCCGACCTATTTCGCGGCGCCCTTCGGCGCCGCCGCGGTCGCGTCGCGCCTACTCGAGCTCGACCAGGGGCAGGCCGCGCACGCGCTTGCGATCGCGCTCGCGCTGTCCTCGCCTTCGGTCGGGCGCCAGAGCGGCACGAGCATGTCGCGCTGGCTCGCGATCGGCAACGCGGTGCGCAACGGCGTCGCCGCCGCGCTCGCCGCACGCGCGGGATTCACCGGGGACCTGCGCCTGTTCGAGGGAGATTTCTTCCCTGGCGCGCACCGCCTGTCGCCCAATCTCGGCGCGCTGATCGAGGGATTGGAGGAGCGTCCGGCCGTCGCGCAGACGAGCTTCAAGCCCTGGAGCGCGGCCAAGCAGACCATGGCGGCGACGCAGGCGCTGAGGGAGATCATCGAGGAAGGCGTGCCGACCGCCGAGATGGAACGGCTCGCCGTCAGCGTGCCGCCGCATTGCCTGAAGATGATCGATCACGGCGTCGTTCCGGGAGAACGCATGTCCTACCTCACCAGCGTGCAGTATCAGATGGCCCTGGTCGCGCTCGATCCGAACGCGAGCATCGACGTGAAGCAGGCGCGCGGCAGCCTGCCGCAGGCGATCGAGCAGTTCATGGCGAGAATTTCAGTCGACGCCGACGAGGATCTCCTGCAGTACTATCCGCGCTCCTGGGCGGCGAGCCTGGTGGTCGAGACGGCGAAAGGCGGGCACCGAAAGCTGATCCGGCACGTTCCGGGAGATCCCGAACGCCCGTTCGACGAGCTGCAGATCGCGGTGAAGTTCTGGCGCCTGACGGCGCCGCTGGTGGGCGAGCGATCGACCGAAGAACTGCTGCGCCTGAGCCTGGCGGCGCTGGACGCGGACGGCGGGCCGGGAGCGCTGCTCGAAGCGATCGAAAAGAACGTCGCCGCGATCGCGCGAGCTCAGGCCGTGAACGCCTGAATTCCCGTTTGCGCCCGCCTGCTAGTCGAACGAGGGGGCGATGCCCCCTCGTTGCTCCCCTACGTTTGGGGGCGAGTCAGGAGAATGCCTGGATTCCGGTCTGCGCCCGCCCGAGTATCAACGCGTGGATGTCGTGCGTCCCCTCGTAGGTGTTCACGACTTCCAGATTCATCATATGGCGCGCGACGCCGAATTCGTCGGAGATGCCGTTGCCGCCCAGCATGTCGCGCGCCATGCGCGCGATGTCGAGCGCCTTGCCGCTCGAGTTGCGCTTCATGATCGAGGTGATCTCGGGGGTGTCGCTGCCTTCGTCCTTCATGCGCCCGAAGCGCAGCACGCCCTGGAGCGCGAGGCAGATCTCGGTCTGCATGTCGGCGAGCTTCTTCTGGATGAGCTGGTTGGCGGCGAGCGGCCGGCCGAACTGCTTGCGCTCGAGCACGTATTGCCGCGCGCGGTGCCAGCAGTCTTCCGCCGCGCCGAGCGCGCCCCATGAGATTCCGTAGCGCGCCGAGTTGAGGCAGGTGAACGGGCCTTTCAAACCCTCGACGCCGGGAAGCAGGTTCTCCTCGGGCACGAACACCCCGTCCATCACCACTTCGCCGGTGATCGAAGTGCGCAGGCCCATCTTGCCGTGGATCGCCGGGGCGGACAGGCCTTTCGCGCCGCGCTCGGCGAGGAAGCCGCGGATCTTGCCGTCCTCGGTCTTCGCCCAGATGAGGAACAGATCGGCGATCGGCGCGTTGCTGATCCAGGTCTTGGAGCCGGTGAGGCTGTAGCCGCCCGCGACTTTCTTCGCCCGCGTCTGCATGCTCGCCGGGTCGGAGCCGTGGTTGGGCTCGGTCAGGCCGAAGCAGCCGATGAGCTCGCCCTTGGCGAGCTTCGGCAGATATTTTTTCCGGTGCGCCTCCGAGCCGAACTCGTGGATCGGCGTCATGACGAGCGAGCTCTGCACGCTCATGGTCGAGCGGTAGCCCGAGTCGACGCGCTCCAGCTCGCGTGCGACGAGGCCGTAGCTCACGTAGTTCAGGCCCGCGCAGCCGTATTCCGCCGGCAGGGTCGAGCCGAAGAAGCCGAGCGCGCCCATCTCGCGGAACAGCGCGGTATCGGGTTTCTCGTTGCGGAACGCTTCCATGACGCGCGGCGCGAGCTTCCCTTGCGCGTACTCGCGCGCGGCGTCGCGCGCCATGCGCTCCTCGGCGCTCAGCTGCGAATCGAGCAGCAGCGGGTCGCTCCAGACGAATTCGTTCTTCTTGTTCTTCAGCGGGGCGTTCATGCGCGTCTCCGTCGAAATCTCAGGCTTCCGGTGTGAGCAATGATACGCCCAGGTGCGCGCGGCGCTTGAGCCAGGGGCTCGGCCGGTAGCGCGGGTCGGCGTAGAAATCGAGCAGGGCCTCGAGGATCGCGAGAATCCTCTCCGGGCCGATCGCGTCGCCCCAGGCGAGGGGCCCCTGCGGGTAGCCCAGGCCCAGGGTCACCGCCGCGTCGATGTCTTCGGGCTGCGCGATGCGCTGCTGCGCGATGTCGCAGGCGATGTTGACGATCTGGGCGATGACGCGCTGCGCGACGAACCCCGGCGAGTCGTGGATCACGGTGACCGGCACGCCGTCGCTCGCGAGCAGGCCGTGCGCGGCCGCGAGCATCGCGCTGGTCGTGACCGGCGTGGTCATGATCGTGCGGCGCTTGTCTGTGGCGAGCAGGCAATCGACCGCGACGGTGCGCGCGGGATCGAGCTCTTCCTCGAGCGCTGCGGCGGTGGCGTCGTATCCGAGCGGCGCGACCAGGCACAGCGACTGCGCGGCGGGCCGCAGGCCGCGGTCGATGTGCGCCCCGAGGGGCCTGAGCAGCTCGGTGAGCTTCGCTCCCAGCCCGATATGGCTGACCCACACGCTCGCGAGGCGCGCGCCGGGCGCGGGCGGCTCGGGGATCTGCTCCTGCTTGCCGCCGGCGTGAGCGTAGAAGCCGCGCCCCGACTTGCGGCCGAACAGCCCCGCGTTCACGCGCTGGCCGGCGATCGGCGAGGGTCGGTAGCGCGGCTCGTCGTAGTACTGGCGGTAGATCGATTCCATCACCGGATGCGACACGTCCAGGCCGGTCAGGTCGAACAGCTCGAACGGCCCCAGGCGGAATCCGGCGGCGTCGCGCAGGATGCGGTCGATATCCTGGAACTCGGCGATGCCTTCGCCGAGAATGCGCAGTGCCTCGGTGCCGTAGCCGCGCCCCGCGTGGTTGACGATGAAGCCGGGGGTGTCCTTGGCGCGCACCGACTTGTGCCCGAAGCGCCGCGCGAGCGCCGCGAGCGCCTCGCCGACCCAGGGCGCGGTCAGCAGGCCGTCGACCACCTCGACCACCTTCATCAGCGGCACCGGGTTGAAGAAGTGGAAACCGGCGACGCGCTCGGGCCGCTTGCACGCCGCGGCGATGGCGGTGATCGAGAACGACGAAGTATTGGACGCGAGCAGGCAGTCCTGCGGAACGATCGCCTCGAGGGAACGGAACAGCTCACGCTTGGCCTCCAGATTCTCGACCACCGCCTCGATGACGATCGGGCAGGCGGCGAGCGCGGAAAGCGCGTCGGCGATGACCAGATTGGCCTCGGCCTTGTGGCGCTCGCCGGCGCCGATGCGTCCCTTTTCCTGCAGCCGCGCGAGCTGCGCCGAAACGGCGTCCTTCGCCTCGCGCGCGGCGTCGGGACGGCTGTCGTGGAGCAGCACCCGGATACCGGCCTGCGCCGCGACCTGTGCGATGCCCCGTCCCATGACGCCGGTGCCGATCACGGCGAGGCTCAAGTCCGACCGGGAAACGTCGAGGGGCATGGGCTGGCGCGAAAAAGAGGCGATTCTATCGCGGTTCGACCGCGCCTCCCGGAACGCGTTGACGTTCAGGTATGTTTTCGGCAAGCTTCGGGCAGCCGCAGGTTCGCGCAGGTTCGTCTTACCCGGAGAGGAGCCGCATGCATTCAATGGCACGCACGCTCGCGCTGCTCGCGCTGATCCTGGCCCTGCCGGCCGCGGCGCAGGATCCTTCGACAGGTTTCCCGTCGCGGCCGATCACCCTCATCTGCCCCTGGCCGGCGGGAGGCTCGACCGATACCCATCTGCGCCGTTTCGGAGAGATCGCCGCGCGCTACTTCGGCCAGACGATCGTGATCGAGAACAAGCCGGGCGCCAGCGGCACGATCGGCCCGGGGTTCGTCGCGCAGAACGCGAAGCCCGACGGCTACACGCTGTCGCAGATGCACATGGGCGGCTTTCGCGTTCCCCACATGCAGAAGCTCGCCTGGGACCCGATCCGGGACCTGACCTACATCATCGGCGTCTCCGGCTACACCTTCGGCGTAGTGGTGAAGAGCGAATCGCCGTTCAAATCCTTCCAGGACCTGCTCGACTACGCCAAGGCGAACCCGGGCAAGATGTCCTACTCCTCCACGGGAACGGGCACCTCGCCGCACCTTCTCATGGAGGAGGTGTCGATGAAGACCGGCGCCCAGTTCCTCCACGTGCCCTACAAGGGCAACGCCGATTCGACCCAGGCGCTCCTCGGCGGCCACGTCATGGCGCAGTCGGATTCGAGCGGCTGGGGACGCTTCGTCGACGCGGGACAGTTCAGGCTGCTCGTCACCTTCGGCAGCCAGCGCACCAAGCGCTGGCCCACCGTGCCGACCGCCAACGACCTCGGGCTCGCCATGGTCTACAACTCGCCCTACGGCATCGTCGGTCCCCACGGGATGGACCCGCGCGTGGTGAAGACCCTGCACGACGGCTTCAAGAAGGCGCTCGACGATCCCGAGCACCAGAAAGTGCTCGACCAGCTCGACCAGGAGCTGTGGTACCAGTCGAGCGAGGACTACGCGAAATACGCCCGCGAGACCTTCCAGAGAGAACGGGCGCTGATC
>Ga0137397_10000897_pt1 | contig 20606 bp, 15 predicted proteins | sample czorhiz116metaG_FD_106658 | JGI IMG/M metagenome (GOLD analysis project Ga0137397, IMG submission 106658) | Vadose zone soil microbial communities from Angelo Coast Range Reserve, California, USA - czorhiz1.16 metaG | ecosystem: Environmental > Terrestrial > Soil > Vadose zone | place: USA... | reverse complement strand
AGCCAAGATCGTCGACCAGGCGAAGCACTGCTGCCTTGGCGTCGAACGAATCGCCGGCGACCGATAGAGCGATCCGCCCCTTCGTTCCCCTTGGGACGCCCTTTTCGAGAAGGCTTTTGGCGAGGATGTTGTTGAAGGCCTTGATCACAGGACGCCCGATTTGCTGCGCGACCCATTGGCTATCAGGCATGCCGCGGTCGATCGCATCGATGCGACCGTCGCGAAGCTCGGGATGATAGTTGCCGATATCGATGACGACGACGCTGCCCGGCACGCCGGCAAACAGCCCCCGCGGAAGATCGGTGACAGCCTTCGTCGGGATCGCAAGGATGACGACTTCTGCGCCTTTGGCGGCGCCGACAACGGAAGCGGGCGTCGCGCCGAGCTCGGCCGCCAACGCGGTCAGGCTCTCAGGTCCTCTCGAGCTCGGAATCGAGACGTGATGGCCGAGCCTGGCGAGGTGGCGCGCAAGTATCCCTCCCATGCTTCCAGCGCCTATGACGCCGATTCTCACGTCGACTCCCCTTTCGTGATCGTGACAGGCCCGCGTCTCGCGATCCCCAGGTGCCTGACGCTCCGGCGGGCTGTCATGTGGCGCAACTCTATTGGGTAGCCTGCCGGTTCCCCTTTACGGTCTGTTCAAGCGGTCCCTAATTGGCTCGTATCACAAGTTGAGCACCAAGCATCTTCTGGCTTAGCTCGACGACACTGCCTTCCTGTACAACAATCGAGGGAATGACTTCATGTTCCGCGACACCATTCTCCGGCTCATCAAGGCCAATTCGGTTAGTTATCAAAAGCTCATTGCCTGATTTCACTCTCTCTGGTTAGGCACTTCTCTCTTACAGCCTTTAGCGCCGCAACAGTCCTGGCGATTATTTCCATTGTTGTTGGTTGAGATAGACAGGCATCAAGGGCCATGGTCTCGAATTGCAACTCCTTGGCCTTGTCTCTCAAGACAATGATGTTGGGTAGGCGGTCATCCGAAAAGGACTTGACAATTTGCGGCTCAGTGAGCGGCGGGCTTTCCCTCAACTCTTGAGTCCGCATAATATCCGCAATGCTTCTTCTGCGCTCAATTGTTGGCGCGGGTTTCGCGTTGAGCCTATGGACCAATTTGCCGACGTCCTCTACCTCGACTTCTATTTGTCTGGCCAATAGCCGAAACGGCTCTGCCGCAACATCCTTGGCGTTCCACTGTTGCATGCTCGCATGCCATTCGATAGCTTCAGCATGGTCCGCACAGCGCTTATCTGCGTAAGCGGCATACTCGTTCAACTCATTGCGCTCCTTTTTCAGCAAGTCTAGTTCACTGACGATGGCACCCTCGACAACCCTATTGGTTCTTCGCTGAATTGGTGAAGCAAACTGAAAACGACTTCTTCTCCATAATTTCTTGACCCACAGAACTATGGGTCGCACAAGCAGGAGTAACCCGATACAGAAGCCAACGTAGGCGATATCAATTACCCACGGCGTGTCCTTCCAGATGAAGTAGGCCGCGCCTGAGATCAACTCGACTCCCAACCCGATTCCGGCCGTGCCTCGATGATCTTCCATACGCTCAGGCTACGCCACTTTGCATCAAGTCTACAATCCCGGAACTCTCTTCGAGAAGTTGTGATGCGAGGCGACGATCACGGTGATGCTCAAACCATAAGAGGTGCTTCGCAGAGTTGCATCACAAGACACAGTCTTAGCTCACGTATCTATCGGAGCAAGTGGTCCTGACGAAGTTGCTGGCAGTGCACAGGCGCCGCCTTCTACAACCCTGAAGCGCGTATCGGCGCGATCTGCTATCGTTCCTGGTATAGATCCAGGATGCGCTCGATGACAGCCACCTGACCTCCCCGAACGAGGACCCCCAGCTCGAGGTTGCGACCCGCGAGGCCTGCCCCTGTGATGTTTGCGCTCCCGATATATGCGGCCTGTCCATCAACGACCATCACTTTGAGATGCGAGAATGGAGCGTTTCGCAGCGCTCGAACCAAGCGTAATCTCGCAGGGTCTCCGTTTTCTGCGACGGTCTCCTTCAGTCTCCTGAACGCCGCTCGTGCCGGATCGCTCGACACCGGATCCAATAGATCGACAAGGACCCCTCGGCTGGTTGCGGCCGTAATCGAGTCCGCCAAGAAACCGATCCCGGGTTCGTCCACGTACGGGGCTACCAATCGAATCCGCTGCCGCGCTGTCGAGGTCAGTCCAATCATCGTCTCGCCGGTTGTCCGACGAAGTCCCTGAGGGAGAGTACCCCCTTTTGCTGGAAGACTTGCGACCACCTCCCAAGTTTCCTCAATTCGAGTGGACCGTCGACCCAAGACCCAGGCCGCGCCGCTTGCACACGCAATTTCGATCGCGCGCCGATCAGCTGGAAGCTTGCGCTTCAGCGATTCGACCAGTACCGGCTCAAACCCAGTGGCGCGAGCTCGTGCCGGGTCGAGACGATCGGAGGTGAGTAGCTCGAGGAGAGCCCTACCCGCCGTTACGGGATCGTCCACGTCGAAAAGGACGCCGCCAACGAGCTCAGACTCGTGCACGGTTGGGTCTCAGGAAACCGCGGGGGCCGAAGATTACCGCTCTGTCGAGGAACCTGTTGAACCAGCGGCACGACGGCTCACCGAGATGCAGACAGGCCATGCAGGCGCCGCCACCGGTTCGGCATCCCGGATCGAGTGGACATCGTGCCTCGCCGTACACGAAATCATCGAGGAGACTATTGAGCCTCGTCTCGAACATCGCTTGCAGCGCGCCAAGCACGAACTGACCGCGGGCAGACGCGTATACGACGATCGAGAGGTGATGCGGCAGGAGGTACTCCGCCAGTCCGTCACGCTCCACACCAGCCGTGACTGCAAGCAAGCGAATGAGCCGGTGTGCATAAGAGTGCAACAGCGTGAGAGCGACCGCTCCCATGCGATGAGGCTGCTGCTCGGTGGGCCGTGGGATCTCGATCGCGCGCAGTATCGACAATCTCGCTTCGCGAGCCTCAGTGGTCTCCGGAAGATCGAAGCCCTCCTGGCGCAACCACCGTAGCACGGCGACTGGATCTAGCTGAAAAAGGATCGCTTCCGTCTTGGTCAGCATCCCATAGGCACGCAGGCCACCTCGCTCGCGGAAGGCACGCAGCGTAGTGTCGACGGGGTCCGAGCCGCCGCGGGTGAAGCCGAAGGCGAGTGTCGCGACCGGAAAGCTCGTTAGAAGCTCGACGTTGGTCATTGCCGCGTTGGCGATGCCGTCGCGATACGATGTCTCGTAAAGCGTGCGCAGCGGCGGGGTCGTGTTCTCGACCATTTCGTCGATCCGTACTCGACCCTGGTCAAGCGCCGAGGCCAAACTGAGGGCCTCTTCTTGGGCACGATCTCGCACAGCTCGGGGCAGGTCAATCCCGCCCTGGACGACGCCTCGCGCAACCTCTCCGCGTGCATGCGCTTGGTTCGCCAACTCGCGAGCTGTTTCCAACGTGAGCCCCGATTGCAAGAGCGTCTCGATCAAGCCTTCGACGGTCTGCGCGCCTTCGCCGGGCATCGTCGGCCCCAATCCAGCGAGAACCCATTCCAAAGCTCGTGCGCCGCCTCCGCCGGCCCGCAACCGAGCCGCGGCGGCCGGGTCCGGAGGATTCACCAGCACGGCGAATTGTGGGGAGAACACCGTGCCAGCTCTGTGCACGTTGCGCATCATCCCCTCTCGAGCACCGCAAGCGCAGGGCTGGAATGGGAAGCCGTGTGGCGAGAGCGGCCGCCGACACTCCGGGCAGAAGAAGTACATTTCCCTCGCGGCCGCCGTCCCAGGGAGCCGGACCGCAACGCTGTGGTGCGTCTGGCATCGCGGAAGCTGTGGCTCCTGGAGAGCACCACAGGAGTGGTACGCGACGTGCTGCATCTGCGCAATGCTAGACGACCCGCATCGGCAATTCTGGACTCGGTCTGTCGTCAATCGACCGCAGATCCTGCATCGCCACTGCTTGGGGAATGTCTCCACGACCACTCCACGATCTTCATTGACGGCGACCACCTCCACGGGCGTCTGTCCGCGCAATTCGGCGTCTAGACCGCCATCGTGCCCGTGGATCGCCCACGGGGCGACTGCCTCCAGAAGAGCGGTCCGCACCGAAGTCTGGTCGAGTGGTAGGCGTACGGGGTCTCCCCAATGCGTAACGCGCCACACGGCCCCCTCAAGGTCAACCGTTTGGGTCGGAAGCATGCCGAATAGAACCTGCGATGCACCCCGCTCGACTCTCATTGACCGCCTCGCGAATAGACAGGGACCTGGACCTCGACATCCCTTAGTGACCGCATCGGCTCGCCCGTGGGGAAGAGATCCGAGACCCATTGCGCGGTGCTTGCCGTATCGTTTAGCGCGAGGTAGAACCGTCGTACATATTCGGTCAGGTCCCGGCGCAAGTTCTCGTCGAGAGGACCGATGAAGCCCAAGAGTTCGATGATGGCATGGAGCTCGTCTGGCTCCAGGACGGGAAGCCTCGTAAACGCCCGCTGCACAGCCCGAGGGAGGGTAAGCTGCCGCAGCCCTTGGGAGAGCGCCGCGGGCTCGTGGATCCCATACAACCGACCCTGCTCGATGCCTGCGTATGTCAACTCCAGCACGCGGCGACTCTTTGCCGTGATCGGCACAGGGTCGACGAGCCTGTCCATGTGCTCGATGAAAGAGGGAAAGACGCGAAAGACGGCGGCATCGCGCTCCCGGCCGATCTTGTGTAGAACGATTACCAGTCCCGGATATCGTCGGCCGACTCGCGCGGTCGTCTGGATGAATTCCGAGGTGGACAGTGGCAAGCCGAGCATCACCATGATATTCAGGCGATCGATGTCGACTCCGTGCGACAGCATGGATGAAGCTGCGATCAGGTGAATACGGTCGACGAAGTCGCGTTCCGGGTTGGTGAGCCGCTCTAGTGTCGATCGCACCTCCTCGAGCGGCGTCCTGCCGGTGAGTGTTCCCGAGTTCAGAGGCTCGATCGGGACTTGAGAATCCGCCGACCGGGCTGCTGCCTCGACGTCCTTCAGCGTCGATCCGTACACGACATCGACGCCGTAGGCCCAGATAAGGTCCGACAGCACGTCCTCAGGTACCCCAACCTCCGTAGCCACCGCGCCAGGCTCGACGAGCGCTCGGCGGACTGACTTCTGGAGCACCTCGGTTAGTTGATCGTTCGCGTACTCAAGCGTGAGCCCGCGGGGTGACAGCGCCACGTACCGTCGCGCGAGCCGCTCGGAGTCCCGTGACCAAAATGACCGGCCTGCCCAAGGCCCCGGCACTGGGAACATCCGTCCTTCCCGTCGGTACAAGGCTCGCACCTGTTGGTCGTGTCCTGCCAGAGTTGCCGACGAGGCGATAAGCTTCGGTTCGCTTCCCCAGTGACGCTGCAGCGCATCGAGAAGCGCTTCGTAATGAGCATCGACTGATCCCAGCGTATCCCGCAGCAGGTGCAGCTCGTCCTGCATCCGAATCGTAGGTCCGAACAATGAAGCGTCTTGGCCCAAGGGCCCCACCTGGGCGGTGCAACGAGGGAAGAGGCAACCATTCGGGTTTCGGTTACGGTCAGGATTGTTGCGCGGCGCGTAGGTGAACCCGTGGCCGCGGGTTGAACAGGTGGCCGACGGCGGCCCGTAGAACCCACGCATAGCCGCCTGCAACGAAATGCTCGCTGCCTTGTCCAACGTCCCGAGGACCACCGTCGGCAAGAAGCGATAGATTTCATCGTCGACAATACGGAACGGGAGTGGCCGACCCCGCCAGGGGCACGCTGCGGCGTCGCACACGTGATCGAGTGCCCATCGCTGCTGGTCGAATCGCATGTGCAGATCGGTCGAACGGCAGAAAGGACACCGGATCAAGATTCGGTATCGGGCCGGCATCTGTGGCTCGCGGTGATCAGGCTGGCCTGGTCTGGGAGCGATCGGGATTACGTTAGGGCTCCCAGCCTCCCCTACGAGGAATCCGAGCGCGAACTCATCTCCCTCGATCCTTTCCCGACTACGAATTAGCTCCGCGGCCGCGAGAACGTCCGCGAACCGCTGAGTTTGCTGGAGTGACAGCATCCGTAAGGGGAAGCGGCCCCACGACGTGATGCCGTGGTGCTTGCCGCGCATCCGGTCGTAGAACGCCGCGGTCAACGTGAATAGGAGGTAGGTCTCCGTCTTCCCTCCGCCAGTGGCGAACCACAGCGTGTCCACGATGGCTCGCTCGCCATCTCGTGCGCCGTCAGGCAATGAAGGAAGGTTCGCCAAGATGAATCCAAGCTGGAACGCGCGCCAAGTGGCATGGCCGATACCCGGCGACTCGGCAAAGGAGCGATTCGCGAGGGCGAAGGCTCGTCGCAGTTGTCGATCCTGGTCAAGCAGCCCAACACCTCGGTTCACGCGTTCCACCTCACCCCGGGCAACCTGGGCCTCGTTCCGAGCATGGTTGAGCATGGCGTCATCCCAACCCTCCGCTGCCTGGCGGCGTGCGAGCGCCTCCTCCGACCAGAAGGTATCGGTCCATTCGCGAAGCCGTCTTGCCAGTTCTCCAACTGCTCTGCCTGGATCCTCGGCGAGCGCGGCGATTGACAGGTTGGGCAGAGCGCCGGCTCCCTCCTCATCCCAATAGTCCGGTCGTAGTCTGTCGAAACTCGCGAAGTCCGTGGTTACGAAAACATCCCTGCCCTGCAGGTTAACCCCGCCATTGATGCCATATGCAGGGACGTCTCGCTTGTATCTGAACGAGTCCGGAAGGTTATCCAGAAGGAAGGGGCCGGTAGGCCCAATCTCGGCCTCTAGCTCAGTTTCGTACAAGTTCCTGTCGAGATTCGGCACTTCATCGGGCGACACATTCACCAGAGTGAGCGCGAGTTGTGGTCCATCCTTACCGGACTCGATTTCTGCATGAACCTCTGCGGCTAGCCCGTGAGCACCGACGGCACTGAGCGCCTGTGCGATCTCGTTACGCCCGGCGGCTGTCAAGTCTCCCACTTGGCGTGGCATGTCAACGACGACGATCACGTCGATTTTCTCCGTCTTCTGCCACTTCTCGGCGTCAGGGTCGTCGCTCGCGTTCGCGATCTGGCGCCAGGCCGCCAATCGCACGCGGCACGCAATGCGCCGACCATCTAACGCACTGGGTCGAACTCGGAAGCCCACCTCGCAAGGTTCGAGGCGTTCCGCGCGTTCGCCAAGGCGGCTCGCCTGGACCCGCACCTCTGGCGCGAGCCGCCCGAGCCAGAAGCGCCCCTCGGGCGCGACCTTGAGGCGTTGCTCCCGAGTGCCCCGTGCCTCAGCGACTGCTTGCTCGAGTAGCCACGCGACGAAACGTTCGGAATGCTCCTGATCGATCTCCACTTTCTCCCCCTCAGCCCTCGCGGAGGTAACCAATCTCGGACAACGGAACGGGTTTTGGGCACTCTCGCACGTCGAGCACCTCGGCTTCTAGCACCAGCTCTTGGAGGTCGGCAATGGAAAGGCCCGTCTCTTGGTCGACGCGCGTTGCTTCGGATGCGACGATAGAACCCCGCGACGCCGCCACGAGTGCCTTCCCTGTGGCACGCCTGAAAGCGCGCCAGCGGCGAACGCCAGCAAACGCTTCTCGAATGCGCTGATCCGATATCCCCAGCCTCAAGGCTTCGTTCAGGCGCTGCAAATCCACCAAGTCACGCGGCGCTAACGGGCCGTCGTCGTCGACATAGCTTCGTGCGGCGTAGTAAGTCTTCTCGAATCCGAGAGAACAAAGACGCTTGTACAATTCCATGGGCGTCATCCGCGACGCGACGAACCCGCGTCTCACCGTTCGCTGCAGGTCTGCGATCAACAGGTTCGCGGCAAGGAGATCCGGCCTCTCTTTCTTGAGGCGGTCGGCAACCGCTTCTAGGAGGCCGATCCGACCGCCGCGTCGATCGACCAATAAGACCATCCCAGGGCGAAGCGCGGCAGCGCGGCACTCGATGATTTCTTCGTCCGCTCTCACGTCGACGAAGCGATCTCGGGCGAGTAGGAAGGCCCCGCCATCCGTCACAACCTCCACGGCCTCGACGGCGCCGCGCCACTCGCCATCGGCCAACTCTTCGCCAACTGCGTCCTCTACACCTTCGTCGCCCACTGCGAGTGGCACTGAAGACAGGAGCGGTTGGAATGCGTCGAACGGATCCACCTGTGGCTCCGATTCCAACGCATCGACGACGACAATCTCCGCGCGAACCTCTGGCAAGATCCTCGCCGGCGGCGGTTCACGCCCTATGAGCTCCCGCCAGGCTCGCTGCCGAGTCTCAGGGCTTCCCCAGCGAGATCTTGCACGGTGGAGTGCGTCAACGGCCGCTCGTCCGAGGCGGGCATCCAGATCGCCAAGGACCAGGACATGAACGTCGGGGCTGAGGCCCGAATCGAGCCGATGCCAATCCCATCGCGCTGGGGTCCCGACCACAAAAGCCTTTGGGGACATTCCTTCCCGGTGCAGTCTCCGCATCGGAACGACGCGCGCGCGACCGACCATGCCCGAGCCTGGGTCGCCACCCATGGCGTCGATGAGTGCACGCGCCGCCGTCTGGGTTCGCACCACGATGAGTGCATCTTCGCCACCAGAGACGGCTGCGGTCAGGTCCCGCCCGAACGGATCGGCGTCTTCGAGGAATCGTCTGAGATCGCCGAGATCGCTCGCCACCACCTCGGCCACTTCTCGGAGATCCCCGGAAAGGGTCTTCGACCAGGCCGCGATCTCTGGCTCGAAAGTCCTCGTTGCGCGTGCCGCCACCGGTGGGATCCCCGCGAAGCGATCGAACTGAGACGGCCGGCAAGGGAGTGATGTCAATGTCGAAACGTGATGCCAAGCGACCCGAATGCCCCTCATGATGCTCGCCGGTAGACTTGGAGCGGCGAGGTCTCCCAGAGTGTGTAGGTCATCCCGCAGCCGGCGGACTGTTTGCTCTGCCTCCGCATGGTGCGCCACGTGAATCGTCGTCTTGACGCCAGCCGCCATTGTCTTGAGCCGTTCCGCGGCGACGGAAAATGGGACCGCGCTATGTCGGTCCCGCTTACTCTCAGCCAGCACCGCGAGATCGGCCTCGGTCCACCCCCACACCAGCTCGCCATTGCCGGCGATACGGTCCAGCTCGGGATCGAGTGGATCGGCGAATACCCGAACGGTCGGCACGATGGGGTCCCCGCTCACAGGACCAGACAGGTGATCGACGACAGCTACGTCGACTGGCCATCCACGGAATCGGCGACCGATTATCGCGCCGCGAAAGGTCTGACCGACCAGAGGGCAATCGCCATCGGGACGAGCGCGAATGACAGGAAACACTTCGTTGATCGGGACCCTCGACCCGCCCGATGAGATCGCAAGTTCCTTCCAAGTGTTCGTCGCCGTGATCGTGTCTGAAGTCACGATGCCAACCGACTGCGAGCGCTCCTGATCCAAGAAGCGCCGGAGCAGAATCTGCCCAGCGAGCAGAACAGAGACCTCACCTGCTGGTGCGGGGTAGACGATCGTAATGCTCCTGCGTCGCCGCAACGCGAGATCGACAAGAGCCAAGACAGTCTCGTCGACGGCAGCCATCTCGACACGGACACACCCCGTGTTGGTCTGTCGCGCCAATCTCCCCTCGCGACCGATCGCCACTAGACTTCCCGGGCCTTCAAGCGCCACGAGAGCGAGGTCGAGAGACTCGGAGGCCAGAGGGGCGTCCGGGGGGCTGTTCCCGGCAAGGGCATTCACTGGAACAACACCGGAGTGCGTCCGTGCGCACACGCCTTGTTGTTCAACACTGCCTGGCGTGCGGCCACAGCCGCCGCCACGCTGAGAGCCGAGCGCTTGGGATCGTCGTGTTCCCAGAAGCGGAAGACCAGCCACCCGATCTCATGGAGCCGACGTTCAGTTGCCTCGTCGCGGCGGCGATTGGCCGCGAGCTTCTCCTTCCACCACCCGGCATTGGCCTTCGCGGACGTGCCATGGATCGGACATGCATGCCAAAAGCACCCATCCACCATCACCACTACGCCCGCGCGCTCGAAGAGCAGGTCGACACGACACCGCGTCCCAGGGACTCGTTCATCGACCCGGTACTTCAAGCCCAGGCTGTCGATGATGGCGCGTAGTGCGAGCTCCGGTGCGGTTCCGGTCTGTCGAACCGCCCTCATGCGATTACGCACTTGCATTGATGACGCTTGGGGGATGTCATCCCGCCGCACGGACTTGGCCTTCTTGGCTCCAATCTGTGAGGATCTATTAGTCATACCTCGCCTGTCGATGCGCGTAGTTGGAAACGGAACTAGTGATTTGAAGTCGAGGGAGCGGAGCGTCGGTTCCAACAATGCTGATGCGAGTACCGGCGGCACCGCGTTCCCGATCAGCTGGGCCAGCTCCCCGCGCTTGGTCACGGCGGAGAAGCTGAAGAAGTCTGGCAGCATCTGGAGCCGCGCAGCCTCGTGCGGAGTGATCGTCCGAAGTCTCGAAGGATGGACATATCTCCCTTGACCCATCGATCCGAAGCCCGTCGTGACCGTCTGTGCTGGATCTTTCCACCTCAACCGCCCATACATCGAGTTGTAGCTGTGTTTCGATCGGTGGCACTTTGGCCGCCGGCGGTTGGGTAGGTCGTATTGCTGCTCCTCGAACATCCATCTGATCCGTTTCATGTTCTTCTTGCTCGGCACACTCGCCGAGTCCAACATGCCGTTAGCTTTTAACCTGACGAGGTCACCGATCGCCCAGCGCACCGAGCGCACTGGATGATCCGGGCACCGGGCAGCGAGATTGCCCACGATGGCATCGACGTCGGCCCTCGCATCTCGTGTTGCAAGCACGACATGTCGCCGGCGTCGTTGTGGTGCTCCAAGCCGTGAGATGTCGACCACTGCCTCGGCCACCGTGTAGTCGCACGTTCGAAGCCGATCAATCGTTGCGTCGACTACCTTCTCCACGTCGTGCGTCACTGTCGGCACGTTCTCAATCAGCACGATTGTAGGCTTCAGTACTTCTGCCGCTCGAGCCATCCGCGCATACAACGCGTTACGCGGATCGTCTCGCCGCGTGTGGTTATTGAGATCCGAATGGCCCTGGCAGGGCGGGCCACCTACCAAGACATCCACAGGCCCTACGGCGGCCTTTACCTTGCGCTCGGCTTCAGTCAGCTTGTTACCCGCTCTCCCATCGAACAGCTCCTCGACGCGTCCATGGCGGACGCGAGCGCCCGGAAAGTTGGCCTCATACACCAACCTCGCCGTCATGTCTGCGTCGATTGCTAACCGGACGTCCAGCCCAAGCGCGAGATGTCGAGCCGCTTCGGCGACGCCCAACGTCAGCCCTCCGCAACCGGCAAAGAGATCCACGACGCGTATGCGCGGCCGCAGGGCCTCGTATGAGGGCCGCCGACCACAAAGGAAGGCCGCATCGGCGTTGCAGGCCCCACATTCAGGTCTTGCCTGGGGCCTCCCCGACCTCGAGCGACTTCCCGCTACCAATCCGGTCGCACCCTGCGCGAATCGCACCGTAGTAGTAGGTCCCCCCGGTACCTCCGGAGCCAATGCCGTGCGCCGTCACTGGAGCTCAGGTCTTCCGCTCCTCGGCCGGGTCCCCGCGCCGCTCACGTTTCGGCGGGCTCCCTGGGACGGCGCATAACGCCCATCGTGCCCACCGGGATAAGAACATGAGCACCGCCAAGCCACGACCTTGATCAGACTTGGCTGCAACCGACGATCGTCCTGACAACGTTATGGTTGCGAGGGTATCCGTCAATCGCCGAACCATGTCTCCCAGCGGATGTTGGCTGAGGCCAACTATACCGCCTGAAAGGAGCGGGTCGCAAGCTTGCGTGAAATCGATTATGGCCAGTTCAGCCCGCTCGTCTGCCCCTCCGGCGCCTCGATCGACGAGACGACGCCGCCCCGCAGCATCACGATCGCGCGCACTCGGGTCGAGAGGTAATCGTCGAAGGTGGCGGGGCGACGGCCGCGCTCGCGGGACTCGTTGTAGAGGCGCAGCTCGGAGGAACGGGGGCGGTGGCCGACCTTCCAGGCTACGGCGCCGGCCTCGCCAGCCACCGGCTCGCGGGACAGGACGAGCGGGCCGACCGCCTCTTCGGCCTGCGCCTCCGTCATGCCGACGAACGGCTGGCCGAGGAAGATCCGCAGGGCCTGGCCGGGTGTGAGGTCGGGCCAGCGGTCGAGCAGTCGGTGGACGCCGGTCTCGCGCGCCTTCTCCCAGGCGGGCCGGGGAAGGTAATCGGCGGCGATCTGCGACGGTGTGGCGACGTAGCGGGGGGGCTTGCGGACTCCGTAGGCGCGCAGCAGCGAGGCGTCGGACGGGCCGGGCGCGAGGAGGGCGCGATCGGCGCTCAGGTCAACGAGGACGACCACTTGGCCGCGCGGCAGGTCGACGCCGAGGCTGCTGCCGCGGGTGCGGACAGTGGTGGGATTGAGAACGTACAGGACCTGGCCGACGAGCTCGCGGGAAGGCGAGGCCGCGGCGGCCAGTGTCGGGGCAAGAAGCAGGACGACCGCGAAGGCGGGGAGGAGAAGGGCCGTGGGCCTCACGCCCGCCCGAACGTCCTCTTGAACAGGTCGTCGACGTGGCGCAGGTGGTGCTGGACGTCGAAGCAACGGTCGATCTCCTGGGCGGAAAGACGGGAGGTGATGTTCTTGTCCTTGAGGAGGAGGGCCTTGAAATCCCCCTGGCCGGCCTGCGCGTCCATGGCCGCCTTCTGCACCCATCCGTAGGCCTCGTCGCGCGACACTCCCTTCTTGGCCAGCTCCAGGAGGATTGTGCCGGAGAAGATCAGACCGCGGCTCATGTCCAGGTTGCGGCGCATCGCCTCGGGGTGCACGACCATGCCGGAGACGATCCGCGTGAAGCGGTGGATCATGTAGTCGAGCAGGATGGTGGCGTCGGGCAGGATGACCCTCTCGGCGGAGGAGTGGGAGATGTCCCGCTCGTGCCACAGTGGGATGTTCTCGAGCGCCACTTGGAGATATCCACGGATCAGCCGGGCCTGGCCGCTCATCTGCTCGGAGGTGATCGGGTTCTTCTTGTGCGGCATCGCCGACGAGCCCTTCTGGCCGGCGCCGAACGGCTCCTCGACCTCCCCGACTTCGGTGCGCTGCAGGTGCCGCACTTCGATGGCGAAGCGCTCGATGGAGGTGGCGGCGATCGCGAGGGCGGCGAGGAACTCCGCGTGCCGGTCGCGCTGCACCACCTGCGTGGCGATCGGCACGGGCGAGAGACCGAGCGAGCCGAGGGCCGCCGCCTCGACGTCCGGGTCGAGGTGGGCGAACGTGCCGACCGCCCCGGAGAGCTTGCCGACGGCGACGTGCCGGCGCGCCACGCTCAGGCGGTCGATGGTGCGCCGCACCTCGCTGTGCCACACCGCCATCTTCAGGCCGAACGTCATCGGCTCGGCGTGCACGCCGTGCGTTCGGCCGGCCATGACCGTGTTCTTGTGCTCGAACGCCCGCTTCTCGACGGCGTTCGCGAGCCCCTCGAGATCCTTCATCAGAAGCTCGGACGCTTCGATCATGAGAAGCGCCGTGGCGGTGTCGACCACGTCGTTGCTGGTCAGACCCAGATGGATGTAACGCGCGTCGGGACCGACGTGCTCGGCGAGGTTGGTGATGAATGCGATGACGTCGTGCTGCACGGTCGCCTCGATCTCGCGCACGCGCTGGACCTCGAAGCGCGCCTTGGCCCGGATGTTCGCGGCCGCCTGCTTCGGGATCTGGCCGCGGTCGGCGAGCGCGTCGCACACCGCCAGCTCGACGTCCAGCCATTTCTGGAACTTGTGCTCGTCGTCCCAGATGCGCGACATCTCCGGACGGGAATAGCGGGGAATCATCTCAGACCTCGAACCATTCCGACGGGGCGGCCTGCCGCGCCGGGTGAAGGACGGGCGCCCTGCGGCCGCGGCGCTCGAACTCCCCGCGCGCCGCCAGCAGGGCCAGATCGGGCCGGTTGTTCGTCCGGCTCAGGTGCGCCAGGATCACCCGGCGCGTCCTCTCGGTCGCCACGTCGCACAGAAGCGCCGCCGCCGTGCGGTTGTCCAGGTGGCCGTGCCGCCCCAGGACGCGATCCTTGATCACCTGGGGGTAGGGTCCCTGCCTCAGCATCTCCACGTCGTGGTTCGACTCGAGCATCACCACATCGCAGTCCATGAGCGCCTCGCGCACGGGGGCTGGGTCGTGCCCCAGGTCGGTCGCGTAGCCGAAGCGCTCGCCCTCGCACTCGACCGCGTATCCCACCGTCTCCACGGCGTCGTGCGGCACCGAGAACGGCCGCAGGCGCAGCCCTCCCACATCGAACGGTGTTCCCGCCTCGACCGCGACGTGCGCGAACACGCCGTGCCCGTGCACCCCGGCGCGCTGCAGGCCGGCCGCCCTGAAGGTCGCGGCGGTGCAGTAGACGGGCACCTTGTGCTTCTGCGAGAACAGGGCGGCGCCGCTGATGTGATCGGCGTGCTCGTGGGTGATCACGATCGCGTCCAGACGGTGCGGCTCGACGCCCACCGACTGCAGCCGGACGCCGAGCTCCCGGCAGGAGAATCCGGCGTCGAGCAGGACGCGGGCTCCGCCCCCCTCGATGCAGGTCGCGTTCCCCCCGCTGCCGCTTCCCAGGACCGCAAGCCTCAGGGGCGTCCTCCTCCGCGAGGGAGAGCTGCGAGCGTTCGGGCGGATTGTAACCGATATTGCCGCTCCCGCTTCATGGCCGCGCGGCCGCTTTCGGTTTCGACGCTCTTGCCATCTGCCTGAGCATGAACTGCGGGGCGATCCGGCTCATGACCTTCAGCATGTTGCTGAGGCCCGGCCGGATCTCCAGCCTGCCCGCCTCGATGCCGGCGATGGCGCGCTCGGCGAGCACCTTCGGGTCCATGCCTTTCAGACTCTTCGTCTCCTCCGCGAACTCGCCTCGGAGCAGCGGCGTCTCGACGGCGGGCGGAGCCAGCTCGACCACGGTCACGTCCGTGCCTTCGAGCTGCACGCGCAGGGACTGGGTGAAGGAGTGCAGCGCGGCCTTCGTGGCGCAGTAGACCGGTGCAACCGGGAATGGGACGAACGCCAGGCCGGACGAGACGTTTACGATCAGCGCCCCCTTTCGCGCTTTGAGATGGGGCAGGAACTGCCGGACCATCCGCACCGGTCCGCACAGGTTGATGTCGATCTCGCGCGTAACGTTGTCCAGGTTGCGCTCCCGGTTGAAGTCCAGGTTGCGCATGATGCCGGCGTTGTTGACGAGCGTGTCGAGCGCCGGGAACGCTGCGAGGACGCTCTCGTGCAGCGCCGCGATCGCAGCCTGATCGCTGACGTCGCTCTTGAACGCCTGCAGGCCGGGCAGTTCCCGCCTGACGGCGTCGAGTCTTCCCTGATCGCGGCCGGTGACGATCACGTTGTTCCCCCGCCGAAGCAGTTGCCTCGCCAGTTCGAGACCGATTCCGCTGGTGCCGCCGGTGATCAGGACGGTTCGCTTCTCCAGTTTCATGGATGGACTTACCACACCCGGCAGGCGTTGTCGCGGACCATCGGAGCGCCGGCCGGGCAGGAGAACGCCTTCTGGAACTCGGGCATGTTCGAGACGACACCGTTCACCCGGTACTTCGCCGGCGAGTGCGGGTCGGTCTGGGCGCGCAGGCGGGCCATCTCGTCGGAGTAGTTGGCGCACCAAGCCTGGGCGTTCCCCAGGAAGAAGCGCTGCTCGGCGGTGAAGCCGTCGACCGGCGCCTGCGAGGACCCCGTCTGGGTGTCCTGCAGCGCCATCAAGGCGATGCGCAGGCCGCCGTTGTCCGCGGTATTCTCCCCCAGCGTCAGCCGGCCGTTCAGGTGCACGTCCTCGACCGCCACGAAACCGGAGTACTCGTCCGCCAGGCAGGTGGCGCGCTTCTCGAACTCGCGGGCGTCGTCGCCAGTCCACCAGTCGCGCAGGTTCCCCTGCGCGTCGAACTTGCGCCCCTGGTCGTCGAAGCCGTGCGTCAGCTCGTGGCCGATGACCGAGCCGATGCCGCCGAAGTTCATGGCGTCGTCGGCCGAGTTGTCGAAGTACGGCGGCTGCAGGATCCCCGCGGGGAAGTTGATGTCGTTCAGCTGCGCATCGTAGTAGGCGTTCACGGTCGGTGGCGTCATCGCCCACTCGCCACGATCGAGAGGCTTGCCGATCTTCGCGATCCGACGCGCCACCTCGAAGGCGCGCGCCCTCGACACGTTGCCGGCGAAGTCGGTCCGCGCCACGCGGACCTTGCTGTAGTCGCGCCACGCGTCGGGGTAGCCGATCTTGTTCTTGATCCCGTCCAGCTTGACGAGCGCCGCCTTCTTGGTCGCGTCGGTCATCCAGGGGAGCCCCTCGATGTCCCGGCGCAGCGCCTTCTCGAGCGCCGCGACCATAGCCAGCGTGCGCGCCTTCCCCTGCGCCCCGAAGGCGCGCTCGACGTACGGCTGCCCGAGCGCCTCTCCCAGGAGACCGTCGGTCATCTGGACGCAGCGCTTCCAGCGCGGGCTCAGCTCCTTCGCCCCGGCGAGGGTCCTGTTGAAGAAGTCGAAGTCGGCCTCGACGAAGGCCTTGCCGAGGAGCGGAGAGGCCGCGCGCGCCACCTGCCAGCGCAGGTAATCCTTCCAGTCCCCGAGCGGCTGCGACTTGATGAGGGCGTCCATCCCCTTCATGAAGTCGGGGACCGACACATCGAGCGACGTGATCGTTCCGGCCCCCATCGTCGCGAAGTAGGAGCCCCAGTCGAACGACGGGGCCAGCGCCGCGAGGTCCTTGCGGGCCATCTTGTGGTAGATGTTCAGGGGGTCGCGTCGTGCGACGCGATCCATGGAGTTTTTCGCCAATGCGGTCTCGACGGCCAGCACGTGGTCCGCCGCCTTCGCCGCCTTGTCGGGCGCGTCGCCGAGAAGCCCGAACGTCTTGCGCACGTGGTCGCGGTAGCGGTCGCGCGTCTCCGTCGACTTGGGGTCGTCCTTGAGATAGTAGTCGCGGTCGGGAAGGGCGATCCCCCCCTGGTCGACGACCGCGATCACCGAAGTGGCGTCCTTGAAATCCTGCTCGGAGCCGAAGCGGAACAAGAGGCTCGGCCCGGCGGAGAATCCAGACAGGGGCTGGTTGACCCCGGCCACGTGCAGGCCTGCGATCGCGGCCGCGAGCTTCTTCGTCGAGTCGATCGCCTGGATGCGCGACAGGTCGGCCTTCAGAGGCTGGATGTCGAGCTTCTCGATCCCCGGCTCGTCCATGCAGGCGGCGTAGAAGTCGCCGATTTGCGTCTCGACCGGCGTGCGCGACGCCGTCTGGGCGGAGAGCTTCTCGAGGATGTCGTGCAGCACGGCCAGGTTGCGCTCGTCGAGCTGGCTGCCGCGCCCCCAGGAGCCGCGGTCCGGCGGGATCGGGTTCGTTTTCTTCCAGCCGCCGCAGGCGAACTGGTAGAAGTCGGCGCAGGGGTCGACGCTCTTGTCCATGGCGGCGATGTCGCCGGCGGCTGGACCGGCCCCGAGAAGCGGGAGAGCGAACGCTGCGACGACGAGACTCTGGATCTTGAGGCGCATGGACATCTCCCCAGACCGATGAGAGCGGTTCAGGTGGTTCCGGTGTGCCCGAAGCCGCCCGCGGCGCGGGCGCTCGGTGGAAGCTCGTCCACGGCCACGAGGCGCGGCCGGGCCACCGGTGCTATGACGAGCTGGGCGATCCGGTCTCCGCGGCTGATCGTGACCGGCTCCTGGCCCAGGTTGACGGCGATGACGCCGATCTCCCCCCGGTAGTCCGCGTCGATCGTCCCGGGAGTGTTCAGCATGCTCAGCCCCTGCCGCAGCGCCAGGCCGCTGCGCGGCCGCACCTGTCCTTCGTACCCCTCCGGCAGGGCGATGCAGAAGCCGGTCGGAATCAGCATGCGGCGTCCCGGCTCCAGGACCACAGGGCGCGGCACGCAGGCGCGCAGGTCCAGCCCGGCGCTCCCGGGCGTGGCCGCCTCCGGCAACGGCAGGTCCGGATTCTCCCGCGTGCGGACGATCAGGACTTCGGCCGGGTGGCTCGGCATCAGAACCGCAGCTCGACCTTGTCGATTCCCAGCCCGGCGGTCTGACCGAGGACCGCCAGGGTGCAGGAGGACGGGTCGAAGATCTCGCGCGACAGGTCCAGGAGCTCTTCACCCGTCACGGCGTCGATCCCCTGCAGGATCTCGTTCACCGAGAACTGGCGGCCGTAGTAGAACTCCTGGCGCGCCAGGTTCGACATCCGGCTGCTGCTGCTCTCGAGAGACAGCATGAGGCTGCCCTTCAGGTGATCCTTGGCCATCTTCAGCTCGCCGGCGCCGACCGAAGCTTTCTTCAGCTTGCTGAACTCCTGCAGGATGAGCTCGACGACCTCCTTCCCCGACTCGGGGGACGTCGCCGCGTACACCAGCAGGTTGCCGCTGTCGAGGAACGAGTTGACGGAGGAGAAGACCGAGTAGGCGAGGCCGCGCTCCTCGCGGATGTGCTGGAACAGGCGCGACGACATGGTGCCGCCGAGGAGAGTGTTCAGGACGTACTCCCGGTAGCGTCTCTCGGGGGGAAGACCGAAGCACGGCACGCCGAGGCAGAGGTGCAGCTGCCCGAGCTCCTTCTTCTCGCGCACGACCACGGCACCCGTGGTGCCGGGGGCCGCGATCGGGATCGGCGTCGTGCTGTTCCTGATCGGCTCGAACGCCCGGCGCATGGCGTCGGCCAGCCGGCCGTGGTCCAGGTTGCCCGCCGCGGTGATCATGATGTTCGACGGCTGGTACGAATCGCGGAAGAACCGGATGAGCATGTCGAGGTCCATGCGCGACACCGAGCGCTTGGTTCCCTGGATCGGCCGGCCGAGCGGATGGTTCTTCCAGAACGATTCGCTGAAGATGTCGTACACCAGCTCGTCCGGCGTGTCGTCGACCATCTTGATCTCTTCGTAGATGACCTTGCGCTCCTTCTCGACCTCGTCCGGGATGAACTTGGGATGGCGCACGATGTCCGACAGGAGGTCCACGGCGATGTCGACGTGCTCGTCGAGGACCTTGAAGTAGAAGCAGGTGTACTCCTTCGTGGTGAAGGCGTCCATCTGCCCCCCCACCGAGTCGACGATGAGGGCGATGTCCTGGGCGCTGCGGGTCTCGGTCCCCTTGAACAGCAGGTGCTCGATGAAGTGGGAGATGCCGTTCTGCTCCGGCGACTCGTGACGCGAGCCGCGCTTCATCCAGACGCCCAGAGCCACCGAGCGCAGGGTGCGCATGGGCTCGGTGATCAGGACCAGGCCGTTGCCGAACACCTCCTTGCGGATCTCTTCGGTCACGACGCTCATGGCGCTCATGTTAACACCGGGGGACCCGGGCGCCGGCTTATTTCCTGGGGGCCTCGACGTACTTGCCGTCGGAAAGACGATAGACGGTGGTGGAGTAGGCAGGAGGCTGGCCCGGCCCTTCGTCGTAGGTGCGGCTCGTGATCCAGAACTCGACGCGTCCGGCCGAGTCGTAGCGTTTCTCGACCTGCCGGCCGGCGTTCTGAAAAATGGATCGGTAGTCATGATCCGCCCCCCGGGCGAGGACGTCGATGACCTCCAGGTGCCCCCCCTCCCAGGTCGTCACGATCTCGTCCTTCCCGTCGCCGTCCACGTCCTCCACGCTCAGGTTCTTGAACGAGTCCCCCTCCTGGACGGTGTGCGCCAGGGCGTATTTCCCCGGGCCCCTCTGCTCGTAGAAGCGCAGCTCCGGCTTGCCCGCCGGCGTATCGATCACGACCGCGACGCTCGCGGCCTGGGGGTCTAGCGCGCGCACCAGGACGACGCGGTCGCCGCGCTTCAGGGTCGTCCGGAGCAGCGCGAGGACGGAATCGTTGGGGCGGGCGCAGGCGCCGGGCCCGAGCGCCCCCAGGAGCAGAACGGCGACGAGGGCCGCGCGCCGTGTGGCGGATGGCGCGGGATTCATATCTTGATCTTGCCTTCAAGGACGGCGCGGCACAGGTCCATGGACGAGACCAGGCCGGTGACCCTGCCCCTCTTCAGAATCGGCACGCGGTGAATCCTGAGGCTCCACATGATCCGGCAGAGTTCGATCACGAGCGTGTCCTCTTCGGCGGAGATGGCGGGGCTCGTCATGATGGTGCTGACCGGCATCTCCATCGGGTCGGGAGCCCTTTGTTCGGCCCAGAACGGCTTCTCCCCCCGGCGGAGCCGCGCCGGCGGCGCCTCCTGCAGGTGCCTGCCGCGCAGCATGGCGACGACCCGTTTCGAAGGTCTGCCGGCAGGGGCCGGAGCGCCCGCGGCGGAGAAGTCGCCGTCTTCCGGCAACGGGTGCCCCATGGCGCCGTAGATGATGTCCTCCTGCGTGACCACGCCGACCAGCCGGCCCTCCTCGTCCACCACGGGCGCTCCGTTGATGTTCTTCTCCTGCAGGAGATCGCACAGTGCCCCGACCTTCATGTCGGCCGGCACCGTGACCGGCGTCCGCGTCATCAAATCCAGGGCGCACAGAGCCGCACCGCGCCGGGCGACCGGCTTCAGATGCCGGGCGATCCGGGACCTCGCCTTCGGGGCTCTCCTGGGCCTGGTCATTCGCCGTCCTTCCGGGAAGAGGCTTCCGCGTCCACCGACGCCAGAAGACGCTCCAGGGCCGCCGCGTCCGCGGCGACCTCGACCACCCGGTT
>Ga0137397_10000896_pt1 | contig 20618 bp, 20 predicted proteins | sample czorhiz116metaG_FD_106658 | JGI IMG/M metagenome (GOLD analysis project Ga0137397, IMG submission 106658) | Vadose zone soil microbial communities from Angelo Coast Range Reserve, California, USA - czorhiz1.16 metaG | ecosystem: Environmental > Terrestrial > Soil > Vadose zone | place: USA... | reverse complement strand
TTTACCCTTTTTCGGTGCCACCAGATAATGACGCCCGACCCCCCCCCCCCTCTCCTCGCTGGAAGGGAAACGGAAAGAGAGGCCTAGCCCCGAGCGAAATCGAGAACATTGATTCGGAGCACCTGAGCCAGACATGCATGCCGAGGTTTGAACGGCGTAAAGAAGACCTTACACGAGAGGACCATGTGTTTAACATTGAGATATCGGTAACACGGCCCTTACGAGAGCCCACATACAACCGCGTTTGAGGTATGGACGCTTCCATTGCGGAGAAGAGGGACGACATTAGCGATCGGAGCTACGCACAGGGGATCGACAGAAAATGGAGAGGGTGTTTGTACTGACCAATAGACCGTATGGCATGATCGCTCCTGAACGGACTCGAAATGATTGTAGAAAGACCACCGCACGCTGCAGTCACAAGGGATGGTAGTCCCCAGATAAAACCTATCTCCCAAGGGACAGACCCTCGGAAAAATCTGTATGCCGTACAGAAACGGCCCGATAGAATCCATAATGCAAAAAGATAAGGAACCTCATGATCGGTGGGCCATAAGGCATGTCCATTGGGTTGCGCGGCGCCGGGAGGGAAATAATACCGGCTCTGGAGCACCCACAATCATGATTTGCGGATCGATACACAACGTTCACCAGGAAACTTGTAGACCTCCGTCGTTCAGACAGACCCAGAATTGATTCATATCGCTGAGTTTGCCCCATCAGTTATAGATCATGCAGGAGCGAGAGAAGGCAAGGAAGATAACATAGACACATGATTCGACAGTTTGACCCACACTGACAGATACATTTCTTGGTATCACTAAGATAAAAGCTTCCGAGAACAAACCTTGAGAAGTCTCGAGTCAAAATCAATCCTAACCAAGGTTCGCGAAATTCTACCTCATTCCCCATCTACACGCTCATCTTCATCGCGATAGTGGGATGAGGATCGTATCCCTCTATGATGAAGTCATCGTATGTGAAATCTTCGATGTCGGTAATATCGCGCCCCCAGCGGAGAGTAGGGAAGGTGCGTGGTTGGCGGGTAAGTTGCACCTTGAGCGCATCCACATGATCCCGGTAAACGTGAGCATCTCCAAGTTGTATGACCAGCTCGTGCGGTATCGTATCCGTGACACGTGCGATCATGTGCGTAAGCAGCGCGTAAGAGGCGATATTGAAAGGGATTCCTAGCCCCAAGTCCGCGGAGCGTTGATACATGAGGCACGATAAACGCCGCGGTGCGGTTGGGTTGTCCTGGGGTGGCAAGTGCACATAAAATTGGCACATCAAGTGACAAGGCGGCAAAGCCATAAGTGGTATATCTGTGGGGAATCCGATCGGTGCACTGTCGCAAAATGAAACGTGTCAAGGGCAAACCTGCTGGGTTCCAAGCACTCAGGATGATGCGACGATCGGCTGGATCGTGCTTGATTTTGTGTATGACTTCGCGTAACTGGTCGACGCCCTTCCCAGAGTAATCCGTGTCCGCGTCGACGTACTCGGCGCCAAAATGCCTCCATTGGAAGCCGTAGACAGGGCCTAAATCTCCAGCGCGGCGATGCCCCAACCCTCGCTTCTCGAGGAATTCCTTCGATCCATTCCCGTCCCAAATCTTGACCCCATTCTTTGATAGAAGGGTCGAGTCTGTCTGCCCCTTGATAAACCAGAGGAGTTCTTCTATTATCCCGCGAAGGAATGTCTTTTTGGTTGTGAGCAGGGGGAGGGTCGAGTTCGCTAGGGAGAAGCGAAGGGATGACGGTGCGAAGATGGAGATGGTGCCAGTGCCAGTGCGATCTGGACGCGATTCTCCGGTGTCAAGTACGTTCCTGATAAGATTGAGATACTGTAATTCGTCGTGAGGTCCAGCGGGGGTAGGTGCACTGGGCATGGTGACAGCACAAGATTATATGCATGCAATGGAGAGTCGTGACTGCAGCACGCGTCGACGCGACGATGACATAATCAATTTCTTGTCCCACTTTTAAGTCCCCGCTGGTTAAGTGTCCTGCCGATGCCGACTGCGGGTCAACTAATGGCGCCATCTCCAAACATCCCCCAAGAAATTGGTATATATGCACTCTATCCTTCTTATTCCAACTCTGAGACGTGCCTCGCAGACTTCAGCCTTTTTGGAGGGGCAGAAAGCCTTCCAGACGCCAAGCAACCCGCACCCTGGTTACCTAGGCGCACGGAGATTCCCCGTCCGGAAAATGCACAGGATGTCTATGATTCAACGCCCCAGGATCCATCGGATTTTCTCTGGTTAATGACCGAGGAGCCTCACCGCTCAAGGCGCAGGGCTATTATGCAAGCACACCCTAAAGTGAGTTTCGAATCACCTTATCTTTGTTTTTTGTTATTTTCCCAGTTGTATCCTGCCCTCGCCCGACTTCCTGGGCGTGCTAGGCAATGCATAGCTTGAGTCAGAGCCTTATTTTCGTCGCTCGTGGACGCGGCCAATTTATTTGGTTTGTTGGCCCGAGACGCTAGTGGATGCTTCCCCTGATATTTGGGGCCGATTGACGTCGATTGACACTTGATCATGCCCCGCTCCCTCCGTTCAACTCGATGAGTTTATTCCTCAGTGATATGTCATCTGAGCATCATTTTAGGTCACCAAGCTCATGGGTCATGAGCCACTTACGAAATATATCGTTCTCGCGGTCGTGATTCTGCAACTTACGGTCGCGTTCTCACTCCGACATACCCACCCTCTCTCTTGGGAGTTTCTTGCCGCAGCATACGTCATTGGCGGCACCGTTAATCATAATCTGTTCCTCGCAATTCATGAGATTACCCACAATCTGGCATTCAAAGGCGTGAAAGCTAACAAGGTACTAGCCATCATAGCTAATCTGCCGATCGGAGTCCCATATGCCATAACGTTCAAGGTGAATCAAGTATCGGGTTGGTAGTGCAAGCTTATGTCTCTGGATTGGTAGGGATACCATTTAGAACACCACAAATACCTCGGTGAAGACGGGATAGACGTGGATCTCCCCACGCGACTGGAACTCATCTGTCTCAATAATGTCCTTGGCAAGGTGTTTTTCTGGTCGGTGTCACTTCCCTTTCATGTATCCCAGCCAACCTTTCTCTCCAAAATAGTACGTTTCAGATTATCTTTTACGCCCTTCGCCCTGGGTTCGTCCACTCTCAGAAGCCAACATACTGGCACTTTATCGGTGTGGCCACTGTATTATCTTTTGATTTTCTGCTTGCAACCTGTGTACCGGGAGGGAAGCACATGTTCATCTATCTCATCATGTCCAGCTTCTGGGCTGGTAGTTTGCACCCACTGGCGGGTCATTTCATTGCTGAACATTACGTGTGGGACAACTTGCAACAAGAGACGTACTCTTACTATGGATGGTTGAACATTTTTGCTTATAATGTAAGTTGGTTTTCCGTCTCTTTGGTTCCGTGGAATAATTGTCGCTAGGTGGGTTATCATAATGAGCATCATGACTTTCCTTCTGTACCGTGGACACGACTACCAAAGCTGCGAGCCCTCGCGCCCGAGTTTTATGACACAATCCCTTCGCATCCCTCGTGGCCGATGGTCATGATCAATTTCATCAGGGACTCGAACGTCGGTATCTTTGCGCGGGCCAAACGTCCTCCGCGTGTGGCCAAAACGATTCCACCTGCCGTCGAGTTAGACGGAGGATGTGCAGATGAAGGGGCGCTTGTCAGTCAACCTCAGAGTGAGCAGCCGGATGGCGATGTCGTGAGACGGAGAAAGTAGGTGGTGACACCGGTCGACTCGCTGACGCTCAGCTGTACGGGAACCGGGAATGGACATTGTTGATGTAGTTGTATTTGAGATACAAGCAATACACCACAAGTACTTTCCTTTAGTTTAGCACAATTGGGGTGTGCACGTGCCCGTATGAAAGTGGATGTACAAGGCAAGGCAACAACGCGTCGGGGATCACCTTGCATTGCCCTACGACCATGTTCTCGTCAAACTCGAAGCCCCTCCCCCAGCGAACGCATAGTGTCAATGCTGTTAAACATGCAAACTATTTCGGCTCCATCGATGAAGAACTGCATGACTGCAAGAGAGTACAGCACCAAGGTCAGGAAGAAGATCTACGCGAGGCACTGGGCCGCATGATGGCCAGGGTAGAAGAGATGGTGAGATATCGTCTAGATCATACTGATGCCCTCCGCTTTTGTGCCCAATGTTCTACTGACCGACGACCACCAGTGTGAGACGCTCAAATCGACTTATCAAAAAACCACGGATCTTGAGACACAGGTCACGCTTGCTGAATCAAATCTCACGCTCGCGCTTGCGAATAACGAGATGCTCGAGGACGCGCTAAAAAGCAGCTCGCTTCCCAAGGACGTCGGCTGGCACCGCTCGTCGCGCGACGCTAATTCCATGCGGTCGCCGCCGCTGCCGCCTGCGTCGTTCTCCCCCGTGACGGCTGCGTCGCAGCCCGCATCTCAGTCCCAGACGACGAGCATCGACGAGAACGAGGCACAGGAAGGCCCCGACTCGCCGGGCTCTGACCGCGATAGTGCTGCTGCACCCTCGCCTGCCCCTACGCCGCAGCCTGACTCGCGCTTCTTCCGTTTTCGCTTCACGGGCAGCGGGCGATCCACGCCGACGCAGTCCCTGAACTCGCCACCGAGAGCGTCGCGGCCGCTGCGCGCATCGCATCCCACGGCGGCGGGACACTTGACATCTGCGTCTTTACCGTCACTCGTCGCGTCTCGGTCGGCGAATGACGAGCTCGAGGAATTGCGCGGGCAGCTCTTGGAGGAGAAGCGCAAGTCGGAAAAGATGGTGCGCGAGAAGACCGAACTCGAGAGCGAGCTCGAGAACCTCAGCCAGGCGTTGTTCGAGGAAGTCCGTGATTTTCCTCACTGCCTGGGGCTTCGTCCTGCTGACCTTTTCGTTTGTGATGGCGCGATTTAGGCAAACAAGATGGTGAAGGTTGAGCGCATCAAGCGCGCAGAAGCGGAGGATGAGCTCAAGGACGTGCACGCCGAAAAGGAGGCTCTCAAATCTGCGCTTCGTCTAATCGAGGAAGATCGCATGAGGGCAGAGAGCGTACGCCAAACCCACGTAAACGGCATCCACACCTCCCATCCCACCGTGGCCACCACTCACTCCCGCACACCCTCAATGGAAGCCGTCGTGTCACCACGGTCACACCAACGCGCTCGCGATTCGCCCACGCCCCCGTCGCCGCCTCCGCCGACCGCGCAGTCGCAGTCGCAGTCCCCGACGATGTCGATGTCGACGGTAGCAGCGGGAACGCGGGACTCAGACCCAGACTCAAGCGACGACGTGCCGTCCTCGCCTGCGCCACCCTCGCCCGCACCGCTCTACGTCCCACCACCGCACCTCGCGGACTCGGCACCCGCATCGCGCACGGGCTCACCCATGCCGCTGCCGCACCCCCACCGCCTGTCGCACCTTCGTACCACAGCGCCGCCGCCTGCGCCACCACCGCCGTCGGCGGCAGACGGGTACCCCATCTCGCCGTGGGCACGTGTGCCGTTGGGTGATGGCGAGGAGGATGCAGAGCAGGACGCAGAGGGGCGCCTGTTAGTTCCGCAGATCGTCACACTGCCCTCTCCGACCGGCGAAGGTGAGGCGGTTCCCTGGAGCAAGGAGACGTTGGACTGGCGGAATGATTTGCTCTTGAGGCATTCGCTCGCGGACAAGTGAACAACACGCTCGTCGTACAGCACTGTGCATTGTTGGGACTTTTGAACCGCGAGAGGTCGCTACACATTGGCAGTGAATTGTTTAGGCTATACTTGCGGCTCTTTCGTCCTCCCCCCATCACTTTCTCGAGGTTTTGTAGCATCCGTTTCGCTAGTTGACTATGGCCGGACTGGCAGCGCAGCCCACCGATGTACATGTAGCAGCTGTTTTCGTAATAAACTGTGGGTCTACTCTCAACCGAGGATTGCAGCTACGGATCATCAATGAGCAGATTTACTTTCAAGGCACCCGAATAAATGGGGCAACGCAGTACGTATCGTCATAACTTTGTCTGCCTTGTGCGTATCGCGTAGAGGGGGTGGCCCGAGTTGGAGCGAGATGGCAGCACCCGGCGATCACCGAGTATGATGATGCCATTAATTGCTGTCCTTCCACGACGCTGCGCTCTACGGTCTCACTCTCGCACTTGCCCTTCCCCTTATCCTCCTTCTCCGTCACTGCCGATCCAGATAAGCCCGAACTCTCACCGGTAGGAAAGAAGGACCACGGCGACACTGCCACAACCGCCACTACAGCTACTTCAACCATGAGCACGATCATGCAGGCCCCACGCGACGATTTACTCCCGGCCAAGGACGACCCGTTCACGCAGGAGGAGCTCAAAGCGTACGACGGGTCCGACCCGGACAAACCGGTGTACGTAGCCATCAAGGGTACGTCTCGGTCCTCGTCCTTCCTCTATCCAGCTTTTGCTCCCCCCCTTTTTTTCCCTTCGCTTCTCTCACTTCACCCTCTCTCACACACACGCACGTGCAGGGACGGTGTTCGACGTGACGCGAAAGCGCGATACGTACGGGCCCGGCGGGTCATACGCAATCTTTGCGGGCAAGGACGGCTCGCGCGGGCTCGGGCTGTCGAGCCTCAAGCCCGAGGATGCCGTGCCGGACTGGAGCACGCTCGAGGAGAAGGACCGCAAGGTGCTCGATGACTGGCATGCTTTCTTCACGTGCGTAATTTTTTTTAATACTCTTATTGGATGTTGATGTTCGCTCGCTCGCCCGTCCCTTTTGCATACTCGGCCCCTCCTTTTTTTTTTGCTCCATTGCAGGAAACGGTATAACGTCGTCGGCCGCGTCGTTGACTTGCCGAGCGTGGTTGCGAGCAAGTGATGGTTTTAGACTTGCTCGTTGCGTAATGGACTTGGACGTGAGTGAGAGAGTAAGAAGATTGCTTTATTTTTTGTATGAATAAGAGAGGTACCGTTTTATTTCTGAGCTAAGTACAATGTCGAAGTCTGTTCTCATCTCATTAACTCTCTTCGGTGTGATCTGTGATTGCGTTGAAATGAGCGTCGTTCTCTGCCGCACGCTGACACGGAAACTCACATGCCAGGGTGCAATCAAGGTGCGGACGTCAAATGGTCGCACAAGGCTACTCTGATTGATCTACACGATTATCGTGCTACTGATTAGCCTTCTAAGTTGGCTAAGCTACCGACGGCATCTCCAAGAGCCGAGATAAGCGAACTCTGTGCGAGTTACTTGAGAGCTGACAAGTCGAGTGATGAAGGTCATGCTGTGTTGCGGTTCTTCTGGGGTGCTATGGTAGTGGGGGAAATCGTGTCATGTCATCCCATGCACGCGCATTTGTGTGGGGTTAGCACGGTTGAGTCGATGACCGGTCGACATGCATCACCCGTGTGTGTGTGAAGAAACAGATAATATCCCAGTCTGGAAAGGTGGAGTCGAAGTACACTCGCACTCGCACCATCTATTTCCTTTCTCCATGCCCGCAAATGAAGCTGTTCCAGACAAACATGCGCCCATTGTTCATACTCGCGATTCGATTGGTTCTCATAAATTGACCCAAGATGGGCAGACGTTGCAACCACAGGCACGGGCGCGTAATATTGGGGGGGTGACAACAGACAATAAGGGAAAGCGCAAGATGTATACGGTCCCGTGTTCAAGATAACCCGAGCCACAAACTGATGGACGGTTCGATGGGCACAGGGACGGCAGGTGCCAAACTCCCAAACGTGTATGGGAGGCGTAACGTTATCTCTGCCGGGAGCGGGGTGCTGGGACTGCGCGGAGTGACGGAAGGGATTGGGATCGCAGCCGGAGGATCAGCGTGGGAATCAAAGATGAGCTACAACGCCAATTATAATAATGAAATATTTTGAGCTGTTTATCGTTGACCGTTGCCTTTGTTGTCCCCCTTCTTCTACTTCCTCTTCCCCTCCCCTCCTCTTCCCTCTCTTCAACCCCCTCCTCTTTTCTTTCCTCGACATGGGTTGTATTCAGTCATCCGTCGTTGACGAGGAAGCCAGAGCTCGTGCGTCTTCCTATCAGCTCTCTTACTCCATTTGTCTCACCCTTTTCCTCCCACCCGCAGGCAATGAAGAGATCGAGACCCAACTCCGGCGAGACAAGGTGATGGCGAAGAACGAGATTAAGATGCTGTTACTCGGTGCCGGCGAGTCTGGCAAGGTATACTCTTCCCCATCTTTCATCCATTCGCCATCTCTGACGGGCCACCCCTACCCCTGCCGTCTAGTCTACTGTGCTCAAGCAGATGAAGCTCATTCATCACGGTGGCTACACTGAACAGGAGCGTGAATCGTACAAGGAGATCATATTCTCAAATACCATCCAATCCATGCGTGCCATCCTCGAGGCCATGCCCCAACTGGACATCTCTCTCTCCCCACAGAATGACGCCCGCCGTGCAATCATCCTTTCCTTACCCCCACAAATAGAGTCCGACGTCCTCCCGGGAGATGTCGCCGATGCCGTCAGAGGTCTCTGGCGGGACCCCAGCGTCCGCGAGGCCGTCAACCGTTCCCGCGAGTTCCAATTGAACGACTCTGCCGTTTACTACTTTGGCGCTATCGATCGCATGGCCGACCCTCGTTACAATCCGAATGATCAAGACATCCTTCGGAGTCGTGTCAAGACGACAGGCATCACTGAGACCGCTTTCAAGATTGGCGAGCTTACGTATAAGCTTTTCGACGTCGGTGGTCAGCGAAGCGAGCGGAAGAAGTGGATCCACTGCTTCGAGAATGTCACTGCCCTCGTCTTCCTGGTCTCTCTCAGCGAGTATGATCAAATGCTGTACGAAGATGAGAGTGTGGTATGTCATGACCATCCACTCTGCCCAGTGCCCCCTTGTTCATCGATGGATCGATTCCATAGAACCGCATGCAAGAGGCACTCACTCTCTTTGATTCAATATGCAACTCTCGGTGGTTCGTCAAGACATCCATCGTATGCATGCCTTTCCGCCATTTCGCAACCTAGCTTACCCATCCTTCTCAGATTTTATTCCTCAACAAGATCGACTTGTTTGCCGAGAAGCTCCCCCGATCACCTCTAGGAGACTACTTTCCCGACTATGCCGGCGGGTCCGACTATAACTCAGCTTGCGAGTATATCCTTCAGCGCTTTGTCAGTCTCAACCAGAGTGCGGCGACGAAGCAGATCTATGCGCACTATACGTGCGCCACAGATACGAATCAGATCCGATGTACGTCTTATCTTTGCTCCTTTCAGAAAGCAATGTTAAAACGTGTTATCCCCAGTCGTACTGAACGCAATCTCGGATATCCTCCTACAAATTCATTTGCGGGAATGCGGTCTTTTGTAACTCAATGGTGCCAACCCAGGCTGGGACGAAACGGCGCAGTGACGCTTTTCGAACAAGACCCAGAAGACACGAAAACCGAAATGCCACGATGTCCCAACGTTCTCACTGTGTACCTCCCGATTCTAATCCTCGCCAACAACGATCTTTTCCTCCTCTATTCCCCGCCATCTTCATGCACCATCTATATTAGCACCTTCACCCTCCATCAACCCGCCTCCCCCCTTTTTTTCTCATTCTTGTCCAAATTTTGATTGTTGTTCCCGCCCTAGGCGCGGACCGTTACCCAAGCCCCTTCCTGTTGCCAACGACGCCGTCTATTCATCTGCATCCCCCGCGATACGCTTATGATGACCTTTGTTTTCTTTTTCATGCTGAAACTCCCTTCAGCCTCATTCTTCCTGTTCGGACCTATTGTGCATACAGCGACGTGCTTTACAATTCCCTCATTTCCTTCCCCCTTCGAGTGTGCTCGTGTTCATGGGTATCCAATTCGTCGTACGTACAAGGTACGTCGTTGGGTCGTGCCCAGGGATGCGTTGGCCACTCCAAATTGTCTTTATGACATTTTGGATTGAATGAAGGATTTGAAATCGTTGCGAGGCTCTGGATTCATGGGTTTGGTTTGGCATCATTACTTATTGACTTTCTTTTTTTCCAGTTACGCTTCTCTGTCTCCTTCGCAGTATATATCCTAAAAAGTGATTTAATTCTGGGGAAATATTTAAAAATCTGCGAACGCTGTACAGTTGAGAATATCATTGTGAATTTGAAATTGCGAGCGCCTTAGCGCCTGATCTCATATTTCCGTCGTGATCGCGTGTTTTATCATCCACCGAAGACGTCTCTCCTCGGGCGGACCTGCTCTAGATCTCATGTCATGCCCATCCCTCTTGTCAGATGGGGAAGGGGTTGTTTTCTCTGACCAGTGCAATCTCTTACATCTCTGACTTATCGTCAACCGCTCTTGTGTCCTTCTCACCCGGACAATTTAATTGTTGTTCACTCGAACAACAGCCGTCCTTGTAACTGTTGAATTTGGAGTTATGATCGGCCTCCATGCCACCGACCGTTGGCCCTGGCAGGCTGATTGGACCCTTGGCCCCTCGCCGTCGCCCGATGACTTGGTCGATGGTGGCGCGTACTAGCGCGGTGCGCCGCGCCTTTTTCGGCGAGATTGTGCCTTTTTTTGTTTCATCGTAACTTATGTATTGACGATATTTGTGCCAAAGTTCGTGCCCACTGGCAGGTGTGGTGATGCAGTGATGCGATGCAATTCAAAGCAAAAAGACACATTCGCTTTTTTTGTGGGGGTACAGTAACCAACAACACTTTTGATCCGTGTGATTCGGTGGTGTGGTGAGTACACAGCCACGAATACACCACTTGTGTTAACTTGCGTGTGGCGTAAAATATAGCCTATCTAAAGTAAAGCAGCGCCACACCCCTTCAGTTGTTGTACCGCTTGTGTGTGCGTTGCGTAACGTGCGTTGCAGTATCTGAAGTTTCTGAACGATCGGGACGGAAGGCCACTAGTAGCCGAATCGTTGTTGGATGCGTTGCATCTTGTTTTTGTTTTTGGTTCGCTTAGGTGGTTGACGATACTATGATAAATACAATAAAAATGTATCGAAGTGACGGCGGCCACATGTAATGTTTGATAGCTGGATCTGAAACACCTTCTTCTCTCTTCTCTTCAATTGCGTGGTCTTCTGGTATTATAGTATATGAGATGTGGAGTTGCCGAGGACCGGCACCGCACGAACTTGAAGCGCCAAACTGTGTTCAATTGTTGGAAGTATCAGGACGACTTGAGAGGCTTTGACCTTCCCAGCTCTTGTCGTCCTAGGAATACCATACAGAGCACAAATGAAAAGACCTTCTGGTCTCGTGAATACAGCAAGACCAGACTTTTGAGGACGCCCGCGACGAAAAGTCCAGGGCAGTCTCAGAGCCCCTGTGTGCATTAACGGAATCTGATCGATGGCCCGACGGGTCGAGGAAAAGAAAACACTGGCACTGGCACTGGCACGCAAAAGCGGCGTGCGGCCGCTTCGATGCCGCTACAGTTAGAGGCTGATGCCACGCCCGTGTGGCATGTAAGCATGTGCCAGTGGACGGTGAGTGAGTCAGCGTAGGGGTGTGAGCGAGCAGCCAGCGCCCCAGCTACTTTTAATTATAGGTTCTTGCAGTATGGTAGTGTCGCGAGTCGCGCCCATAAAAGTGTACTCGTGTCACCCTGGCAGGTCGTGAAGATGCTGTGATGTACAGTATGCGTCGACCCGCCGCGCGGTACCTTGTGCGTGACAATCGTTTGCAACATCATGCATCCATGGCGGCATCGTGGCACGTTCCCGTATGTTTACGTATAATACAGTACCCTTGCGTAAAGATATTGAGTCATGCGGTCCTTGTGGTGACTGATCGGATTGTTGGTGAGACATGCTACTCTAGGGTACCAGATCAGAGACCCCGTGCTATCTCTGACGAACCCCCTTATCAGTTTGTGGCACTCTAGGCTCGCAAGTAAGTTTAATGGCGGGACTGTTTTGGGAAATACCCATGCGGCCGTTGTCTCTTCGCAGCATCGCACGCGGGAGACAGCAGGACGTCGGGGGGCGCAAACCACGAAGCGAGTTTGATGAGCGGCCTGGGCAGGTAAAACAACACGTTCCTTCTCCTCGATATGATGGTTCCCTCAGAGAGCCGTACTGTACTCGGGATGCACCGGAGGCCAGTGGGGTCGGAGCGGCCGATTGCACACCAGTGGGAAAACAAAAGAAGGGTAGAACAACTGGTTTCATCAATTACACATAATGCATCAAGAGCGAGACAAGAAGGGGGAAAACGGAGGCGGGATAGGGAGAAAGATGGCAGCTTGCATAGTGAGGAACATACAGGCATGCAACATAGGTTAATGTCATTCCAATGTAGGTCGGCCAGCAGGATATCTTATCTCACACCGACGACACTTCAGAGCCATTGGGACTTGTCCCATTCCGGGTCCTGCAGGAAAGCGCACAGGACCTTGCTGCCCGTCTGTAACGAAATTACGTTTGGCGACATCAGACATCGTAATCAGCCACTTTCAGTCAATGAATAAAGTCGCAAGCGGGCGGACGAACCTGGAGTAGCGGGTGTCCCGCAACAATGCTGAGGAAGCGCTCGAGACCTTCTCGTCTGGTCTCGATGACCTCGTCCGAAAAGCGGTTCGTGAATACCTTGCCTGGGAGAGGAGGAATGTTCACCCGGGTGGACTCGTGCTCGAGAATATCGCGGAACGCCTCAAAGTCGGAGTAGCGCCGGCGCACGAGCGAGTGACGGAGCTTGAATGCAGGGATATTCGTCTATGCAGCGGGAAAAGCAATGTGGGAATGGGCATCGTGCCGTCTTCTGGATGGGAGGGCCATACCTTACACACGATTTCGTAGTCGGTATACATCTTGCGGCCGAAACCTAGCATCCATAGAAATACGGTAGACTGAGCAGAATGGCCTCGATGGGATAGACGAAGCCGCACCATGGGTCTGGGGATTTCGCACCTCTATCTCCAGAAAACTCTCGGGTACGCTGTACATCTCCTCAATCTGGGGAAACACCTAAGTCTCGGTTGGGGATGAGAGATATGGGTCCGCACAGTTTGTTCACGACCTGAGAGACGGGGTTCTTCGAAAGCACTGCTACGGGCAAAGGGAGAAACTGTGGTCATGGTGGTGGTAGCGAGATGAGCGCAAAGCGCAGTGAGCAATTGAAGGCGCGAGGTCTACACAGCCGCTTTACGGAGAAAATGAAATGACATGACCTGACCGTAATCTCGCCAACTGCCGAACATTTGCACCGCCACTCCGCTCCGAGACCCAAAATGTTTCAAACTTCGACAATCTTATTCAATTGAGTACTACAGTAAACCGTCGGCTTTCCACTAATTATATAGCTTCCTAAAAGTGTATCCTACACCCAATCAAAGCTACAAAGCGTCAAGTGCACGTCACGGTTTAGGTTGGGCGGTTAAGGGCTTGCTGGGCCTGTCCTTTATCCTGCTGGACGTTACCTGAGGGTCGACCCCGTCGGTGACTGATATTGCCTATGGGGAGAAGAGAACGCACCAGCTGCCTCCTGCTGACGATCGCCGGTGAAGGCGCCAACGACGGTGTCCTTCTTTCCGACAATGTTGTCTTTCATTCCCTCGGCGTATCCCTTTGCCTGAGCAGCCTTGGACTCCGCCTCCCCGGAGGCATGTTCCTGTTTTCCAGAGTCGGACCATGACTTCGCTCCGGTCATGTCACCAACAGTCTCGACGACGGTGCCCTTGAGGGAGTGGTACTGCCCAGTGGCTTTGCTATGGTAAAGGGGCGGGAAATCAGGACCAAGTCGACCACTGCAAGAGTCCCACGTACGAAGGCTGAGCGCTGGTATCGTTGTTGTTGCTGGACATGGATATGAACGAGAGGGATGTTGATGAGCAGACACGCGAGTACCTCGGTCTCTTTATACTCCTCCACAGACAGTGGATGCGAGCCTCGTGATAAACGATGACGCGCTCAATGACGATTAGAGAGGAGACAAACCTCTTTTGCTTGGCGATGCGAGCCATGTTCACGCGTGAATGATGTCATGCAATTCGAATCATATTCACACTTTTAACCGCACCACTGCCGTGCATTCTGGAACAGTCGGAACCAAGGCCCCACACCGCCCCACGTCTCCCTCATCTTTGGTGGATACCAGCTATTACTCTCTAGCGTGACCACGCGTTCAGGGTGGGGCATCAATCCAAGCACACGTCCGCTCGGCGTCTGTACTCCCGTAAGCCCACCTGGGCTTCCGTTCGGATTGAGAGGATACACTTCCGTCGGTTTACCAGCGCCATCGACGTAGCGCACCGCTCCAAGGCCCTGAGCGTCGAAGGCTTCCAGCGCGCCCGGCGCAAATTTTGCGCGACCCTCCCCATGGGCCACCGCGACCGGCCACCGCGAGCCGCCCATTCCGCGGAGGAAGACCGAGTCCTGCGTCGCCAAGCTGTCCACCACTTCCACGAGCGCCACGCGCGCCTCGAATCGTCCGCTGCGGTTGGCCTTGAACAGCGGCCACGGCCCCGCGCCCGGAATCACCTCGCGCATGTGGCTAAGGAACTGGCACCCATTGCATACCCCCAGCGCGAACGTGTCGTCGCGCGTGAAGAACGCTTCGAACGCCTCTCGCGCGCCTTCATGGAGCAGAGCCGCGTGTGCCCAGCCTGCACCGGCACCTAAAACGTCGCCGTATGAGAACCCACCGCATGCCGCGAGCCCGCGAAACTCGGCCAGGTCGATGGTGCCCGCAATGAGGTCAGACATGTGCACGTCCACGGCATCTAATCCAGCAGCCGTGAATGCCCACGCCATCTCGACGTGTCCGTTAACGCCTTGCTCACGCAGTATGGCAACTTTTGGCCGGTGATGAAGCGGGTGGCTTGGACTGGGAGTAAAAGTGAGGTTATATGTCAGTCCCGTGTGGCTCTCATCAGCTATCAGTGTGAATTCCTCCGCTGCGCAATCAGGGTCGTCGCGGAGAGATTGCATTTGGAACGACGTCTCCGCCCAGAGTTGTTGAAGGACGGCGCGGGTGCCCGAAAATAGGATCTTCCCACCATGCACGACCGTAAATGATTGTTCTTCGAAGCTCGAAAGCACCTTGCCAATAGCGTGAATCGATGTAGACTCGAAGCCGTGTGCGACAAACACCTCTATGAGGCGAGAAATGTGAGACTGTTGCACCTGCATGACTGCGCCAAGTTCTTCGTTGAATAGCGCTTCGATGGGGCCATCAATGCGATGCAACGCGTCCAAGTTGATCTCCACCCCGACGTGCCCCGCAAACGCCATTTCTGCTACAGTCGTAAAAAGCCCGCCATCCGAGCGGTCGTGGTACGCCAACACAAGTCCGGGTTCACTTTGGCGCACTGCTTGACATGCGTCGAAGAACGCCTTGAGAAGCTGTGGGTCCTCTACGTCTGGAACCTCCGAACCGATTTGCCTGAAAACCTGTGCCAGCGCGGACCCGCCCAGCCTTTGCTTCCCACGGGCCAGGTCAAAGTACAACAGCGCAGTTGGGCCGTCCGCGTCCGTACGCAATTGAGGCGTCCACGTAGCCCCGACGTCCTCCACCCCAGCAAATGCCGTGACAATGAGGGACAGCGGCGCCGTTACCGCGCATTCTTCGCCGCTGTCGCTGTCACGCCACCGCATCGCCATCGACATCGAATCCTTTCCGACAGGGATGCCCACGCCTAGCGCCGGACAGAGCTCCATCCCGATGGCGCGCACCGCGGCGTACAGCGCCGCGCCTTCTCCGGAGACGTTTGCCGCGCTCATCCAGTTTGCGCTCAGCTTGACGCGTCCAAGATCGCGCACGCGCGCCGCGGCGAGATTCGTGAGGGCCTCGGCGACCGCCATGCGGGCTGAGGCTGGAGCCGAAAGTAGCGCGAGTGGTGTGCGCTCGCCCAGAGCCATCGCCTCGCCTACACGTACTCCGAAACCATACGATGCCCGCGTTACGGCGACGTCGGCGACAGGCACTTGCCACGGGCCGACCATCTGGTCGCGCGCAACGAGGCCCGTGATACTCCGGTCGCCGATGGTGATGAGGAATGCCTTGGAGCCGACGCTCGGCAAGCGCAGCACACGCGCAACGGCCTCGACGAGTCGCACAGGGAGTAGCGGCTCCGAAGGAATGTACGTGGTGAGTGTCGCATCGAATGTGACGCGCTCCGAAACGCGCGTCGAATCGCTCCGCGACATGCGTGGCGGCTTGCCGAATAGTGTAGACATTTTTAGGCGAATCACATCGACGCCGAACAGGCGATCCGTCACTATAAGCTCGTCCGTCTCGGTAGCGACGCCGACTACAGCGAACGGGCAGCGCTCGCGGGCGGCGATAGCGCGGAATGTGTCTTCGTGTACGGGATCCACCGCGAGGACGTACCGCTCCTGCGATTCGTTGCACCATATCTCCATCGGCGAAAGCGACCAATCCGCAACCGGTACGTCGCGAATCTCAAAAATTGCGCCCAGGCCCGAGTCGTGCACGAGTTCTGGGAGTGCGTTGGATAGCCCACCCGCGCCGACATCGTGGATGCTCTGGATCGGGTTGTCTGTGCTGCGGTCAACGCAGGCATCGATGACTTGTTGGCAGCGTCGTTGCATCTCAGCATTATCCCGCTGCACGGACGCAAAGTCGAGCACTGCGTCGCTGGTGCCCAGCGCTTGGCTCGACGCTGCTCCGCCGCCAAGCCCAATCAACATCCCTGGTCCACCAAGCACGACGAGTTTTGCACCCGGGGTGATCCTGGATTTGCGCGCGAACTGCGGACGCACGTTCCCGAGACCACCCGCGAGCATGATCGGTTTGTGATAGCCGCGTATCGTGCCCTTCGAACCTGATTCGCGTTCCGCAAACGTACGGAAATATCCAGTCAGCGCGGGCCGCCCGAATTCGTTGTTGAACGCTGCTGCGCCGAGGGGACCCTCTACCATGATATCCAGTGCGCTGGCGATGTGGGTTGGTCTGCCAAAGTCCTCCTCCCAGGGCTGAGTGTAGCCTGGGATGAGCAGGTTTGAAACCGAGAAACCGGTAAGGCCGGCCTTTGGTCGGGACCCGCGGCCGACGGCACCCTCGTCACGGATCTCGCCACCTGAGCCCGTGGCTGCGCCAGGGTAGGGTGACACGGCCGTTGGGTGATTGTGCGTCTCGACTTTGATTAACACAGGTATTTCCTCCTCATCCTCCTTATAGAGACGCTTGGTGGTAGATTTCGCCAAGGAGAGCGATGCTGGGGAGATGCCAAACCGTGGTGCACGGGTTCCCTCGAAAACGGCCGCATTATCTGAGTAGGCAGAGATGGTCCCTGTAGGGTGCAAACTTTCTGTATTGCGGATCATTTGGAACAAGGAGGTCGATTGTGGCGTCCCGTCGATCGTCCAGGACGCGTTGAAGATCTTGTGCCGACAATGCTCCGAGTTGACCTGGGCAAACATGAAAAGTTCCGCATCCGTCGGGTTGCGCGCGATGGGATTGCTACCCGAGATAAATGCGTCGACAAGGTAATTGATTTCGTCAGAGGCGAGAGCGAGGCCAAACTCCTTATTGGCGCGTTCAAGTTTCTCCCTTGGTGACGTGTCCGTCAGGGTGATATCGACCGTACGGAGCGGTGCTGGTTGGGACTCTAGGAAGATGGTGTCTTGAGAAGGGGGCACGAACGATGCAGTCTGTGTCATGCGATCGTGTATATTGTGAGAGAATAGATCAAGGTCACGTTGAGACAGGGCGCCATTTTCGATCCGTACAACAAAGGCGACGCCGCGCTCGAGGCGTTTGATATGATTGCCCAGCTTGCACAACGCAGAAATATCTGTGGCTTTACTTGACCACGGGGAGACAGAACCTGGTCTAGGGACAACATAGATAATTCCTGAGCCCTCCTCAAAGGCGGATCGGGTCTCAGGAAACGCGGTGTCGTCCCCATAGGATAAAAGACGATCAAGCGTTCGGCGGGAGAGCGAACCATGTCGCAGAAGCTCAGATTCAGCATCGTCATTGGCGCTGTGCACCAGATGAATGTAGATGGCATCCACAGAAACGACAGTTGGCACGCTCTTGTGGATTTCAGTAAACAAGGCGCCTCGCTTGGCGCCCGATAGAGCTGAGGAACCCGGGAGTATAAGCATGCCTGTCAACTCGTGAGAAAAACCTCATATTGTAGAATGTCACGGCTCACCCGGGTCGGCTATTGGTGCGTGTTGGGCGTTTCGGCTATGATCAAGTTCAAGATTTTCACGAACACTCGACAAACGGAAAGGGAACCCTAACCTTTCCCTCGTATTTTAGGTTGTTATTTGGCCCGGGACACTATCCTTGCGTCTCAGACTTTGACACCATCATCGTATTTAACAAGCATCGTTCATCAGCTCAATCACTGGGACCTCGCCGCTTCCTTTTGTCGGACAACTTTCGAACACCAAGAAGCGATCAACCGCATTCCAGATTCTACGCCATGCGGTACCAACAGTCAGGCTTGCGGGTTGCACTGCCCTTGATCGATTGTCGCGTATTCGATGATGTCGCTGTAGGTACACGCCAGGGGCTCGACAAGCAAGCTTCTCTCATCGCTTCCGTTGATTCCGACATAGAACTAGCGTCGCGCATCCAAATCCATCTCGATTTCCTCTCCCCTACAGCGTCGTGGGCGATGGGTGCATGCGGCCCTGCTCGTGCGCTCGGTTATTATATCCCGGGCGAGAGGATGCACCAGGTGGTAGACGCGTGTCAGAGAACCCATGGTATCCTACATGCTCCTATTGGGCGCTTCCGGTGCTTATATCAGAGAAGAATGCTTTCCGACACCAAGTGCGTTGAGACATCCGATCCGTGCTGTTACTCATTCAGGGCTGGAAAAGACTTCTAGATGAAGCCGAAAGATTAGACCAGGTTTCCCGTAAGATACAAGGCAACGCTTCCGAAGCTATGCACATTACAGTGATCTCATCGCCATTTTAGATCTGTTTCCACGAGTCGAGGTACCACTTCTTCTACTCCTTTCTTCAGTTATGTGTCTTGAAGGATTTTCAAAGAACTTTGTCAGTCGAATGCATCGACTCGAGAGAACTTGTCATCTATCACAGGGTTCAAAGTGCTCTTAGCCAGATTAACACTGTCAATGACGATCTGGTCGCACTCGAGACTGACCTGACCGATCTACAAGCTGACCTCGGAGTCGAAAATGGTGTCTTCGAGTTAGAGCATGGTCGATGGCTACGGAGCCACAATTATCGAGATTGTTCTCAGGAAGGAGTTCTGTGTGTAGAAGATAACTTCAGTCGTTCCTTGGCCCATTTTAATTCCATCTTCGTAACAAGGCTTTTCTACAGAAAATGTCAAAGCATCTCGGAAATGATAACCAACCTTTTGTATGTACACGATCCCATTATTTATTTTACTCACGTTGCTCTCAGGGCTGCCGAGCTCGAGCGTCGTCAGGCATTTCATGGCCAAATGTGGCCAACTTCTGTTCGACCCCATTGGAATGCACGATGCCGTCTTTTCGTTCAACCTCACTCACTTCGGAGGGAGGGATACACACAGTCCGTATACTCGACAAAACAGATCTGCTGAGAGACTTGAAGCAGTGTACACAACCCCGGAAAGATGACCACGTAACGCTAGTCAATACCCGAGGCGTACGCGCAAAACTCAAGGGGCTGGTCCACGTAATGGATGACCATCAAGTTTCGATGGACATGTGGAACTATCACGTATGTGTGGTAAACGCTTCCTGTCTTGGTTGTTAGTTGACCGATCGCTGTAGTTCTCTCGTCATCTTGGCTGGCCCTACTTGAATTGTGGGTGGAGTCATTCAGGGGTATCACACTAACTTGCCTCGTCCACCATGATACAGACAAACGAGGCCTCAAGGAACCTGTCAAGAATTCACTCGACCTTGATGGGACGACAACTGATAGAGAGTCATTACTTACGGGAGACGACTCAGTCTGGAGGATAGATACGTGCCGCCCCTCTTCTAGACGTCCGGGAACTACAAGAACAAGCGGATAATATCTTCGTAAGGCTAACGGAGTGTGCTGGGACCCCTGACAGTTTTCGGTAGGAAGCATGTCAAACTAAGGAGAAGGGGGAGAAGGCCATCCGAGTGGGAAGTGGCGATGATGTCGCTGGGCCGGATGGAGATCAAAGTGGTAAGACCTCGTGTCTCAATCCAAGCTCGAGGATAAGTTCGAGGAGGCTATCCGGATAATCGCGCAGCTCTTGGTGATCGCCGATGCGTATCGTACGACGTATCGCAAGGTGTCGAATCTTGCTCGAGTCCCCGTTTCTCCTTCCAAGCGGCTCAAGGGAACCAGCGAACCTCGCGCAACCCTCAAGCAGGACAAGCAAGCATCCAGTAGAGCCGACCCCCTTCATCGATCCATCTGATGTGGGCGCGATCGACATTTTGCGTGCGTTCGATCACGAGGAAAAACCGGTTCCACCATTTGCAAGTGGCAGAAGCGACGGAAGGAATACCGCGGAAAAGAGAAGATCTCGTTTCGGAGCTTCTCCAAGGGCGACCTCGCGCTCTTCCTGCAGTGCCTAGTCATCAGCAAATCGGGAAAATTCTTGTAACGTGGTGCGAGTTAATACCTGTGTTGTATATTGCTACGAATGGTGTAATCTGGATACCACCTTTTATCTGGCTTGCAATGCCCCAGGAGGCACTGTCAATTTGGCGATTGGTGTACCAGTT
>Ga0137397_10000893_pt1 | contig 20634 bp, 13 predicted proteins | sample czorhiz116metaG_FD_106658 | JGI IMG/M metagenome (GOLD analysis project Ga0137397, IMG submission 106658) | Vadose zone soil microbial communities from Angelo Coast Range Reserve, California, USA - czorhiz1.16 metaG | ecosystem: Environmental > Terrestrial > Soil > Vadose zone | place: USA... | reverse complement strand
GCGGGGCGGGCCCGCAAGGGGGGCGCGGGGCCTTCTGAGACCTCGCGACGGGGCCCCGCCGCGCGCTTCACAGCGCGGTGGGCGTCGCGAGGCGAAGAGAGGGGAGGCCTCGCGAACAGCGAGGCCGGACCCGTGCCCCGCGCCCCCCTTGCGGGTCCGCCCCCGGCGGCCTCAGCGCGTGGCCGTAGCCTCCGGGACGACGATGTCGCCGAGGTTCAGCTCGCGCCCCTTCCGCCCGAGCGCCGCGAGGTCGCCTGCGACCAGCGCCTTCCATTCGGCCTCCAGGCCGTCCAGCTCGCGCACCTGGTCGGTGAAGACGTCGCGCTCTCCCTTCGTCGGCGCGCCCGTGCCGTCGACGGCGAAGCTGAGCAGCGGGCTCAGGCGCGCGTACAGTCTCGCGCCCTTCGCCAGGATGTCGTACTCCACCTCGGCCTTCGGCTGGTGGATCTTCTCCTCGAGGGCGTCGCACTTCGACACCAGGTCCTTGGCGGCCTTCGTCCAGTCCGCGGCGCGCGCGCTCCCCTCCAGGGCCTCGCCGCGCAGCGCCACCTGCTCGCGCACGGAACGGATCTGCGCGACCAGCAGCGCAAGTCTCGTGACCTGCGCCTGGACCTTCTTCGCGAAGGCCACCTGCTCGTCGATGTCGGGCTTGGGAACGCTGAGCCGGGGATCGTTGCGCACCTCGAGCGGGGCGGTGACCGTCTTCCCGTCGACGGTGAGCCGCACGGTGTAGGTCCCCGGAACGGCGCGCGGGGCGGCTTTCGGGTTCCCCTCGGTCTTCGCCTTCTTGATCACCGTGGCGCTGTCGTACTCGAGGTTCCACACGGCGCGCTGCACGCCGGCGTCGGTCGACAGGGCCGCCTTCTCCGGGGGATGGCCGGGACCGTCGGGGTCGTCCTCCTCGAAATCGGGCGGTTCCTTCTTGCTCGACAGCTTGCGCACGACGGCGCCGCCCGCGTCGACGATCTCCATCGTGACCTCCCCGTCGATCTTCTTCTTGAGGAAGTAGCTGATTGCGGCGCCGTGCGGGGGGTTCTCGCCGGGCCCCTCGCCGTGGAACGACGAGCGGTACTCCCAGCGGACCGCGGGCCGCGGCGGGAAGAGGTGCACGGCGCTTCCCGCGATCTGGCTGGACCATTCGCGGATCGGCGTCAGGTCGTCGAGAATCCACATCGACCTGCCGTGCGTCGCGAGGACGAGATCGTCCTCCTTGACGACGAGATCGTGCACCGCGACCGTCGGCAGGTTCAGGCCGAGGACCTGCCAGGTGGCCCCGTCGTCCCGCGAGAACGAGACGCCCCTCTCCGTGCCGACGTACAGGAGCCCCTTGCGCTTCGGGTCCTCGCGCACCGCGTGCAGGTAGACGTCCTGAGGGAGCTTCGCCGCCAGGCTCTTCCAGGTCCTGCCGTAGTCGGTCGTCTTCCAGATGTACGGATGCGTGTCGTCCATCCGGTGCGCATCCACCGTGACGTAGGCGGTGGCGGCGTCGAAGGGGGACGGCTCGATGGAGCTCACCGTGCCCCAATCCGGAATCCCTTTGATGTTCGCCGTCAGGTTCGTCCAGTCGACGCCGCCGTTGCGGGTGACGTGCACCAGGCCGTCGTCGCTGCCGACCCAGATGAGCCCCTTCTCCTTCTGCGACTCGGCGACCGCGAAGATCGTGTCGTACCACTCGACCCCCGTGTTGTCCCCGGTGATCGGCCCGCCCGACCACTTCTGCTTCGTCTTGTCGTTGCGCGTCAGGTCGGGGCTGATGGCCTTCCAGGTCTGGCCTCCGTCCTCCGTCCGGAACAGCACGTTGGCGGCGTGGTAGACGACCTTCGAATCGTGCGGCGAGACGTGGATGGGGGCGGTCCACTGGAAGCGATAGCGATTGTCCTCGGCGCCGTGGCCCGACCAGTTCTCGGGATAGGCCGAGACGTTGCGCGCCGTGCCGGTGCGGTGGTCGTAGCGCGTGATGATGCCGAAGTACTCCCCCGCCCAAACGACGTTCGGATCGGACGGATCGGGCGCCGTGAACCCGGCCTCACCGCCGCCGACGTCGTAGCAATCGGCGTTGGCGATGCCGTCCGACGACAGGCTGTCGCTCGGACAGGAGGCGGTTCCGAGGTCCTGCATCGCCCCCGACACGCGGTACGGCACGGAGGTGTCCGCGGCCACGTGGTAGAACTGCCCGAGAGGCAGGGCGGGCGCCGTCCAGGTCTCCCCGCGGTCCCAGGACAGGTCCACGCCGCCGTCGTTCCCGCCGATGATCCGCTTGGGGTCCTTCGGATCGATCCAGAGGTCGTGGTGGTCGCCATGGTGCGCCCCCTTCACCTTCTTGATCGTCTTGCCGCCGTCGAGCGTGCGGAGCATCGGCACCTGCGGGAACCAGACCACGTCCGCGTTCGCGGGATCGACGGTGAGCGTCGTGTAGTACCAGGCGCGCTGCCTCAGGGCGTGGTGCCCGCTCACGAGGTCCCAGGACTCGCCGCCGTCGTCGGAGCGGAACAGCCCCCCCTTCTCCGCCTCGATCAAGGCGTACACGCGGCGACCGTCGGAGGGGGCGACCGCGCAGCCGACCTTCCCCCAGATCCCTTCCGGCAGGCCGTGCCCGGTGAGCTGCTTCCAGCTGTCGCCGCCGTCGCGCGACACGTACAGACCGCTGCCCGGGCCGCCGCTGGTCATCTGCCACGGGCGCCGGCGCGCCTGCCACAGGCCGGCGAACAGGACGTTCGGGTTCGAGGGGTCGAGACAGACGCTCGAGGCCCCCGTGTCCGCGTCCTTCTTGAGCACCTGCTGCCAGGTCTTTCCTCCGTCCCGAGTGCGGTACACGCCCCGCTCGGGATTGGGACCGAAGGCGTGGCCAAGGACCGCCGCGAAGGCGACGTCCGGGTCCTGCGGGTGGACGACCATCGTGCCGATCTGCCCCTCCTGTTTCCAGACGTGCGACCAGGTCTTCCCCCCGTCGGTCGACTTGTAGATGCCGTGTCCTGCGGCGACGTTGCCGCGGATGTTCGCCTCCCCCGCGCCGACATAAAGGACGGCGGGGTTCGAGGCCGCCACGGCGATCGAGCCGATGGAGGCGTCGTCCTGGTCGTCGAAGACCGACTTCCACTCGAGTCCGCCGTCGTCCGACTTCCAGACTCCTCCCGAGGCGGACGCCGCGTAGTAGACGAGGGGGTTGCCGGCGACCCCCGCGACCCGCGCCACCCGGCCGCCTGCCGCGGGGCCGACGAGCCTGAATTTCAGGCCCTTGAGCTCCTCCGGTCCTTTCGAGGGCTTGTCGGGCTCGTCGGCTGCGAAGGCGAGGGGGGCCGCGACGAGCAGGGTACAGAGCAGGGTGACGCCGACGCGAATCGGATGACGGGGCATGGTCTCTCCTCTCACCAGCGGATGAAAGGCTCGCTCCTCCCGGACACTCAGCAGGGGGAGCGGGATTCTACCCCATTCTCGCGGCGCGGATGAGATCGGGGATGGGCGAGGGCCCGGACCTGCTCCTAGTCGAGACGGCGGACCGCCATGAGCGTGATGTCGTCGGCCTGGGCGGCCCCCGAGCGGAAGGCCCTCAAGTCGTGCAGGAGCGCCCCGACCATGTCCGGCGCCGCCTGCGCGACGTTTTTCGCAAGGTGGCCGGTGAGGCGGTCGATGCCGTACTCCTCCCCCGAGTTGTTGCGCGCCTCGTTGACGCCGTCGGTATAGAGAAGGATGGTGTCCCCCGGCGACAGCCGCAGACGGGTCGAGGTGAAGCGCGCGTCGCAGAACATCCCGATCGGAATCCCGGTGGGGGCGACCCGCTCGATGTCCCGGCCGCGGACGATCAACGGCGGGACATGCCCGGCGTTGCTGATCTCCACCTCGCCGCCGCGGAGGGCGCGCCCCAGGACGAGTGTCGCGAAGTGGCTGGGGAGCGCGCTCTCGCAGAACAGGCCGCTGGCGCGCGTGACCAGCTGGTCGAGCGGCAGGTTCAGGGGCACCAGGGCGCGCAGGGTGGCGTGCAGGTGCGCCATCAGCATCGACGCCGCGACCCCCTTTCCGGAGACGTCGCCGATGGCGAAGTAGAGGCTGCCGTCCTGGGCGCCGACCGCGTCGCAGTAGTCCCCCGAGACCGGGCCCGCCCCTTCGTAATGACGGGCCACCTCGTAGCCGGGGAACCTCTGGCTGGGGGGAGGCAGCAGACCGCGCAGGACCTGCGCCGCGAGATCGAGGTCGCGCTCCAGGGCCTGCCGCTGGGTTCGCGTCAGGTGATCGAGGCAATACTCCATCAACGGGTCGGCCACCAGTCGATCGGCCTCGATCGTGTCGTGGCAGGACTCGCAGATGCCGAACGTCCCCTTGTCCATGCGATTGAGCGCAGCGTCCACCTCGCGCAGCAGACGCCGGACCTGCTCGTCGCCGGGGATGAGATCGGCGGCGTCCTCGAGCTTCTGGCGCCTTTCGGTGAGTTGATCGCGCAGAAGGGCTTCGACCGGGCTGGCCATGATTCACCTCTCGCACTGGGCTTACGCGCCGGGCGGGTGATTCGGGTGCAACATACATCAGATGAGCGGCGGCGGGGGGAGGTTTCGGCGGAGCTCGGCTTGCCGCAGGCGGGCCCGCGCCTTCCGCAGGACCAGGCGCACGCGGCTGCTGATCCAGCCGCGCTCGACCGGGCCCGGCACCGCTTGCGCCCTGTCCCCCGCTCGGGCAGAATGACGGCACGCGGGGCCGCGGAGGCGCCCGCGCACCGGATCGAAAGAGCCGTGGGAGGAGAGATGATGCGATGGGTCGTCCTTGTCGCCGCCGGCGCGCTCGTCGGGGGAGTCTCCGTCGCGCGGGGAGCCGTCCCGTCGGGAACCCCCGAGACGTTGCACACGTTGGCCTCCGAGTACTTCCACTGGCGCGATCAGAGCTACCCGGTGGCGAGCAGCTCGCAGGGGCTGCACACGTGGGACGACCGGCTGACCGATTATTCCGGCACGGCGGTCGCGGCGCGGCGAAAACACATCGCCGAGATCCAGGCCCGGGTCCGTTCGATGCCGGGGAACGGCTGGGCCAAGGACGATCGGATCGACTGGCTCCTGTTCCGCTCGCAGATCGACACGATCGAGTTCTTCAACCGGGTCCTGGATCCCGAGGCGACCGATCCCCAGGTCTACGTGGACGAGTGCAGCAACGCCATCTTCTCTCTCCTGAAGAAAGAGTACGCCCCTCCGCGGACACGGGCCCTCGCGGCGGCGGCGCGGCTGAAGGGGATGCCGGCCCTGCTGGATCAGGGGAGGGCGAACCTGACGCGTCCGGTCGGTCTCTACGCCAGGCTCGCCATCGACGCGGCCCGCGCCATCGACCCGCTGTTCAAGGACAGCCTGATGACCCTTGCCTCCGACCTGAAGCCGGCCGAGCGCGACGATCTCGCCAAGACGGCCGACGCCGCGGTCGCCGCCGTGCACGGATTCGCCGACTGGCTGCAGAAGCGCCTGCCGCAGATGGCCGAGTGGAAGCCGATGGGCGAGGCCCATTACAACGAGCTGCTGCGGCGCTCCTACCTCCTGCCGCTCGACGCGGGGCAGGTGGAGATGCTCGGCCGGGCGGAGCTGGCGCGCTACCGGGCGCTGGAGGCGCTCCTCCCCGACCCCTCGATGGCCGACCCGAACCCCGCGCGCAGCCCCTCCGTGCCGAAGGACCAGGAGGAGTTCCTGAAGGCTTACGAGAGCCGTGAGGACGAGATGATCCGCTTCCTGAAGGAGAAGAACCTGGTGACGCTGCCGCCCGATCTCGGTCACTTCTCCATCCGGCAGCTCCCCGCGGCGTTCAAGCCGACGAGCCCCGGAGGGTTCATGAACCCCCCGGGGATCTACGACAGCGATCCGGGCGGCTTCTACTTCATCCCGACCTACGACCCGAAGAGCGCCAACTTCTACATCCGCGCCGCCATCGAGGACCCGCGTCCGATCCTGGGTCACGAGGGGATCCCCGGCCACTTCATGCAGCTGTCGATCGCCAATCACCTGAAAGACGAGATCCGTCGCCAGCACGGCGACGGCGTGTTCATCGAAGGATGGGCCCTCTACACCGAGGAGATGCTGACGCGCACCGGCCTCTACCCCGAGGGATCGGCGGCGCAGGGGCAGGTGCTCCGTCTGTCGCGCTACCGCGCCGCCCGCATCGGCGTCGACGTCAACCTGCACACCGGTCGCTTCACGTTCGAGCAGGCGGTGAAATATTTCATGGAGGCGGGGGGCCTCGACCGCGAGGCGGCCGAGGGGGAGGCGGCCGGGGCCGCCTCCTCGCCCACGCAGAAGATCACCTACATGGTCGGCAAGTGGCAGATCATGCGGCTGCTCGGTCTCTACCGCGACCGCAAGGGGAAGGAGTTCCGCCTCGGCGCCTTCCATGATGAACTTCTGAAAAGCGGGAGCCTGCCGCTGTCGATCGTCGAGTGGATCCTGCTCGACGATCCCGGTACGCTCGAGGGAGTGCTGAAGCCGGACGCAGCGCCGAGGGCCAACTCAGCTCGATAGCCCGATTCCGAGAAGGTCGAGGACTCGCAGCAGAAGTCCCGGCCGCCCGCCGGCATCCACTCGGCGCAGGGCCCGTGTGACCACCCGCACCGAGGCGGATCGCAGCGGCTCGGGCGGGTAAGGGAACGGCTTCCTGCGCACCAGGGAGAGATCGAGCAGCGGGCTCGGGCGCCCCAGCGTCAGGTGCGCCAGGATCTGTCCCGCCATGTGCGTGTTGGCGATGCCGTGCCCCGTATAGCCCAGACCGTAGACGACTCTCCCGTCCTCCGCCGAACCGAAGAAGGGCGTGAAGCGCGTCGTGGAGCAGATCGGTCCGCCCCAGGCGTACGGGAACTGCAGATCGGCGAGCGCCGGGAAGTGCCTGCGGAAGCTGTCGCGCAGCTCGGCGTAGTGCCGCTCGGAGTGATCGCAGCTCGCATCGACGCGGTTGCCGGGGTAATACGCCGCCTCGCTCGTTCCCCACAGCACACGGTTGTCGCGTGTGAGCCGGTAGTACTTGAAGAAGGCGCGCACGTCGGTCACGCCCTGGCGCCCCCGCCAGCCGAGGGGCTCCATCCGCTCCGCCGTGAGCGGCTCGCTCACCAGGATGTAGTCATAGAGCGGTATGAACCGGCTCAGAAGGCGCGGGAAGATCAGGTGCGTGTAGGCATTGGTCGCCAGGACGACGCGGCGCGCCAGGAGTTCGCCCTCGGCCCCCGCCGGGACGGAAGCCTGGACGCGCGCCGCCGCGGCCTGCAGGCGCAGCGCGGCGGCCTGCAGACGGGTCGCCGCCGCGCCGGTCGCCTCCATGTGCGACGAGGTCCCCGGGATTCCCGGGACATGGGCCGTGCGCAGCCGCACGCCGTCATGAGTGCGCTCGACGGCCGTCACGCGGGTCCTCTCGTGGAAGACGACCCCCGCGCGGACCGCCTCACGCTTCAGTCCCTCCACGAGCTTGACCGGGTTGACGAGACAGCCGCGAGGATTGAAAAGGGCCCCCTCGTAGCGCTCGCAGTGCACCTCGGCCCGCGTCTCGGCGCGATCGAGGAGCCGATAGTGCGTCATCCCGAGCGTCCGGGCGACCTCGAAGTCCTCGCGCAGATCGTCGACCTGCGACGGGAGGAGGGCGACATGCAGCTGTCCCGTACGCTCCAGATCGCAATCGATGCGGTTCTCCTCCAGGAAGCGCAGCATGCCCTCGAGGTTCTCGACCCCCAGGCGGGCCAGGCGGGCCGCCTCGGCGCGCCCGAAGTGGGCGATCGCCAGCCCGTGCGAATGGTCGATGCTCTCGCCCACCATTCCGGCGTTGCGGCCGCTGGCCCCGTACGCGGCGATCCCCTGCTCCAGGACGACGACCTCCAGTTTCGGGTCGAGGCGTTTGAGGAAGATCGCCGTCCACAGCCCGGTGAACCCCGCGCCGATGACGGCGACGCCCGCCTCGCGCCGCCCGACGAGCGGCGGATCCGACTCCCTCCGCCTCTCGGCGAGCCAGAAGCAGGCCTGCTCGATCGGCCGTCCATTCCCGGAAAACCCGGTCATCGAGGAACGCTCCTCCCCTCGGGCGACTTGCGCCGCGATTTTATCACGCGAAAAAAGCGGCCATCGGAACCGCGTCGCCCGCGTCAGGCGGCCGTGTAGCCGCCGTCGACCGGCAGCAGGACGCCGGTGAGGAAGCTCGCCTCGTCGCTGGCGAGAAACACGACCGCGTCGGCCGCCTCGCGCGGCCGGCCGATGCGGCCGATCGGGTGCGCCTCCCCGAGACGCGCGCGGAACGCCTCGACCGTGAGGCCCAGCTGCCCCGCCTCCTTCACGAACAGCGGCGTGTCGATCTCGCCGCAGCAGATGGCGTTCACGCGTATCCCGCGCCGCGCGTAATCCAGGGCCATCGCCCGGGTGAGCTGGGCGACCGCCCCCTTGGTCGCGCAGTACGCCGCCGACCCGTGGTCGCCGACCAGACCGGCGACCGAGCAGTTGTTCACGATGACGCCCCTGCCCTGCGCCAGCATGCGCGGCACGACGTGCTTCGAGACCAGGTAGACCGACGTGAGGTTGACCGCCAGGATCCCCGCCCATTCCTCTTCGGGGATCTCGTGCACTTCATGCGGCACGAACACGCCGGCGTTGTTGAACAGGATATCGATGCGGCCGTGGGCGGCCAGCACCTCCTCGACCAGGCGCTCGACCTGGTCGCCGCGCGACACGTCGCAGGCGATGGCGGACACCCGGGCGTGCCCCCCGTCCTTGAGCCCGGCCGCGGCGGCTTCGCCCCGCTCGCGCGCGATGTCGGCAATGACGACCCGCGCCCCCTCCTCGAGGAAGCGCTCCGCGGTCGCCAGCCCGATGCCCGACGCGCCGCCCGTGATCAGCGCGATGCGATCCGTGAGTCTCATGCAGTCCTCAGTTGTTACCACATCCGACGCCGACGGGTCCATTGATTCCTGCCCGCGAGCGGGACGATAATCCACGCCGTCCAGCACAGGGCCCAGGGGCCTGGTCTCACGACGTGATACGCGGTGCTCGCGCGCGTAAGGCGGCGCCGCACCGGGAGGGGGAAGGCATGGCGAGCAGGGGGTACGACGTCATCGTCATCGGCGGGGGGCACAACGGGCTCGTGAGCGGCGCCTATTTCGCGCGCTCCGGCGCCCGCACCCTGGTCCTGGAGGCCCGCCACAAGGTCGGCGGCGCGGCGGACACCAGCGCCCCGTTCCCGAACCATCCCGAGATCAGGGTCACGACGTACTCGTACGTGATGTCGCTGATGCCGCCGACGATCATCCGCGAGCTGAAGCTGAAGGACTTCGGCTACAAGGTCACGCCGTTCGGCCCCTACTACCAGGCCTATCCCGACGGCCGCGCCATCAAGGTGTTCGCCAGCGATCACGCCCGGAGCCATGCCTCGATCGCCCAGTTCTCGAAGAAGGACGCCGAGACGCTGCCGAAGTGGGAGGAGTGGCTGAAGGGGGTGGCCGACGTCCTCGGACCGCTGCTGCTGCGCGTGCCACCCAAGCTCGGCTCGATGGCCCCGGGGGATCTGCTGGCGCAGGCCCGCACCGGGTGGAAAGTGCGCGGCCTCGGGGTGCGCGGGGTCGCGGACGTGACCCGGCTTTTCTCCATGAGCGTCACCGACCTCCTCGACGACTGGTTCGAATCGGACGCCATCAAGGGGATGCTCGCGATCAACGGAGTCATCGGCACCTGGGCCGGACCCGACGAGCCCGGGACGGCGTACGTCATGCTGCACCACTCGATCGGCGACGTCGGGGACGGGCACCTCGGCTCGTGGGGCTTCCAGGAAGGGGGCATGGGGGGGGTCTCCGACTCCATCCGCCGCTCGGCCGAGAGCTTCGGGTGCGAGGTCAGGACGAAGGCCCCCGTGGGGAAGATTCTCGCGCGCGACGGCCGGGTCACGGGTGTCGCCCTGAAGAGCGGTGAGGAGATCCTCGCCCCGGTGGTGGTGACCACCATCCACCCCAAGATCGCCTTCCTGCAGTGCCTCGACAGGAAGGATCTCCCCTCCGACTTCGTGACCGACATCGAGCGCTGGAAGACGCGCTCCGGCGTCGTGAAGATCAACGTCGCGCTGTCCGAGCTGCCGAGCTTCCGGGCGGACCCCGGCACGAATCTGCAGGAGCACCACACCGGGTCCGTCGAGCTGTGCTTCTCCCCGCGCTACGCCGAGCGGGCCTTCCAGGACGCGCACATCGATCGCAAGGCGGCCACGGCACCGTTCGTCGACGGGACGATCCCGACCTCGCTCGACCCGACGCTGACCCCCAAAGGCGTCCACGTCTTCTCGATGTTCACGCAGTGGGTGCCGGACGACTGGAGCAAGGAGCCACACCGCGAGGAGCTGGAGGCCTACGCCGACCGGATCATCGACCTGTACACGGAGCTGGCGCCGAACTTCAAGCGCGCCGTCATCGACCGGCAGGTGATCGGCCCCTACGACATGGAGAAGGAGCTCGGGCTCATCGGCGGGAACATCTTCCACGGCGAGCTGTCGGTCGACCAGCTGTTCCACATGCGGCCGGCCCCCGGCTACGCCGATTACCGCACGCCGATCAAGGGGCTGTACCACGGCTCCTGCGCCACGCACGCCGGCGGCGGCGTCAACGGAATCCCGGGCTGGCAGGCGTTCCGCCAGGCGAAGGCGGACGGAGCGATCAGGAGAACGGCATGAACACCGTCGAGAAGTACCGCCTCTACGTCAACACGCACTTCCTGAAGAAGGTCCAGCCGATCGTGGTCGATCGCGCGCAGGGGGCGAAGCTCTGGGACGAGGCGGGGCGGGAGTACATCGATCTCTTCTCGGGGATCTCGGTCGTCAACGCCGGGCACGTCCGATCCGAGATCGTCGAGGCTGCGGCGGCGCAGATGCGCCGACTCGTTCACTGCAACTCCTACCTCTACCACAACCGGCCGACGGCCGACTTCGCCGAGGCGCTGGCGTCGATCATGCCCTCCCGGGACCTCCGGGTCTCCTTCTTCGGCAACAGCGGCGCCGAGGCGATCGAGGGGGCGATGCGGCTCGCCAAGCAGTTCACCGGGAAGAGCGAGTTCGTCGCCCTCGAGTTGTCGTTCCACGGACGCACCGTCGGCACCCTGAGCGTCACCGGAAACTGGAACCGCAAGAAGAAGGGTGGGCCCTATCTGCCCGGGGTGGCCTTCGCCGCCGCCCCCTATCCGTACCGCAGCCCCTACGGCACGGACCCGGCGATCGTGGCACGCGAATGCGCGCGCGATCTCGAGCGGGCGATCGACCTGCGCACCTCCGGGGACGTGGCGGCCTTCATCGCCGAGCCGGTCCTGGGGGAGGGCGGCATCATCGTGCCGCCCCCCGACTATTTCAAGCGGGTCAAGGAGATTCTCGACCGGCGCGGCATCCTGTTCATCTGCGACGAGGTCCAGTCGGGCTTCGGACGCACCGGTCGCATGCTGGCGATCGAGCACTCCGGCGTCGTGCCGGACATCGTGGTCACGGCCAAGGGAATCGCCGACGGATTCCCCCTGTCGGCGTTCACCACGCGGGAGGAAATCGCCAAGGCATTCACACCCGGAGACCATCTCTCGACTTTCGGCGGCAACCCGGTCTGCTGCGCGGCCGCGCTCGCCAATCTCGAAGTGTTCCGCAAGGAGAGGCTCGTGGAGCGCTCGGCCTCAGCGGGAGCGAGGCTTCTCGCGCGGCTCCAGGAGCTGGCCGCTCGCCACCGGCTCATCGGCGAGGTGCGTGGTTGCGGACTGATGGCCGGCGTCGAGCTGGTGGAGGACCGGGACACGAAGACGCCGGCCGCCGATGCGGCCGGCGACGTCCAGGCGCGCATGCTCGAGGATGGCTTCCTGATCGGCGTCGGCGGCTACCACGGCAATGTCCTGCGGCTCCAGCCGCCGCTCGTGATCGACGACGCCGACCTGGACCGCTCCGTCGCCGCCCTCGACAAGGCGCTCGCCGGGGCCGCCCGCTGAGGTTCGCGGCTCCCTAGGAAGCGTCCGCGTCGAACCGTCTGCGCACCCGGATCCCGTACTCTCCGATCCCGCGGTAGAACGTCGAGCGCTCCTCCGGCCCGAGTGTTTCCGGCAGGACCACGCCGGTCCGGCCGATCTGCCCGCGCAGCAGCATCAGCGCGAGGGTCGCCGCGGGCACGGAGGTGACGAGCGACACGTCGCTCGTGCCCCGCACCAGAGCACTCGCGGTCCGGAGATCCGGCGACTCCGACCACAGCGTGACGCGCATCCGGCGGCCGTCCTTCCGGCCGCTCACCTCGCACACCACCATCGATTGGCTGTTCAGCCGGCCGCCCTCGACCAGATCCAGAAGTCTCCGAGGGGCGATCGTCCTGGGGAGCTTCTTCATCAGGACGTCGCGGGAACTCACGCGGATCCCGCCGACCGCCACCGGCTCCTCGTCGAGCAGACCGAGCCCCTGGACCAGAAGCCGCCAGGCATCGATATCGGGCTCGCCGATCTTGTAGTCGCAGAAGCGCACGGGCTTTCCGACAAACAGCGGCAGGGTCACTGGCTCCTCGTGGGCGTGCAGATACACCTTGCCGCGGCGTCCGATCGGCGGCGGGAAGTCGTACATCTCCTCGCCGCTGAAGATGGGCACCCTCTTCGGCGTTCCGTCCTCCCAGATCAGCGGCTCGGTCGCGCAGTCGAGCAGGAAGACCGGCAGCGACCAGAGCGCCACGAACACGTCGCACGTCGTGACGGAGTAGTCCCGGATGCGGATGGCGTCGACATCGTCGAGACGGTCCGCCCCCTCCCGCGCCATGACATTCGTCAGCCCCGGCGCGCTCCCGCCGTTGACGAGGGCGGTCCTGCCGGACGCCTGCCATTCCTCCGCATGCTCGAGCTGCTCGATCGGCAGGCCCCGCCGCTCATAGAAGCGGGTCGAGGACAGGTCGAGATAGTGACAACCGGCCCGCAGGGCGGCCAGCATGACGCGCGGGATGAATTCCGGCAGGGCGGTGTTGACGACGAGGTCGAAGTCTCCCGACTTCAGGAAGAGGATCGTTCCCTCGAGGTCGCCCGCGTCGACCCGCCCCGTCCGAATCTTGGCGCTGCCGAGGTTGGCGGCCGTTTCTGCCGCCCTGTCCGGGTCGATGTCGGCGAGGACGAGCGTGCCGACGTCGTCCGCCCTCGACAGGACGTCCGCGACGACGTTCCCCTGCGCCCCCGCGCCGAGGACGAGGACGCGCCGGGTCTGTCCCTGCCGCATGGAGAGATTCTACATGCGGGCGGCAGGGGGGGGAACCGGGTTACGTTGCTGTACCCGGGCCCCGGGGACGGTGCGCGCTTGATTCAGCCGGGCCTGAGAATTAAGTTTCCGGGGCAGGGAGGAGACTGGCCGGAAGAACCTCATTCATGAGCAACATCGAGACCCAATCCGGCGGCTCTCTCATCCTCATCGCGGACGACGACCCGACGATGCGGGGATTCCTGCGCGAATCCCTCGAGGCCGAGGCGTTCAAGGTCATCGAGGCGGTGGACGGCGCGCAGGCCGTGTCGCTGTTCACGAGCCAGAAGCCGGACCTGATTCTCCTCGACGTCAGCATGCCCGGGATGGACGGATTCGAGGCCTGCGCGGCGATCCGCCGGCTGCCGGGCGGGGACGTGACGCCGATCCTGATGCTCACCGGCCTCGACGACTACGAGTCGGTCAGCAAGGCCTACGAGGCGGGCGCGACCGACTTCAGCGTGAAGCCGATCAATGTCCTCGTCCTCATCCACCGGGTCCGCTACATGCTCCGGGCCAGCCGGACGCTCGCCAAGATGCTGCAGAGCGAGGAGCGGCTCGCCAAGGCGCAGCGCCTCGCCCGTCTCGGCAACTGGGAATGGGACCTGAACTCGGGCGAGCTGCACTGGTCGGAGGAGATGTACCACCTGTTCGGGATCGACCCGGGAAACTGGGCACCTACGCGCGACAAGCAGCTCGAGCGCGTGCACCCCTCCGACAAGGACACGGTGTCGCGCGCCCTGGTGGAGGCCCTGCGCAACGTGCGTCCGTACAGCCTCGACTTCCGCATCGTCCTCCCGGACGGAACGGAGCGCTCCGTCCATGAAGAGGCCGAGGTGATTTTCGACAAGAACCGCACCGCCGTGCGCATGCTCGGGGCGACGCAGGACATCTCGGATCGCAAGGAGGTCGAGGGGCAAATCCGTCTCCTGGCCTACTACGACGGTCTGACGCTCCTGCCGAACCGGCGTCTGTTCATGGAGAAGCTCGACCTGGCGCTGGAGAACGCCCGGCGCAGGGAAGGCAGCCTCGCGGTCCTCTTCCTCGATCTCGATCGGTTCAAGCAGATCAACGACACGCTCGGGCACAGCGCGGGCGACCGGCTTCTGCAGGGAGTGGCGGAGCGTCTCCGGAAGTGCCTGCGCAGCAGCGACGCCGTGGCGCGGGGCGAGGCGATGAACCTGACCGACGACGTGGCGCGGCTGGGAGGGGACGAGTTCATCGTCTCGATCACGAACATCGCGCGGGGGGAGGACGCCGCGCGGGTCGCGCGGCGCGTGCAGGAGGCGCTGGAGCCACCGTTCAAGCTGGACGAGAACGAGGTCTTCGTGACCGCCAGCATCGGCATCAGCCTGTTCCCGCAGGACGGGGACGACCTCGAATCGCTTCTCAAGAACGCCGACTCGGCGATGTACCACGCCAAGGACGCGGGGCGCAGCAACTACCAGTTCTACAGCAAGTCGATGAATGCCGCCGCACTCCAGAAACTTACGCTCGAGAACAAGCTCCGCCGCGCCCTGGAGCGCGAAGAGTTCCAGCTCTATTTCCAGCCCCAGATCGACGTGCGCTCCTGGTCGATCATCGGCGCGGAGGCGCTCATCCGCTGGCGCCATCCCGATCTCGGCCTCGTTCCCCCGGCGGAATTCATCGGGCTCGCCGAGGAGACGGGGCTCATCCTGCCGATCGGGGAATGGGTCCTGCACACCGCCTGCGCCCAGGCGAAGGCCTGGCAGGACGCCGGACACGGACCCCTGGTGATGGCCGTCAACATCTCGGGACGCCAGTTCCGCGGCAAGAACCTGGCGCAGACGATCGGCCAGACGATCGGCGCCTGCGCGCTCGATCCGCGTCGCATCGAGCTCGAGATCACCGAGAGCGTCCTGATGCACAGCGTGGACGAGACGGTCAACACCCTGAAGACTCTCAGGGCGATGGGTCCGCGGATCGCGGTCGACGATTTCGGGACCGGCTACTCGTCGCTCAGCTACCTCAGGCGTTTCCCGATCGACACGCTGAAGCTCGACCAGTCGTTCATCCAGGACTCGGTCAAGGACCGGGGCACCGCCGCGATCGTGGCGGGCGTGATCGACATGGCGCACGGCCTCGGGCTGGAGGTGATCGCCGAGGGGGTCGAGACGGCGGAGCAGCGCACGCTCCTGTTCCAGGACGGCTGTCACATCATGCAGGGATATCTGTTCGGCCGGCCCGTCCCCGCCCCGGAATTCGAGCAGCTTCTCGTCACCAAGAGCAAGGGGCAGTCGCTTCCGGCCCAGACCGGGACCTAGGCGTCCCCCTTGCCCCGCCCCGGGCGGGGTGTCAAGCGGCGGCGCGCGCCCTGCGGCCCCGCGTCGCGAGGAACAGGAGCGCGGCCACGGCGATCACGGCACCCGCCACGGCCCACTCGCGCCCCGTGACGCTCGTCAGCATCCAGAGGATCACGGCGCAGGCCGCCCAGGGGATCGCCCGCTGGGCGCGCGCCCGGAGGGAGGCCCGGGTCGAGACCTCCCGGCGCCGCAGCTCCCGGGCGGCGAGGCAGCACGCGCCGTAGAGGATCAGGGTCGCCAGGTTCGCGAGGATCGCCAGCGTCTCGAATCCGTTCGTGATCGCCAGAAGACAGACGAGCCCGCTCTGGAGGAGGATGGCGACGTACGGAGTGTGGAAGCGCGGATGGACCGCGGCGACCTGCCGGGGGAGAAACCCGTCTCGCGCGAAGGCGTAGAGGGCGCGCGGGACGGCCAGGGTCATGCCGCTCACGTAGCCGAACATCGACACGATCGCCCCGGTCAGCATCAGCGTCCGCCCCCAGGGACCAAAGACGCCCGCCGCCGTCTCCGCCAGAGGCGCCCGCTGCGTCGCCAGGCCGGCCCCCAGCACCCCCTGCGCCACCATCTGGAGCGCGAGGTAGAGAAGCGTGATCACCGACATGGCCACGAGGATGGCCCGCGGCACCGTCTTCCGGACGTCCTGGATCTCGCCGCTCGGGACGAGGGCGCTCTCGACGCCGCTGAAGGCGAAGATCAGGAGGATCGAGGCGCGCGCCACGGCGGCCGGCGCCGGCCGGAGCGTCCAGACGAGGTTCGACGGCCGGATCGCCAGCACGCCGGCGACGACGAGGAGGAGAAGCGGCAGGAGCTTGGCCAGGGTGGCGACCGCGTTCACGAGGGTCCCCTGGCGCACCCCGAGGACGTTGACGCCGGCGAGCAGGAGGAAGATCCCGACCAGGATGAACCCCCGCGAAACGGGCCCGTCGAGGGGCGGGACCAGTGCGCCGATCGAATCGATGAAGATCGTCGAGACCGCCGCGACCGCCAGCGTGCCGAGCAGCCAGACCAGGACGCCGGCGAGGAATCCCACGAACGGTCCGAAGGCTACTTCGACGTAGGCGTACGGCCCCCCCGTCATGGACACGCGGCTGCCCGCCTCCGCGAAGCAGAGCGCGATCAGCCCCATCGCGGCCGCGCACACGAGGTAGGCGATCGGCGCGGCCGCGCCGAGCGACGCCGCGGCCGCCGCCGGCAGGCGGAAGATCCCGCCCCCGACGGTGACGTTGACGATGCTGGCGGCGAGCCCCCAGGCCCCGACGACCCGGAGGAGCGAGGCTTCGGCGGCAGGTTTTCGCATGGCGGGCAGAATTGTAGGTCAGCGCGCCGCGAAGCGGCGTGACGATCGCGGATTATCCGAGTCGGGAGCGGCGGACCGGGCTCGCCTGGACCGGTTCCTGTCCCTGGTCCAGGACCTCCCTCACCTTGCGCGCCAGGCCGTCGGGAGTGAACGGCTTCTGCAGGAAGGCGGTCCCGGGGTCGAGGATGCCGTGGTGCACGATGGCGTTGCTGGTGTAGCCGGACATGTACAGGACCTTCATGTCCGGCCGGAGGGTCGCGAGACGCTGGGCCAGCTCGCGGCCGCCCATCTGGGGCATCACGACGTCGCTGAGCATCAGATGGATTGCGCCCGTGTGCTGCTTGCAGATCTCGAGAGCCTCGAGCCCCTCGCCGGCCGCGACCACCGTGTAGCCGTTCATCTCGAGCATCTGGCGGACGAGCTCCCTGAGCTCCTTCTGGTCCTCGACCAGCAGGATGGTCTCGGAGCCTCTTGGGATGTCCGAAGGCCGGCCGTCGCGCGTCAGCCTGTCGACGACCCCCTCGGCCTGCGGCAGATAGATCTTGAAGGTCGTGCCGCGTCCCGGCTCGCTGTAGGCCCAGACGTTGCCGCCGCTCTGCTTGACGATTCCGTAGACGGTCGATAGCCCCAGCCCCGTCCCCTTGCCGGGGCCCTTGGTGGTGAAGAACGGCTCGAAGATGTGGGCCATCGCCTCCCGATCCATCCCGCACCCCGTGTCGCTCACCGCGAGCAGGATGTAGGCGCCCGCGCGGACGCCGACGTGCCTGGCGGCGTAGGTGTCGTCCAGATCGACGTTCGCCGTCTCGAGCGTCAGCTTGCCCCCCTGGGGCATCGCATCCCGCGCGTTCACCACGAGATTCATGATCACCTGCTCGATCTGTCCGGGGTCCGCCTTGGTGCGGCGCAGGTCGGCGGCGGGGGAGATGATCAGCTCGACGTCCTCGCCGATCAGACGTCTCAGCATTTTCTCGAGGTCCACGACGATGGTATTCAGGTCCAGGACCTTCGGCTCGAGGATCTGCTTCCGGCTGAACGCCAGGAGCTGCCGCGTGAGAGAGGCGGCACGCATCCCGGCCTTCCGGATTTCGTTGATGTCCCGGCTCATCCGATCCTCGGCCGGGATGCGCCCCAGCAGGAGCTCGGTGTAGCCGTTGATGATCGTCAGGAGGTTGTTGAAGTCGTGCGCGATGCCCCCCGCCAGCCGTCCGATCGCCTCGACCTTCTGGGACTGCCGCAGCTGCTCCTCGCTGCGGCGCAGCGCCTCTTCCGCCTTCTTGTGCTCCCGGCGCTCCTCCGCGTCCCGGAGCTCGCGCTCGACCGCGGCCCCCAGGCGGGTCAGCTTCCCTTTGGTCAGGAAATCGTGCGCGCCGCTCTTCATGGCGATGGCGGCGGTCTCCTCCCCGATCGTGCCGGACACGATGATGAACGGCAGGTCCATGCTCCGTCGCTTGATGATCTCGAGGGCGTGCATCGCCGTGAACTGCGGCATGGCGTAGTCGGAGATGATGAGGGACCAGGGCTCGCGGTCCAGGGCCTCGTTCATGGCCGCCTCGCTGTCGACGCGATGATAGACGGGCTCGTAGTTCTGGCGTCTGAGCTCGCGAAGCAGGAGCTCGGCGTCGTTCTCGTTATCTTCGAGGATCAGGACGCGCAGCGGTCGTGTCATCGTCCCATCAGGCCGGCATGGGCGGCGAAGCGTTGGTGACCAGCCAGTAGAGGCCGAGGTGCCCCGCAGCCTTCACGAACTCCGCGAACTCCACCGGCTTCTGGACGTAGCTGTTGGCGCCCGAATCGTACGCCCCGACCAGATCCTTCTCCTCCTTCGAGGACGTCAGGATGACGATCGGCAGCAGCTTGGTCCGCGGGTCGGCCCGCAGGCGGCGCAGGACCTCCAGACCGTTCACCTTCGGCAGCTTCAGGTCCAGGAGGACCACGGCGAGCTGGTCCAGCCGGATCCGGGGCGGTTTCCCGGAGGACCCCAAAAGATAGTCCAGCGCCTCGCTGCCGTCGCGCGCCACGACCACCTCATTGAGGATGTTGTTCTTCTTCAGCGCCCGCAGGGTCAGCGCCTCGTCGTCCGGGTTGTCCTCCACCAGCAGCACGATCCTCTTGTCCTCCATTCGTTCCTCCCTTTCCGAGCGTGAAATAGACCGTCGCCCCCTTGTCGGGAGCGGCGATGGCCCAGACGCGACCGCCGTGCCGGTTCACGATCCGCTGGACGGTGGCCAGACCGATCCCGATGCCCGGGAACTCGTTCTGGCCGTGCAGACGCTGGAACGCGCCGAACAGCTTGTCGACGAAGGCCATGTCGAAGCCGGCGCCGTTGTCCTGGACGAAGTACCTGGTCTCACCCGAACCGCCGTCGATGCCGAACTCGATCCGGGCCGGGGTCCGCTTGCGGGTGAACTTCCAGGCGTTCCCGATCAGGTTCTGCAGGACGGCGCGCAGGAGCGCCTGGTCCCCCTCCGCGACGGCCCCTTCGGCGACCACGCACTCGACCTGACGCCCGTCCTCGCTCTGTAGCAGATCAGCGACGATCTCCCGCGCCAGCGAGCTGAGGTCGACGCTCCCACCCTTCACTTCGGTGCGGGTGACGCGGGAGAGGTTCAGGAGGCCGTCGATGAGCTGGCCCATCTTGACGGAGGACGCGACGATCCGCTGGAGCGAGTCCCGGCCCGCCTCGTTGAGGGAATCGGCGCAGTCCTCCATCAGGGCGTGGCTGAACCCCTCGATGCTCCGAAGGGGCGCTCGCAGGTCGTGCGACACGGAGTACGAGAAGGCCTCGAGCTCCTTGTTGGCGATCTCGAGCTGGGCGGTGCGCTCGGCCACACGTTGCTCCAGGCGATCGCGGGCGGTCCGGAGCTCGGCCTCCTGTTGCCGGATCTCCTCGAGCATCTCGTTGAAGGCCCCGACGAGCGAACCGATCTCGTCCCGGCTGCCGCCCGTGGCGCGGACGGAGTAGTCCTTCTCCAGCGTAACCTTTCTCGCGGTCTCGGCGAGCCCGAGGATCGGCTGCGCGATGTCCCGCTGCAGCCGCGTCGATATGACGAGAGAGATGAGCAGCGAAAGGAGCAGCACGCTGGCGAAGATCACGACGTCCCGCGCCATCGTGCCTGTGATCTCGCTGAGGTCCGATGCGATGACGACGGTGCCGATCGTCTTCCCGTCGAAAAGGATCCTCCTCGACAGGAGGAGCCGATCCTCGAGCATCCGGGCGCCCGGGCCGGTGTCGAGGGCGCTCTCGACCGGCAGGGTCGTCCCGGCGGACGCGTCGCGGACGTACGTCGCGAACAGCCGGTGGTCCGCCGTGTACAGTCCGGCGGCGCGGACGCGCGGATCGGCCTTCAGCGCCGAGAGCGTCGTTTCGGCGGACTTCGGATCGCTGAACAGCAGGGCGGAGAGGCAGTTCGCCCCCACGATGTCGGTCTGGACCGACAATCTCCGCACCAGTTTCTCGCGCAGCTCCATGAGGTCGAAGCTGATGATCACCGCGCCGACGATGAGCAGGGCTATGGTCTTGCTGACGATGCTGGCGAGGACCAGCTTCCTCTTGATCGAACCGCCGCCGAACAGTGCCATGCGTCCTAGACCCCCTCACGTCCGGATCCGTCGACGATCCGTCCGAGTTTCATGAGCTGGGCGCTGATCTTGAGATGGGCGCGCTGCACGGCGGCGACGTTGATGTCGAAGCGCACCTTCTTGTCCTCCGTCCGGAACGCGATCTGGCCGCCTCGCGAGGCGAACCGATCCAGGTCGCCGACGGTCAGGACGGACGCGCCTTCCAGGGCCTTGAGGATGGAGGGAAGGCGGTCCCGTTCCGAG
>Ga0137397_10000892_pt1 | contig 20644 bp, 25 predicted proteins | sample czorhiz116metaG_FD_106658 | JGI IMG/M metagenome (GOLD analysis project Ga0137397, IMG submission 106658) | Vadose zone soil microbial communities from Angelo Coast Range Reserve, California, USA - czorhiz1.16 metaG | ecosystem: Environmental > Terrestrial > Soil > Vadose zone | place: USA... | reverse complement strand
CGCGGTTCGACATCGTGCTCTGGCTTGGCAAATCCTGCTTGAGCTCCTGTTGGCTGATCCGGCCCGCGCCTTTGAAATCCTGCACGCCCGAGGCGTATTGTGCGCCCATGACCTTGTTGTAGAGCGCGAGCGCGTCTTGCGTGGTGGTCGCCAGGCCCGGCGTCTGGTCGGTTTTGTGCTGGTTGAGATAGCCGCCGACAATGTCGTCGAGGCCGGGCTTGTTGAGCAACGCCTGGCTGTCGGCGATCATCGCGTCATAGGCGGTCTTGGCCGGGGCGAAATTCGCCCGGTCGGCCGAGAGGTCTTTCGCCTTCGCGTCCGCCGTGGTGACGGCCTCGCCGGTCTTGGCCTTGGTGTAGGCGTCATAAGACGTCGGGTCGCCAGGCGTCCACGGGATCGACTGGCCTTGATTGGTCAGGGCCTTCTCGGCGCGCATTTGGGCTTGCCAGGCCGGATTGCCGCCAACGCCGGCCTGTGTCTCGACAATCTTCGATAGGATCGAAGGGTCGGCCATGACGAGCGGCGCGTAGCTCGCGTCGAGTCCCGCCTTCGCCAGCATGCCGGGCACGCTCTGCCGATACGCGGCCATTTGCTGTTGTTCGATATTGTATTGCTGCAGCTTCATGAGGTTGCCCATGAGGCCGCCGGCGTCGCCGCTCTGCCCCTGCATCGCGTCAACCATGATGCCGCGATCGCGCGGTTGAGCGAAGCCGGCCGCCAGCATGCCCATGCCGCGATTGAACTGCTCGTTGGATTGCTGGCGCTGCATCAGCGTCACGAACATCTGCCCAAGGTCGGGCGGCGTTTGCATGACTTGAGGGGTCGGCGGCGGCGGCGCGCCGCCAGGAGGAGCGCCAGGCGGTCCGGTGGGAGAGGCCGGGCCGCCTGGCGAAGGCGGCCCCCCCGAGGCGCCAGGGGGACCGCCAGGCCCCGCCGGTCCGCCTGCGGAGGGCGGGGGACCGGCGAGAGGTTGCGGGCCGGGCCCGCCGGGCATGCCGGGGGCCTGGCCCAACCGGGCTTGGATCGCCATCGCAGGATCAGGATGGCCCATGGCCGATTGAATCAGATCGAGAATGCTGCCAGCCACGGGTTCAACTCCCCTTCTGCGCCTGCAGGCCGCGCAAGATCGAGTTGAAATTCTGCGTGAAGCCCGAGCCCGCCCCGCTTTGCTGCGGCTTCCAATTGGCGAGGAAGTTTTGCAGCACGCCAGGCTGCACTCCAGTCGAGCTCTGAGCCTGCGGCACGGTGGCGCCCGGCGTGGTCACATGGCCCGGGTTGGCGAGCATCGAAAGCGTGCTTTGCCAGTTGTTCGGCGCGGCCGCTTGCGCGGGCGCGGCTGTGGCGCCCGGCTGTCCGCCGCCAACGGCGGCGCCAAACATCGCCTTGTTGCCGACGGTTGGGGCCAGATGCGCCACGGTTTGGGGATCAAAAGAAAACATACCCTGGCCAACTCGGTCGCCGCTGCCGTTCTGGCTCGGCAGGCCGGTGCGGCTGTCGATAAGGTAGCCAGGGTTCCAACCCATCTGCTGTTGCGGTGGCGCGGCCGCCGCTTGCGGCTGTTGCGGCGTCGAGTTGAGCGTCATGCCCGGCGGCGGCTGGATCGGCTGGCCGAGCGCGTTGGTCGGCGTGCCGGCATAGCTCGACGGCCAAGGAAGCGCCTTGCCGAAGAAATTCGAATAGGGGTTCGTATATTGCGACGGGTCGAAACTCGCATAGGGGTTCGACTGAAAAGTTGGCGTATCAGCCATAGCCGCCTCCGTAGGGACTGCCCATCATCGCCATCATCTGCCGCATTTGCTCGATCGAGCTCAGTTGCGTCCCGAATTGCTGGCCGACCGGCGCGCCGCCGGCGGCGGCGTAAGGGCTTTGACCGGGCGTCGCCGAGCTCCATTGCGCCGGCGTCGCCATGCTGTTGAGCGTGTTGCCGTAAATCTGACTCGACATCGGCAGGAGCGGCGAGACGTTGCGCGCTTGCGGGAAGTTGAAGGCGGCGGCCTGGCCGCCTTCTTGGCCGGGGCTTTGGTCGCCGTGCATCGCCTTGTCGAGCGCCTTCGCGCCAGACGTGAAATTGTCGCTCGAGGCCTTGTCGGCGAAGCCTGGCAGGACGCCAGGCGCGGCCGCCGGGGCCGATGCGTCCGGTGCAGCGCCGGGGATCGGCGGCGAGACGCCGCCGCGCGCGATGATCGAAGGATCGATCGGACCGGGGGCTTGGCCGCTCTTGAGATAGGCCGCCGCGACCGGGTCGCCCTTCCACGGGCCGACGCCGCCGGCCTTCATCTGATCGAGCGCGAATTTGTCGGCCGCCTGCCATTGCGTCGGGTCGCTCGGATTGACGCCAGCGGCGATCGCCTTGGCCCCCATCGCGCCCGGGTGAACATTCAACTGGAAGTCGCCGAACGAAAACGGCTTGCCGTTCTCAACGTCGACCAAAGAGGCGGCGTTGGGGTTCGACGCGCTCCAAGCTTTCAGGCCCTCGGCGTTGGCGATGCCAAGCGCCAGGTTCGGGTCAAGCCCGATCGATTTTGCGTAATCCTGAATGTATCGGGCATGCGAGCCGGCCATCGGCGACGTGTTGACGGTGAGGCCTGGATTGATCTTCGCCGGCGCGCTGGCGCCGTTGTAGGCGTTCCACACGTTTTGAAAGTCGCCGCTCGAGCGGGCGTCCTTGAGCGAGGCCAACAGCGCGGGCGTTTGCTCGAGCGGTTGCGGCGGCAATTGCCAATGATTGAACTCGGCTTTGTTGCCGATGCCGTACGGGTTGTGGAGCCCGTTCGCTTGGGCGATTTGCGCCCATGCTTGGGTAATTTTGCCGTTCGGGCCGTCGAGGCCGGAAATGTCCGACGCCAGGCCATAGCCGTGCGACGAGTTGCCGCCGGCGTCATAGGCCGAGCCCGTGGTCGTGTCGCTACGATAACCCGACATGACGCCGACTGGCAGGCCGGCGGCGCGCGCCTGGCGTAGCGCGGCGGCCAGCGGCCCGGCAAAAGCCGGGTTTATATTCGAGACGTCGCCCGGCCGGTTCGGATGGTCGCTTAGGCTCGTTAGATAGGCGAGGACGTCGTCAGCCACCGAGCGCCCCTCGGATTTGCGGCATGCGCGGGCGACGCGCCGAAGGCCCACGGGCGACGCCCATATTGGCGCCGAGCGCGCCGATTCCGTTCATCGGGACCGGCGACGAGAGCGGGCCGCTGGCGAGCGCGCCGAGATTCGGGGTCGGCAAGCTCACGCCTCGAGGCCGGCCGCTGCCCGGCGTCATGCCCCCGCCGGGCGTCATAACTGGCGACATGCCGATCGCGCTCATCACCGCCGGATGGACCGCCATCTTGCCGCCCGAGCCGGGGATCGTCGCGATCGCGCCAGGCGCAACCTTGGCGACGTCCTCGGCCATCGGCCCGACCGCCTTGGGATAGCTCTTCGGGTCGCCCTTGTAGCGATAGGCGTAAATCGGCAGCTTGGTCGGCTTGTGCACGCCAACTTTGGTGATGTCGGTTTTCAAGCGCCGATCGGAGCCGAATGGATTTACAGCGCCGAGAGCGCCGGCCGGCGAGAATAGCGAGCCGAGCATCTGCATGCCGCCGAGCGCGCTCATCGCATAATCGGGCGAGGTCTGCGTCTGCGTGGTCGACTGGCCTTGCTGCGACTGCCCATAGGGCGTCATTCCGAGCGCCGATTGTACAACGCCCAATTGCTGGCCGGGGTAAGCCCAAGCCTGTTGGAACTTCTGCATCTGCGCGTTGATCTGGTTTTGCGCTTGCTGCTGTTCGAGCGATCCGGCGGTGACTTGCTCGCCGAAGTTCTGCAATTGCGCTTGCTGCGCCGCATTGCCGAGCGAGGTCAGGCCGGCCGCGCCCTGCAGATTGAGGCCGGCCTGGTTTTGCTGCGCCGATTGATTGGCCAGCTGCGCTTGTAGGTTCGTCCCGATGTCGCTTTGCGCGGCGGTCTGCGCCTGGCCGTAATTGGCCTGGTTCAACTGCGCCGCCATCTGCGCCATGCCTTGGGCGCCTTGCGCTTGCGTGACGCCCTGTTGAACCGCCTGCCTCGAGCCGCCGAACGCGTTGGCGGCGTTGGCCTGGTTGCCTTGCTGGTTTTGCGACAGGGCGAGATTTTGTTGCATCACCGGCAGCGTCTTATCGATGACGTTTTGCGTGTACGGGTTCATGTAGGGCTGCAGATTGGTCGAGCTCAACTGGCCCGCCGTCACGTTCTGCGGCGTCTGCCCCATGACCCCGAGGTAGCCCGCCTGCGCGGCGTTATATTGATCCTGGCCGGCGTTGCCGCCAGTGGCCGCCGTGTTCCAAGCTTGCTGCATTTGGGCGCCAGGATCGGCGACCATTTGCCCCTGATATTGCTGCAACGGCTGTTGGGCGACGTTTTGCGCAAAGGCGTAGTTCTGTTGTGCCGCGTCGTTGACCCATGGCGGCAGCTGCGTCGTGTTTTGGCTTTGGGTGGTCTGAGTTGTGCCGCCGCCGCTCATGGGGAAACCTCTTTCCGGAACACCATGTTTGTCGACACGGTTTTCCAGCCATGGGATTTCGCCAGGTGCGCCCACCCGACACGTCCTTGCGCGACGACCGCGTCGCACTCCATTTTTCGCGCGAAGTCGAAAACCTGCCGGTGCAAATTCTCGCCATCGTCCAAGTCGCCAACGAGGATGATGATAGTGAGGACGCGCCGCCGAGGGTAGACGCTGATTTCAGTTACGGCGAGAGTTTCACGTGAAACATGAGCTTGCATGCGGCCGTCGGCGATGCGCTCGAGGAGGTCGCCGAGCTCGTACAAGCCGCCGGCGCGCTCGAGCGCTTTGGCGAGCTTCATCCGATAGGCGACGGCTTGCTCGAGAGGAACGGACGCGGGCGCGTTCATGGCTTGCCGCCGCCAAGGCCGATCGGCGTCGCGCTGACCGCGCCGGCCGAGTCGACGCGGACCATGAACACTTTCGGGATTGTGCCGGCCGGCGCGTCAAAGGCCTGCAGCATGATTCCGGGCTGCGCCGTAGAGGCGCTGATCTTGTCGGCGAAGCCGTGCCGACACCACAGAGCGAAATTGCGCAGATAGCCAGATAGCTTGTCCGAAACGTCGGGCATGCTCGGAAGATCGGGCGGCGGTTGAAGGGTGCGTGGGGTCGGCTGATTGGCCATTTAGCCTCCTACGCTCGAAATCCAGACCGGATTCGCGCCGGCGGGCGGCGGTCCGCCATAGGAAGCGATCCAAACTTCGGTCGCGGTGATGGCGGCGGCGGGCGGTCCGCCAACCGCAGCAATCCACATCGGTATTCCAGCCATTACCGATCTCCTCGCGCGACGCTGTCGACAAGATGCTGGCCGACGGTGACCGGCAGGACTTGCGGGCCGGCGAGCGCGATCCGCAGGCGGATGTCGCGGCCGGTGGTGCGCAAGTCGACGTAGCCGTCAGAGCGGACCGGCTTGGGCGTGGTTTGGAGCTCGGGCGTGCCGGTCGAGCGCGAATTGCGGTAGAAGATCGAATATAACAAATTTGTTATATCGCCCTCGACGTCGGGCAAAAGCTGCTTGATCGTCGTAAGCTTCGCGCCCGAATTGAGGTTCAAGTCGAACGTCTCGGCCCACGGCAACTCGACGGCGGCCGGATAGACATTGCCGGCCTCGTGCTCGAAAGCGACCAGGCCGTCGGCCATGATGGTGTGCGAGGAATAGCTCGCCGTAATCCCGGCCGAGCGGGCCATGCGCGCCTGGCCCCACCAACCCTCTTTGTAACAGTAGATGACGGCGCGGGTGTTTCCGGGCTGACCGTCTTGCGGGAAAAACCACCAAAACTCGCTGAAATTGGCGACATGCACCGCGCAGGCCTGATAGCGCACGTTGAGAAGATCGACGTCGTCATCGATCCACGGCCGGACGTTGCAGGCAACCGGCATGACCGACGTGCCGTCGAATGAAAACACGCCTTGCTGCGAAAACCACAGCGCCAGGCCGCCGGTGTTGACGGCCGATTGCGGCGACCAAGGTGTGCACGCCTCGGCGAGCTCGACGTAATTGTAGATATACGGCGCGCCGAGGAATTGGCTGACATAGGCCTTTTTCCCGGTCCAGAAGAGCACGCCCGAGCGGGTCGCCAGCGCGGCGATGATCGGCGCCGCCGGTTCGATGTCGAGAAAGCCCGCCTGGCTGGTGACGCTGGCATAGTCCCATGCGCCGGGGTTCTCCTGATCGCACCAGGCGAAGCGCCGGAACCCACCGCCGCCGGCCGTGCCGTCCGACGTCGAGCCGAAGATGATGAGGAAGCGCTCTTGCGTGACGACGAACAAGCGGCCGGTCGGAACGGGCCCGCGCCCCGAGGCCGCCGGCTGCACCACGGCGTGGCCGCCGACGGCCGGATCCCACATCAGCAAACGCCCGTCGGGCGAGGTCATCGCGTAGAGAATCGCGCCGAAATTCGCGAGGCTGAAAGCGTCAGGGGTTTTGTCGAGCGCCTGGATGGTCGAGATGGTGCGCGGCGTGCCGAAAGTGTCGGCGCTAAAATCACCGTCGCCAAAGCCGCCGGTCGCCGGCGGGGCCGGCATGACAATCGGCGGGGTCGGCGAAATGTCGGTGAGCGTGCCGCCGGTGTCGACGTAAAGGTGGCCCTCGCACAGATAGGCGATGTGGAGCACTTGACTGAGGTCGTACCACGAATGAATGCGTTTGCAGCGCGAGGCGAAGGCGTAATTGTATTGCGCCTGGCCGCCGATCGGGGCCATTTGCTGCTCGATCCAGCGCACGCAATTGACTTCCGCCCAATTGCTCGAGCGCATCTTCTTGGTCGGCTTGGCGACCACGCCAGGCGGAATTTCCAGTGGTTGAAATTGCGAGCTCACTACTGATACCGGACGATGAAATTGATGGAGAGGTAGGGCGGCAGATTGTTGTGCGCCGCGCCGCCGCCAGCATTGGCGACAGTGATGGAGGAATTACCGACATCGGACCAATTCGCCGCACCGTTTCCATTTCTTGCCGTAATTGACACGTTGGCATTGGCCGGCTGGATCGTGATGTTGGTTCCAAAGTTGTCGGTCAGGCCGGTTTGTCCAAGGAACTGGCCGGTCGCCTGCCCTGCGCCCTGCGCAGTAGCCCGCAGAACACCGCCATGTTGATGCCCTGGATCGATATAGGTGTGCGTATGCGGAGATTGCACCAGATTGACGAAATGCTGATGCCCACTGTCAGTTGCGGGATGATTATGCGCTGGCATTTCGGCGGTGGTGAGGACATGCGTCGCCTCGCCCCCGGTCGCGGCCAGCGTTCCCGCGCCCATCGGGAAAGCATTGACGAAATTGGGCAGATTGAAATTCGCGCCCGAGCCGCCGTACGTGTAGCCAAAGACGGCGAACAAAGCGGCGTAAGTCGTGGTGTCGAGCGCCGCGCCGTTGCAAATCAGCCAATTGGCCGGCGGCGTCGCCGTGAACCATAAAGCGCCGGCGCCGACCGGCGCGCCGGCTTGCTGGTTGGCGAACACTTGCGCGTCGATTTGGTCGAACACGCCGTTTTGCTTCGCGCCCCACGTGGCGGCGCTCGCGGCGACTTCCGGCTTCACCCAACCGTAATGGGGGGTGACGGTGTCAGCCATTGCCGCTCTCCAATTGGTCGACCCGCGTTTCAAGATCGGCGACGCGGTCCTCGACCGGGACAGTGACCGGCAGCGTCGTCGCTGGCGGCGTGGCGGGCGTCGGCTCGTTGCCCTCGGCAAGCCACGCCAGATAGTCCTGATAGTCGATGTTGTCGGGATCGGTCGGGATGTGTGCTTGATCCTCGTCGCGGAGGATGGTGTTGGGGTGAGAGGTGAGGGTGTAGGTCATCTCAAAGCTCCGCGCTTATATTTAAACCACCCTGTTGATACCCTAAGCCAGTGGCCGTAATAGTTAGATTGAAACGCGCACTTTGGGTGTCAATTGTATTTATAAGAAAACCTGACAAATTGTTGCTACTTAGTCCAACACCAGTTATTGATGGGGCAGCACGCATCACAGTCTGAAAATTGAATTGATTATAAGTTTGCCCTCCAGCGATAGTGTAGCCGCTAGCAATAAAATTGTTGAATTGCTGATAATACCGCTGGCAATCGGCCATGCTCTTGGCCAGCGATTGCCGATTGAACGGCGTGGCGACGCTGCCGATTTCCAACTTGACGCCGGTGACAAAGAAGGTCGCGGCGTTGGTCCCGACGACGCTGACCGATCCGGTCACCCCCATATAACTCGCAGAGGCCCAGGCGCTTGCCGGGCCCCGATTGGTTGAGCCACACCCAAGATCAAAATACACAAGCGCGCCGCCCGCATTACCACTCATTACCCATGTTCCACCCGTATCGCCCGGAATGGTAACGACAACTCTGGTGTTAGTGTTCGCCGCTGATATCGTATAAGTGAATGGGTAAGAGCGTGTACCTGCGTAATTGCTAATGCAGCCGCTAAATGTCCCAGTCAAACTAGACGCGACCCAAAACGATAGCGTTATCGGTTGCGCGTTACTGGCTCCCCATTGGAAATCGCTGATCTGATCTGCTTCAAATGGTTGCCGAAAGATAAAGTAATCAGCGGCCAATGAAGCATACGCAGATGATGAATTGAAGGCTAAACAATACGGAAAGCCCGACATATTGCTGGCCGACCGCCCCCATGTGCCCTTGGCCGCCTGAGTTGCTAGATACTGCCATCTGTCAACCGTATAAACATTGGTCGCCGTCCCGCTCGCGCCGCCATTGCGCTGGTCGATCCGCATGTCGCCGTTGATGATGCGGTTGTCGCCGATCGCCTGCGGCGCGCTGAGCGCGGGAACGGTGAGTTGCCCGGTCAGGGTTCCGCCGGCGAGCGGCAGATAAGCGCCAAGCGAGGTCGCAACCTGCGCCGCCGTCTGATAGCCCGACGGATTGGTGGCGGCGTAGCGCGACGTGTCGCTCGCGTGAACGTGATCGGCCCGCGCCCAAGTCGCGCCCGTGCCGACGGCCGCCGTTCCGTTCATGAGCGGCGGCGTGGTCGAGGCGACCGGCACGCTTGAAGTCAGCGCATAGGGAGCGAGCGCGGCGGTGACTTGCGCCGCCGTCTGGTAGCCGCTCGGGTTGCTGGTCGGATAGTAATTGGCGAGCGTCGCCGCCCAATCGGTGATGTCGAGATGCGTCAGATGCGCCCAAGCGCCGCTCTTGCGGGCGTAAGCCGTGCCGTCGTTGGGCGCGTCGGTCATTCCGCCTGGCGCGACGGCCCAAGCTGCGTTCTGCCGGGTGTAGAATTGCCCGTCGCTCGGCGCGTCGGCGGCGATCGGCAGATTGGCCCACGCCAGCGAGCCGCCGCTGCCGACCGCCGAGAGAACCTGAGCGGCCGCGCCGCCGCCAACGCTGAGGTTGGCGGGGCCGGCGAAGATCGCGCCGGCGGTGAAAGCGACGCCGCCGGAAAACGTTCCGCCGAACGACGGCACGGTTTGCGTCCAGGCCGCGTTCCTGCGGGCATAGGTCGAGCCGTCGTTGGGCGCGTCGGTGAGCGCGATCGCGTCGACATATTGCTTCGTCACGACCCCGAGCGGCTGCGTCGGATTGTGCGTGAGGGTGACGTCGCCGCTCGTCCCGTCGATATCGATCGGGTGTTCGATGAGCACGCCCGAAGCGTCGTAACGATCGATGGTGAAGTTCGGCGGGTTTAGGCCATCGTTGAGGGTAATCGTCCACGGCATGGCGGCAATAATCGCCGGTCGGCCAGTGATGATGACGCCGTCGGCGATCTTGGGACTATCGGCGGCCGCGCAAGGCGTGACGGGCGACCACGAGTTGGCCGGTGGCAATCCGGCCGGCGGATCGGGCGGCGGCGGTTGGGGCGGGGCCGGAACCCATTGGTCGGTCATTTAGCCGAAGCTCCGAACGCGCGAGCGAGTGACGCGCGAGCCGCTCGCCTTGGCGCGCAAGTCGAGCGCGTTGAGCTTTTGGATTTCATCCTCGGTCAGCTGTTTCATGTTGCCGGCCGATTGCTCCTCGCCGACGGCATGCAGATCGGCGTGCATGAGCGCGGCATGCAGATAGAGCGACGGATACTTGGTGTAGAGCCAGCTTTGTTGGGTGTCGGACAGGACCGGCACTTCGCCGTAATAGGCGATCCGATATTCGATGCCCTCGGTTTGGTCAGGCGGGCCGCCGAAAAAGATCGTGCGGCCTTCGATGGTGTAATAGCCGTAAGACCAATTGTCGGTGAGGTTGAAAAACTCGTCGCGCGACTTGTAGCGAATCGGCAAAAAGCCGTCGGCCCCGTTGGCGTTTTCGATCTTGACCAGATCCATCGCCAGCCAATCGTCGGGCACGGTCGAGCAGCGCTGCGTGACGACGTTTTCCGAGAACAGGATCATCCGATTAACGCGGAGCTCGGCGTTGAACTTCTGTTCGGCCATCCGAACGTAAGACGTGACGAGCGCGTCGCTCCAATCCTGGCGGTTGGCCCATTCGGCGATCGTCGTCTTGAGGTCGGAAAAGTCGGTCACACGCGCCCCAACAGTATGAGAATGATGAGGATGATGAGCACGACGCCGACGGCGCTGTTGCCTGGCCAGCCCCAACCGTAGCCGTGCGGCCAGGGCGCGCCGACATAGGGGCCGCCGACGCCGCCAAGCAGGATCAAGACGAGGAGCACGACGAGTATGAGGCTAAGCAGGCTCATTTCGGCGGCTCCTTTGATCGGCCGAGCCAATAGGCGACGACGGCGCCGAAAGCGGCGACCAGGCCGCCGATCGCGCCCGACGTGATTTCATCGGTTGGGATGGTGAAAAAGGCGCAGAAGGTGACCAGGCCGAGAAAGCTGAGCACGACGAGGAGCGAAATGGTGAGCGTGCCGCCGGTCGAATCGAACTTGCTGGTGACGACCAAGAGGCAGGTCACCAAAACGACCGCGATAATCAGGCCGATCGACGCCGGATAGTCCATGATCTTCGGCGTCGGCGGCGGAATGATGAGGTCGCTCGCGGCCATTACGTCGGTTCCGGCATGGCCGGCCCTTTCGGCAAGCCGGGCAATTCCGCTTCCGCCATCGGGGCGGCGTGCGGAACCTGTTTCAGGGCCGCCTTGAATTTCCAGTAATAGCCGGCGATCGTGTCGGCCTTGTCGGTCCCGTTGACGATGCGCCGCGCGTTCTTGGGATCCTCGACCGTCGCGTTGAAATATTTCGGCAGGCCGACGCCGGTAAACCAGCCGTAGACCATGCCGTCATAGAGGACGAGCGCCGAGCACTCGCCCTCGAGCATGAGCTCGGGCTTGGCGTGCAAATCGGCGTCGACGTCATAGCGGTCCTTGAGGAATTTCTTGCCGTTCTTGTAGTTCTCTTCCCAAGTCAGTTGGACGTGGCCGCGACCGTAGTAACATTGGCCATAAGGGCCGGTCGGCTGACCGTACTTGGAGTTCTTGCCCTTCCCGTATTCCTCGATCGGGGACATCGCCTCGTCGGTCTCGTGGATCACGGTCGCCAGGCAATAGGCGAGCCATCGCGTGCCGTCGCGCGGGTTGGCCGCTTCGAAAAAGCGCTCCCAAATGTGGAGCAAATAGTTTTGATGGTCGACCTGGCTTTGCGTCAGATTGCCTCTGAACAAGGCGGCCCGCACTTTGTCGAAATAGAACTTGCGATCGTAGGGCATTTCAAAGCCGCCCTTTCCAGATGCGGAAGGGCGCGGCCTCGGCCGAGTTGAGCCAGCGCTTCCATGTCGCTTCGCTCCATTCCTCATGCACGGAGCGCTCGTAGATCGACACGGGGATGCGGGCGGCGAGCTTGTTGTCGCCGGTGTTGGCCATGAGCTCGCGATCGCGGGCGACGCTCTCGAGGAGTGGCTCGATATCTTGTTCGGTTTTGACGGTGAATTGGTCCGGCCGCTCGTCGTCGACGATCAAGGACCGCCGCACGCCGTTGGCGGCTGCATAGACAAAGGCGCGCTGCATCGCTTATGGTCCCTTCGGTTCTTCCTTTGAGCGGGATGAGCGAAGGCCTCGAGGGGCGGTGCAAGCCGCCCCTTTTTTTATTTCTTGATGCCGTTGAACAGGATGTGCGCGATCGAATTGCGCATCTCGAGGCCCCACTCGACCACGATCATGCGGGTTTCGGCGTCGCCGGTACGGGCCATCAAGAACTGGCGGAAGGCGCGGAAGAAGGCGACCGCCGCATAGTCGGGATCGATCAGGAGGCCGACGTCGACCGGAACCCACCGCGAGGGCGCGACCTTGATGCGGCCGAAGTCGGTGGCGATGACGTCGATGGTCGAGACGACTTCGGTCTTGCCCACCAAAACCTGAGTTGTGCTTCTCCCGACGAAGGTCGAAATCGTGCGCTTGGGGCCTGGCGGAACGATCCACAATGAGGGTGAAGCCCCGTTGGTGTAGGCCTGTTGCATCGCGTCGCCGAGCATCGCCTCGGTGACGGAGACTTGCGAGGCGCCGGCGACGGCGGCAAAGGCGTCGGTGGCCAGAACCGGAACGCCGGCGGTGACCGTGCCGGGCGCGATCGCCGCGTTGACGGCGCCGGTCTTGTCCTTGGCGCGCGCCAGCCAATGCGAGAACGCTTCGGTCGTGCGCGCGGCCGGGCCGGTGTCGTTGCCGTCGTTGCGTGGCTGGCGGCCGCACAGAATCGTTTCCATGTCCGACTTGAGGACTTTGGAGGCGAGCGCCATCTGGTGCGCCATTTCCGAGCCCTTGCCGGCGGCGTCGGCCTCTTCCTGGGTGCCCGAGACGGTGGCGTCGCGCTCTGAGATTTGCGTGACGTTGTTCTGGCGAATGGTCGGCTGCGCCGGCGCGTTGGCGAGCACGAAGCCTTCGATTTGCGCATTGTTGGGGTTGACGATCGGCAGATTTTCGGTTTGCCAGTCGAAAATCCTATTCTTTACATTGCGCCGCCGAATAGCCGACATAACCGGCGTGTCGAACGGGTCAATGTTATAGATGGCGTTGGATAAATCTTCGCGATTACCGACCGCTTGATAGGTGGTGAAGGCGTTGGTGACCTTGGGCATGTTCCGACCTCATCGAATGAGCCTAGCCATGACTTGGGCCGCATCATCGATGCGTCCCGATTTTGCCAATTTGCTTTGGGCTTCGTCGATATGTCGGCGTGTCGCATTCCCTGGGGGCGTAGCGACTCCGGGTGTCAACGTCTTGCCTTTTCCAGGGATGACCGGCTTGGGTTTGTCGGCCAATCCTTGGTCGTAGAGAGCCGCCTTCCTCAACACGCGCAGCATGCGCTTGTCGTAGGTTTGGGCGAGCTCGGCCTCGCTGAACCCTTCCTTGCGGCCATAGGCGCGCATCGTGGTCAGGGTTTCGGCGAGGGCTTTTTCGTCGGGGATTTTGGCCTCCCTGACGAAATCGGTGAATTGTTCAATGGCGTAATTCTTCGACCGTCTGTCGTATTCCTCCTTGCCTTCATTGGCCGAACGTTGAAGCTCGCTGTCGATCCAATGACGCTTTTGGTAGATTTCGGCGTAGGTTTTCTGTTTCCGGTGCGCGGCCGCCGGGTCGGCCTGAAATTCGGCGTCCCAATTCGGCTCTTCCGGCGTCATCTGCGCAATCAGGGTGTCGAGATAGCGGAGCTTTTGGCCGTAGGCGTCGCGCGCCTGGCCGACATTGCCGGCTTCCTGCTCGATCGCCTGGCGCGCCTGGTCGACTTGCGACATGCGCTTGTGGAAAGTCGATTCGCGAATGTAGCCCTTGAGGGCCTCGGGGAGACTGACTTCGACCGTCTCCCCGTCGACGTTCACTTCATAGGTTGGCCCCTGCTCGGCATTTTCGCCTTCGCCTTCGCCATCGGGCTTTTCGCTTTCGCCATCGGCATTTTCGCCGTCCCCATCGGGCTTTTCGCCGTCGCCGTCGCCGGCGGCTGGCCTGGCGCGCGCGCGGTCGGCGTCTTCGTCCCCCTGCTCAGACCGGCCATCGGCTATCCTCCTCTCGCGCTCGACCAGGGTTGGATCGGGGCCGGCGTCGCGCGTGTCGCCGGTTTTCTCGTCGCCCTCGACCGGGCGCGGTTCGAACATCGGTTCGGGCTTGGCGGATGTGGCCTGAAAACGGCCGCCGGTGTCCCGAGGCTGCGGCGCAGCGGGATTGATGGCCGCTTGAAAAGCAGAACTAGCTTGGTCTAGCCCCTCGGGCACGGTCAGACGCCATCCTATAATCGTTCATGAGTACAGCGAGTTCGGCGGCAATCTGCGTCAAACACTTTAGCTTTGCAACAAGCTCGAGCTTTTCCTCGGTGCTTGGCGCGGCGATCAGCGCGGCGACCAGGCGCTCTTGCGCCTCTTCGCGGGCGGCGAGGAACGCCGGATCGTTGAGGATCGCCTTGGCCCCGTCGGCGAGGCCGCGCATGTCGTCGAGCGTGCGCTTCGCCCTCGGTTTGGTCGTGCGGGTCATACGAGGCTCGGTTGCCAGGGTTTGGTAGGGCGCGTCAGCACGGCGTCGATCCCCGCCCCGTAGGCTTGCGCCTCGGCGGCCGAGTTTTGGTTTCGCCCTTGCCGGCGGGCGGCATAGGACCAAGCCATGCTGTCGGCGCTGAACAGCAACGCCCGCACGCCTTCGTGCTCGAGCGCGGTTTTCTTGATCCCGAAGCCGTGCAAGCGAAGGTCGGGGCGGCGGCGGGCGATCGCCTCGAGCACGGCCAGCACTTGGCGCGGATGGCCGTTGCGCTTGCACACCGAGCCGACGCCCACCCATTGGCCGGGGCCGAGGCGATCGCCATAGGCTTCAAGGTGGCGCACGTAATCGGCCGGATCGTAGCCTTGCAATACGGGCAGGATTGGAAACGAGAGGCGCTCGGCGAGAAGATCGTCATAGCGTTCGATGGTCAGGCGTTGATGATCGGCGAGCGAAAGCCCGGTTTTGGCCAGCATGAACGGCTCGCACATATAATCCTGGGCGACCGCCGCCTCGATGGTGACGACCGAGGCCAGGCGGCGAAGATCGGCGGCATAGTCGGCGACCGAATGGCGGTAGCGGCCATATTGCGCAAGCTCGGTGAAAGCGCCGCTGTCGACGATGACGGCGGCGCACTTGACCGGCTTGCGCCGCCGGCGAAGCACGTTGACGCTCATGAAGGCGCGCGGCAGCACGGCGGCGTGCCAAGGCTTATGCAGGCCGAGGTAAAAGATCACACCAGGCCCCTAATTTTCCGCCTGAGCGCGCCGCCGCCGAGCCGGCGCGAGCGATAGCCGCCCACCAGGTGGAACGCGCAGGCGAAGGTCCGGTAAGCGTCGGCGCCGTGGCTATGCGGGCCTGGCCCGTGCACGGGCTTGCCCATCTTCCCTCTGCGATAGCCGCGCAGCATCGCCAGGCCCTTTTTGCAATTGACGGCGTCGAACCATGACAGGCCGAGGAGGCCCCTCGAGGCGGCGATTCCGTCCTCGGGACTCGCCATTGGCGCGGTGATGATGACTTCGTCGAGCTCGTTTTCGAGGAAGGCGCGCCGGCTTTGTCCGGTTTGGAGCTCGCGCGCCTCGACGTCGTGGGGCAGGCAATGGGCCTTGAACTTGTAGCCGCCGGCCTTGGCCTTCAACCGCAGCAAATCGGTGTAATGGCCCAAGTCTTTGTTGTTGTCCTGAATGTAGTCGATGAAGTGCACTTCGCGGCCGGCGACTTGATAGAGCCAGATACAGGTATAGTCGTGAATGCCAAGATCCCACGCGGTGATGACGGGTTGCGAAAGGTCGACCGAAACCTTGGTGATGCGGCCTTGTGCGGCCAGTTGGTTGAGGATTTCGGCGTAATAGGCCCCTTCGACCGGGGCGTCGAAAGAGCACTCCATTTCCCGCGCATATTCCTCGGGCGTCATGTCCTTGGTGAGCTCTTCCTGCTCGGGGTATTTGAGCGCCTCCTCGCCGGTCGCCGAAAGGGGGATGATGAAGACTTCCCAACGGGGATCGTCCTCGGCCTTGAGCCTTAACTGGTTGAAATGGTCGTCGCCGTTCGACGTGCCGGATACGATCGCCCACCCGCGATAGTCGGCCAGGCACGGCCGCACCACGGTTCCGAACACCGTCGGTTCGAGCAGCGGATATTCGTCGAGCGCGATGCCGTCGAAATACATGCCGCGCATGCGCTGGTAAGCGCCGGCGCCGCCATAGAGTTTGATCGAAGCGCCGCCCGGCAGGATGGTCTTGAGCTCGCCCTCGAGATGGACGACACCGGGAATGGCTTCGGTGTATTGTTTGAGGTAGCCCCACACCAAATCTTTGGCTTGGTCGAAAGACGGGCCGACATAGCCATAGCGGGGAGGCGGCCATTTTCGGGGGTTTTTCGAAGCCGCGCGGATGAGGTGATTGGCGATCGCCACCGTCTTGCCGGCGCGGCGATGGCAGCATTCGAAGATCCACCGCTTGTCGCTCGCGTGCAGCGGCTTGAAAAACGAGCGCGGCCGATAGGCGACTTCGATTTCGCGCTCGACGAGCGCGCTATCGGTCATGAGCCCTCGGGTGGCTGCGCGTCGGCCTGGATTTGCGCCGCTTGGACGTCCGAATCGGCCTGGTGATGGCCGACCGCCGCGTCGACTTGCGCCTGGTGGTGGGCGACTTCGGCGTCCATTTGCGAGCCGAACATGTCGGCCGCCATCTGGCCGAGCCGCTCGACATGGCCCAAGTGGTATTTCTCGGCCTCGAGTTGAAGTTTGGCCTGGTCGTTGGCGGTTTTCTCGCCCAGCTGGCGATTGCGGAAATCCTCGTCGGCTTGCGCTTTCTGTTGGGCGAGTTGCTGCTTGCCGACGGCGGTCGCGGTGTCGGCTTTGACCTTCTGGAATTGGGCTTGCGCGGCCAGCGTCATCGCGTCCGGCTCCTTCGGTTGGGCAGCGATCGCCGCAAGGGTTTGCGGATCGGGCGTCTTGAAATAGCGGCCGACGTTTTTGATGTTGGCGATGTCGAGCATGTCCGAAATGGTGTTGAGATATTCGGTGATGCCGCAGACGGGATTGGTGACCCCGAATTGCTGCATAATCAGCTGTTGATCCTGCTTGATTTGATTGAGCGTCATCATGCGCACGGTGTCCGACCCCTTGCCGAGGGTCGAATTGACTTCGACGCCCATTGAGGCGTCGAACGTGCCGGTGTCGACGTCGCTCCACTTGCCGTTGATGCGCAAGGTTCGTCGCTGGTTGGGGGCCTCGCAAACCTCGTTGTAGAGGCCGGTGAACAGGTCTTTGAAGCCGGTTTCGGCGAGCACCCGGGCGACCAGTTCGGTGCGCTCCTGGGCGCCGTTGATGATCGCCTCGACGCCGATCTGGCTCGAGCTCTGCAGCGCCTTGGCGTCGAGGCCCTTGGCGGCGTCGCTCAAGCCGGTGCGGCGCTGCAGGACGTTGTTCATGAGCTCGAACAGCGGCAGCATTTGCGCGCCGAGGAAGGGGACGTTGTTGAAGGCGACGGCGGCGTTGACGTCCCCGCGCGTGCGGATCACGGCGCCGACGTCATCGTTGAGCACGTCGTCGAGGTCGGTGTTGAGCTCGTTGACGACGGTCTTCGGGTTGATGCTCTCGGCCGCGCTGTCGAGCACGGCGCGGGTCATGTTGGTCTTAATTTTCTGAATGTCTTTGGTGTAATCGGCGATCGAGTCGCCGACGATGGTGTGGCTGATCGGGTCGACGCCGAAGACGGCGAACTTGACCCGGTTGGCCGGTTCGTCATGGACGATCTCGTAAACATTGCCCATGGTGCAGATGTAGCGGAGCTCGGGCAAGCCATCGCCGTCGCCGTCGATTTTGATGTACCATTCGCCATAGTTCACGCCGTCGCTGATCCGGTTCGACGAATAGCGCCCGGGGTTCCGGAGTTGCGCCTCCATCGTGTATTCGTTGATCGCCGCCCCCTGCAGATATTCGAGGCATTGCTCGCGCTCGTAGCCCATGGCGACGAGCTCATCGATCGGCACGACGCGCTCATGACCGACGATGCGCGAGGTTGAGAACGAGCGCGCGTTGCGGTCGAGCCGCATCTCCTCGGGCGGCACGCCGGCAATTTTGATGATCGGCTTGTCGACTTCGAACTCGAGCACGACGCGCGGGAAAAGGCCGGTTTGCTGATCGGGGTCCTCGTGCTCGACCAGCTTGGCGGTCGGATCGCCTTGGGCGATCATCGACAGCTGTTGCGGGTTGAGATTGATGAAGGTCTTGCGCCGCTTTTCCTTTTTATCGTCGGTCCACCATTTGACGAATCCGGTGCGCACCGTCATGGCGTCCTTGAACGCCCCGTACAGGATCAAAAAGCCGGGATTGTCCTGCCAGAAAACGTAATTGATGTAATTGGTTTGCTGTTGAGCGTTGTCGACGTCGGCCTTGGTGCGGGGAATGAGCGCGACGACGTTTTCAGATGCCGCGAACAGGCGAATGAGCGACGGCAGCATGAGCATGATGGCGTCGCGGACGTCGGTCGAAACATATTGCGATTTGTTAGCGCTCTCTTTGTCGCCGCCGAGGATTTGCTCGTAGGTCGCGTTCGGGTCCTGGATGATTTGGGTGTCAGAATAGGGCGTGCCGTCGGGGTTCAACGACGGCAGATAGCCGTAGTAATAAAGCTGCGCCTGGTTGCGGGCGGCGGCGAGCACGGAGCCCTCGTAATCGCGGCTGTCGCGAATGAGCGCCTGGATGTAAGTTTCGTAACTGTCGGGGTCGGCCGGATCATAGGCGCTGTCCGCGCCACCCTCTTTGAATGTGGAGAATATTCTTTCGAGCATTGACTTCAGGCCTTCAATTCGAGCGTTGCGCGGATCGCAAACCGCCCAAACCAGGAACCAAGCGAGAACCGGCCTTCACGCGTCCCATGAGGCTTCGAGGATTAGAGGCTGATATCGTTCAAAGATCAAATCGCGGCAATGTCTTGTTCGCGTCGTGACGCCATGCAAGGCTGATTCCGCAAGTCGACAAGGCCCCCAAGGAGGAAAACATGCCGAGAGTGAAAGGCTTTTTACGGATCATCAAGCGGCGGCCGGGCGGCGGCCCGGTCGATCCCGATTACGGCGTCGATGACGGCGACGGCCCGGGCGGCGGGGACGAAAGCATCGACAACGAACTGCCCGAGCCGCCGCCTGGCATTTGGCCGGGGCCGACGCCCGGCCATCCGATCGAGCCGGTCGCGCCCGGCGAAGGCGGCGAAGCCGGGCAATTGCCGACAATTCCACCCGGTTCGATCTGGCCGCGTCCGCCTGGACCGGTCAGCGGCAATTTTGTCGTGCTGGCGCATATTCCGAGCTATGGCTGGCGCTACATCGTCATCGATCCGGACGGCTGGCCCGAGACGCTGCCGGAGCCAGGCGGGCCGGAAGTCGACCCGACGCGGCGTTAACCAGAGGTTTCGTATTCTGCAACTCAAGGAGGGCCGCTTGCGCGGCCCTTTTTGCGTCTTGCGTGCGTCATTCCGGCGTGCGTAATACGACTTCTCAACCGGGGATCATTCGCCATGCCCAAGCTGACTTTCGCCATCCTTGCCGCCGTCGTCACGTTGGCCGCGCCGGCCAGCGCGGCGACCCAAATCACCGTCGACGCCATCGGCGCGGTCTTCAACCAGAGTCTCGCGCTTCCGGCGCAGGACACGCCGGGATCGGGGATCGGGTTTCAAGAGTTTTTCGAGTTCACGCTTCCGGTGAGCGAAACCGTCACCCTGTCGGTGTCGGATAGCGCGATCGGCGCGCAGCGGATCACCGGCGGCCTATTGTCGCTCAACACCTGGACGGGAAGCGCCGGCGTGTCGCCATTCCAGCCGACCGGCGCGTTGATCGAAAGCTCGTCGATCCTGAATGTGCTCGGCGGGCAGGAGGCGACGGTTGCGCCCGACGTGCTCGGGGCCGGGTCTTACTTCGCCGAAGTCAGCGGAATCAGCGGCGGGGCGGCGATTCACATTGCGATCGACGGCACGATCACGGCGGTAACTGGCGTCGGATCGGTCCCGACGCCGGAGCCGTCGACCTGGGCGATGTTAGCGATCGGCCTCGGGGTCATGGGCCTCATGGGGTTAAGGACGCGAAGCCGGCTTCACGTCGCTTAAGCGTTGGTTGGCCTGCCGGCGGCGCTCGATTTCTCCCTCGAGCGCCGTTTGCGCATCGCTTAACGTGCGATGCAGGGAAATGACGCCGAGGCCTTCGACCAGGGCGAAGATATTGGCGAACGGCTTGACCCGCAGCCGCTTGGCGGCCTCGGGATTGGGGCCCTCGGGCGTATAGACCTTGCCGTATTGCGGCGCCCTCATTCGACGGGATCGAAATTATCGGCGAAATACTGCGCCGCGACCAGCCATTGATCGGCATGGTTCTTCGGGTTGCGCGCGATCATGTCGCCCGGCCGGGGAGAGCCGGCCTTCTCGTCCTCCGGCGACAGAGACACTTGAGCCAGGTTTTCGCCGGGGACGTATGGGCGCAATTCGGCGATTTGCTTGCGGCGGTATTTGGTGAACTCGCTCATAGCCATGTCTCCACGATTTGCGGCTCGTCGTCAGGGTTGCGGTCCAAGCGGACCAGGCCGGCGCGCGCGAGCTTCTCGCGGATTGGTTCGAGCTCGAGGCATTTGAGGGTCATCGCCGTCGGCGCGACGGAGTATGCCCAGGCGCTCGAATGGACGGCGGAGGTCTATCGCGCCGGCGGCGAGCTCCTGGCCGAGGCCGGGCGGCTTTCCGGTGTCGCCGATGAAGGCGGCTATTGGCCGGCCTTCGACAGCAACGAGCAGGGGCTG
>Ga0137397_10000891_pt1 | contig 20645 bp, 24 predicted proteins | sample czorhiz116metaG_FD_106658 | JGI IMG/M metagenome (GOLD analysis project Ga0137397, IMG submission 106658) | Vadose zone soil microbial communities from Angelo Coast Range Reserve, California, USA - czorhiz1.16 metaG | ecosystem: Environmental > Terrestrial > Soil > Vadose zone | place: USA... | reverse complement strand
TAGTGAAGTTCAGTCAGCCGACTCGGCCATGCGAGAAATCCATGTGACATGACGCACGAAGGCCGCACTGTAACGGAGATAATTAGCTACAAAAGGTACGTATCGTGCGATGAGCACGGGTGCTTACGCTGTGCGCCAACTTAACAACCAGGCCCATAAGCGCCCACCGAGGACCATCGATGTCGGAAAGGAACATATAATGGGACATAAGAAGCTGTGTGGAAAGTTAGCGCCTTCAAACCCAACTAATGGGATCACATGCCAGAGCTTGAATGGCAGGGATGGACTGTTCCTCAAACATCGAGTCGACGGACAGCGCAGCACGTCCGAGCTGATAATAATGGTTTGCGTCGTAGGAATGAGGGGGCGCATCCAGGTCAAGTAAAGCCCCAATGGCAAGCATCATATACACGACGGCAAACCGATGGGATTGAATACGATCGTGATCGGTGCCAGCTTCAGGGTCAAAAACGCGACCATATATGGACCCATAGAAGTCACCCTGCTCGATTGGTGTGTACCTGCATGACGGTCAGGCATTGCGTCAGGAGAGAGTTACCAACACCCTTACATCCAAGAACCATGGCGCCAGTATATATCAAGTTGTCTGCGCACCGTATTCGTATCGGGGAGACTATTCAAGAGCATAGCGCGAGTATCTTCGACATGGCCAGCCACATTCGAAGCAAAAGGAAAGACATAGCTCCTCCAAGGCAACGTATTTGGCATGGGCAGCTCGACAGAGGCAGGGGAGGTGATGTCATCTTCGTCTTCGCTGCCCGCTTCATTCTAGAAACTATACGTCAAGTCCGTGCAGCCGTCCGATGAGGACGGTGTCTGACCTGTAACAGATACTTCGTGGAACAAAAACTTAAATGACAGTGCTCAATTTGACTTTCGGAAAGGAACCTACGTATGAATTGGCCGTCTGGCCATAAAAGTTCGTTCGACCTGTATCTGAGATCGACCTACAGTGGCAGTGAGCCACAAGAGCTTAACGTTGTTTTTTCGCGCTCACAGAGATCCCACAGCGTCAATGGCTTCCGCGGTTTCGGCTTCCGGTGGAGAAGGCATTTCATTCCGTGATTCCCGTTCCAGGGGACGTTTGATTTGCAATAGTTCATCCGACAAAAGGGGATGCCTTTCACCGCTGTACATGGCATACGCCTCTGCCAACGCGTCCTCGAGCTGCCTGACGCGGTTGGACAAAACGCCGATCTTGTCATGAAGCACTTCGGTGTTCGCTAAGATGAACCTGTGGCACGTGTCGGCGGTAAATTTTCACGACAAATGGGACAAAAGAGCGCACCGATTTCCCTTGCCCGTTGTCAGAGATCCTGAGTGGGTGCCGTGAGTGCGACAGCAGGGTGCGCATGGCAGACGATGCTAACCTTTGGGGCAGATGGCGGCGCAACCCTTCTTGACGCAGCTGGCGCAAGGAAAAACACGACTGCATCTGTGAGGAGGGACTTCAGTTTTTTGTAAAGGCAATTCGAGGCGGGAGACGGGCGAAACCTCAATTTGAGCCTTGTGCATATGATGTGATCAGTGTGTTGAAAGCACAATGCGAGAATTGAGTCTACCTTCTACACTCGGCGCATGAGAGGGCAGCGTTGCGACGGCGTTGTTTTGAGGACGGTGAGTTTGGGTTAGGATCTAGCGGGGGAGGTAAGAAGGAAGAAGCCATGGGGGATGAAGGATGAGAAGAGGCGCATAAATCCACCTTATCCAGCTGGGAAGAATCAATATTAATCAATGCCCGAAAAACAAGGCACGTAACGCTTCACCACGATTACTCCTCGCTATGTGTTCCAGCTGTGCTCTCCCCTTGCTCTCCATCCCCTTTCAAATAAATAATGTCTTTCATATAAGCCCGCGGGGCAAGGATACTGATGTCGTAGGCAATAATAGGGTATAATCGCATATTAAATACCACTCCGCAGTCTGATGTCATAAAATATCCCGTCACGTATCTTTGTCCTCGTTCTCGTTCTCGTTCTCGTCATTATACCACCAGGACACGCGCCGCACCATTTTTCTCCTCAGTCGCGGTTTGCAGAGCGAGAAGTTCTGAGGAGGTCGACGATGTCTCACTGAGAACCCTTGTGATCGGCACGCGAGACATATCCATCGGTGGGCTAGCAGGCCCTGCCGATTCCGCGGTCGAAGACGTGTCTGAGCCATGGTACATCGCCTCTTGAACGACCGGCGCTCCACGAGGCAGGGCCGATGTTCCCGATGAAAAACTACCATGACCGCCGAAAAGACCGCCTAATTTCCGCGACAGCGGCTCACTCGTTGGCGACGGAGAAGTACTCGATGTTGCCCGGCGGCTCGAAATTACCGGTGAGCTTGCCTCTCCAGCACGAAACAGGCCACCAAAGCCCCATCGTGAGCCTACGCTCCCATTGGCATTCTTCTTATCCGCGTCATCGCCGCGTACCGAAGCGCTCTCGATGTCTGAGCGCATGGGAGACACTCCCACGTTGTGCTCTGCTATAAAGTCACGAAGGGTCTTGACACATGTCTCTGACGCCTCGCGCGCTTCGTTCGCCTCCATCAGTTCGTGGCTTGATTCCTCGAGTGCCGCTTTAAGCGTCTGGACCTCCCGCTGCAGTTTTTCCCTTTCCACCACATTTACATCAGGGACGGGCTCAGATTCTGGAGCTGGAGCGCGAGCAAATAATCCTGAGATGCGACGCGTACTCGTGGGTGGATAGCTGAGCGGGGGTGACGTGTCAGGAAGCGCGGTTGTCTGTGGATTAGGCGATGTGTCCGCCGTCTGCCCGTTCTCGTTCCAATCAACGTTTGAATCTGATACGGAAGATATTCGTCTGTGATTCTGCATGCGTCCAGCCGATGATCCGGTGAGAGGGGCGAAAGACATTCGCTTGGCAGACTGTGGTCCGCCGAACGAGAACGAACTAGCACGCGACAGGTCGACGGACATGTCCGCACCCCGGCTTATGCGTCGACTTTCGGTTTTCCTTTCGGTTTGCAGTCGCATGAGGCCGCGTCTTCTTGCACGACACGATGATGAGATGAGAACGTGACACCCAAACGAACGCATAAAATGACCGACCGGCTTTCCTCAACCTTACTTCTCAGAAGCACGATGGATTCTTCATCGTCGCGTGTCTTCTGACGCAGCGCCGCCAACTCTGCATCTTGCCCAACCTGAGCTTCCTTCAGCTGGTGCAATTCAGAGGCGAGCCCCGCTTCTCGGCCACGTGCGGCATCCAAGGCGGCTGACAGTTCATCGCGTTCCTTGGTGAGCTCCGCAACATTTATGCGCAGAGATGTGACGAGAGAGGCGACTACATGAGTGTCGAGTGATTGTGGACGCCCCTCGAGTCTAGCGGGGGACGTTGGAAGGGCTTCAGCCTCAAGCTGTCGTTCGAGCTCGAGCGTAAGGTCGAATGAATGAGGCCGCGTGGGGTCATGTTCGCGTAATTCATCGACGAGAGTCTCTTCTTCGGGTGCTGACATTGTCAAGGTTCTTGGCGGAGTGATAAAAGGGGGATAAAGTGGGTAGGCGAGCGAGAAGGAAGTTGGCACTGCAGGTAACTGGTGTGTCACTCGTTCTCGTGTCTCACGTGGTCTGCGCTGACACTGCCACGTCTCACGACAATTGAAATCAATTCAACCGAGTTCGTTCATCACAGCGTAGGACAGGTGGGTTTAAAACATACAAGAAATGTGGCATGTGGCGTTGCCACACCGGACATACCCCCCCGACATTTTGACAATACTGCAAGTTAGCCGACAAACAGCCCCATAAGATAGTCCAATCACAACACATAATCTCGAACTGCTTCTTTTGTCTATAGTCAAATCACCCTCACAAATGAGTAACCGAGTCCACACAAATGACTCCTTCACGCTCGCTCCACGGGTATCCCCACCGGTGCAACCATTCGCGTACACCCGTGGACAAGCGTTCTCGCGACGCAGCCCGAGCAGGGTCATGCGTCCCTGTGTGTTTTTCGTCGCCAACAACAAAATAGGCTGGACACGATTTCAGTCGTCATGGAAAGCCTCGTGGTTCTAGTAATAACAAACTCACTTAATCCACAGAAACGTTCACATTCCAACTAATGCAAGTTACCATGAGCAGAGAGGGACACGCTGGGTTGAATGATACGCACCGCGAGCAGGAACTCTTCTAAGATCTCCGTAGCCTCGGCAGCGTGTATGCCGTGAAGATCCATGACGGACTCCATTCGTTCGTCCGGCTTCAAGTCCCTTTGCTCCCCGGACACGTCTCGCCGAGCGATTCCCAAGATGATACCAAGCCCGTTGCCGCATGTGCGGCCGCGAGCACTGTGATCACCTGGATCATCCGACCAAGTACCATCGCGCGCCTTGACCGCTTGCTCGATGAGCTTTGTCCGCTCGCGTACGACGGTTCCAGCTGATATGGTCAACTCTGCTGCCATTTTTCCATTGAGGTCGTGGCCCTCGCGACTAAAGCGCTTCGCAGCTGAGCCATCTCCCCGCCGCCACGCGTCGGCCGCCCGCGATAAACACGCATTGCGCGCGGCACCCAACTGCAGTGCACGAGAACGATAGGCCACATATAGACTGTTTACAGCGTCGCCTATTGGTAACGAGGGTAACAAGGTTGGAGGCCGCAATTTGAGACGAGGAGACGGCTTGGGTGCGATGATGGCGCTGCGATTGTGAAGAGAATCCGCAGCACTGCCCATGGCTTCTCTCCGCGCGGCCAATGCGGCAGGATCCCTAGGTACGGGTGGGGGAGGAGGCTGTGGATTTTTATTTACCGGAGGCCCGAACTTGCTTCTGCCTGCGTCGTAAGGCGGGGGCGCACGTGGATTCCGTCCATAATAACTTCCACGACGTCCCCTTGAGTCCCCAGAAGGATAATCGAGGGTCGGAAACTCATCTAATGTTGGAGCACCACTAGTAGAACCATCGTTGAGGTCACCACGGCCCATCGCAGCAGTGATGCCAGCCACGTCAACGTCCGCTGGGATGTGATGAAGAAACTCGCAAACGTCCCCCTTCGCGCATGTGCCTCGCAACCAGAAGCGACAAAGGGCCCGTTCGATCTCGTGACTAAACTAGCATGTTTGATAAAGGTGGCGCATGATTGATTGAAAGAACTCACCTGAAACGACAGTCAGCCCGCAAACACTCCCCTGCCAGGAAGTAGCGGCAAACTCGGGTTCCAGTTTGAACCTGCCGGCCGTTGGCGAATTTGGCCGGCCCTTTTGTGCCCGCATTTGGAACCCCAAATCCAGACCTTCCACCACGCACGTATCCCGAGGCACCAGGACCGTCGCGCGATACCAACGAGATTCGACTGCCAAGATTTTGCGACCTCGGAAGCTGGGGTCCATGCGCGTGCTGTTGGGCGACACGCTCCACCAGCCATGCCATGGAGCGCTCAAAATCATAACCGTTAGCCGCAAGAGCTTCCTCTAGCTCTGAGGGTGCCAGGGAAGCTCCGAAAACAGAAGCAAGCACGTCAAAGGGGGTCATGCCCTCGGTAAGCATGTCCGCTCCCTCAGGCTCTTTGTTCGGATAGCTATCCTGGGAAGGCTGAGAGCCGCTAGGTGGTGAAATGCGATCATTCATTCCCGACGGATGATAGCCATCGGACAAGGAGGAATTTGATGCGGGTGAGTTCACCCAATGAGTGTCAAACTCGGGAAGAGACGGGGGATGGAAGGATCTGGGAAGTGCTCTTTGGGAGAACGGATCAAAGGGATCATCCTCTTCATCCTCTTCGTCCGGATGAATTGTCACACGTAACGTCGAATTGGGGGTTCCGGAGCGTGACAGAAGACTGGTGTCAGGTATTAGAGGGGCCGCGATAGCGAGGTTCGATGTCGCTTTGGTGTTGCTATGTGCCCAAAGGTCAGGAGATGGCGTGTCGGCTCTCAGCCCCGTCAAGGTGCTGGGATTTGACGAAGCGGCGGAGAGTGGTCGTGGGTGCGGACGAAAATCTGATGCTTTGGCGCCTAGTGCGCGATGGGAACCTATAGGGGATGACGGCAGACTGTTTGCAAACAGGGTATAGGAACGGGGCATAGCATGAGGTAGAGTGGGTGAGGCGGTGGGGGAGTCGTTATTGGCGGTCATATATGAACCAGATCCTTGCCCGGTGGCAAGAGGGGAAGCTAGGGGTGTGTGAGGTCGTCTGAAGACATAGGCGAGTGGCGAACTGGGAGCAGAGTTGGGAGTGTCAGGTCGGTTAGGAACAAGGCGGGCGGAATGGGAGGATGCCCGAGAGGATGGGCGGGAAACAGGGCGGCGGGAGGCAGTCAAGAAAACAAAGGGAACGCCAGCAACGTCGTCTCGGTGTTTGTGCATCAAGTCTAGTACGTGCTGTTCAAGCTGGGAACGGAGTAAGGACGCGACTACCAGGACAAAATTCAGGCGAGCCCACCATATCATTGTCGATTCCAGTGAAGTTGGCTTTCAAAAGCTCCTTGAGCTCGTCTTCATGCTCGTGGTCGAGAAGGCTCGCGATTTTGGCGACGAGGCTAGAGTTAACGCGTGAATCATCGGTGTCCGCATCATTGTCGCCACCATCCGCAGGCTTATAAAGTCGCGCTATAGCAGAGAGTTGTGCTCTGGTATGTGGAAAACGCGTAGATGGGGGCGTGGACGCAGATTCGTGAGCAGAGGCGGAATCAGAGATGTTACCAGGGCCCGGTACCGGACGGGGAACAGCAAGGAGCGATGACAACATTTACGATGTCGTTATGACTAGAATTGAGAGGATGGCTCTCGTTGAGAGCCGCGTGAAGCATGTAACGAGCAGCGCGCTTTCCTTGTCGCCGCACGGAGCTCTTTCTTGCCAAAGGTGAAGGTGAGACAGCTCGGCAACGGTTGATTTCTAATTACGTAATAAATCCGCATGAATCTGTCGATTTACTTCCGAACGACACCGGATGCAATCGACCACCGACGACGTGATCGCATGGTTTCTCATTAACAACGGCGGTAACGAGTGTTAATTATTTACCGCCATTCAACTTGATTTACGTTGCTCACAGGCACTCGTTGTTCCCCACATCTATGGTTCTGCAACGACTCGGATGTCTAGGGCTCCCAACTTTGTACTCCGGAACGCGGCGGTCGAGGAAGTTCTGAGTTCCTCAATTCTCGCTGAGGAAATGGGCCATCATCAATCGTTGAAGTGGGCGTCATGATCGCCGTGGTCTACCTTTGTAGGCGCTGTTTTTCAATCACATACATCGGCGCTGTGGGTGCTTATCATTCCTCTCAAACTCGCTGATTTGCCCTTTGCAAGGGGCTGAGCTGACATTCGGCGCACCCCGCATATTTCGTCTCATGATGACGGCAGCTGGCCGGGCACACCGACTCGGATGGCATCATCCTTGTTTGAGGTCGCGTAAAGGTTGTCAGTACAACACTCACCCCAAGCCGTGTTGTCCCGATGCACGAATTAATTGATTGTTACCACCTGGCGTTACTCATGATTGAAATCAACAGGTCACGCTGCACCCTTGAATATTTGTATTCGACCCGCATCGACCCGCCCGTGTTACACCGATAGCCCCAGTCGTAGCCTGCACCGCGGCGTTCGCTGGATAGCTATTTTTTACAACTCTCGCACATGGGCCACATTCAACCTTCTAAGTCTACGGGGCGCACGTGTGCCCATATGCAACCCGGGCCAATCTAGTCGCAGCCGCCCTCTGCTGCGTCCTAGCGCTCGTCGCCAGACCAAGGGATCTATCTTTATAGAACGTTTCATGTTCACTCGTCTGATAGCGAGTCAGTCTTGAGCGTCTAAAGAAGCACTATCTCAGACAAAGCCCAACTCAATCACATTACCTGTCGGTGAGTGCAAAGAGACCGAGCGACTATCCGCTGATTTAAAGGCTCTCATGTAGTTCAATCGCAAGATTCTGTCGCGTGTACTAGTGGATCACTTTTCAATTGTGAGTAAGCCACGGGGCGAAAAGATCTTTCCTTCTTTTGTATGAATGACGGCCTGAGGGCTACTGGGAAGAAGGCACACACAAGCAACCCCCGGTATTTTGCCATACCGGGCCCGACGAAATGCTGCTTACACTTAGACGGCGGGCGCAGTACGCCACGGCTAGCCACCACAGACATAGTCAGACTTGGACTTGGAATTGTATTCCACTGATGTGGCTTGATTGGCATTCAAATATCTCCGCCCGGAAATTCGATATACTTTCAAGCGAAAAGCGAGGCGTAAAGGCATCCCATTCGTTCGATAATCTACGCAGCTATGGCGCCGGGAGATAGGCCTCTTCCCCGTGTTGAAACACGCAATGTCAACACGGGGTACTATGGGCTACACGATATCATTAAGGTCCGCATTGCTACGTAGTTAAAAGCTCCGCCTAACGGTGTACACACAATCAGGTAGACAATGTCGTACGACGTCGGTATTCATAGAGAAGCAGTAGTCAACTCGGAATTATATTCTGCCTTGCCAAGTGTATACATCAGTAAGGCCCAAGTCATTAGCGGAGGTCGTCAGCTGCGATGACATTGCGCAGAAAGGTGATGCCGTATTCCAGGCTTATCAACGACAGTCCGGAATTTCCTAGTCGATCCCCCCCTCTCCTATCTGTACTGAGGTCGTTCCTAGAACGATATCGTTCACTTGTCCTGGCCGTGAGTGCATACGTCTAGGAAGTAATTTTGCTGATCCAACTTTACTTACGCTCCCAAAGTTGCATGACCAATCTAATCATAATCAGTCACATCTACGCAGAATCGTGATGTCTTGTATGCTTACGCGAAAACGACAGGCCCTTAACAATCGCAACCGCGACGAAAACGAACCAGTCTTTGATTATGCATGCAAGATGACATCCTAAACACGTGGCTATCTTCCTGGTGCGTGGGTTGCCCTGGCCCTCAGGTCTGTGCTGAGGTCCAAGCGTCACATGCCCTCACCTACTGCATGGGCCAGTAGCATGGCTCTGATAGGTTATCAGTTGCGGGAATGTGGCTTGCGACATGATGATTTCCCAAGGCAGCCTTCTCCAAGTGTCTGTCTGAATGGGTCCATGCTCCACAATGCTGCATACCTCCAGCAAGTCGCACGGTCAACGAGAGCAAATTATGCTGTGAAACCCCCTATATGATACCGTAAGCAGACGACCCTTCGTCAGCTGCCTATGTTTGCTTCCGATATATCATACAGAACCAATATCACACAGGCACTCCATCCATTCATATAGCAACGTTTGTGGATTATGTCAAGGTAAGTTGCCCCGCCCTCGATTATCGCGGATCTCTCTATATTTATTTCGTTGGCGACTTATGGAGATTTGTGAGCTTCAGCGGGCCTTCCCGGAGTCTGTCTCACATCATAAAGGGTCTTCCGTAAGCTATGAAATTCACCGAATCCAGTCAATCTGTGAGAGTGCACAGCTGCGTACTCACACGTCAAAGCTATAGTGTCGACCTTTTGGCCCAGTACAGAAGGCGTAGACATCCCCTGAGCGTACGGGGTCCACACGTGTCATTCATGGTGGTGTGTGAGAAGCTTCCCTTATCTAATATGAATGCAGCATGATGAGAACGTTGTTACCAACGACGTGGGATGTGTAACCTGCCACGCGCCCGATCCGAGTCTCCGATAACAAGCGCTCAAAATAGGAAAGTTCAGCGCCGAAAAGTAAAGGGAGGCCGAAGGGTGTGCGGCGAAGCCGACCGATCATTTAGGCAATTAGGGTGTGGACTGAGCTGGTGACACCGTATTGTTTTTTAACTCTCGATGGGAGGTCATGTCTCAGGTGCCTGTGTGATCTCCCAGTGGCAGTATTAGGCCTCTCGGGTGTTAGTCTCTGTGGGGCCCCACTGGCACGGCGCGCATGCCACAGTGATTTAGAAGTCGTTTACAATGCGGCGACCTCTTATCACCTACGAAATTCGTCCGGTGTGAGCTGCGTGCATGGCAAGGACCCCGGGCCGTCGGCGGAAGTCATGTGGGATAACCATGCACCACTTCGACAGAGAAGAACGAGGAAAAGTCCCCTACGACTGGTCATGTGTGGGGTAAACGGAGATGTCCCACCATTCTTCAGAAGGTTACGGCGATAGCAAATTTGCGACGACGGCTTTCGGCCGAGTGGGGAAAACGGCATACGATAAGACTTTGGAATATAAAAAGAAATTCTCACCGCAAATTTGGAACAATATTAATCAATTACTGTAATCAAATAATGTTGATGGTGAATTCGTGGCAAGCCAACGTGATTAAGCAACATCATGTTGATGCTGCTGTGAGACCGTGTCCAATACGACAGTCACCTTGGGGGTTCAGGCCGTTCAGGCGCCAGTTCCACGACCGATCGATTCGTAGCCCGAGAAAAAGCGGGCAATCAGCTTTACGTGAGCGGCCTTGAATAGGCAATGGTTCCACTTGGCTGGATCTGGATCCTCAGCTACTTTATGTCACCGGGATCAAGCCACCCCTTACGGACTGCGTAAGCCAACGCCCGATTTCGTTTAAGTCTTCCACCACTGGAAGGACCCCTGCTCGAAGATCATTACTTGTGCGCCAGCAGCAATTAATGGGCGTTCTTAGAATAACATACAAAGCACATCAGCGCCCTATCTCCGCCGCCGTCTCGCGTTATGAGCATCCTGGCATTCTTACTGGTGACCATAGCATCGCCTTCAGGCCATGATACGTAGTTATCGATGTGTCTTGACGTATTTGATTTGTCAAGCATGAACGGCATGTTGTTGGCGTTCGAGTTCAAGTTTCTAGTTCGGCAATCGGTCTCTTGTTTCCCACGCATGCACTCTTTGCAAATGTCCATTCTTTACACCCGGCCCTTGTCCATCTTCGCTCACCGTTCCCGGGAATATTCCGAGCCATGTTTACGACTCTGCTACTTTTCTTGTTTTCCGGCTAGAACGGATTTCCCCACCCCACAACGTGCCAACTGTGTTGAAATTACGTCCCCTTGGTGCTTCGCAAAGCGGATAATATGAAAACTCGCACTTCAAATGCTGGCGGCGAGCTCCGAGTGATACTAAAACGAGCCTCCACACTCGTGGTCCCCGTTGCTGAAATTCTGTGGGTTCCGTGGCTCTCGCTTTGCCAGTCGAACTACAGTGGATAGCAGACCCCCTGGGTGAGCCACAAGAGACCATGTGTTCAAGGCATCCCATTACAAAACCTTCGGGCCTCTGGCATTCCTGAATTATTAGCTAGGACTCGGCCGACAGCGCGAGAATAACGTCAATGTCACGAAGAAGAGAAGAGCGGACCCTGATCCGAAAGTTCTACAGTACAACTAACCAATCGATTGGCGTTGGGTGATTCAATTATCCCAATGCACAAGCACCAGCTCTTCGGTCCATGCGCCTTGCTTCTCTTTGTTACCGGGACCAACACAACAGTCCTTTTCGCAGGTAAACACGAGGATAGTGCCCCATTCCATGCCGCGCCCGTCTGGGTTGCCCTGCAACAGCCGTCGAACCCCCTCGGTTTGTTGTCCGATAGTCGTCGGTATTTCCTCTCTTCCGATGTTGGGATCTCTGCCAAGTATATTGATTAAATTCGGCATGAGTTGATATTCAAATATGCGGCGAGAACCACAATGTGGGCAGGAAGGGATAGATGCTGCGTTGAATCCACGCCTCGGTGGTGGATTCTGGGTATTGAAAGCAGCCTTCGTGACAGTGGTCGAAGCAGGCTCCTCAGTAGACAACGGGAATAGCTGTTTGGATAGGTCATCTGACGCAAACGGCATAGGGATTCCGCCGAGTTCGTACCTACACATGCGGTCACATCAGACAATGATCAATTACCGCGCCAACGCAAAGCGCGCACCGTACACATTGCTGGGGTTCATGAGCTGCGCGCTCATTGAACCTATCAAACAGGTGATCGGTATGCATGGAGTTCTCATATCTTTCAGATGCCCAGGGATGACCTTCTTGGTTGAATCCATCCGAGTCAACGATGCCGGCAGTGAGCTCATCCGGTGCCTTTTTCGAGGGAGGTATGTATTCGCCGGTAGTGGAGAGGTACTGCGGAGGATATGACGGAGCGGATTGCCACAATGAGTAGGCTAGGGTCGCAGCCGCAAGCACCACGATCACCGACGACGCCGAAGACGATGTAGAAGCATTCTCATCATCATCAATATCTGTACTTTCCTCGTCACACGCTGAGCCTTGCGACGTGATTGTACCACCCGAGGCAGGCGATGCTATTGAATTGAACATGTCAGACCCGAGGCCGCAATGCGGCGCCCTAACCACCTCTCTGGATATCTGGGTGATTAATCAGCGCGAAACACTTTCCCACCGCTGGCCGCAACGCACAGCAAATGGGCTGACATCTTGATGCGCAGACTTGTGGCCCTCTAACAGCGCTGGTGGCGCCCGCCCATGTTTCCGTTTTCTAGCGAACTGACGCTCGAGTTTTGAAGCATATTTTTCATTGTAACGCAAACCGCGCCACGCCCTGATGCTGTAGCAAACCCATGCTTTCTCTTGGGTCTCCGCAAGTTTATTCCGCATAAGGAACGTACCTTCCGCTCTTCCTCTGGCAGCCGGTTCTTGCGCAACCCCAAAGGTATGCTGCCCTGTCGTAGGGGCTTTCTCCGAAAGGTGCCCACAGCTGCACTAGGAGCTCCATAGGATTCTTACAGTGCTGACACCGGGTCGAGTCAAACGGAACATTGTGGGAGAGCAGAGCCTGCGAACGAAGATCGTTTGTACCCAACAAATGGAAGTACAGGTTTGTGTAGAGATGAGTCGTACGGGCAGACCACCAATCCTAGATACGGCCGCATCTTTGAGGTCTGATGCGGACTCCACGGGACCATCGGGGACTCCCAAATGGACCGATGTTTCAATCTGAGCAACATCATCTTCATCTTCATCTTCATCTGACCAGTATTGCGTTGACGAAGCCATCCTTCATGTACGTCTGGAATCTAGAATCATGGCGGTAGTGATCAGCATGTGAATCTGGTAACAAGAGAGACGGGAAAAAAATAGAGAATCAGACAAAGGCATGAATGGAATTGGATTAAGAATCGTCAACGAGTAGACCTCGAGAGGAACATCTCCGACTCGTCATCTTAGTTCATCAAGTGGTGGAATCATTCTGACAAGAGCGACATGGAGCTGACCTAATGCCCGCTGACGGAATTTTGAGTTGACTGACACAGGCTTTGTAAGACGAGATCGAACGAGATTGAAGGGAATGCGTTTCAGCAACGTGGGGGATGGGATGGGGACGTGCATAGGGAAAATACACACCTGAAGTTCGCCTACGACGAGATGCCACCGATACACGCGCGTTGTGAGACGAGAGACGAGAGGAATAGGATTCAGGGGAGGGGAGGGGAGGGGAGGGGAAAGCACACGGTCGCGAGAAGGGTAAACTCTTCGCCGAAAAACCCCAAAACGACAGCAAAGGAGGACGTCCGATCGGTGAATTCAAATTCCCGCGCCACAACGTTCCTTTTCGGTCAGCTTTCGGCAAACAGCAGACGACCCTGTGCCTGTTTCGTGCATCAACCGAACCCACACATCACATCATCTACTTTTGTTGGCGCCTCGTATACCGGCGAGGACGGGGCTTGGCGACTGGACCGCCATGATGTTACTCCAGGGCGTAAGAATATCACCACTCCCACTCCTCACTTCTCTAATCTCACGTATATATCTCTCCAGGTGCCGAAATGGGGAACGGATCACCTTCTTGATTACCCAGTTGATCTATGTTCCTTGCACGTTTCGTTTGGGAGCAAGGGACACCACCACACACTGGCTCAACCCTGCAGTGACCAAGCTAGCGCTGCTTTGTACAACACCATGTTGTTAATCTTGAATCTCAGTCTATCATCATCCGACCCGCCCGCTTTTACCCGAACTGCATAAGAATACAGAGGGTCCGGCATTGAAACTTAACGGGTGCTGCCTACCGCCCATGATAAGCCCCATGTCGGTATTTTTCAAAATGCGATAATGCGAGTCACCCCAGTTCAGAAGCTGTCACCCCCGGCGCGATTAAATATGAAGCCCGCTGAGGATTTGGCGTCTAGTGTTACTCATCCATCACCTTCCAACTACATCGCGATTAGGCATATCAGATCCGAAAACAGGCAGTGGGAACCCGTGGCGGTCAGGGCCGCAGGAAGGCAAAACAACATACGGGGCGTTGATGGACAATGAGCCGAAGTTTCGGACGCTCGGTCTGACTGACTTATGGAAACAGGTCCAGAGATCTGCCCATCATAGGCCGGCACTTCTCAAGCGCATTTATAACCTCGCCTTCCACGCTCCCAATTTCTTTGTCACCCTCTTCCCATTATCATGTCTTCCCCTTCTCCCAAGAGGCGCGATTCGTCACCGGCGCCAGAACCAGCTAAGAAGCGGCGGCGTGGTGCTACTCGACTGTCATGTGCTGAGTGCAGAAGGTCTCCTTAATTACCCCTCTAGCTTCTATCCCACATCCTTACCATCTTCTTGTTCAGATTGAAGCTTCGCTGCGATCGAGGAATCCCTTGTAGCTCTTGCGTCAAGCGGGGCTGCGGGGCCATTTGTCCAGATGGTAACGATAGATACATTCCTTGATGCAATCTAGGCTCACGATCGTCTCTAGGTTCACTCACCACTGGACAGGGTAATAGGTATGGTGTTGACATGGTTCATGACAGATATAGTCCTAACCTTACACAGGTTTGTGCTTGCATCTACGCAAGAGCTGCATGAGAAGATCACAGAGCTGTGCTCTCGCGTTCGTGATCTCGAAGACGGACTTAGAACCGCACACGCTAAGAACTCAAGCGAGCCTCACCCGCTTCTATCGGACGACTTAATGCGCGTCAAGGCTCCTCTGCAGCGCGAAGCACCCCCGAGAAATCCAATCACCATACACCAACAGGAAGAAGAGAACAACCCAGACGTGATAGATTCTTTCGGCACACTAGCAATCAATGGCGCAGGTCACACCAGCTACCATAGCGGCTTTGCGAACTCATGGGTGAGGAGGCAGTTGGCCCCACTACATATCAATGCGCTGACGTCATTCACTTTCAATCCCATAGTACTTCCTGCAGGTTCGCACGCAGTCCCTTATGGCGTCATCTTTGGTGACTTATACATTCTATCTTAGAATGAGATGGAAGAGGAGCCAAAGCACGAGCGCACCTATGACCTTCGTAACATCTTGCCCGCCGACATACTTCAATTCAGTGGCTCGCTCCCTCTCTCTCCAATTAGCCGCCCGTCTGTCGACACGGTAAAGGAGCGACTGCGAAACTTACACTGGTACTTGCCCTCGGCCGAAAAGGCTGCGGAACTCCGTGATCTCCACTACACGTACGCCGCGTGGATGTGAGTATTCCTACGTTCCGTCCCTGCATCAATTCTGACACTCATGCTATCGCCATTCAGGTACAACCCCATATCTAGCTCTGATTTCAATAACACCATTTATTCCATCCTTTTCAAATCTCAGTCGGCACTAGCGACGAGCGACGAACCAAACGTAGTGGTTTCGCACCGGCTATCAGTTATGTTCATGGTCCTTGCCATCGGAAGCCTGATGGATACCCGCCTCCCCTCGTACAATGTTGAAGCGGAGAAGTATCATCAACTCGCCCGCGCAGCACTGTTCCAGAATAATGTCTTTGACGAGCCCACCCTCGGGGCAGTGCAAGCATTGTATCTCATGTCCTTCTATCTTTTCTTCTCAGATAGACATGGTACATCTGGGGGTTCGCGTTGGGCAATCATGGGAATGGCGGTCAAACTTGCCCAAAGTGTGAGTTGCCTCATGCGGTATGCAGACGAATGTGCTCAGCTCTAATTACGCTCCTTCTTCCCTCCCTCTTAGATCGGGCTTCGTAAGTCATACTTCCGGGACCATGCCGGTGATCATTGCTAATTGTATCCTTTCTATCCGCAGATCGTGATACAGGACGTTGGAAATTAGATCCCTCCGAGACTCAGCGGCGGCGTGAGATATTTTGGGAGCTTTACGTATACGATTCGTGGCAGGTAAGTCGATTATTACGTAATTTGATATCGTCTGATAAATGGGTCCGCAATCAGTGTCTCACTTTCGGGCGGCCACCGGCTTTCACTACTGCCCATGTGGATTGCAAGATGCCATTCCAGGGAGAGCCTTCTGTTGATGACGCCTGTCGGTAATCCACGTTCCCATGCCGGACAGAAAGCTGACTTTTGATTCAGTCAACGCTTGGAAACACCGGTTCTCTTCCGAATGCATGGCGCCTGTCCACGACCAGGTGTTCGGAGCGCGGACGCCCACCTATGCTACCATCCTGCAACTCGATAGGAAGCTTCGTGCTTATCAAGTGCCCCCGGCTTTACAGATTGCCGGCTTCGGGGGCACATCCTCAGAACCTAATATTGGACCCTACCCAGAGTCGATCTCTCTCATGCTGCAACGCCACATTGTTTTGGCCATCAGGGAAATGAGTCAGTGTCCCCTTCCTTGGTTCCTTTGGCTGAATTTACTGAAGACTTTCATCACAGATTTGTTGTATATGCATCGCGGCTTCTTTGCGCGGGCACTGAATGACCATCCTAAGGATCCACTCGGTAGTCCATATGGGACATCCGTCATTGCCGCCTACAGAAGTGCGGGTTCATTAATAGCGCTAATGCGAAACTTGCATTCCCAACTTCAAGAACCAATGGAAAGGATGTGGTTCTTGTGGACTCACATGTTCTCTTGCGCGGTATGTTTACTTGGCGGAATTGAGTTGATGGTCAGCCACTGATAGCCTCGGGATCTATTTATAGATTATCCTAGGGTCAATTGTGACGCGCTGCCCTTCTCTGAGCCTGGCGCCCTCCGCGCTGGTACAGCTCGATTCTGCTTGTGCACTTTTCTCCAAGGCCGCCCGAGGATTCAATGCAGAAAAAGTCTTGGTATGGACCTTTTCTCGCTCTTCATCGAAATGATTTTGACAAGATGGGCGTGACATACAGGAAATTATGATCAAATTGCGTGAGAAGGCTCACGCGAGCTTGCAAGCGTTCAAAGATGGGAGAGGATCGCCGCTCGTCCGCACTATCCCCCTTTCTGACTCCGATCTAACTTTGGATGACGACGAACTGGCTATGCTTGGCGGGAGAACTCGGCTTATCGGGAAAGGATTATCGCAGACGCGCCCCCCATCACCGCCAATTATTCAGCAGTCACCAACGTCACATCATCCCGTTATACCATGCCCATTGAAGCAGGGCATTGACGATAATATGCATCCAACCGTATTGGATTATTTACGCACGTTCGGGCCTACCCGATCACCCCAGTTGGCACCGCACTCTCCAGTTGTGGCCAATCGTCCCAATTGCATGCTCCTCACTTCTCCATCATTGACAGATGCGGCAGCATTCTTCGACATCACTGCATCATACCCAAGTCCCCCCGTTTCTTCTACACAATCCTCAGCACCCCAGACGCCACGGCCGCTTGGAATGACCGAAAATACGCTGGACATGTCGGTCTTCCCGACGTACTTCCCCGTTTTCGATTATGGCGGGACCGCCGGTGCTGGAGCGCTATGTTCCCCGATTCAACTAGATACGCAGATCCCTGAGGAGCATTGTGTCCGGAACACAACGCCCGATTCGACCATGCAGAGTTCCTGGCAGGATTTCATCGCCCAGTTTGGGTTGTATTAATGCTTCAAGTCGATTCGTTCCCGTCAGTCATGCTTTCATACTTCCACTTATGAGCACGTTTCATGATTATGCACACGTGTAAAAATAATCATAGATTGTAATTCTGAATGCCTGTGCTGAGGTTGATTCCTTCGCATTCGCGTTGTACTTTAAAAAAGTTGTTGTCATCATCGTCAAGTACGCGTACCATCATACACATATCGGTCATTCGCATGACAACACCAGACTCCTAGATTCCGCTGATGTGCGTCACGACTAATGGGCAGACGACCCAAATCACGTCTGCCAGGCGTAAGGGGAAATGGCAAATTAAATATTGTTCGTGGTCACAGCATTGCACCGCAGTGAAGCCGCAGTGGCAAATTGGTGGCACGGCACATTGGTACCGGCTGCGCCCCGATGACGTTAACCCCGCCAAAGTTAAAATCAGTCACCAGCGGTGACCCAATTGTCAGGCAACACACAGCCGCCGGATCGTACCGTATAACCTCCAAGGGGTATGTCCAGCGGCGATGAGTAAGAAGAGCGGGAAAAAAATGATGCCACTTTGTCTCGCGCGGTCAGGGCTGATAGAAATGTTATACGGAAGCAATGGCGGGGCGTATGGACCTGCATCCGAATGAGGACGGATGCCATGATGATCCCCGGTGCTTCGCACAGGGCAGCAAGGCGGGATCGTAGTCTGATGCAACGCCGTCGTTATCTTGAGCATTTCGCGGGATGTGTCGGCGCCTCGGATCTCGCCTGCATAGCGCGAGATGCAGCCGCTGCGGATCAAATCTTAAATGACACCCGGAGACACGTAGAGGAACTGAGGGAAAAGTTAACACTCAAATTGACGTGGAGGAGCATGACAGGCATTGGCGGCATAGATGTTGCCACTTGGCAAGCTTGGAAGAACACTCATGTGTGAAGGGCGATCCACCATACGAAGATGTGCAACCGAGCACCTGTTGCGAGTAAGTTACAGTACAACTTGAAGTAGGCAAAAGTTTGATTAGCAAGAAACGGATCGTTTTGTGTAGTACGTAAGTTGTCCCGAGGCAGGAGACGATAAGCTTTGACCACTTGATTTTTGGAGTGTGACCAACTTGAAGGAAGGGCACACGCAGTCCGCCAGTGGCCGACACGGTGATCATGTGGAGAAAGCCGCGTTCACCCGTCGTTCACCTCCTAGTCCTGGCATTAACCCCTTATCGATGCGGAAGATACGTACTTCTTCCCAACATAATCAGCCCGGATGTGATGGTGTCTCGGATGCGATCACTTTCATCAGCTATCACCGCATTCATTAACTTCGACCAGCTAAATTGCAACGGCTCGGTTCACGACGAGTCGGAAGGAGCATCTATCATGATCCCGGCTTGCAAGGTGCTTCAAGTTGAACACGTTTAAATGGTTTTGTTCGTCGTAGCCAAGTCAGCCAAGGAGACACTGTGATCAGTGCGGCGGCGGCCGGCAAAGGGTGATGAGCACAGTGGGCGCACAGCATGTATCAAAAGACGGACGTATTGTGCACTGGCAGCAGGACACTGTGCACGAACAACCCAGAGCTGCGAGTGGTTGAATTTTGGCTCGAGACGGAGATAGTACAAGTCAATAACGAGAGGCCCAGTGGGTTCAAGTTGTTGACAGTGAGGGTCCCATTGTTCGGCTCAGGTAAGATAGATGTGTAGGCTTGTGAGACTGACCCGGCAGGGGTTCGATATAGGCTTAGGGATTATCCCAACGAGCAAGCTGTGTTCCGCCTTCCGGCGAGGGTTGATCACAGGGTTGAAACATGACCCGAGCTATCCGTCTGTTAATTAAAATTGAGCCATGATGAGGCTCTAGCCACGGAGCGTTGAAGGTCGCATAGCGCACTGCCTTGGTCGTCCTCATTCGCGACTCAAGCTCGGCTGTAGGTGGTAGTTGATGATGAAGCGGGCCCGGATGCCGGATGGTCTCAGTCACATTCAGTTTCGGTCATCACAGTTTTCATCATCCAACCTCAGCAGGACTTCGTCGGTCCTTTTTTTCCAGCTTTCCGCAATGAGACTCCTGAGTGATTAAGTTTCTCGAGCGGGTAAGTGCACCTCGTGTTATATTAATACATATTTTTTTCTCCCTTTCTGTTCACATCCCGTATCTAGTCTAGTCTAGTTTCACGATAGGAATGTAAATTTGGCAGTTCCGACATATGAACCGGAATATGACCAATCGTACTATAGCTGATGTATTTGCAACTATCCGATCGATTAATTGTTATCGTCCCATATGAGGCACCTTCAAGTTGCGCCGTGTACACGAGCGACTAAATGACTGCGACCCAGCTAAATGCCACCCCCGATTCTATGGAGGAAACTTTCGTGACGGGCAACCGCGTTCAACTGATTGAAGGAAGTAGTGAAAAGAGTAGTTGCCTTCCCCCTCCCTACCAGCGGCGAGCAGAGAGGAAGCCTCCAAAGCGCGCTAGACACTCTAGGGCCGATCGCGGCGGAATGCAATTGAGTAATCATTCAGATCCTTGTCAGTTTGGAGCGCTGGTGATTTGAAGGGTTTCGAAAACAGACGACCATGCAATCGAATAAGTTCAAGCTCAAGAGAGACGCAGAAGGGCGCCAAGCGTGCAGTGATCACGTCAGACACACACACGAAAACAAATAACGCCATCCCAGAATAGCTCAGCTTATGCAACCCATCAGAGTCCGTGAAACGGCACTGCGACAAGTGTGCGCACCGCACCCATGTTGTAATGGAAGCTAAGCGAGGAGCACAGACGGGCGTACCGAGTTACCGACGTGCTTTTTGCATGTGGGCAGCCACCGAATATCCGGCAAAGTCACACGGTGCTCCTTACCACCCACACTCTGGCAGCACATTTGGAGCTGATTGATGAGCGCGGCCACTATAACTTGCTGGGCGGTGATGGCGGTGCGCGTGAGATTTGGGTAGGCCAGATCTCAATCTCACAGTGGAGACTTGGG
>Ga0137397_10000890_pt1 | contig 20662 bp, 25 predicted proteins | sample czorhiz116metaG_FD_106658 | JGI IMG/M metagenome (GOLD analysis project Ga0137397, IMG submission 106658) | Vadose zone soil microbial communities from Angelo Coast Range Reserve, California, USA - czorhiz1.16 metaG | ecosystem: Environmental > Terrestrial > Soil > Vadose zone | place: USA... | reverse complement strand
ATCGAGTGCAACGCCTGCGTGACGGCCTGCAAGAACGAACATGAAGTGCCGTGGGGCATCAATCGCCGCCGCGTCGTCACCATCAACGACGGCAAGCCCGGCGAGCGCTCGGTGTCGATGGCCTGCATGCATTGTACGGATGCGCCGTGCGCCGCGGTCTGTCCGGTATCGTGTTTCTATACGACCGCCGACGGCGTGGTGCTTCACTCCAAGGACCTCTGCATCGGCTGCGGTTACTGCTTTTACGCATGTCCGTTCGGCGCGCCGCAGTACCCGAAAGTTGGAAACTTCGGATCGCGCGGCAAGATGGACAAATGCACCTATTGCGCGGGCGGGCCGGAGGCAGACTCCACGCCGACCGAATACGCCAAATACGGCGCCAACCGTCTCGCCGAGGGCAAGTTGCCGATTTGCGCCGAGATGTGCTCGACCAAATCGCTGCTCGCGGGCGATGGCGCCATCATCGCTGAAATCTACAAGGAGCGCGTGACCCAGCGGGGTTACGGCTCGGGCGCATGGGGCTGGAAGATCGCCTATCAGGAGAGCATCGCTGTCTGATCAGCCTTGCGGTCGCTGCGGGACAGACATTGGCGAACCATGGAGAATGACCATGACAACGCGTCTTGCCCACATTCGCTCCTTCATCGTCATCATTGCGTTGGCAATCCTGATGGTGATCGCGGCAATACCCGCGATTGCGCAGCAACTCGGCCCGGACGGCGCACCTAATCCAACGGCGAGCGCAGTGAGCGAAGAGCAATTACTTCAGCAGTTGCCACGCATCCAAGGTCAGATCGATATTCCAAACGAGAGAGCTCGCGTCCTCGAGCAACCTGCTGGCCGGCAATGGGATCATTTCCATGAAGTCACATTGCGCTGGCTCGGCGCGATCGTGATCCTTGGCATGATCGCGGCTCTGGGCGCCGCCTATATGATCATCGGACGGCTCCGGATTTCCAAGGGCCGTTCCGGAGTGAAGGTGCCACGCTTTAATTCCTTCGAGCGCTTCTCGCATTGGCTGACGGCCGTGTCCTTTGTCGTGCTCGCCTTGACTGGGATGAACATCACGTTCGGGAAGATCGTGCTGCTGCCGATCATCGGGCCCGAGGCGTTTAGTAGCCTGTCTCTGGCCGCCAAGTACGTGCACAATTTCGTCAGCGCCTCGTTCGTCATCGGCCTGGCACTGATCGCCGCGCTCTGGATAAAGGACAATATCCCGCAAAAGGTCGACATCGATTGGATCAAGCAGGGTGGCGGCTTCATCAAATCGAAGCATGCGCCGGCGGGGCGCTTCAATGCCGGCGAGAAGTTGGTGTTTTGGTTTGCCCTTGGCGCCGGCGCGACAGTTACTATTTCGGGGTATCTGCTGATGTTTCCGTTCTACGTGACGGACATCGCGGGGATGCAGATCGGGCAGATCGTACACGCCGTTGTCGCCATCCTGTTCATTGCGGTGATCATTGGTCATATCTACATCGGTACGCTCGGAATGGAGGGCGCGTTCGAGGCCATGGCGACCGGCGAGGTCGATCTCAACTGGGCGAAGGAGCATCACGACCTCTGGCTCGAAGAGCAGTTGACCAAGGAGCGTCTCGCCCCTCAATCCGGGCAATCATCAGCAGCTCCGGCGGAATGAGCATGCATAGCAGACGTGGTCCCACATCAGGGATTGGAGATGAGGCGTGAGATCAACTGCGCTCGCAAGAATTGTCATTGGTGTGGTCGTCGAACGCCGTAAGACGAGGGGCCCGTGGATCAATCTCCTCTGGCGGCCGGTCTCGGTGTTGGTTGGAACGCCATCGGCCGCACCCTGGACGCGGATCGGTGAGGAAGGCGACGCAACCACATTCTATGCGGGTGAGGCTGCGATCGAATTGCATCGAACCGAAACGGCGAACTATCAGCAAAATCTCTGTTCGGGGATGGCTGCGCTATGGGTCGTTCTGCGACCCATAGCTACGAATTCTGCGGGCCCTCCGTTCGACATCCTTACGGTAACGGCCGATCCCGCGGAGGGCGAGGCTTTGACCGATGCTGGCAACAATCTAGTCGCGCCCGTACCGATGCCCGCTGCGATTGTCGCAACAATCGAGAGTTTTATCGCCGAGCATCACGTCGAGCGACCCTTCAACAAACGAGAACGCAACCGAGGTGAACCGCCGATCCCTGGTCACTGCAGCGAGGACACGGAGAGCAGCAAATGACCCGGTCAGAAAACGTCATGTCGCGCTGGTCGAGAATGAAGCAGGAATCCTCCAAGCCAGTAGAGCCCGACGCGTCATCCTCAGAACACAAACCGATCGGCGCAGAACCTGGCGATTTGAACCGAGCAACGGTTGCTGCGCCGGCAACAGACTCTCCAGCCTCTCCGAGCTTCGATCAGACGAGCTTGCCGCCGCTTCAATCGATCACTGCGGGCACCGACATCCGATCGTTTCTCGGATCAAGCGTCCCGGTCGAACTCACAAAAACTGCGCTACGTCGGGCCTGGGCGACCGATCCCGCAATTCGCGACTTCATCGGGATCGCAGAGAGCCAATGGGATTTCAACGACCCAACTGCGATGCCCGGCTTTGGACCGCTGAGAGCCAACGATGTCCCGGGTCTTGTCGGTCTCGGAGAAACCGAGCAGGCTCGCGGAGTGACGATTGAAGCTGTCGACGCCGAGCCAATCTCAGCCACACGTCAGATCGATGAGATTGATCATGCGCGGGCGCAGCAGTACGCGCTGCTCGCAGCATTGCTGTCGCATAGTCCCGACGCGCAAATGATCGAGCAGTTGGTCCGCCTAAGCGGCAATACAACGCAGCTGGGCGCTGCGCACGCGGCGCTCAGTGCCGCAGCCGCGAGCGTGAACCCGGAACGGATCGAGCACGAATATTTCGATCTCTTCGTCGGACTTGGGCATGGCGAACTTTTCCCCTACGCGTCATACTATCTGACGGGTTATCTCTATGGGCGCCCCCTCGCCCGACTCCGCGAAACGCTGAAGCGAATTGGCCTTGAGACAACCGAGGGACAATCGGAACCCGAAGATCACGCTGCAGTCCTTTTCGAAGTCATGGCCGGCCTCACCAGCGGCCAGATCATTGCTCCCGGCGGAACGGACCGCATTATCTTCGAGCAACATCTGAAGCCGTGGATCGGGCGCTTTTTTTCGGACCTCGAGCACGCCGATGCTGCCACATTTTACAACTACGTTGGAACACTCGGCCGCATTTTCATGGAAATCGAAACCGATGGATTTTCGCTTTCGGCATGATTTTCTTTGATCTCTCCGTGCACGCATCGTGCACCGCCCTTGTCGTTCAGAGGAGATTCGCATGTCCGATCTCGTTGTTATTGTCTCTCCGGCCGAGGCCAAGGCGGAGGAAGTACGAAAGCAACTATTCGATTTGCAAAAGCAGTATTTGATCGAATTGTCCGAGGCGGTCATCGCAATGCTCGTTGCTTCGTGCGGCTTTGGCGCGCAGAGCGATCTTATAAAACAAAGCGGCCATGCGCGACCGTGACGCCGAACGGCTCGATCGGGAGATCGATCGGATATCCCGCGAGCTTCCCAGCGGCGTAGGGCGCTTCCTGCGCTGGCTCAGAGGATCATCGTCGCGCTGGGTGCGGGTTTCGGTCGGATTACTGCTGATCATCTTCGGAATTTTCGGTTTCCTTCCGGTGTTGGGATTCTGGATGCTCCCGCTCGGTGCCCTGCTACTTGCGCAAGACATCCCCTTGCTCCGACGGCCAATACTGTGGGCGCTCGTTTCGTTGGAACGAAAATTGGTCGAATGGAGGTGTCGATCCAAACCATGACCGGCTAGCCGTGGCGCGCTCGCGTTGGCTAAACAAAGCGGTTGGTCGCCGCCGGGATTGCGGATCCGGCCGGCGCGTTGATGGCTAACTGGATGTCGACGTTGTTCAGCACTTGCATTTGTCGCCCGAGGCGTTCGGCACACACGACGTGCAGGAGCACGCCCCGGCCGCCAAATGATTTCAGAAGCGTGACGGCGGTCATAGCTGCGCCTTGCGGCCCGACTACGCTAGGCTGACTGCTTTTTGTCAGGTTTTGAACGCAACGCTGACGTAGACGCCGATCGCAACGCGTGGCGTGTTCGACACCGGGCGTCACCAAGGTGGAAGACCGGATCATTGTCGTCCACCCATGGCCTCCGCGTGGGCTCGCAACCAGCCCAAGCTAATTTCGTGTGATCTTGACGGCGGTCAACGCCCCCAGGACTTCTTGCCCATATCAAATCCGCCTAACCACGCCGTCGGAACGACCTGTCGTCCCGACAACGTGATTGGCCCGCCCCCCTCAGTTTATCAGGAGACAATCATGAGTCAGCTCATTCGCGCAGCCGCCATCACAATTGCGGTTTCCAGCAGCGTCGGCATCGCCGCCGCCCAGAGAGCGCCCGGCACCGCACAAGTGGACCTGACACCAACGCAGGAACGGATGGTTAGCCAAGGGCTCGCGTCTTCGCCTTCACAGCCCGCACCAGCCGGCGCGCAACCGCAGGTCGGGAGCAAGCTTCCTGATTCCATGACGGCGCAAGCGCTTCCGGGCAACGTTACCGATCAGGTTCCCGAGGCAAAGCAACTATTCTTTGTGAAGCTGCCAGACCGGATCGTACTGATCGATCCGGACACTAAGCTGGTGACCGAGATCGTCATGGACGCAACCACAACGGGCTCCAGCCCGCCTTCCCGCTAGCAACTAGGCGCGAACGGACAAGCGCGTCGATGTGATCGATCGTATGCAGTCCGCTCGTTCGATGCGAGGGCAAGACCGACATCGATCTGTGTGTCCCCGGAAAGCGATGGTGATATGATGAACAGGTCTCACTTCTCGTTCTTGCCCGCGGTCATCTTCACGACCGTTGTTCTCTATGTGTGGATCGGTCATGCCGCGGCACAGGAAGTGGCACTTACTCCTCTACAGGCCACGGAGGTCGCAAGAGGCTATCGCGCCGAAGCGCTCAAACTAAAGCCGGTGGTCAACGACAAAAACGAGACGATTGGGAAAATCAATGACTTCATCTTAAGCAAGGAGGGTAACGTTTACGTTGTCCTTTCCGTCGGTGATTTTAGCGGAATTGGCAGTCACCTGATCGCCATTCCCTTCCGGAGCCTGAAACTGGACGATCCCTCCAGCTATGTTGTGCTGCCCGGAGCCAGCCGCGCAGCGCTGGAGAAGCTACCGGTGTTCGTTAACAACCGCTGAGCGTGTTGCTCTATATTCTCGGGCCGCATCACCGACGCGCTGATCGCTATCGCGCATCAGCCAGTAGACAATGCCCAGCGCGAGAATCGCAGCGCCCAAGGCCAGGATGTGCAACGCGTCGGTTTCGGTCAGATCGAGAATGATGACCTTCCGACAGATGGCGAGGAGCGCGATCATTACGACCGAGCGGATCTGGACAACGGTGTCGCGGCGCTCGGCCACCACCAGAAGCGATTTCTTGAATTCGAGCGCAATGATCACCGTAAAGATCATGCCAAACACGGCTTGGAAAGCGGAATAGTTGGACGGGTCGAGGCTTCCTGAGAGAACGAGGCCGAACAGGATTTTCAAGCTCAGATTCCAGACGGCTACAATGACGATAACTGCGATCAGCGCTGTGAGAAGCATGACGACGACATATTCAAATCGCTGATAAAGCGAAAGCAGCCTGAATTGCTCCTTAGTATCTCTCAACTCATCCTTGATCGACATCAAAGCCTCCCACACCGCGTGCGAAAATCGTTGCCGGACGACGACGATGACGCCAGACGCGGTGTTCGCTCAACCCGAAGCCGGACCTTCGTTGCCAAGGGATCGGCGCGGACTTTGTATCAGGATCACCAGCGGGATCGCCAGGAGAGACACAAGCATCATTAGCTTGAAATTGTCGATGAACGCGACGGCTTCCGCCTGCGCGGTCACTATTTGGGCGAGCGCGGCGCGCCCGCCAAAACTGGCGAGATTGAGTTGGTGAGCGTAATCGCGCACTACCTGCCTGAACGGCGTAATGTGCTCGACCAGCGAGGCCTGCGTAACCGCGGAATTGCGCACCAACAGATAGCTCATCAGGGAGATGCCGATGCTCGCCCCAATATTGCGCATCAGATTGAACAGCCCGGTTCCCTGTGTGCGCAGCGCCGGCGCAAGTGTGCCGAACGCGACCGTACCCAAGGGCACGAAGACGAAGCCGATGCCAAAGCCCTGCACCAAGCCGGTGCGGATCAAGGTGCCCTGCGATACATCGGGTGTGAAGCCTGTCATCAGATAGAGCGACAGCCCTGTCGTTCCAAGACCGGTGGCGATCAAGAACCGCGCATCGATATAGAGGATGAGCTGCCCGACGATCAGCATCGCTGCCATGGTTCCGATGCCACGCGGCGCGAGAACGAGGCCCGCGGTCAGCACGGGATAGTTCATGAGCTTCTCGAGATAAGGCGTCAACATTGACAGCGTTGCCAGCAGCACGACGCCGACGATAAAAATCAGGATGATGCCGATCACGAAATTTCGGTCGCGGAACAGCGCGGGATCGATGAACGGGTCGCGCGCCGACAAGGAGTGGACCGTGAAGAGATAGAAGCCGAGCACGCAGAGTGCGGCCTCCATCTGGATCTCGCGCGAGGCGAACCAGTCGAGCCGCTCGCCGCGGTCGAGGAAGAGTTGTAGTGCCCCAATGCCGAGCCCGAGTGTCGCGAAACCGAGCCAGTCGAGCCGTCCAGCCAAGGGCCTTTCGGCGCGGCGTCCGAGGAACAACAGAATGCCGAAAGCGCATAGCGCTCCGAAAGGCACGTTAACGTAGAACACCCAGCGCCAGCTGTAAGAATCCGTGAGCCAGCCGCCGAGTGTCGGGCCGAGAATCGGCCCTAACATCACGCCAAGCCCGAATATCGCCGTCGCCTGGCCCTGCTGCTCGGGAGGATAGGCGTCGAGCAGCACGGATTGCGAGAGCGGCACAAGCGGCGCGCCGAAGATGCCCTGGAGCAGGCGGAAGACTACGATCTGCCCCAGCGAGACAGCAGCGCCACAGAGCATCGAAGTCACGACAAAGCCGGTCACCGCCGTCAGAAATAGCGGCTTGCGGCCGAATCTCGCTTCGAGCCAGCCTGTTGCCGGCGTGATGATTGCGGCCGCCACGATATAAGAGGTCAGCACCCAGTTGATCTGGTCGCTCGTCGCTGACAGGCTGCCCTGCATATAAGGGAGCGCGACATTGGCGATCGTGATGTCGAGTGCTTGCATCAGGGTCGCAAGCATCACGGTTGCGGTAATCATTGCCCGGTTGATGACCCCGCTCTTGGCTGGCGTCCCCGCCATATCAGGCCCCGAAGATCGCGGTCATGTCACGCCACAGCTCGCGGAGCGAGCGTTGATGACCGGTATCGATCGAGATCTTGACGCTCATGCCGGCGCGCAACGCGAGGCCGTCCGGGACCTGGCCGAGGGAAAGGCGAACCGGTATGCGCTGCACGACCTTGACCCAGTTGCCGGTAGCATTTTGCGGCGGCAACAGGGCGAAGACCGATCCGCTTGCCGGGGCCAGTGTTGTCACTTTGCCGGCGATGGAAGATTCCGGATAGGCATCGATGGCAATGCGCGCCGGATCGCCTGCCTTCACATAGGTGAGGTCGGTCTCCCTGATGTTGGCCTCTATGTAGAGATCGTTCGTCGATACCAATGGAAATGCCGATTGGCCGGCATTCAGAAAGGCTCCGACCGCGATGCTCTCGACATTATTGGGAATACCGTCGAAAGGCGCGACGATGGAGGTGAGCCGCAGATTGCGCGCCGCAAGATCGACAGCGGCCTGCGCCTGTTTCACGGCGGCCTGCTGGTCAACCGGCGAGTCCGGGTTGCCGCCCAGTTGGGCGAGTGCCGCCGCGGCCTCTCGTTGCAAGCTTGCCAGATTGGCGTTCGCCACTTGAAGATCGCGTATCGCGGCATCGAGTGTGGCCCGTGGCGCAGCACCTCTGTCAAAAAGCTCCTGTTGCCGATCGAAGGTAGTTTGCGCATAGTCGGCCGTCGCCTTGGCTTGAGCTACTTGGGTGAGGCGCGAACGATAGGTCTCGATCAGGGTGTGGACCTGGTCACGCGCAATACCAAGCTGCGCTTCGGCATTCGCCAGCGCGATCCGATAAGGCTCGGGATCGATGTTGAAGAGAGGAGCGTTCTTCTTGATCGGCGTGTTCGATCTAGTTGCGATGGTAACGACCTGACCCGCGACTTGCGGGCTGATCGAAACATTCACCGCTTGGACATAGGCATCCTCCTCCGTGACATAACGGCCGGTCGCCAAATAAACGCCTAGTGCTCCAATAACTAATGCCACCGGACCCAGAATCAGCAGGGGCCGACGCCAACGACTCCGCGGCGCGGCCTGCGCGCTTCGATTGCTGGGCGCATCTGTCGAGCCAGGATTTTCCGGATCGACCTGAGCCGGGTGGCTTGGGGCCGTGCGGGCGGTGCTGGGTTCGGCGGCTTCAGAAATCGTTTCGAGGCCGCTATCCGTCATTGCGTGATGCCTCCGCTATTAAGCGCTGCCGTTCTGCTTCCCCGTCATGTTACATCAAGCGGAATCACAAATACCTTGACGGACGTCATTGTTTTCCGGTCGCTGCGTCCACATCCAATCACGCGATATCGAGAGACGTTCTGTTGCACCGAGCCGCTGGTACCCGCTCGCACGCAGGCACTCGCGACGGCGGCGATAGCTGCTGACGGCCGGCGCAGGTCGCCTGATTGGAGAATTCAATCGTGTCTCGGCTTGACCGGCCGATGGGGTCATCTCACTGCTTCTAACTGTGGTATGTTCGGTCGAAAACAGGAGAGCCGGATGTGACACCAATTCTCCCACGGACCTTGAGCTGGGTCGAAGTCGCCAACAGCGCATCCATCATATTCGATCTTAGGATAACCGCCATAGCTTGAGAACCGGAGGCGGAAACACAAGGCCGGTTTGTTGCTGAAGCATTCCTGCTGGAACAAGGGCGCGAGGGTGTTAGTCAAGCCTAACGGCATGATGCGCAGCCGACGTGACCGACAGCAGCACGGTCCGACACGTCGGCGATGCGAGATCTGAAGCGCGAGCGCTAAAAGCGTGAGCAGAAATTGAGCCTCGTCAATGCGCGGATCTTTTTGATTTGCAAAACCAGACAAGCGATAGCCCCCCGCCGTCGCTGCCCCCAGGGCGTTTCCTCCCTTGACTTGGACCGCCGGCGAAAGCCGCGCGGTCCTTTTTTGTGAATAAATTCCTTGGATTGAAATGCGCGGAAGCAGCGAGGCACTTCCGATCATGAATGAAAGAGGGTTGGCCGATAAAATGGTGTGGAAAACAAAAAAAGGAGAACGCCCGTTTCGGAAAATGAGCAATATCGAACAGCTAGCCGGGGACCGGCGAGACACACTCCCGTCCTTATAGTGCGACCCTATGTGCATGACCGATGAGCAAGAGCGTTGCACTCGCGCCCTGTTCGAAGGAGGTACTATGGCAGAGCCACAATTCCTGTCGTCCATGGTCCCGCTCACTGCAATCGAGCGTCCTACCTGTCCGAAGTGCCAAGCTCAGATGATGCTCGCCCGTATCATGCCGGCATTCCAGGGTACCGAATTGCATACGTTTGAGTGCACTGCGTGCAATCACGTCCTTGAGACGCTCGGCGCGTACGACGGCCCATAGTAGTGGGAACGCGGGCCTCGCCTTTAAGGCGATTTGATCACTCCATTGAGATGGCCTGACGGCTGGACGCCGCTGGCATGGCCAGCTCAGTGCCGTTCGCCCCGCTATTTAACGCGCAACGACTGTATTCCTCCATCATTCTTATGGATGTCAGGCGTGAGCGACAGCGAGAGGAGACGTCTGGCACGCGAATGCAAGGATCCGTGATGCGATCAATTGCCAACGTCAACCCAATCGCGCCATACGGTCAGGAAAGCCGCCATGATCACCGGACCGAGGAAGAGGCCGACGAATCCGAACGATTGCATCCCGCCAAGGATTCCGATCAGCACCAACAGGAATGGTAGCCGCGCGGCACCTCCGATCAGCGCCGGCTGAATGAGATTGTCGCCGATCAGCAGCGTCGCGGCGCCGAAACCAAGCAGCCCTGCGGTCGCCAGCCAGGAACCGCCGTGAAGGACCAATATCAGCGCAGCCGCGATGAGCGCTACCCACGCGCCGAACGGCACCATCGCTAACGCCATCGTCAATACTGCGAACAGCAGCGGATGTGGCACTCCGGTCAGGAAATATGCGACACCGATAACAGCGCCCTTTACGATCGCGGCTACCACAGTCCCGTTCACGGTGGCGCGGGTCGCATCTGCGATTTTGCTCACCAGGCGTTCGCCGGGATTCCCGAGCAGCCGGCCAGCGGTGGCTAGTGCATGATCTGCCAGCCATGCGCCGTCGCGGAGCAACAGGAACAACGCAATCAGTGTCATCAGGAAAAGAAGCAGCCGGTGCAGCAATGCGCCCCCGAGCGTGCTCGTCCAGGCGGTAAGATTTTCGATATTCACACCGCGAAGCCATTCCACCAGGACCTCGGGGTTGCTGAGATTGGACCGCCACCAGGAATCAAGGTACACGCCGGCGACAGGCAGTTGCGCGAGCCAGACGGGAGCCGGTATTCCGCTTTCCTGCAGTTGATTGAGCGACCGAGCGAAAGCGTCGCTCCCCTGCGCGATCTGGTGTACCGCCCATACGATGGGCACCAACAGGACAAGGCCGATCAAGAGCGTAAACAGCAGCGGGGCCAACACCGGAGAACGGCCGATGGACGTCGCGAACCGGACGTAGATCGGCCAGACGGCGATGGCGATAACTGCGGCCCAAATCAGTGCCATCAAAAAATCGCGCGCGACCCAAGCCGCCAAAAGTACCACCAGGATCGCAATAGCGGTTCGCAAGGCCGCCCGTGCGCGCGAATCGAGAGGCAGCGCTGCCTTCTCAAAGGAGCAAAGCTCCCTCCCCTCGTTGTTTGGCATGATTCCCAAGTGTTGCAGCATTGCCAGTCAGATCCAGGACGGACCGACATGTTATCCCGGGACATCGTCGATCCGCCCCAAGGGCTACACCGCATGCTTCCGGGCGCGTTGACGGCAATCAACAAGCTTGGCACCGCAATTAAAATGTATCGGCTTGACAACCATCATGGTGTTCCGCGGCCGGCTAATCTGAGGTTAGTTGCTCGAAACTGGTAGTCGGGACCGCATCATGGAAACACCGGCTGATCTGACCGAACTGACTGACCTGAACCGCATCCTGCTGAATCTTGCCCGCTCCAGGGAATTTCCCGACGGCTCGTCGCGCCATGGATATGATTTTATTGCGCCCCTCGATCCCGAAGGACACATCGATCCAGTCCTCTGGAAGAAGTATCGTGACTATTGCCGGATTCGGCGATTCTGGGCAGGCGAGGACGACGAAGTCGGTCGTCTCGTGCATAAGCCTGGTGGCGCTGAACATGCTCGCTGGGTTTTCGACTATAATCCGAACCAGGATGATGACGATGAAGTCGGTTACAAGTTCGGCGCGCATGCCTTTTTGCCGGGCGAGTACGTTTCGATCAGCGGACAGGACGGCAAGCTCCACACATTTCACGTCATCGCAGTCAATCCAGTCATGCTGTCGATGGCCCTGATCAAATCCTTCGAACTGGAAATCAAGCTGTAATCCTTGATCGCCGTCAACGACAGATGGCGCTGCCGCAGCAGGGTACCTGACGGCTCACCGCCTGAACGAACAATACGACCTGAGTCCGCGGGCACGCTGCCTGAAGATGAGGTCGCCATGATCGAGGACGTGATGGTTCGGCTCGATGGAACATCCGGGGATGACGTGCGTCTGGCGGCCGTCAACCAGATCGCCGAAATTTTCGAGAGTCAGATCACCGGGCTTCTCTTTAACGTTCTGCCGTCGCTTGTCCCGGACGGGTTCAATGGCGCCGGCGCCAATCAAATCACCAAACTGTTGGACACCGCAAGGGAGGCCGGCGACGCGATCGAATCCACGGTGCTCCAGCGCCTGGCGCAGCTGGAACACCCGGCCAATCTGCGCCGGTTCGATGTGATCGGCGACGACGATATCTCTGATACCGCCTTGCAAATGGCGCGCGCCGCCGACACCTTCGTGGCGCTTCGACCTAACGGCCGATCGAGCGAGCCGAAAGGTCTGGTCGAGAATCTACTTTTCGGAGCTGGACGTCATCTCTATCTGGTTCCAGACGACCTGAAAGCGATCACGCCGTTCGACAACGTCGTGGTGGCCTGAAATGGAAGCCGGGAGTCGGCGCGCGCACTTGCCGAGTCATTCCGCTATCTGCATCAGGCGCGAAAGGTCGGCGTCCTCGTCGTGGAAAACCGACATCCGACGGAAGCGGAGGCGCTGATGGGCAACGACGCCGTGCATCACCTCCGGCATCATGGCATCAACGCAGTCAAATATCGTGCAGTCGGCCAGGAAGACGAAATTGCCGATGCGCTCATCGAAGAATGCCACAAGCTCGATGCAAACCTGCTGGTGATGGGCAGCTATGGCCACTCACGTCTGCATGAGTTGTTGCCGGGCAGCACGACCGATCGGATCCTGCGTCGTTCGCCGTTCCCATTGCTTATCGCGCACTAAAATACGGATGCGACTGCTGCCGTTTTTTCCCCATCCGCCGCGGCGGATTGATGGCCGTCAAGGTGATGCCCGGGGCTGCATCATAGGGTTTGCCGGAATAACGCGCTGAGAATGAGGGTCAGCCGGGCGCTTGAGCCTGCGCTGGGTGCCTTCGCGTTGTCTCAGGAACGGGTGTCATGGCCGCAGTCGATCCAAAAACTCTAATGTGGACCAAGGCCTGTGAGATGATCGATCGCGCGGAGGGATTGCATCGTCAATTCTTCCAGCCGACCGCCGCACCGACTCGCGACCTGAGTTGGCAACCGCCAATCGATATCACTGAGACCGACTCCGAGATTTTGATAACCGTCGCACTGCTCGGCGTCGATCGTGACGCCGTGAGAGTTACAGTAGATGCCGACGGGGTCTCGGTGGCAGGCTTCCGTCGTCCGAGCGCGATCCCGCGCGGCAGCCTCGTTCACCGTCTTGAAATCCCCTACGGAAAATTCGAGCGACAGATACCCTTTCCAGCGACGCGCCTCCACCTTGGACAATCAGAATTCGCCAATGGTTGTCTCGTGCTGAAGTTCTTCAAATAACCTTCATGGAAGGACGGATCGATGTCAGATGTGAACAACGATCCCGGCACCGCGCCAGATCAAAAACATCCTGTCATTCCCGAGGATGCAACGATCATCCTGCCGGTTCGAAACATGCTGCTGTTCCCTGGCATGGTGCTGCCACTGACAATTGGTCGGCCGTCTTCGATCGCCGCCGTACAGGAGGCGGTTCGAAGCGGCCGCAGAGTCGGCCTGCTGCTGCAGGATGACCCCAGCATCGAAAACCCGGGGCCCGAGCATTTGCGGCGCGTCGGTACCGTTGCCGAAGTCTTGCGATACGTTACTTCCGAAGAAACCCATTATGCCATTTGCAACGGGTTGCGGCGATTTCGTGCGGAAGAATTCCTGCCCGGCTTTCCATATCTCGTTGCGCGCACCAAGGAGATCGGAATATCCGAAGTGATGACGCCTGAGGTCGAGGCGCGGATACGTCTGCTCAAGACGCGCGCCCGAGATGCGCTCCAGTTGCTGCCGAACCTGCCGCCGGAGATCGCCGCGGCCATCGATCGTCTGGAATCGCCGTCGGCACTCGCGGACTTTCTTGCCGGCATCATCGATATACCGGTCCACGAGAAGCAGGATCTACTTGAAACATTTGACGTTACGCAGCTTCTCGACAAGCTGCTGGGATTGCTGGCGAAGCGAATTCAGGTCCTGCAATTGTCGAAAGAAATCGCCGAACAGACGCAGCACACCCTGTCATCGCAGCAGCGTGAGCACATTCTTCGCGAACAACTTCGTCAGATCCAAAAAGAACTAGGCGATGACAGCGTTAAATCCACTGAGATGAAAGACCTCGCCGAAAAAATCGAGAAGGCGGCAATGCCGAAGGACGCCGAGGAGCAGGCCAGGAGGGAACTGAAGCGGCTTGAACGCATGCCGGAAGCCGCCGCCGAGTACGGCATGACGCGGACATATCTCGAATTGCTCGTCGAACTGCCTTGGTCAAGGTTCGATCCGGAGCGCATCGATATCGCGGAGGCGCGGCGCATCCTCGATGAGGATCATCATGGCCTGGAGAAAGTGAAGCGGCGCATTCTCGAATATCTAGCCGTACGTAAACTCAATCCGGATGGCAAGAGCCCCATACTTTGTTTCATCGGCCCTCCCGGCGTCGGCAAGACTTCGCTTGGCCAGAGCATCGCCCGCGCGACCGATCGCAAATTCGCCCGACTGAGCCTCGGCGGCGTCCATGACGAAAGCGAGATACGCGGTCACCGACGAACCTATATTGGCGCGCTGCCCGGAAACGTTATCCAGGCCATCCACAAGGCAGGCACGCGCAATCCGGTGATGATGCTGGACGAGTTGGACAAGCTGGGCGCGGGATTTCACGGTGATCCCTCGGCGGCGCTGCTCGAAGTCCTCGACCCCGAGCAAAATGCGACGTTCCGCGACAACTACCTTGCCGTTCCCTTCGATCTCTCGAAAGTCATGTTCATCGGCACCGCCAATGTGGTCGACAATATTCCGGCCGCCGTGCGCGACCGGATGGAAATCATCGAAATGCCTGGCTACATCGACGACGAGAAATTGGCGATCGCGAAGCGCTATCTCATCAAGCGCCAACTGGCAGAGGCGGGGCTGACCGAGGAACAATGCAAGATTACCGACGACGTCTTGCTCTCCATCATCCGCGACTATACGCGTGAAGCCGGCGTGCGCAACCTCGAGCGCCGCATCGGGGCGATTTGCCGGCACGCCGCGATGCGCATCGCCGAGGGCGACGCGACGGCCGTGGTCGTCACGGTGACGGACCTTCACGCAATCCTGGGGCCGAAACGTTTTGAGCCTGAAATCGCAATGCGCACCAGCGTGCCGGGCGTTGCTACCGGCCTCGCCTGGACCCCCGCGGGGGGCGATATTCTGTTCGTTGAGGCGACCAGCATTCCCGGCCGTGGCAAGCTGATCCTCACGGGCCAGTTGGGCGATGTGATGAAGGAAAGCGCGCAGGCAGCACTCACGCTGGTCAAGTCGCGCGCCGCCGAATTCGGTATCGATACGATCGCACTACAGAAGTCCGACGTGCACGTTCATGTTCCGGCCGGAACCATTCCCAAGGATGGACCGAGCGCAGGTGTCGCGATGTTTCTGGCACTCACGTCGCTTCTGACCGGGCGCACGATCCGCAGCGATACGGCGATGACCGGCGAAATCTCGCTGCGCGGTTTGGTGCTTCCGATTGGCGGCGTGAAGGAGAAGGTCCTGGCCGCGATCCAGGCCGGGATCACCACCGTTATGCTCCCAGCTCGAAACCGCAAGGACATCGAGGACGTGCCGGAGAAAGCGCGCAACCGGGTTCGCTTCGTCTGGCTTGAGCGCGTTGACGATGCGATCGAGGCTGCCCTCAATCCTCCGGAAACGCAGGAGCCGGGGATGTCTAAAACGACGCGCAGGCCGCCGGCGGAAAGGCAGGCGGCGCATTCCCGATAGCCCGTAGGATCGGTCCTGGACCGGCGTCGCATTTAGTCTTTGAAATTGACCAACGTCAGGGCGGCGACGGGAAATCGCGTCCATGGAAATGAAGGCCCACCGTGAGATTATTGTCATGCTCGATCGCACCCGCAATTTGGTCACTCCCAGACATCACACGATGCATGTGCCGCGCACCATGTTCGCCGCGGCTATCGACCACTTTGGCGGCCCCGAAGTGATCACCCCTCACGCCCTGCCAGTACCTGCAGTGGATGCCGGCGAAGTCTTGATCGCCGTCGATACCGCGGGCGTTGGCCGATGGGACGCCGATGTCCGGGAAGGGTATTTTGCCGGCCGCAAACCGCATTTTCCGCTCGTTCTCGGGTTCGATGGCGCCGGCGTCGTTGCTGCGGTTGGCTCCCGGGTGCGGCGACTGAAGGCTGGCGATGAAGTCTATTCCTACAACTGGGCGAACCCGAAGGGCGGATTCTATGCAGAGTATGTTGTGGTGCCCGCCGACAAGGCCGCGCCGATCCCCAGGCGGCTCGATCTGCGTCATGCCGGCGCGATCCCTATTACGGGGTTGACCGCGCTGCAGGGCATTGACGACGCGCTCGGTTTGAAAAAGGGAGAAACCGTCATCATTCATGGCGCCTCGGGAGGTGTGGGAACGCTCGCACTCCAATTTGCGAGGCTGCGCGGCGCCCGAGTGTTCGCCACTGCATCGGGCAAGGATGGGGTGGAGCTGGTGCGGGAGATGGGTGCGCATGCGGTTGTCGAGGGCAAACGCCCCGATATCGACGATCAGGCGCGCCGCTTTGCACCCGATGGCGTCGACGCCGTACTGGCGCTCGCCGGCGGAGACGCGCTGGAGCTGTGCCTCAACGCGCTTCGGCCCGGCGGCCGCGTTGCGCACCCCAACGGCGTCGAGCCTGCGCCGAAGAAGCGGCGCGGCATGACACTGGTTCGATACGACGGTATTTCCGGGGTTCGGGAATTCGAGCGCCTCACCGCGGCGGTGCAGGCCGCGAGGCTCAAGGTTCCGATCGCGGAATGCTATCCCCTCGCCCGGGCTTACAAGGCGCATGAGCGCCTCGCCGAAGGGCATGTGGTCGGAAAAATTATCCTTGCGGTGCATGATTCCTAGAGTCGGATTCAACCGAGTTGAACCACACGCGAGCCTTATCTTTTTGATTAAGCTGTGCCGCTTACTATCGAGAGGCCCTGCGCGATTGAAGCCGACGAGGCCGACCTGACGCATGAAAGTCTTGTGACAATGAAGGCCGACCGTCGGAAGACGCGCGGTCCGAATTCGCCCGAAACATCTCAGCCATCATCAAAATAGCTCTTCTCCCATCGGGGGGCTGAGTTTCCGCGATCTTGAGAATGGACTTGCGGCATTGGTCCAGCAGACTACCTGACATTGCTCTACCTCTATGTTGCCGCCAGCGTAGAGGGAATTTTGGCGATTGCCATTGGTTCCAAGGTCTTTTCAGTTTTTTTAATTTATGACGCTGAAAAAGTAGGCTGACCCAAATGCCGACAAAGTCCGCGACGCGCCCCATCGTTCGCCGCCCGCGAAGAAATCGGCACGCATGCATCGGCTGACTGCGCCAGATACAAGGCTTCCTTGATGGCCCGATGCGGACCGCTCCATCGCTACCGGCGCCTGAGAGCACCACCCCTGCCTGCCCGCCCTTGTCCTCAGCCAATGAATGCAGCAACGCATCGACCAGATTTAGGGGCAAGACCTGAGTTGCGCGGCGACAGGACAAGGCGCCGCTCCAACCGTCATCAGGCATCTCGGCGGGCGCGTTGGAGTACTCGCAATCCTACCAGTAAACCGTCGTCCGGACCGCCCTAAATGTCCATGACAGCAACATTGGACAGGGGGGTGCCTGTGGAACGGTATCGCTTCACAATTTCGGACGGGGACTCCTTCGAACACGTGGGCGAGGCGGTATACGCCAGCCCCCTGGCTGCGGAAGCGCATGCGATACAGATCGCCAAGGAATTGTCGGAAGACGACACCTGGCACGGCGGCTGGATTTCGGTGGACAATTCGCGCGGCGATGAAATCGCGCGGGTGCCGATCGGCATCGAAAGAACGCTCACGAAGTCGGAAGCCGCTCGGCGGAACTCACAGCAAGCGATCAGGAAATCGAACGCGTTGATCCAGCGCCTCGACGGGGCGGCAGCCCGGCGAGCGCGTCGACCGCCCGGCTGCGACGATCGCGACGATTAGCGCGGTCCGAGAAAATCTGGCAGAACGCAAGGCGGATCGGACTTGTCGCTCGCGGGCTGATCGGCTGTTTTGTAAGTTCCCTGCATATGCTATTGGTGCGAATGGGCAGCGCCGCATACGGCGCCGTTGACGGATATCAACGCGCGCGCCACGCCCGCCTCTATGGAGATGTCCATGACGGGTGGCCCGCCTTTCCCGAACAAGCGCCGCAAAGCGAGTTCGGGGCCGTCGAAGGCCCTGGCCATTGCGCCGGGCGATGATCCGGCGCAGCGCCACACCGGCATTCGCTTAATGGGCGATATGCCGTGGGGGACACATATCTGCCTTTTCTACGAAACCCCCGAAGACCTGCTCGACACCGCGGTTTGCTATTTCGAAGCGGGACTAAAGAGCAACGAATTCTGCCTGTGGGCGGTGTCCGATCCGATTTCGCTGCGGCGGGCGGAGGAAGCCCTGCGCCACGCTATTCGGGGTTTTGACCGCTATCGGGCGGCGGGCAGATCGAACTGCTCGCAGGCACCGAGTGGTATCTGAGCGGTGACGAGTTCGATCTCCAACGGATCACTGCCGGTTGGAACGAGAAGCTCAGCGCCGCTCTGGCCAGAGGCGATGATGGCATGAGGGCGAGCGGAAATGCGTTCTGGTTGGGAACGAAACATTGGAAGGAGTTCTGCGACTACGAGTACGAACTCGATCGATCTCTCGCCAGCCAGAAAATGATGGTGCTCTGCACCTATTCGCTGCAAGCAAGCAGGACCGTCGACATGCTTGATGTGGCGCGGGCGCATCAATGCTCCATCGTGCGACGCGGCCATTGGGAATTTCTGGAGACGCCAGAGCTCAAGAAGGCCAAGCAGGAGATCAGAAGGTTGAATGGCGCGCTGGACATCCTATCGAAACCGTTCCCCGGGCATGAGACTCTAACACCCAAAGAACGTGTTGCGCTGGCTCAAATCATCCGGGGCGCCTCCAGCAAGGAGGCTGCACGGACGCTCGGCATCAGCCCGCGCACCGTCGATTTCCATCGAGCCAATCTGCTGAAAAAGCTCGGCGCCCGGAACGCCGCTGATCTTGTGCATAAAGTCCTCGGCGAATGACGAACGCCACTGGTTCGGTTCCAAAGTGTTTCGTTTTTTTTCCCGGAAAAATTAGACTGGCCCGTGTTCTCCCGCTCGGCCCAATGCCCAGCAAGTTCCCCGGCACCCGCGCATTCTGCGGGATCACCACACGGTGAAAATCATTCGTCATCTGGTTATGACAGAGAACACGCTGATTACCTCTCACCTGAGCGGCAAGCGGCCCAACCCAAACGGGCGGGCATTGTTGACGGACGTCAACGCACGCATTGCGGTGGCATGCAATAAATGCTCTCGCGCTGCAAAAGCAGCAGAGCTCTGACAGAGGTCTAAATAGACCGGCAGCCAAACCGCGGTTGGGAGCATATCATGGCTAGCACCACAATTAATTCCGCCTCTGACTTTCCGTCGCCAGAAACGCTCGTTCAGAACTGGTGGTTGTTCACGCTTCGAGGCATCTTCGCCATTGTCTTCGGATTACTCGCGCTGATCTTTCCAGGTCCAACGATGCTGTCGTTGGTGATCTTGTTCTCCGCCTATATGTTAGTCGATGGGATCTTCGGAATCATCTCGGCTGTGCGGGCGATCCGCCGCAAGGAGGACCGCTGGGGATTGCTGATATTTGAAGGGCTCATCGATATCGCCGTAGGCATTCTCGCTTTTCTCTGGCCGGGCATTACCGTTGTCGCGTTCGTGTTGCTGGTTGGGGCATGGGCGATTGTCACAGGTGCGGTGATGACGGCTGCAGGCTTCCGGCTGAACGTGAGCCATGGCCGATGGTGGCTAGTTCTGAGCGGGGTGTTGTCCCTTGCGTTTGGCACGCTCCTTGTTATCATTCCGTTGATCGGAGCTATTGTGCTCACCTGGTGGATCGGAGCGTACGCACTCGCCTTTGGCGTCGCCCTGGTCGTATTCTCCTTCAAGCTCCGGTCGCGGCAGCATGAAGGTGTCAGCCCCACTGCGGTCGGAACTGCCGCTTAGGCAGGCCTCGATGAAAACCAAGACAACGCATCATCCAAACCGAAACGGCCGAGCAAATGCCCGGCCGTTGCGAATGGAAACGACCGCAATCGACGAAATCGACGAGAGCCTGATCGAGACTTTTCCCGCGAGCGATCCTCCAGCCTGGATATCCTTGACCCGGGTCGGCATTCCCAAGCGAAAAACAACATCTCGCCCCGCGCGAAAACCACGGCACCTTTGATCGACACATTATCAATCACTCAGCTTAAAATTGTACATTAAGCGGATACCGCCATTTTGGCGAGTTCCCCTTCAGTATGCGGCCATTGTTAATTTGGCATTGCTAACTCAAGCAGACAGGTATCAAATTCATCCGAGATCGCCGCGAAAGTCACTCAAGGCGAACGCAATGCCGTGGACGGAGCCGTTTGCAAAATCCGACGAGTTGCAACGTTGCATCCGCGATCTGGTCGCGCTCTCAACGCTTCCGGCTGCATGGCAGAATTGTGATATGCGCCAAATCGGCAGCAGCGTAGTCGCTGCGCTGATTTCGATGCTCAATGCCGATTTCGTTTTCGTTGCGCTTCCCGGCGATGGCAACCAGCTTATCCCCGAACTGACCCGCAGTGACCCAAAACTAAATCCTGCAAGCCTCAAACGTGTGCGCGCGATGCTACAGCGCAAAAAGGCAGCGCTCGGCAGTAGGCAGGAATTTATTATTACCGACGCATCCGGCGGCCGCGACCT
>Ga0137397_10000889_pt1 | contig 20703 bp, 22 predicted proteins | sample czorhiz116metaG_FD_106658 | JGI IMG/M metagenome (GOLD analysis project Ga0137397, IMG submission 106658) | Vadose zone soil microbial communities from Angelo Coast Range Reserve, California, USA - czorhiz1.16 metaG | ecosystem: Environmental > Terrestrial > Soil > Vadose zone | place: USA... | reverse complement strand
GGAGGCGGTCAGCGCGATCTCGTCCTTGGCGGCTCGAGGTCGGCTCAGCGGCCGTCCGCCGGCACCGCTCGGAGGATCATGCAGGTGCTCACGGCGTGAGCCACGAGCTTGTCGACCGCGGCCAGGATCCCGCCCTGCACGGTGCCCATCGGATTTCCGTGCGCGCTGGTCGCGTCGAGCTCGACGAGCGCCTCGCCGGCCGAGAACGACGCGAGCCGCATGCCGAGGAGCGTGGCCGCCGCCGGTGGCGGAACCTCGCCGCGCAGCAACGCCTCCATGCCGTCCAGCATCCTCGCCATCGCCCACCCCTCTCGCGGATCTTTCGGTTCGCCACCGGGGACTTGCGCCCCTGCGGGCGCGTCACTCTAGGCGCCCGCGCGCGCTCCCGTCAACCGGCCCGTGCGGCACCGGTGCGTCCGCGCGGCGCGATCGGTCTGCTGTTCTCTCCCGCTTCCGCCGCCCCGCCGCCTCTCCGCTCGAGGCGCGTTGAGCGCGGCATCCGGCCGGCACCGGGCGCTCGGAGTGATACGATCACCTCGATGAAGCAGCGCGGGTTCGGCTACATCGAGATCGTCATCGTGCTGGCGGTCGTGGCGGTCGCCGGGTATCTGCTCATGCAATATTTCACCTCGACGGCGAAGACCGTCGAGAAGATGCAGCAGGAGCGTCCGCTCCCCCGCACCAGGCTCGCCGCCGATCAGGCCACGCTCACGTCGGTGCAGGGCGTCGTGCGCACCTATCAGGCCGAGAAGGGCCAGTATCCCGCCGACAAGGCCACCGTGGTGGGCCTCCTCGCCTCGCCGCCGCGGTTCCAATGCCCCGGCAACGACTTCGAATACGACCCCGCCACGGGCGCGCTGAGCCTCACCATCTCCGACGACTCGCGCTGCTGACCGCCCCGCGGGCGGCAGGTACCGCTGCCGCCGGCGCTCGAGCTCGTGCCGGGCGCGGCTCGCCGCACACTCGGCGCTCGCGCGTGACACCAGGAATCAGCGCCGGGCTTGCGTTACACTCATCGGGATGAGCGAGGAACCGCGCGAAAAGCCCGGTAACTTCATCCGGGACATCATCCTGGAGCACAACGCCAGCGGGCGCTTCGGCGGCGCGGTGATCACGCGTTTTCCGCCGGAGCCCAACGGCTATCTCCACGTCGGTCACGCCAAGGCGATCTGCATCGACTTCGGCCTGGCGCAGGAGTTCGGCGGCCGCTGCCATCTCCGATTCGACGACACCAACCCGGCGAAGGAGAGCCAGGAGTACGTCGACTCGATCGTCGACACCGTGCGCTGGCTGGGCTTCGACTGGGGGCCGCACCTCTACTTCGCGAGCGACTACTTCGAGCAGCTCTACGAGTGGGCGGTGGAGCTGATCAAGGCGGGCAAGGCCTACGTGGACGATCTGACGCCTGACCAGATGGCCGAGTACCGCGGCACGCTGACCACTCCGGGCCGCGAGAGCCCGTACCGCAACCGCGCCGTCGAGGAGAACCTGGACCTCTTCCGCCGCATGCGCGCGGGGGAGTTCGACGAAGGGACCAGGACGCTGCGCGCGAAGATCGACATGGCCTCGGGCAACATCAACCTGCGCGATCCCGTGATGTACCGGATCCGCAAGGCCACGCACCACCGCACCGGCGACGCCTGGTGCATCTATCCCATGTACGACTGGGCGCACGGCCAGTCCGACTCGATCGAGGGCGTCACGCACTCGATCTGTACCCTCGAGTACGAGGACCACCGCCCGCTCTACGACTGGTACCTCGACCAGCTCGGCGTGCACCATCCGCAGCAGATCGAGTTCGCGCGCCTGAACCTCTCGCACACCGTCATGTCCAAGCGGAAGCTCTTGCAGCTCGTGGAGCAGGGGAAGGTGAGCGGCTGGGACGACCCGCGCATGCCCACGCTCGCGGGCCTGCGCCGGCGTGGCTACACGCCCGAGGCGATCCGCGACTTCTGCGACCGCATCGGCGTCGCCAAGGCCGACAACCTCGTCGACATCGCGCACCTCGAGCACTGCCTGCGCGAGGACCTGAACCGCCGCGCGCTCCGGCGTCTGGCGGTGTTGCGGCCGCTGCGGCTGGTCATCGAGAACTACCCCGAAGGCCAGGTGGAGGAGCTGGAGGCGGTCAACAACCCCGAGGATCCGTCGGCCGGCACCCGCCGGGTGCCCTTCTCCCGCGTCCTCTATATAGAGGACGAGGACTTCCGGGACCCGCCGCCGCCCAAGTACTTCCGGCTCTCCCCGGGCACCGAGGTTCGCCTGCGCTACGCCTACATCGTCAAGTGCACCGGCGTCACGCGCGCCGCGGACGGCACGATCACCGAGGTGCGCTGTACCTACGACCCGGACTCGCGCGGCGGCGACGCGCGCGGGCGCAAGGTGAAGGGGACCATCCACTGGGTGTCGGCGCCCCACGCCGTGCCCGCGGAGGTGCGCCTCTACGACCATCTCTTCAGCGTGCCCAAGCCCGACGACGTCGAGGACTGGACGAGCGTGCTGAACCCGCACTCGCTGGAGCGACTGCGCGGCTGCCGGCTCGAGCCATCGCTGGTGGGCGCCGCGTCGGGCGAGCGCCACCAGTTCGAGCGCCAGGGCTACTTCTGCGTCGACTCGCGCGACTCGGCGCCGGGCCGCCTGGTGTTCAACCGCACGGTGGGGTTGCGCGACACGTGGGCGAAGATCGAGAAGGGCGACCAGCGGGGGGCGTCATGAGCGCAGCCGAGTCGTTCCGGGGGCGAGCCACCGTCATCCAGCCCAGCGAAGGCGCGTCCTTCTGGCAACCCGTTCCCGCCAACGGGCACGCGGATCCGAAGCTGACGCCGGCGAACACGGGATACGACGGCCTGTCCATGGGCTATCAATCGATCGCGCCGGGCAGCCGCGTGCGCGAGCACTCGCACGGCGACCAGGTCGAGCTCCAGATCTGCTTCCGCGGCCGCGGGCGCGTGGTGGTCGACGGCGTGAGCCATCCGCTCGTGCCCGGCACGGCGTGCTTCCTGGGCTACGACGTCAAGCACGAGATCCTCAACGAGACCGACGAGGAGCTCGTGATGCTCTGGCTGGTGTCGCCGGCGGGGCTCGAGCACTTCTTCAGGGCGATCGGCCGGCCGCGGACATCGGGCGAGCCGGCGCCCGCGCCGTTCGCGCGCCCGGAGAACGTGGTCGAGATCGAGCGCGCGCTGGGGATGAACGACACGCGCCCCCTTTAGAGGCGAGCAGCTACGCCGGGGGAAGAAGGTCGGCGACGGCGATCCGCGCGCTGGGCGCGGCGAGCGGGACGATGGTCGCGCCGGACGTGAGGCGCTGGACGCTTCGGTACTCCCATCCGGAGCGCGCGGACGGGGCCGGCGCGGGCTCGCGGTAGATCTCCAGCAGAGCCTCCGCGAGATTGACGATCCAGTAGTCGGCGATCCCGGCGCGCGCATAAAGGCTGCCCTTGTGCGCCCGGTCGATGGACAGAGAGGTCTCTGCGATCTCGACGACGAGGACCGGGGCCGAGGGGTGAGAGCTCACGTAGTCCCACGGGACTCCCGGAACGACGACGACGTCCGGCTCCGGCTCCGACGTGTCGTCGAGGGCGATCGGCAGCTGCGGTCGGACATGAAAACCCGCACCGAACGCGCGCGCCAGGACCGCGCACAGTGCGGCGACCCCGGCGCCGTGCCGGCTGCCCTGAGGCTCGCGCACGACGAGCAGGCCATCGAGTAGCTCCAGGCGCTCGTCCTCCCTGAACATGCCCTGGTCGACGAGCCGCTCGTACTCGGTCCGCATCCAGCGCCGGGTCTTGAGGGGCGGATCGTCCACGGCCATCGAGCGTATAGTAGCCGTGGGCGGGGATTCCGATCAATGTCGGGGGATGGATACCCGCGAGCAAAAGGGCTATCCTCGCGACGTGCCCAGGGTCGACGTCGCCGTGACCGGTATTCCGCAGCCGCTGGCGAGCTACACGCCGGCCGCGCGTGCCGGCAATCTCGTCTTCGCCGCGGGCCAGCTCGCGAGCGACTTCAAGCAGGGCGTCGCCGCCGCGGCGCGCGTCGACCCCGCATTTCCCTACTACGGCTCGGCGATCAAGAAGCAGACGCGTTACGTCCTGGAAAATCTCGCGCAGACGTTCAAGGCGGCCGGTACCTCACTGAACCACGTGGTGAAGGCGCAGGTGTTCCAGACCGATCTCGCGAATTTCAACGGGTTCGACGAAGTCTGGCGCGAGTTCTTCCCCACGCCGCCACCGCGCACGACGATCGGCACACCGGGACTTCTGGTCCCCGGCACCCTCGTCGAGATCGACCTGATCGCCGCCATGCCGACGGCGGCCGGCCGCGTGGTGCAGTCGGATGGCCCACGGCCGCTGGCGAGCTACTCCGAGGCGGTCGTGGTGGGTGATCTCGTCTTCGCGGCGGGCCAGCTCGCCAGCGACTTCAAGACCGGCGTGCCGCGGGAGGCGCGCGTGGATCCGGCGTTTCCCTACTACGGCTCGGACATCAAGCGCCAGACGCGCTTCATCCTGGAAAACCTGGCGAGAACGTTCAAGGCCGCCGGGACGTCACTGGACCGCGTCGTCAAGGCGCAGGTGTTCCACACCGACCTCCGCAACTTCTTCGCCTTCGACGAGGTCTGGCGCGAGTTCTTCCCCGCGCCGCCGCCGCGCACGACCGTCGGCACGACGGGCCTGCTCGTGAAGGACACCCTGGTCGAGATCGATCTGATCGCGGCGCTGCCGTCCGCCAGGGTCCAGCCGATCTCGGTGCCGGACATTCCGAGGCCGCTGGCGCACTACACGCCGGCGACCCGGGTGGGCGATCTCGTGCTCGCGGCCGGCCAGATCGCCAGCGACTACGCGACGGGTGTGCCCCGCGAGGCGCGCGTCGACCCGGCGTTCCCCTTCTACGGCTCGGACATCCAGCGTCAGACGCGATACGTGCTGGAGAATCTGGCGAAGACGCTCAAGGCGGCCGGCACCTCGCTCGACCAGGTGGTCAAGGCGCAGGTGTTCCACACGGATCTCGAGAACTTCGCCGGCTTCGACGAGGTGTGGAAGGAGTTCTTCACCACGCCGCCGCCTCGCACCACCGTGGGTACGACGGGCCTGCTGGTGCCGGGCACGCTCGTGGAGATCGACCTCATCGCGGCCACTCTTTGAGCGGCCGCGCGCGCTCCGAGCCTGTCAGCGCCCCTTGAACGACGGCGCGCGCTTGTCGACGAACGCGCGGATGCCCTCGCGCGCGTCCTCGGTCTCGGAGCAGATGTTCTGGGCGAACGTCTCGAACTCGAGCGCCCCGCGCAGGTCCGTCTCCTCGCTGTGATAGAGCGCGCGCTTGGCCAGGCGGATGGCGATGGGCGGTCCGGCGGCGATCTTTCGCGCCAGCTCGTACGCGGCCGGCATCAGCTCTTCCGGCGCGTACACGGCGTTCACGATCCCGAGGCGCAGCGCCTCCTGGGCGTCGATGATCTCGCCCGTGAAGATGAGCTCGCACGCCTTGGCCATGCCCACCAGGCGCGGCAGGAAGTAGGTCCCGCCCCAGTCCGGGTGCAGGCCCCGCTTGACGAACGCCTGGGTGAACTTCGCGGCCGTCGAGGCCAGGCGAATGTCGCAGCCGAGCGCCAGGTTCATGCCGGCGCCGGCCGCGGCGCCGTTCACCGCCGCGATCACCGGCTTGGGCGCGTCGCGCATGGCCAGCAGCACGCGGTCGCGCAGGGGGGCGACCTTGTCCTCGAGCGGACGCGCGGGCGCGCGCCCCTCCTTGGTGTCGTTCATGGCCTTCACGTCGCCGCCCGCGCAGAACCCCTTGCCGGCGCCGGTCACGACCAGCACGCGCACGTCGGCGTCCTGGCTCGCCCGGAGGACCGCGTCGTAGAGGTCGTCGCGCAGCGTGTCGCCGAGCGCGTTGAGGCGCTCGGGCCGGTTCAGGGTCAGCGTCGCGATGGCGTCCTTCACTTCGTAGAGCAGGCACTTGTAGTCGGTCATGGTCCTCTCCTATATAGGATCTTGACTATACCCCGGAGGGCACATGGACTTCTTCGATGTCGCGACCTCGCAGCGGGCCATCAGGCGGCTCAAGACCGACGCGATTCCCGACGGCGTGCTGCGGAAGATCATGGACGCCGCCATCTGTGCGCCGAGCGGCGGCAACCGACAGAACTGGAACTTCGTGGTCGTCCGCGACCCGGCCAAGCGGGCGCGGCTCGGCGAGCTCTACCGTGAGGCGTGGGGCGAGCTGATGAAGGTGCCGTACTACGCCGGCGCCGCGAAGGAGCCGCCCGACAGCCCGGCCGGGAAGATGCTCGCCTCCGCGCGGCACCTCGGCGAGCACCTGGGCGAGGCGCCCGTGCTCATCCTGGCCTGCGTCACGGTCGACGGCAAGCCGACGCTGACCAGCGGCGCCTCGATCTATCCGGCCGTCCAGAACATCATGCTGGCGGCGCGGGCCCTGGGCATCGGGAGCTGCATCACGACGATCCACCGATTCCGCGACGCGCAGGTGAAGGAGCTGCTCGACATCCCGGCGGACGTCGAGACCGCCGCGCTGATCCCGCTGGGCTATCCGCTCGGAAAATTCGGGCGCCCGCCGCGCCGCCCGCTCCGCGAGGTGGCCTTCGCCGACCGCTGGGGCCGGGCGTTCTAACGGTGAGGTAGGGCAATCATGGGTGAGACACGGGTCGATCTCCTCCACCTCCTCGAGGACCTCCGCGATGCCTACCCTGGGTCGACCGAGGAAACCGTCCTCACGGAGATTGTCGCCAACTCCCTCGACTCCGGCGCTGCGGCCATTGCGATCACCACGGACCCAACAGCTCCCGCCCTCACCATCGTGGACGACGGCGACGGTATGCGCCGGCGCGAGCTGGCGCGTTACCACGACGTCGCCGCGAGCGCCAAGACTCGCGGCGCCGGTATCGGGTTCGCCGGCATCGGCATAAAGATCGCGCTCCTGGTCTGCGCGGAAGTCACCACCGAGACGAGGCAGGGCAGGCACCACGTCGCCTCGTCCTGGCGCCTGGCCTCACGACACAAAGCCCCCTGGCGCTGGGTGCCGCCGCCGGGCCTCGTGACGACGCGGGGAACAGCGGTGCGCCTTGCGCCCACCAGTGCCCTCTCGCCGCTGCTCGACCCGGGGTTCGTCGAGAGCGTGCTACGGCGCAGCTTCCAGCCGCTTCTCGATCCCGCCCTCGCCGAGATCCTGAGCAGGCACTATCCACGGGGCGTCGCCTTCCTCCTCAACGGCCGCGAGCTCGAGCATCAGGGCGCGCGCGCGCCAGAGGTCGCGCCCCTCGCGATCCGCGTCGGGCGCAAGCGCAAGCCCGCCGGCGCGGGCTATCTCCTGCGTGCAGGCGAGGCGCTACCCGACGAGTTGCAGGGCGTGGCCATCAGCACCTTCGGTAAGGTCATCCGGCGCGGGTGGGACTGGGTCGGCCTCACGCCCGCCGCGCCCGAGCGTGTGGCTGGCCTGATCGAGGTGCCGGCGCTTGCCGAGTGCCTCACGCTGAGCAAGACCGACTTCATTCGCGCCGGCGTACGCGGCGCGACGTACCTCGCCTATCGCAAGGCGCTCCAGGAGGCGGTCTCGCACCAGCTCGCGCTGTGGGGCGACGCCGGCGAGCCAGCCGAGCGCGCGCGGCGGAGGGCCGCGCGGCCGGTGGAGCGTGATCTCGAGGCGGTTCTGGCCGATCTCGCGGACGATTTTCCGTTGCTGGCACCACTCGTGGAGCAGCGGGCCGGCGGCCAGCGGCGCCTGCCGGCGAGCGGATCGGCCTCCGACGCCGTCGAGCGTGACGCGCCGTTACTCGTGGTGCACGAAGCCGCCCCTCACACGATGCCGACCCGACCAGGAGACCAGGAGCAGCCGGTGGGGCCATCTGTGACGGGCGCCGAGCCGTCGCCCTCCAGTCCCCCGGAGCCTGCGCCGAGCTCCGGCCATCTCGCCGCCGGTCCGCGAACGCGCCGGCCCGTGCGCTATGGCTTGAGCATTCAGTTCGAAGATCGCCCCGGCGACACCGAGCTTGCGCGACTCGTGGAGTCGACCGTGTGGGTCAACGAGGCGCACCCCGCTTACCGCCGCGCAATCGCCACACGGTCGGAGGGTTACCACGTCGCACTCGCAGTCGCGTTGGCGCTGGCACCTTTGGCCGTCGATCCGGCCAAAGAGCACGGTTTCCTCACCGCTTTTCTCGAACGCTGGGGCGCGGCGATCGAGCGGCGCGGCGGGAGCCGTCGCCGTTGAATTTCACTACGTGACGAACGTCGGCGGTCGCTCGCTTCGTGCGGCCGAGCTTGGCGACGCCGCCGCGATCGCGGATCTGGTGCGGCTCGCGTTCTCGGCGCAGCCGCGGCCGACCAATCCGCCGTCGAGCGCCTTGAAGGAAACCGCCGCCACGATCGCCGAGCATCTGGCGCGTGGCGGCGGGGCCGTCCTGGAAAGCGGCGGCGTCGCGATGGTCGGCGTCATCTTGTGGGAGGAGGAAGACGGCGCGCTCTATATCAGCCGGATCTCGGTCGACCCGGAGCACCGGCGGCAGGGCATCGCTCGAGCGCTCGTCGACGAAGCGGAGCGCGAGGCTCGCCGGCGCGGGCTCCCCCGCATGACCCTCGGCGTACGGCTCGAGCTCGAAGAAAATCGCCGGCTGTTCAGGTCCTGCGGCTTCGAGGACGCCTCGCTGCGCAGCCACGAGGGCTTCAGCGAGCCCACGTGGGTGATGATGGAGCGCTGGCTCACCTCGGACAGTCGATGAACGCGCCGCCGCTGGTCCGGTAGCACGTCCGCGACACCGGTCCGCCCATGCCGCCGCCGGACGCGCACTCGCGCACCAGCAGCAGCGCGAAGCGGAGCTTTCTTACAGGTACTTCGTCGGATAGATCATCGTCCGCCACATGTGCGCCGAAGGGCTGTGATCGAAGCCCAGGCCCTCCTTCGGCTGCTTGAAGTGACGGCCGACGACGTCCGTGAACTCCTCGAGCTCCACGTGCACGTTGGGATCGAAGGCGTAGAGATCGTTCACGGTGATGAGGCGCGACGTCTCGTACCACTTGTGCGCGCGCGCGCGCTTGTAGGCTTCCTGGACGTACGGCTCGGGCTTGAAGTCCGCGCCGAACAGCCGCACGTAGGAGTCCGGGTACTTGTACCCGAAGGACTCGTCCGCGAAGAACCGCAGCACCTGGTGATGGCGGATGGCCCAGCTGACTTCTTCATCGACGTACGGCTCGACGAGCTGGGCGCTCCAGTAGCCGTGATCGGCGCGAATGAGTCCCATGACGGAGATGTCGTGCAGCAGGCACGCCAGCACGATCTTCTCGCTGACGCCGTTCTTCGTCGCCAGGCGCGCGCTCTGCAGCACGTGCGTGGAGGGCCCGAAGCGATACTTGTAGAAGTCGAACAGGGTCGGCTTCTCGGGCATGCGGGGCAGGCGCGGGTCGTGCCCCATCATGTAGAGCTTGCCCTGGTCCGGCTGCCGCGGAAGCGGCTCCCGCGGATCGCGCTCACCTGACGTGTAAATCACCGACTTCACGACGATCCGATCGAGCTCCTGGCTCATCGCGTGCTCGGCGGCCTCGGCCCGTTCCAGCGACGTCATCGCCATCGTATCCCTCCGGAAATCGACCTTTGAGAGATCATCGTTCCCCGGGCCACTGACTGTCAAGCCACGCGCACGCGGCCCAGCAAGGCCGTCGCCAAGCGCTCGCTGGCGCCGACGGCCAGATGGAGACCGAGCCCAGGAACCGGCCCTCGTGCCGCACGCCATCGATCCGAGCGTAGAGCGGCGCGTGGGGAAGCAGCTTCAGGAGGTACCCCTCAGGCCATGACCCAACCGCCGTTGGGCTGGAGCACCTGGCCCGTCAGGTAGTGCGCGTCCTCGGCGGCGAGGAAGACGGCGCAGTAGGAGACGTCCTCCACTTGCCCGAGGTGGCGCACGGGCAGCTCGCCGATCCGCCGCGTCCGGTACTCGGGGGTCATCACCGCGCGACTCATGTCGGTGTCGATGCCGCCGGGGGCGATGGCGTTGACGGTGACGCCGTGGGGCCCGAACTCGTGGGCCATCGCGCGGGTGAAGCCCTCGATGGCGCCCTTGGTCGCCGCGTAGGCGGCGAAGCCGCCGGTGCCGACCGAGGCGCGCACGAGCTGGGTGGAGAAATTGATGATGCGTCCGTAGCGCGCGGCCACCATCGGCCTCAGGGCGTGCTGGGTGCAGAGGAGCGTGCCGGTCACGTTGATGGCGAACATCGTGTCGTAGTCCGCGTCTTCATCTGGCGCAGCTCGGCGCCGCGCTGGCGCGCACCTGGGCCACGCGCTGGGCTCCGCTACACACGGAGTACGCCGGGCCCATCCCCTACGCGAGCGCGTAGCCACTCGAGCGCGCACGAGAGGCGTCACGGATCACCCGCAGCGCTCCGAGCCGCCGGTCGAGCGCCGGCTTTGCCGGCGCAATCGATTCTAGGGCGGAACCGCAGGGGGTGACCGGTGGGGGGAATCGGGGGGAGCGGCGTCGCTCCCCCGATCTTCAACTAAAACACGGCGAGCGGATTCGCCGGCGACCCGGTGCCCCCGACCACCCGCAGCGGCGCGATCACCAGCATGAATTCGTCGCGCTGCTCTTCCGCGCAGGCCCGGGCGAGCGGCTCGAGGAGCGCGTTGTCCAGCAGCGCCACGCCATACGCGAAGATCGCGGCGTGGACCGCCCACGGGACGTCGTAGCCGATCGGCAGGTGATCGAGCATGTCCCACACCAGCACGCTCACGTCGTGGTCGCGCAGGAACGGCAGGCAGGACACGTGGAGCCCCGGCCGCTGCTGCTGCGTGGGATTGAAGGGGCGGCCGTAGGGTCGCTCGGGGTCCTGCGACTGCCACGCCTCGCGCCCGGAGTAGACGCAGACCGCGTCGCCGGGCTCGAGCCGGATCCCGCGCTTGGTGAGGATGTCGTCGAGCTCCCAGCCGTGCACCGGCCGGTCGTGCGTCACGCAGGGGACGCCGCGGTGCCGCGGGACGTCGAGCATGACGGCGCGGGTCATGATGCCCTCGGCCCAATGCTCGACGGACCCGAACCGGGCTCCCTCGAACGTGATCTCTTTCTTCGGGTCGCGCCCGTTCCACATCGCCTCCTCGTCCCACGTGTGACAGAGCGCGTCGATGTGAGTGGAGGCGATGCCGTGGTAGTAGATGCCGTAGTAGTCCGCGGAAAAGCCGCCCTTGCCGCGCAGGTGGGTCTTCATGAAATGGTGAGCCGGCAGCGGGTTGTTCGGGCCCGGCTCCTTGGGGAACGGCCGGCTGAGCGACACGCTGCGCCCGCTGCGGACGAGCCGGGCCGCCGCCGCGCGCTTGGCCGGCGTGATGAGGTTGATGGCGCCGAGCTGGTCGTCCTTGCCCCAGCGGCCCCAGTTGCGGCGCTGCCGGATCCAGCCGAGCACTTCCTGCTCCGTGGGTAGCGGGCGTTCGGGCATCGTGGCCTCCCGGGTGAATCTTTCCTGACGGCGCGCTATGGTATCAGGCGTGGCCGGGGAGCCCGCCGCGACGTTTTTCGCGCTCACCCCCGACCGCGTCCTCGACGCGGTCGAGGTCGGGGGTCTGCGCTGCACCGGCCGCTGCCTGCCGCTGCGCGCCTTCGAGAACCGCGTCTACGAGGTGGAGCTGGAGGACGAGCGGCGCCTGGTCGTCAAGTTCTATCGGCCCGGCCGCTGGTCGCGCGAGACCATCCTGGACGAGCACGCGTTCCTGGCCGACCTGACGGCCGCCGAGGTCCCGGCGGTCGCGCCGATCGACCTCGGCACGGGCGGGACGCTGAGCGAGATCGAGGGCATCTACTACGCGGCGTTTCCGCGGGTGCGCGGGCGCTCGCTGGACGAGCTCGACGCGGAGAACCGCCGCCGGATCGGCCGGACCATCGGCCGCATGCACGCGGTCGGCGCCTCGCGCGACGCTCCCCACCGGCCGCGGCTCGACGTGCAGCGCTACATCTTCGAGCCCCTCGAGATCCTGATGGCGAGCGGCTTCATCCCCGCGGGGCTGGCGCCCCGCTACCGGGACGTCGCCGTCCGCATCGCCGACGCCGCCGCCAAGGCGCTCGCCACGGCGCGGGTTCAGCGAATCCACGGCGACCTGCACTGGGGCAACATCCTCTGGACGCCCGACCCGCTCCTCGTCGACTTCGACGACTGTCTGGTCGGCCCACCCGTGCAGGACCTCTGGCTCCTGGCAAAGGGCAACTCCGAGGAGGCGCGCAAGCTGCGTGAGGATCTCCTGGAGGGCTACGAGCTCTTCCGCGAGTTCGACCGCTCGACGCTCGCGCTCTGCGAGCCGCTGCGCGCCATGCGCATCGTTTACATGTCGGGCTGGATCGCGCGCCGGTGGACCGATCCGTCTTTCCCCCCCGCCTTCCCGATGTTCCGCAACCACAACTACTGGAACCAGGAGTACGAAGAGCTCGTGCAGATCGCGGAGACCCTCAGATGATCCGCCAGCCTCGGATCGACGAGATCTCGCCGGCAACCAGCGGAGTTAGAGCCTAGCTACTGTCCTCGCCGTTCGAGCGCCGGTGATGCCGGCGCAACGATCCGGCATGTTGAACGGCGAGGGGCACCGGTGGGGGGAGTCGGGGGGAGCGTCGCTCCCCCGAGCTTCACAAGGCCTTGAGGATCGCGCGCGCCAGGCGGGGCAGATCGGGATCGCGCGCGCCCATGATGAGCACGGTGTCGCCGGGCCGCGCCTCGCTCACGACCCACTGTCGTGCGGCCTCGTGGTCGGGCGCGTAGCCGCAGTTGAGCGGGGCCGGGAGATCGTCGGCCAGCACGCGGCTCGAGATGTCCTTCGCGACGGTCCCGCCGGCGTAGAAGATCTCGGCGTAGCAGAAGCGATCTTGAGGGCGCAGGAGCGTCGGGATCAGCGCCCGGAGCTCGTGGCGCAGGAAGCGCGCTGGGCCGTAGCCGTGAGGCTGGAAGACGGCGACCACTCGCGCCGCGCCCGCCTGCGCCGTGGTGATCGCCGCACGGAGCTTCTCGCCGTTGTGCGCGTATTCGTCCACGACGTGGATGTCCCGCGCCGTCGTACCGACTACCTCGAAGCGGCGCTCGACGCCGGGGAAGCGCGCGAGCAGGGTCACCACGGTGTTGGCGTCGGCTCCGAGCTCGAGCGCCACCAGCGCGGCGGCGGTGGCGTTCTGGAGGTTGTGGAGACCGGGCTGTGGAATGTCCAGCGTCAGGTCGCGGCCGCCGTGCCGCAGGACACCCCGCGCGCGCCTCGGGCCCACGCTCGTGACCCGGAGCCGCGTGTCGGCGTCGGGTGAGACCCCGTAGGCCGCTCCCTTGAAGCGGCGCCCGAACGCTGCGGCCTCCGGGCAGTCCGCGCCGACGAGCAGTTGGCCGCAGTTTCTGGCGAACGCCGTGAACTGCGGGCGAAGCTCGCCCAGCTCGTCGTGGTCGCGGCTGACGTTGTGAATGAGGCCGATCGCCGGATGGTAGCCGACGAGCGTGCCGTCCGACTCGCACGCCTCGGCGACCGCGGGGCCTTCGGCGGGGCCCGCCACGAAGCAGCCGCCCGCGCCCTCGCCCGCGAAATCGGCGCCGCCCAACACGGTGGCCCGGACGCCTCCCTCCCGCAGGAGCCAGCCGATCATGCCGACGATCGTGCTCTTGCCGCTCGTGCCCGCGATGGCGACACCCGGCGAAGCGGTGTTGACCACCTGGGCGAGCAGCTGCGGCCGAGGCAGACAATCGATGCCGAGTGCGCGCGCCGCGCGCAGCTCGGGCGTGTCGGCCTCGACGGCCGCCGAGTAGACGAAGCGATCGATCGCGGCCGTGACGGCCGCCCCGTCTTGCCGGGCCAGCTCGATGCCCAGCTGGCGGAGCGACGCCGCGATCTCCTGCTTCTTGCCCAGATCGAACGCGCGGTCGGAACCCTGGACCGCGTGGCCGCGCGCCCGCATCAGGCACGCGAGCGGGCCCATACCGGCACCCGCAACGCCGGAGAAGTGATATCGAAGAGCTGTCACAGGCTGACCTGCTTCCGCGGCTCCAGGTGCATCGTCGTCTCCATGTCCCGCGACTCCGTCACCTCCTTGAGGCTCCGGAACGGCAGGTTGAAGACCGGCCGCGACGCGGTCAGGATCATGGCGAAGTTCAACGCCGCCCCCAGCAAGTGGACCACCGGCAGCGCCAGGAGCTCGAGCATCTCATCGCTCTTGATGTGGAGCCAGTCGAGGTCGCGCCGGAAGTCGTCCATGGCGGCGCGCCAGAACGGCTCGGACCGCATGGCGGCGAACCGCGACGCGTCGGCCTCCGCAAGCGGCTGGCGCGCGATGAGGGCCAGCAGCGGGGGCGTTCCGTACTGACCGAAGAGGAACCACGTGAGGCCCCGGACGCCGAACCAGCCGACCGCGGCCGTCGCCAGCATGGCCGTGTTGTTCCGGGCGATCCACGGCATCGTCACCTCGACCACGCCACGGTACAGGAACATCATCTCGAAGAACATCGCGAACAGCTCGATCCCGATGATCTGGGCGAGGAACTTGCTGTCCCGCTTGCGGACGGCGTCGGCCAGCGCCTGGACGCACGCGAAGCTCGCCACGATCAGCGTGAGCAAGAGGAGGTACAGAACCGGAATCGTGAATCGCGAGTCGTCCGTCCCGGAGAGATCGGCCACGAGCATCGCGACCCGCGGCTCGAGCGTGTACGTGAACACCGCGGCCTCGAGCGCGCACCAGAAGAGCAGCATCACGAACGCGAGCCACGGCACGCCGGGCTGGAGGTAGCCGCGCATCAGCATGCTCGACATGGCGAACGGCGTCCCCACGATATCGCGGATGAACCCGGTGACGAGCCGGACGGCCAGCCGTGAGATGCCGAGGGCCCAGCCCACCACCACGCCGACGACACGGACCATGCCCACCCAGTAGAGCCACACCGCCAGCGCGGCGTCCCACCACGCGAGGAGGATCAGTGAGACGAAGCGCGTGCGCCCCGAGCGGAAGGGCAGGGTGTAGACGGAGAGTCCGGTACACCAGACGGCGACGACGCCCAGGAGCACGGGGAACAACAGGAACACGTACTTCAGGGCGGCCATCCACCCGGGCTGAGGCTCGAAGAAGAAGCTCATCAGAGTCTGCTGCAACACCGGAACCCAGGCGATCGGGGCCGCCACCAGCTCGGCGGGCCCGCGCCACGCCTCCGGAAGTTTGGCAATGATCCGATCAATCATCTGGCCCTCCTTCATACGCTGCACTCATGTGAATGCGTCCACAATTTCTTTTGCACAAGGTTCGCCTCGGGCGGCGCGGCGATCTGATTGCGCGGCACACGTCCTATGGGCCCTGGTTGTTGGGGCGAGAGGACCGAATCGCATCCCGGGCTCCGTCGGAGGGATCGGCCGGCGGCGCGGCGGCGACGCTTCGCTCGATCTTGACCGGCACCTGGCGCTCGAGCGCCTGGCGCTCGGCCCAGGCCGACCGGGGCGAGCTCAGGGTCGGGCGCGGACTCTCACTCGGGTTCGCGACGGCCCACGTGAACCTCGGATCGATCCGGCTCGTAGCCGCCACGCGAACGATCTGCGGGCTCACGCCGCTCACTCGCGGCACGAGGTCCGCGCGGCCAATGCGCCGCAGGATGCGGCTGACGTAGCGGCGGGTCTCCCGATAGGGCGGGACGCCCCCGTAGGCCATGACCGCTTGCTCACCGGCGTTGTAGGCGGCGAGCACGAGAGGCAGGTTGCCGTGATACCGATCCATCAGGCGACGCAGATGGCGAACGCCGCCCTCGATGTTCTCGTACGGGTCGAAGGTATCCGACACCCGGAGACTCGAGGCCGTGTCCGGCATGAGCTGCATCAGGCCGCGGGCGCCGCGCCGCGAAACCGCCCGCGGGTTGAACTCGGATTCGGCCTCGACGATCGCGGCCACCAGGATCGGCGGAATATCGTAGCGGACGGCGACCTCTCGAATGTGGGCCTCGATCTCGACGATCTCGGCGATCTCCACGCTCGAGTCGGAAGCTTCGACCGCATCGCGCGCGATCTTCATGATCTCGGAGTCCGGCTGTGGCCGCGACCCGAAGTACGCGTACGCGGGGACGATCGTGAGCAACAAGACTCCGAGCCCCAGCGCGTGGCGCGCGAGCGGCGAGAGCGGGTCTCGCTCGAGGCGTCGGATCGTCGCTTTCGCTGCGTCCAAGAATTTTCCTCCGGGTTTCGTGCCTGGCAGACAGCATTCTTGATGGGTTTATACCCGTAGCCACCCCCCTAGAACGCAACCCAGATGCCAGACGTCAAGAATGGCAAAGACTATGTCTTTCCGTATGTTAACAGTCACCAGTACACCGCGAGCAGTGACGGCGCCCGTCAGTGACTCGACACGGGCGTGTCATCCGGTCCCAGGGCGCTTCCGGAAGCCCGGCCGGCGCTCAGACGCGGTTGCGGACCGCGCCCGGCACCGACGCGGGGCTTCGCTCGACGCCGCCCCAGCTCCTCAGCCCGAGGTTCGCGCATTCGATGAAGCAATCGAGCGCCGTGGTCAGCTCCGCCCGGCTCTTCGGCCGTACGAGCTCGAGGGTGACGTCGTTTTCGGTGAACACGACGTTGGCCGCGCGCAGGACGCTCGAGCTCGCGTGGCCCTTGAACGTGTTGATCCAGGTCTGGTCGGGCCCGCGATTCAACCGGAAGCGGACGAAGACGCGATTCTCGGACCGCTTCTCCTCGAACGTGGGCTCACTGATGCGCATGATCGGCATGACGACTCCACCCTAGGCTCGCCTCGGACGGCGGGCGCCCCGCCATGTCCTGCGGCTCGCACAACGGCCGTGACGCCCGAGCCCTTCGCCCGGCGGCTCAGCGCGGGAACGCGATTGGCGTTCGACGCTGGGCCTGCATGGAGGATCTTCGCTGCGACCGACCGATGGCCTACCGGGGTGGTAGGAGACGAGAACCACTGGACCAGGAAGTATGGAAGCACAGGTCAGCGCGTGTGTCTAGAGGCGGTTTCTTGCTAGGCTAGGGACCCGATTCTCAGGAATGAGAGGCATGGAGGGTTTGGATGAAGCATCGTATCGCGGCGATTCCCGGCGACGGGATCGGCAAGGAAGTCGTTCCCGAAGGCATGCGTGTCCTCGACGCCGCCGGCCGGCGGTTCGGGTTCGACATCGAGTGGACGACGTTCGACTGGAGCTGTGAGCGCTACACGGAAACCGGCCGCATGATGCCCGAGGACGGCCTCGACCGGCTTCGGCAGTTCGAGGCGATCTTCCTCGGCGCGGTCGGATTCCCCGGCGTGCCGGATCACGTCTCGCTCTGGGGCCTCTTGATCCCGATCCGTCGAGGGTTCCACCAATACGTCAACCTGCGTCCCGTGCGTCTGCTCAAGGGCGTCAGATCGCCGCTCGCCGGGCGCGGGCCCGCCGACATCGACATGCTGATCGTGCGCGAGAACAACGAGGGCGAGTACTCGGAGATCGGCGGCCGGCTCTACCGGGGAACGCCGGAGGAGCTGGCCGTGCAGCAGTCGGTCTTCACGCGCAAGGGCTGCGACCGCATCATGCACTACGCGTTCGAGCTGGCCATGAAGCGCCCGCGCCGCCACGTGACGTCGGCGACCAAGTCGAACGGGATCATCCACAGCATGCCGTACTGGGATGAGCGGTTCGCCGCCGTCGCGAAGGACTATCCGACCGTCAAGACCGACCAGTACCACATCGACATCCTGACCGCCCACTTCGTCCAGCACCCCGACTGGTTCGATGTCGTCGTCGGCTCGAACCTCTTCGGCGACATCCTGTCCGACCTCGGCCCCGCGATCGCCGGCTCCATCGGACTGGCGCCGGGCGGCAACATCAACCCCGAGAAAGAGTATCCGTCGATGTTCGAGCCCGTCCACGGCTCGGCTCCCGACATCGCCGGCAAGGAAGTCGCCAATCCCGTCGCCCAGATCTGGACCGGCGCGATGATGCTCGAGCACCTCGGCCACGCCGATGCGGCGCGCGCGGTGGTCGCGGCGATCGAGCGGCTGGTGGCGGAAGGCAGGACGCTGACGCGCGACCTCGGCGGCCGCGCGTCGACCAGCGACGTCGGCCGGGCGATCGCCGGGCTGCTCTAGTGATTCGCGGCGCATGAACTTCTTCGGGCACACCGTGCTGGCGGTCCGGCGGAGCGGGGATCCCGCCTTCGTGCTGGGCGCCATGCTGCCCGACTTCGCCACGATGATCCGGGCGCGCCCGCCGCGCGCCGAGCACACCGACATCGGCTCTGGGATGCAGTTTCACTGGAGAACCGACGAAGTCTTCCACCGCGCCGCGGCGTTCCTGGCGCTGACCCATCAGGCGGTCCTCTGGTTGTCGGCCCGCGGCGTCCGCAACGGCAGCGCGCTCGCGGCGGCGCACATCGGCGTCGAGGTGTTGCTCGACGCCGCCCTGTCCAGCGACGCGCCGGCGCAGCGGGCCTATCGGGCGGCGCTCGAGGGGGCCGCTTCGCACGAGCTCGGGCAATACGTGGGCTGGGCGTCCGACGAGGAGCGCCTACGCTTCGACGGGCTCCGGGCCCGACTGCTGGCGCGCGGCGCCATCAGGGGAGACATCCCCCCCGAGACCGTCGCCGAGCGCCTCCGCTCGGCGCTGGCCGACCGCCCTCGGCTCGCCCTGGACGACGCCGCGGTGCTGGCCGTGGGGGATTGGGCACGCATCGCGCGCGCGGGCGTCTCGGCCTGCGCGGCGCCGCTCGTTCACGAGCTCGCGGCGCAGCTTCTGTGAGGCGCGGCTAGCGCTCGTTCGACAGGACGAGCGTGCCGGCGGCGGAGAGCATGCCGCCCATGCCGTTGACGAGCGAGCGCTTGGCCTTCGGGACCTGGCGCGCGCCGCACTCGCCCCGGAGCTGGCGCGTCGCCTCGATGATCGGGAAGATGCCGTACATGCCGCTGTGGGTGTAGGAGAGCCCGCCGCCGTTGGTGTTGATCGGGAGCTTGCCGCCGGGGGTCGAGCGCCCCTCCGCGAAGAAGTGCACGCCCTCGCCCCGCTTGGCAATGCCGAGCGACTCGAGCATGAGGGGCGGGCCCGAGGTGAAGGCGTCGTAGAGCATGATGTGGTCGAAGTCCGTGCCCTTCACGCCCGCCATCGCGAAGGCCTTCTCGCCCGAGAGTCGCGTGGCCTCGCTGAACGTGAGGTTCCGCATCTGGGTGAGCATGACGTGCTCGCTCCCCTCGCCCGCGCCCTGCACGTAAACCGGCTTCTTCGCGCAGTCCTTGGCCCGGTCGGCGCGCGTCAGGACGACGGCGCCGCCGGCATCGGTGACGAGGCAGATGTTCAGGATGTTGAAGGGCCAGACGACCGGGCGCGAGTCGAGCACGTCCTTCACGGTGAGGGGCTCACGGTTACGCGCCTTCGGATTGAGCGCGGCCCACTTGCGCGTGGAGACCGCCACCTGCGCCCACTGCTCGAGCGTGGTGCCGTGCTCGTGCATGTGGCGCGTGGTGATCAGCCCGAAGTAGGTCGGGGCGCCGCCGAAGCCGTAGGGAAACTCGAACTGCCCGGGCAGCGCGGTGTCGCGCCGCGGCGAGACGCCGACGCCCGAGCGCCCCGACTCGCCGTGGCAGACGACGGCGACGTCGCAGAGGCCGTGATGGAGCGCCAGCACCGCGTGGCCGACCATGATGATGAACGAGCAGCCGCCGACGGTCGTGCCGTCCACGTAGCGCGGCACGACGCCGATCGCCTCGCCGATGGTCGCGGGCGAGTGCTGGCCGGCGGTGAAGATCCCGTCGATGTCGGACACCTTGAGCCCGGCGTCGCGCGCCGCGTTGGTGATCGCCTCGACGTGCAGGGTGAGCTGGCTCTTTCCCGGCAGCGTGCCGATCTCGTCGCTCTCGTCCACCCCGACGATGCACACCGAGTTGCTGAGCTCCCGCATCCGGGCGATGTCGCTCATCGCGCACCTCCCGCGACGGGCCGGAACATCGGCAGGCTGATCTCGTCGGTGAGCTTCTCGAAGCAGACCTCCACCGGCATGTCGCAGCGGATCTGCTTCGGGTCCGGCGCGATGCCGACCAGGTTGGTCAGGAGGCGCGGTCCCTCCTCGAGCTCGACCATGGCCAGCACCACGGGGGTCTTCACCTTGAAGGCCTTGTTCAGGATCTGGTGGGCAATCTCGAAGGAGAAGAGCCGGCCGCGGCCGGTCGCCTGCACCCAGCCGATATCGCGCGAGGCGCAGAACGGGCACGCGACGCGCGGGTACATGAAGGGCTTCCCGCAGGCGCGGCACTTGGGGATCATGAGCTTGCCGTCGCGCGCGCCCTCCCAGTAGGGTCGGCTCTCGGGCGTGATCGGAGTGGGGAGCGGGCGTTCGAGGTCCATGGGCGAGGATTCTAACGCAAGCTGGGGTAAAGTACCGCCCCGAGGAGGCGCACCCATGGCACGCAAGCAGGACGCGCCCAGGCCCCGGCCCGTGACCGCCGACGACGTGGACCCCCGCCATCGCTGGGACCGGCCGCTTCAGGCGCCCGGTCACACGCAGGTGGATTTCGAGGAGCGCGTGGACTTCCGTCGCCTGCACGCCTATCGGCTGGGGCGCGCGCGCCAGGCGCTGGCCCGCTCGGGCCTCGGCGCGATCCTCATGTTCGACCAGTACAACATTCGGTATCTCTCGGGCACGGTCATCGGCGAATGGGCGCGCGACAAGCTGACGCGTCACTCGCTGCTGACCGGCAACGGCGACCCGTACATCTGGGATTTTGGCTCGGCGGCCAAGCACCATC
>Ga0137397_10000888_pt1 | contig 20707 bp, 23 predicted proteins | sample czorhiz116metaG_FD_106658 | JGI IMG/M metagenome (GOLD analysis project Ga0137397, IMG submission 106658) | Vadose zone soil microbial communities from Angelo Coast Range Reserve, California, USA - czorhiz1.16 metaG | ecosystem: Environmental > Terrestrial > Soil > Vadose zone | place: USA... | reverse complement strand
CGCTGTCTGCGACATCACCCTCAAACCTTTTGAAGTCGCCGTCAACGGCAGCCGTCCCTACCTCAGCACAGGCCAATCGGATGGGGTCGCGCGCTAATTCACCTCCGCCAACTGAGCCACTACCAAAGGTTCCGCGTCCCAACCTTTCGCGTACCTCGTCCGAGACGTCGCAACAAACTAGCGTACCTTCCTCAAGCTCGCCGTCGTCCAGTGAGTCCTCGACGCGCACACTCACAAAACCCTCCGTTCCGTCATCGACATCGATTGCGATAGCCGCTTCTGGGAACGCCGCTGTGGGAAGTTCGAGCCTGGATTCTTTGAACGCCGCTGTGTCGTCCCCTTCGGGGTCGACAGCGGCATTAGCTATCAACTCTGTGTCTTCTATGCTATCTGGAAGCGGAGGTGTGCGGCGACCCAATGCTAAAGATGAAAGACCTGTAACCAAAGATAAAGCCAAGGACACTACGTGGCCTGCTAGGTCGGCTTCGAAACGGTCCTCGCCCACAGTGTCGTCTCCACTCGTCCAATCACACACATCTGATTCTCCTCCATATGCTTCTCCGTCCTCCTTCTCAGCGTCAACATCGGCACTACCGACATCATCCTCCCTGCAGTCTCCCCCGTCGCGCGTTATTGTGCCTGTTCCTCCGACACCTGCGAATATCTTTGCGTTGCAAACAGAAAACGCGGATCTCCGTGCAGAGATCGCGTCCTTACGTGCACAGGTCGAGAACGCAGACCGTCTTGCACGGCGGCGGGAACGCGAAATTCGTGGATTACGATGGCTTGTCATCAATTGGAATGGTGACAAAAAGGAGACGCTTGGTTTTACTACGACCGCCGAGCCACGTCCTAGCGGTGACACCACCGAGTCCCAGGAGGAGGTACAAGCTGCTGTACGCTATCTGCGTGCGGAGTCCGAGTCAGGATATGGCTCTGGCAGCGCCTCTGCTTCCCACTCACGCATGAGCCACTCGAGCACATACTCGAGCGTCTACCCAGCTGAGAGCGTTTCTGACGGAAGTGGCAGTGAGGTTAGCATGGCTCCACGAATTCCCTTTGGCCTGGGCCCGAGCGCGCGTGCATCAGAGGACCAGGCTTTGGATGCTATTCCCGAGCGTACCGTCGTAGGGGGTGAGGACGCCGCGGCGGAAGAGGCAGCAGAGGCGGAGCGCCGTCGAAAGAAGGACGAGCGGCGGGCATCCCGTGCGCTGAAAAGGCTCTCGGCGTCAACGATGTCCGAGTCACATGGTAGCGGTGTCGATGAGGCCGTGCCGCAGACGATTCTTACGGCCCATAATCGTGCGCTGAGCATAGAGCAGGTGATCGAGGGTGATCGTGCACGCCGTGAGCGCGTCGGGTTGAAGGGCATGGATGAAGTACTCGACAAGCTGCGCGCCGTAGCTGGCGTTGACTCCAGCGTCGGAATCGGGGTGGCCCAATAATGCTTCGACCGCCGCCCTGACCGGCGGCTCGTTGATGACCATGATAATGCGCACAAGTGCTAATGAAACGACAGGTGACGCGTTTCTTGTCGGCTGCTTTTTTATTTTCATGGACTTGTGATTCCCTCGATGGATTTGATATTCATGACCCTTGGTCTTGGTTTATTTATTCTCATCAGCTAATTGGATCACATTTCGCAAACTTGCGACATAACACTCTTTGGTTATTCTCTATTTTTTTTTATTGATTCTGGTACTCTGCATGCACTGTACATCGTTATCATCACCCGTAGCATTCGTCATTCGTTCCATTCCTGATCAATAAATTCCAGCAAAATTGTACAATTTACAAACCCCGCGCCCATTTGTCGGGTTCCTGTCCTGAGCCTATGACACTCTGGAAGCGTAGACAACCTTGAGGTCCCTTTCTACAAAAGGGTTCAGCATGACGACCGTAAGCGAGGGTTTATGTGCCCTACTGGGGTCCTCCCCGACGTCATCCACGTGGGAAAAGGTACAATGGATGACTGTGAGCCTCATTTCTTTGGGTACATCGAAATCGAGCATGACCTGGGTGGGACGACGACGCCCTCGACAGCTCGTACTTGTTGTACCTTGACTGGCCGCCTTCGACGACTGCTCCGAGGCTGGGAACGGCAACTGCCACACATGAGCAGGTTGTGGCCCATCGAGCGCCACTGTCAGCACCTCCTCGTGATTCATGCTATCAATAGTTTCGACATCATCGTCCCTAGCAGCAGCGGCAACCGGAGCGGCGCCACTTGCCGACGTGCTCTCTATTACCGCTGCCGATGCATCTGCCAGTGCCCGCCTAATATCGCGACGACCGCCATATCCATATCGTGGTGATTGCAACTGCGACTGCAACTGCGATCGAGTTTGCTGATTCGTCACCGCGTCCGAGTCAATGATCCCGCTTGGCAGCTCGCGAACGGGTGTCGGAGTGCAAGCGGGTGTCCGAAACAGTGCAGGCTTTTGCTCCCGTGCTGCGTCCGAGTCGTCGTCACCACCACCAAAAAGTAGGTGGTCGGCCGCGCATCGGCGCCACGCGCGCCAGCCTTCCTGCGGTGGATCGTCCGTCACGACGCGGGAGTATCCCTGGCTGACTCGGTTCCAGAGGAAGGTGTTGATGCGGGCGCCGGCGGCCATGTCCTCGAGGATGTGGGCATCCCAGTCTAGCGAGCGAACGTCCGTCCAACGTTGCGTTGATGATGGAAAAAAAAAAAAGAATAATAAATAAATTAAAATTAAAAAAGAAAAGAAAAGAAGGAAGAAAGAGAAGGAAAAAAATTGGCCACAATCTCCGCTGCCCCATGGATCAGGCGGCGCGGCATAAAAGCAATTGATCCTATTTATCTTTTTGTTTCGCATGGGTAAATGGAAACGCCTAGTGCGCCAACTGGCCGCGGGCCAAGCTTTCATGGCAAATAGTTTCATGGAGTGGACGGGAAGGGCAGGGCAGGGCAGGGGATGAATGTGTGAAAGGGGGCAAGCAAAACACACACCCATGTCCGCGATGTCCGGGGTAGCATAAGGCACGCGAGCGGCATTGATCTCGTCCCGCCAGTATGCGGCGCGCTGATAGACGTCGTGTCCATACCGCCTGTACAGGCGGTGCACGAACCCGTGGATGGGGTCGTACCGCCATCGTTCGTCGAGTCGCCGCTGATGGTTCATGTCGAATATCGCCTGCAGGAATCGCGTGCGCAGGCGCCAGAGGTACGAGTACTCGGGCAGGTCACACTGGGTCACCATGACCACGCCCCTGCCATCGACGCCGTCATCGCGGTCGTTGTCGTTGTCGGGATTTATGTTTATGGCAGTGGGAGTGGGATGGGAGACGGGGAGGGTGAGGGGCGTGCCGTCTGGATGGCAGGATGCCTCGAAAAACGCCAGCCGCTTGTTCATCAGGATCAGCGGGACGGCGTAGTAGCGCGGTACCGCGCACGTATACTCTTCCACCTCCACTTGGTCACGATCCTCGTCGACACGCATGATTTGCAGCGTCGACCATGGTCCGTCGTCGCTCGGGTTGTGTTCGACCCTGCACCGGGGTCCAGATCCGTGCGTTGGCAGGAGCAGTTTTCCCCGTCTAGATGGGTATGGCAGTTCGCTTCTGTACCCTTTTCGAAAGGGATGAATCATCTTTCGCTTGGGCATCGATGAAAGGGTGATTCTTAAACAGTCAATGTCTGGTGAGAGAAGAGTGCTGATGCGCCATAGATATACCATGAGGCTGCCTCGTGATAAGCTACGCCTCGATTGGATCCCAGGCGGCCCGAATGGGTCAAACGACAAAGTATAGGTAGAGTACGTTGAAACTAGCATTGTCTTTCAGATGTACATGCAAGACGTACGGAAGACGAAGAGAAATTTTTTTAGAGGACCTACATAGAAGAGGAAGCAAGCAAAGGAGCGCATGACCATTATGTCCGGTAGCGGCAGAGCCATCCTCAGATGGCGCCATGGATAAGGCCCAAATTAGCTGCCGACGTGAACACCTCCGAACGACGCACTTCAACAGGCCATCACACTGAGCGTGCAAGTACTTGCACGGACATAAAATCGCGTCACGTGGGGACAGGAAGGAAGACATTTCTTCGCTAAATGCAGATTCGGCCATACGGGGGAATGCACGAAAATCATCCGGCGTCACCCCACACGCCACCTGCTCGTTGCTGACGAACACCCCCGTACTTCGGAAGACCGAACGAGGCGTGTGTACCGTGGGACATAGAGTACTCCTCCGTTCCAAACGTCGCCATAGATTGATAAAGAGGGGGGGTGATGGTCGACGATAACGCCAATGAATTGTTAAACGTTTCTTGGGCAGAATACGGGCCAGGAGCATTCGAGGGAAGCGGCGCCTGACGGGGACTGGAAGCATAGACGACGGAGCCTTGGTAACCGGGGTCAGAGAACACATCGTTAGACCCAACCGAGGAGCTAGGAATGTGCCTGCGAGCATGCTCCACAGATAAAGGAAGTGTCGGTGCTACATGAGTAACGTGGGTTTGCAATGTTTCTTTCGTGCGATCATATGTTGGCCACAATCCCTGTACCGATGACGCTGGTGGGGGAAACAAATTCTGTGTGGCAACCGAATGCGCATTGGCATGGGGCGCTGATGAAGTGCCGGGAACGGCGGTTTGCGAGCCAGTATGTCCCACTGGCACCAGCCCTGTAAGAGGCGAAGCAGGCAAAGTTCCATTTGCTTTGTGACGAGGACTAAGACCTAGGGCACTCTCGTCAGGAGCAGCGGACCAAATGGAAGGACCAGCTGCGCCACTGAACAGGGTTTGTGATTGTGAAGTCGAAGACAGTCTTTGATGGTGTCTGATTGGAGATAGAAAGGGTTGTTGGTGAGCGAAGTGAGGCGGGAAGGCAGACTTCGCGTCAACTTTATGTGCAGATCGTCCAACACCCATCACGTTGTTCAATAGGTCCTGAGCCGTTGTCTTTGGCGTGGGCGAAGTCTGTCCCGTGACAGTGCTGTTCGGTGGATGCAATGGTGTCGCGAACGCTTCGGGTGCGCACGGAGGTGACGTAGGACCCAGGCCAACGCTTGGCCTCGTCGGACTGAGAGGACTGAGCGGACTGAGGCCACCTGCGCGACCGTGTGGAGTAGATTTGTTTGACAGAACCGGTGTGACTGTGGGAGGGGAGATGGACCTGTGCGGGGAAGAGCGACCGTCGAGTCAACCAAGATAAAGCCACGAAATTTTGGGATACTCACCGAGGATTCCAAACAATTTCGTCCTGCTCATCATCTGAAGAGGACACGCCAAGCACCTCTCTAAATACATCCCCTATTGGATCCGTGGTCTCCGTCCTGGCATCCTCTTCTTCTGAGAGTCGATCATCCGCGGCTGAAAAAGACCCAGCACTCAGGGCCGGTCCCTCCCTTCCGGTGTTTGCAACCTCTTCGGTGGGCACTTGTTCACCGCCTCGGACGGAGTCGATCAGCGAAAACTGAGCTCGAAATGATTCCATGGGTATTCCAGGGATCTCTGCGATTAAACGTGCGTCATGACCGATATCCCAGATGCGCATGAGCTGTTCCTCATTTGGATGAACTTGCTCGGGCGTGCGGGAGTCTTCACCTTCCGAGCCGATTGAGATAGTGTCTTGTGCCAACATGCCCCCCAAAGGCAAGTATCCACGGGAATCAATATCCTCTTCCAGGGGTCCCTTCAGCTTTGGTAGGTTTGTAGGGGGAAACACCAGAACGATGCGGGTAGCGAAAGATGTGTACACCTCCCAGAATGCAGAGAGATCATGGATGACAGAGAAAGGTGCTGGGTCCTTCGCGTCCCTGGGAATAGCTCCTAGAAGGTATTTCAAGTTCACGCGCAGCCACTTGCTAGCGATACGCAAGGCGGGAAGTGTCCGACGGAAAGTTGCTGTTATTCTCATGGCGAGATCCTCTTCCACTATCTTCGCTGCCTCATCAAGTTCGGTGATACCACATTGGAGTAACGCACGATGGAGTGCGAGAATGTGGTTGGCTATCCGAGACTCCATGAAAACGCTAGCCGACGAGCTAACTTTACGCTGCTTCCAGAGTGCGCCTTGAGCGGTAATAACGACCTTGGTGATAGTGTCGATCGGGAGGACCCGATTGGACACGAGGTCTGAAAATTCCTTTATGACACTCTCGTCATGCTTCGGTGCCATTGAATCCATCCTGTAAAGTTACAGTGCTTAATGTGAAACGACGTGATTGAACGCAAAACCACTCACTCGACGCCTAATCTCCACAAGGCATGCAGAAGAATGACATTGTCCTTGAAGGACGGAAGGTTGGTCTTTGGCCCGGTGATATCTTCGGAGGGTGCTCGCCCCCCCGGCTTGCCCTTTCTTCTGCGTTTCCAAGCGTCCAAAAATTTTGACAGCACATTACCCATATTCTCGGCTGCCGGGTCATACGCGGAGCGCACGCACAGAGCCTTATAATATTGTACGAGGCTCTCAAAGGTATCCTTTTGATAGGACGCAAGGATAGCAAGTTGATGTGACGCGTTGCCTTCGTCCGGCATGAGGTCTCGCGCACACTCATAGCAAGCACGCGCTTTATCATAAGTCTTCGCACGTGGTACGTCGGCCTGAGATCCACGCCCGCGCGAGGCTCGGCCACCGCGCTCCGGTCCCCCACGGTTTCGCGAGGCTCCCTCATTATACTGCTCGCGGTAGCGCGCGAGGTCGCCGAGAACAATTAACGCCTTGCTCAGGGTGGCACGGCGATTATTACGTTGTGCAGGAGTTAAGGGTTGGGACGAAGCGTCTTGGACGGGCTCGGGAGGTAAACGGAAATGGTCGCGTTTTCCGCCGTCGGGGTCATCAACGTAAGGTTCCGTATCAGCAACAATTGAAAGCGTGGCAAGAGCCGAACGCGCTTCGGTGAGCGCGAACTGGCGCTGAATGCGCACGACCAGATGAGTCCAGAATTTCTCCTCGGTAGATAGGAACTGTTTGAAACGCTGCATAAGCTTGCGGTATTCCACCGGGCCTGGGCGTTGCGATCGTGGCTGTTGGCGCTGCGTTCCGGCCTCACGAAGCGTGTGTTCGAGCGTGGCTATCCGTGACTTATAGATAGAGATGAGTGCGTAGGACGTCTGCATCCACATGTGTGTTTCTGCATCTTTAGATTCTTTCGCATTTGGATGCGATAAGAGAAGGAGAAGGTATTGCTTTTGGAGGCTAAATTCACACTTATGACTGGTTGTTTATCACGAGGCAATCACACTCACTTTTTGCGTTGAAATTCGACCTCCTTGTGCCATGGATCACGATTTTTAAGGAGATCCTTGAGGCCCTGCTGGAGGGCCTTCGCCTCCCTGTATGTGATGAGTTGTGACATCTAAATACGATCACTGTGGCGTACTTTGCAATAGCGAGAGGATCTTCAGACATGTGTGTGTACAGGAGGCATGAGGACGGTTGACTGCGAGCGACTACGGAACTGTCGAGCGTGACATTTTGACGAATCGACCAAACTCGCCCAAATCCGGTCCCGGCACAAGCGTGACACAATATGTGACATACGTGACATATCCGTCCACGTGATCCATCTCCCAACACGCGTCACGGCCTTTCAAAGTGTCGCGTAGCGCGTCTGCGTGCCACTCTATTACTCTCACCGCGATTTATTCTCATCCTCACTAATACTCCTGCTGCCATGGAGGATATGTATGTCACTGACTCACACTATCTGTGTCGCTGTTAAAGAAAGATTTCTCTCTAGTCGTCGAAGACTCGCCCAAGATCCCCGAATCCTTCCGCTCCCAGTCAGCGGTAACAAAGGTCGCGTGGTCACGCCTCCGGCCGTCAGTGTTGGAACGTGCACTTCTTTCTTTTCTTCGGTGCTGACACTTTCTTAGGTCGCCTCCTCAACCACATCTTCAGATACTCAGACAAAGATTCCCCCAACAGCGTACACTGTATCAGATTCGTCTGATGATGATCGGTAGGTGATACACATCTCCGTCGACTCTAATTTGATGATGTCAAAGATCTAGGAATATCATAAATACAACAAATGCACAACTACGGCCACCAACAACTAAGAGTGGAGACGCAAACCCCCTTACGCATGTTCGGGTCGGCCCTGCTCAGCCCATTCACGTTCCTAGTAATACAGACCGCCACTACAACGACTACCCTAGAGCGGGCAACCATTGGGAAATTCACGATAGATTTTATGAGACAGCGTACGAGCCTCGAAAGACTGCTGTTGAGGCGGAGAAAGATCTTCAGGACCTCTTCACGCAAGGTTTCGACGGGAGGGAAGAAGGTGAAAGCTCTCATGCTGAGATAGACATGTCTCAAGCCGTTGTCGAGGGCTTTCGTGAAGGGATTCATCTATTGCCCCACCAGGTAGCTGGTCGAGTTTGGATGGCAGAACGGGAAAGTGGCAAGAAGTCAGGCGGCATCCTCGCAGATGACATGGGTCTGGGAAAAACAATTCAGACCCTCGCCCGTATCGTCGATGGTCGTCCACGCAAAACCGATGCCGAGAATGGATGGGCCGCGGCTACTCTGTGGGTTTGCTACTTGCCGCATATGTTCATAACCTTTTCATCTGTTATCAGAGTTGTATGCCCCGTCAGCTTGGTGTCTCAATGGGCCTCCGAAATTGCGAAGATGGTAAAAAATATGACTGTCATTGAACACCACGGTGCCACCAGGACTACCAGTATGAGATATACTCTTCACTCACTTTCAGCTACTTACTCTTCGCCAGATCCCGAGACCCTGAGACGTGCACACGTTGTTGTCACTAGTTATGCTATCGTCGCATCTGAATATGCTGCGTTTCAGCCCAAGGACGAGTCCAAGCCCAAAAAGGGCAGTGGCTCCAAGACGGTGTCAGGATCCGATTCCGATTCCGAAGCTGATCACTTTGGGCGAACGTCAGAGAGCAAGAAAAAGCTAGGAACTGCGAATGGCAAGAAAAGGGATGCATTATTCAGAGTGAAATGGTGGCGAATCGTGTTGGATGAGGCGCACAACATCAAAAATCGAAACACGAAATCCGCTCAAGCATGCTGCGCCTTAGGGGGTAAGTATCGGTGGTGTCTGACAGGCACACCTCTGTGAGTACGCTCGTCGCCCTAAAACTGTGATAATAATAATATTCACCATTCGTCAGGCAGAACAACGTCGAAGAACTCTTTTCCCTTATCAAGTTTCTCCGCATCAAACCGCTCAACGACTGGCAGACGTTCAACGAACAGGTCAACAAACCCGTCAAGAGTGGCCGTTCGGTTCGTGCGATGAAACGTTTGCATGTGTGTCCCCTTTTTGTTGTTATCTCTCATCTGACGGTAGCGATTTTGCACATAGGTCGTTCTTCGTGCGGTCATGCTTCGGCGCCGCAAGACGGACGTTATAGATGGGAAGCCATTACTCGAGCTTCCGGGACGTTATGTATCCACCGTACCCTGTGAATTCGACGAGAACGAGCGTCAATTCTACTCCGCACTTGAGAACAAGATTGACGAAGCCATGCAGAAGTATGTGCAGAATAACGAAGTCATGAGGAACTACACAAACGTCATGTTATTGCTTCTTCGCCTGCGGCAAGGTATCTCACGACGAAGTCAACTAGCCCTTTTGCACACTGACAACCGGAGCAGCTTGCAATCACCCTTCGCTCGTCACGAAGGATTACAACACTGACCGTGAAGCCGTCGAATCTCGTCCTGCTCCGAAAGACGACCAGGAAGACGAGGAACTTAGAGACATGTTCCAGCAACTTGGGGTTTCCAAGGGCAAAAAATGTCAACTTTGCCAGGGCGAGTACGTGACTGATCGTTTCTCCCCCCCTCCCATGTTTGTTAACACTATCTCGTTGAAGATTAAATTCAAAGAACGTTGCCAACGATGAGGAACATTGCAAAGATTGCGTCGAGCTCACCCAGAAAGTAAAGCGCAAGTCACTGTCGTCGACCAAGAACCCAAACCTACCGCCGGACTCTGCCAAGATCCGGAAACTCCTCGAGTTGCTCAAGGAGATCAACTCTCGCGAAGATGACGAGGGAAAACCAATGGGGGAGAAGACAATAGTGTTCTCCCAGTTCACGACTATGCTCGACGTCATCCAGCCGTTCCTCAAGGATGCGGGAATATCATTTGTGCGATGTGAGCTCTCGTTGGTGGTTGATCAGCCTCCCGCCGCATCACTGACTTCTTCTCTCAAGACGACGGGAGCATGTCCAAGGAAAAGCGTGAGGTCAGCCTGGACCAGATCAGAAATAACAAGCGGATCAGTGTCATTTTGATCTCATTCAAAGCAGGTAGCACCGGTAAGCGACATCTCCTAATGCTTATTGCGCCACCTACGCCAAGTTGCTTACCCGAACTACCAACAGGTCTCAACTTGACGGCATGCAACAACGTGATTCTGGTCGACTTGTGGTGGAACCCAGCGCTCGAAGACCAAGCTTTCGACCGCGCCCATCGCTTGGGCCAAACCCGCGACGTCAATATATACAAGTTGACGATCGAGAATACCGTTGAGGAGCGTATCCTTACCTTGCAGGAAAACAAGCGTGCTCTCGCAACTGCTGCACTCGGCGGAGACAGAATCAAGAACCTCAAGCTCGGCTTGGAAGATCTCATGGCCCTGTTCAGGCCTGGAAGGGAGGACGAGGACGAATGATTTCTTGCATTTTCCTTCCAGCGATATATTCCGAGTGGATTTTGGAAGCTACAACATGGAACAACGTACATAAAACATCTTGGAGTAAAATAAACGTCTAGACTGTTTACATGTCAATAGGTCGTCGATATGGGATAGCGATGTTCATAATCACGCGGCATAGATCCAGCGTTACTCGCGGGCCCGCTTGAACGTTCCCTTGATCTTACTCAGGCTTCGCAGGCCGAATCACGAGTGGCATTTGCGGTCCTGCCTGGGGGTTAGAGGTCAAGAAGGGCCGTCCCACAACCATCGTCGTCCGTTTGATCTCGGTTGGAGGAACAGCGAGCTCAAAGTCAAACGACCGAACGAAGGAAAATATGATGGCCTTCATCCTGATATTCCCCGAGTGCCCGTCCGTGAGCATCCTATGACCGCATTGGTAAAATAACGAGCGACTCACTCCATGACAGAAAAGCGATAGCCGATGCACGCGTGCGCGCCAGTGATGAATGTCAGCAGATTGCTATAGACGCTGGGCGTAGCCTTAACTGCCTCGGGGATACATTCCCAACGTTCTGGTCTGCAGTCGCAGTTTGAGCCGAATGTAGGTTGGCGTCACATACACAAGCCAAGGACGCTTACTTGAACTCCTCGGCATCCTCGCCCCACAGTGATTTCAGGACGTGGACGGCCATAATCGGAATAATGACCATGTCGCCCTTTCGTAGCCTTCAATTTCGTCAAAACGCAGCGAGGGCACACAGACGGGGATTTACTCGCCTGAATTCGTGCCTCCTGACTCCATGTCGGTCGGTAAAGGGCTGGCTTACCGGAACCACGACGTCTGCCTTGGCGGTCCGATCCGTGAATGGGACCGGAGCATGGATACGCAGAACCTCGCGAGTCACGTAGTCGAGATACGTCATTCCATTCAACTCGTCCATGGACGGGGTGTCCGTGTAGAATGCGCGCGCCTCTGCCTTCAGTTTAGCGCAGGCTGCCGGGTGACACCCAAGAGCGTAGAGTGCCCAAACGACAGCAGTGCTAAGGACCATAGGTGAGTAGAGATGCTCCGGTTGCACGGCGAAACACAAGAACCTCGTTGTCTCATGGCCAGCGATCAGGAAGGTGGGAACCTCTTCGTTCGTAACGGATCGGCGTCAACATCTCGGTCGAGATCCCAATACTCTGATTCTGACTCACGTGCCAGGATCTCCTCATCAGTCATACGTGCGCTATCTGGGACATCTGCAGCCATGTTTGCTTTGATCAGAAGGCTGAGTAGATCTCGTCCCTCAAAGTTTTGCTTTTCAACGTAGCCCTCAGCACTGCTCTCTGTAGTTGCAAGTATTTCGGCCTTCTTTTGGGAAATTAGGCCCTGGCCAAGTGATCGAAGGTTCTTGAGCGTCCTTTTGAGCGCACGGGCACGATCAGTAGGCTACTGATATGTCAATAAATGACTTCGACCGATGGAGGGATGACGACACACGATTAGCCGAGCCGGTGGAAACAGTGCCGGTAGCATAAACTTGACACTAAATGGATCGAGTGTGGTGGCTATACGAAACCCCTCGGTCACCTCATGAGACCCCTCTTGTTGAAGTGACCCGAAGGAATGATTGAAGCCTAATAACGTTGGCGCCTCCAATGAGCAACCATGAGACACGCCACGTACCTGCATGGCCAATAATGTCCAACGTAACTTTATTCAGCCAAAGATATATGTCGAGCTTGAGCGAACCATCAGGTTCGGGGGATTGAGCTGATCGCGCAATTAGGACGTCCCGCAACTAAAAAAAATGCCTAAATGACCTGTCAAGGATTGAATGGACAAACAGACCTCATTGGCCTTTTCGGTGAATAACCGCGAGTATTCCTTGATTTGGGAAAGACCAAATGCAGGATTCTAATTACATGAATTGAATGAATGGAGTTGGAACAATATCTGATACAGACCACAATCCTGCGCTTGAGAGAGAAGAGGTCAGTCTGATGGGATCAAAGTCATTGACACAAGCTACCTGTTGCCTATGCTTCAACCCTGGTCGAAGTGTTATTGTCGAGTTACGAATAGTATATGAGTCGCAGATGTACCTTCAAAGAAGAGCAAGCCTAGAACAACAACATATATTAGATGCTGACGACGTCCAGGAAACCAAGCCAACCTCTTCCGATCATGTCCCCCATAATCTGACGACCTTCAATGGGCTTCTCGAAATCCGGAGATGTTAATACATGATTCAACGCTTGCAGATCAGTGGTGTAGACCCTAGTCATCTGGCAATCATAGGATGACCCGACTTGTCATGTCGATGATATAAAATGACACCTACATTGAACCAACCATAGTACTTGAAGACGGATCCGTATTGCCGAGTCCACTCTAGTTGGTTTTCCAAAGAATCTGGCTCCCATACGTCTCGGGCATGACTTCCGGTCAACCAATTCACGGACTTTGGACCAGGAAGTTCACGAGTAGGTGCAGAAAGGCGATAGAGGATCCTGTTCACAATGGTGTAGAGCAAGAGCGCGACCGAGAAGACAACCGTGACGGTAGCAGTGGAGTAAGCCGCGGGGAGATAGTTCGAAACTAAAGATATCATTTCTGGGAGCATAGGGATGTGAGCTGAGAGACCAGCGGACATGAGGGGCGGAAGCAAAGACGTGTCCAGTTGCTGCGGTCCCTATATACTGGGTAGCGCGCTGATTTGGGCGTTGTTTTGATGTTGAAACAACGCCACATTTTAACTGGCCGCCGAGGTACCTCACTGTGAGTCTGTGACTCATCCTCCTTTGCCAGTTTTCTCGCCATGCGATATGAGCTGGCAATTGATGCCGTGACAACGGGATGAAAATAGCTCGAGGTGTAGTGTTACTGTGACAATGACCTTGTCGGTACTGAAGGCCGATACCCCCTGCCCCCGTGAACATGATTAAGCCGAGTCGGCTTCTGACGTCATTCGGTTTACGATGTGAGCTCCCAGGGCTTCCTACGCTGGGGTGCCAACGATTGACTGGGAGGGGCATCCTGTCATTATGGACTAAGCACATCGTCGCTAGGATAGCGTACAAAATGAACACTACGTTGATAGCATCAGGGATATCCTTGTTGTTCGGAATTTCATCCGTCTTGCCCTGTTCAATCAGGGTCTGAAGCTCGGCAAATGTAAGGGTTTTGGGGGTTTCAGCGATGACTGGAGGGACCGCCTGATCTTGTACAGTGGTAGCCTCTGGGTCAGAACAAGGTGCACGTCCTTCTGAGAAAATAGGTGATATCAGAGACATGCCTGAGCGTGCCTTACTTTAGGTGTTAACCTTCTGCTTGCTTAGCATCGGATTCGGATATGTTAAACCCGTGGGCTCTGAGGGAGATTGTCCTTGAATGTAGAGACCGAACAAGTCGAAAAGTGCCCACTGGTTGAAGTAGAAAACTCGCGATCTCCTAAGAAAGTCTTCCCTGGCCTCACCGGCCAAATCGTCTAGGGCGCCACTAGAGTAAAGCGCAGACAAGCCTGCCTTGCTGGAGTCAGCTTGGGGCATATTGCCCTCTCGGCAATAGCTCACTTGGTAGGACTGGTCATCTGCGAAGGAGTGCGCCGCATATACAGCGAGAGGGTCGAAACGGGACTCGTCCGTGGTCATGTTCATTACAGTACTAGTAGATCTCGGTAATAGTTGCCGACATCAAACCGGGCAAGGTGGGTTGCGGTGGCAGCGACCTCGCTTGCAAAACCTTCCTCTACCCTCACCAACTCTCACATTAGCGATACTCGGACCTACGACTTCACATCCAATCTCTTCATATGTCCGGGACTGTGAGCAAGATCGCGGCAGAGCGGAATCAGAGGGGTCTCCTGGAGCTGGCAATAAAGTCCGGTAATGGTGAGCATTTCTTCTCTCCCCTCCATTGGGCTTGGGTGGCCTTGATTTTTCTTCCTTGGCCCTTCCGGCCACGCGACAGTCCTATGTTGAGACTCGGCCATCGGCGCTTCCTTGGCAGGCCACTCTGTCAAGCACCGACCACGGCCCAAACCCCTCCGTCATCATGATCGCTGACTTGCCTCTCCCTTTTCTCCCGACGCCCCCAGACATATGTGCAGATTGCAAGACACGGAATCCGCGATGGGCCTCCCACAATCTTGGGATATTCATTTGGTACGTGGTTCTACCTCTACCCCTTCTGGGTGAGCGACACTCAATCCCTGCAGCGTGAATTGCGCCAGTGTTCATCGAAAGATTGGAACTCACGTATCAAAGGTGTACGTTCAAGCTGCCGCTGGTAATGTTTATATGCTCACACAAACCCAAATATTTTTCCAGGAAGAGCCTGACAATGGATGTCTGGACGAAGGAGCAAGTTGAGGTGCGCCGGTCGATCAGAGACATGAATTCATGACGTGAAACTTTGGTTTGTAGCACATGCGACAAGTGGGGAACATCAAATCCAACGAGATTTATAACCCAGATGAGGTTCGCCACCCACCACCGGCAAATATGATAGACGTCGAGCGGGACAGTGAATTAGAGAAGTTCATTCGTGGTAAGTGATCCTTTTCGTTAGGCAGGCAATGACACTGATGCCTGTATGACATTTCCAGACAAGTACGAGTTTAAGCGCTTTGTTAGTCGCACAGACCGATCTGCTATCGTTGCTTCTCGTCTTGGACCATCCCGATCTGCTGCGTCTACCAAATCGTTAAGGTCTATCTCTACGTCCCCATCGAGTTCATCGCGGTCCCAGACGTTACCGGCGACCAAGCCTTCACAAGCTTCACTTCCTCCCGCTACATCGGCTCCAGCTGCACCCACTCGCACACCAACGATGCCACCCAGCGCACCGACCAGCACTATGAATCGCTCGGCCTCTCAACCAATACCACCATCCCAGTTACTACAACCTCCTGCCGGCAATGTATGGTCAGACCTTGCCTCCTTACAAGGTCCGACTCGGACGTCTACGTTACCATTGCAATACCTGTCATCTACAACAACTCCCTCTGGGCCTGTCCCGACGTCGCATTTAAGTACAGGTTTCCCTGCAAGCGGTACTAGTCCGGGCACAAATTTCGCTTCGGCGTCCTACAGCACTGGTCTAACCCCTCAAGGCCCCAGTTCGTTTTCCAGCGTCTCTCCTGGCGCAGGAATTTTTGGGCAAGGCGCCGTTATGCCGTCATTCACTCTTGGCCCCAGTGGGGTCAACCCATTTACGCAGATGGCGGCCCAGGCCCAGGCTCAGGCTCAGGCCCAACAGAATCAATTCCCATCAGCGTCGCCATTTGGGACATCGTTTCCCCAGCAATCTCCGTTTGCACCGCAGGCCCAGCAACCAACGTTTTCTCAATCTGTTACCAATCCGTTCTTCAATGCGGCCGCACAGCCTCAGAACACGCTGTCTCCCCAACCACAGGCGCCATTTATACAGGCTACTCCGTCGCCTGTTCCTTTCACGGGGTCGCCATTTCAACAGTCGGCTCCAGCTCAAAGCCCCTTCCAGCAACAGCCATTATTCCAACAGTCGATCCAGACGCCTTTCCAGCCGCAGCCACCCCAGTTTGGGAGTGTGCAGCCAAGTGGTGGGCCTGTGGCCGGGAATCCTTTCACTAGTTGGTTGACGCAACCACCGAACGGCCTCGCTGGTGCTCATGTTGGACAGGGGAACGTCAATGGTCGATGGGGTTCAATGTAAGAGTTAGATATATATTTGGTCTAGGGTACATTGTCTTGTCGTATGCTCGCTTTAATTGCATTGCGGAGTGACTCTTTTTGGTGACTAAGCGACAATTACTTTCCGCGGACCACGTCGACTCAACACTTGACGCGTTTTCGTGTCTTGCCTCACCCCCACAAACCTCCTTTTGTTGCCTTTCTCCCACGACCACAATCCATGAATATCAATGTCTTCAGAACTTTCAAGACCACCTTCTCCTCTGTCCCGCCCAGAATCTCCTAGCCTCTTTCTAATGGGCTCGTTCACTTTGGATAATCGCTTTCCCGAGGATGGGTCAGAATACTCTAATGCCTTCACTTTGCTGGGTAAGCCCCATCTTGGTATTGCTAAACGAGACCTCCATCTAATAGCACCTCGACCTGGTGTCGCAGACACAATGGAGACGTACTGGGATGCGCGCATGGATCTCCTGCAGCGCAACATCTCAAGGCGCAAGGACAGACTAAAGATGCGAGCAGAGCTCGCCCTCAATGAGATATTCAAAGGGAAACCTCCAAGCCCCGATGTTCTCGCCGAAAATTTTGAGCGCGAGGTCATCAGGTTGAGACAAAAAGTATGTCGCATTGAGGATGAGTTGAGCCCGTCACCAATCCCCTGCAGGTGTCCACACGCATGTCGTCTCTGGCTGCGGCGTGGCAATCGGCCAAAGTTGTCCGAACGCGCGACAAGATCAGTTTCTTCTTTGGGGTCATGTCCCTAGTATTCTCCGCCCTTTTATTTGGTCTAGCCCCACAGTAAGTTTGCGCCCTCATCTTGCACGTCACTTATCAACGCATCTTTCAGATACGTCCACATTTCATATACCCTGCAGTTACTTATCCTCCTGCCTTATCGATTCTACAAGTACAAGAAGCTGCAATGGCACTACTTCCTATTTGATTTATGCTACTATGTCAACATTATCAACTTTGTATTCCTATGGGTTCTTCCCCAATCTCCCTCTCTCTTCGTTGCATGTTACTGTCTTAGCCATGGGGCAGTTGCAAGCGCTATCATCACGTGGAGGAATAGCCTTGTCTTTCATGATTCAGACAAAGTGACGAGTCTATTCATACACATCTACCCCCCTTTTACATTCACAGTAATCCGGTGCGTTTTCCGCCTATTCTATTTGTCTGCCTGGTCTGATTTGGAACTCGATAGGCATTTCTACCCAGGCTCTGAGGAGCGGTTCCCCGCGTTGAAGGAACTTCGCCATCTGCATCCGTGGCAAGCGCTTCTACTCAGCAGCGTTATCTGTAAGAACGGACACGTATCCATCTGATCACTCTAGACTAATCAGTTCTATTAGACCTTGTATGGCAATTTCTGTATTGGAAGGTTAGTTCCCTTTTAGTCTTGGATGTTTCAGACAGCTCATGATGTCCTAGCTCGTATACGTCGATCGACGCAAGAAAGTCGAGTCGGGACAACGCACCACGTCATTACACTGGATGCTTAACAAGCCTGGTCTGGTCGCCGATGTTCTCTCCAGAGTCAAGCCAGAGAACAGGGCATCATACTTTATGTTGGGGCAATTCCGTGGGTGTAACCAAAGTCATCTGTTGTGTCGTGCTGACAACGCGTCAATGTTCAAGTCTACGCTGTTCTTACAGGTGTACCTGCCATCTTTGTTCTCTATGACTCGCCATTCTGGTCAAGTGCATACTTGTTGCTGATACTTAGTGTGAGCGTGTGGAACGGAGGAGGATTCTACATCGAAGTCTTCGGTCGAAAGTGCGTCTGTTATCAACACGGTATACTAACCTCTCTGACAATGCGTAGGTTTGAACGTGAGCTAGAAGCCCTGCGCAAAGAACTGGCGGAAGCACAGAGCAAATCTCAGCGCTCAAGCCCGACAATGGATCCGTCCGAGACAGAATCAGAGCCTGTGTCGCCGCTATCAACCACCAAGCCGCTCGGAAGTGATGAAGACATGCAAAATGAGATGTCGCCACTCGTGGACGTGGGTCTTTCCCTGGAGTTAGAAGGGTCGAAGAAGGATAGGTAGTTGTTTATTCGAGCAGGAACTACACACTATTTACGATAATGACCGTTATGCTACTCTGTTTTTTATCGTGACTTAAACGTCATAGATATCGTAATAAATTTTATAGAACCGTTGCAGAGATGGATACGAAGAGCACCCAATGACTCTACTTGGCCTACATCTACACACACCTCCATGAAAGGAGACTCAATTACCGTTCATGCACTCTCTTGCGTAGCCTCACAGGCCTCCGAGAATGACTCTGATGTGGCCAAGGAACATGCCACCTTGCTCTCTCGAGGATGGGCGATTACTCATGCTGGTTGTAGAACAACTGGGTGGCAGATGCCAAAAGCTAGAAAACCACGAGATTGTGGGCGCCACTCTCTCTTATTGTCCGGTGTTTGATTCACCAGATCTATGCTTAGGTAGTCTTAAGAACGCATTTACTTATCTGCCCGCGCCTCCGCCGGTCCCAACAGCAGCTGCCCTCGCGTCCGGCGGTAGCGTGAAGGAGTGGGGCACTCGTCCCTCCGAATCGGAGGAATTCTGTGCCGCCGATCTGGATCCATTCGAAAGCATGTTGTTCTGCTCCTTACGCTCATGTCCCCCGGTCGGCGAGCCTACCGTTCCGAAGGGCGGTCGCGACCGTCGTTGGTCGCTGGGCAGTTCATCTCCAAGTCGGCCTCCGACAAAGCGTGTGAAGGTAGAGGTAGACACGGGTCCCCTTGACGAGCTCATACCCCTGGTACTCGATGATCCATTCGGAGACGTTGTTCTGTATGCTTACGACGACCCACCAAGCCCCATTATGTTCCCGCCCCTCTCAAGTCATCGGATCCCGCCTCGGCGCCTGCCCCACTTGGTGTTCACCCTTCTTTCGTGCCGATTCCGCCACAAATCGCGTCTTCTATCGAGGCTCTCTTCTCGTCCGCATATGTCCGCCTTGCCTGGCTGATACCCGTGCGTGGGGTGCCACCTTGGGACGGCGTTTCCAGGGCAAGCGTCGCTTTGGGGGGCCACCTGTCGCTACCGTTGCCAGGACCCACTGGCAATCGCACATCAACGAACAGCGACGCGTCGGACATCGTCTGGACTCACAGTTCACTTCGACGGTTTTGGACCTTTTTGAGATCTTGTTCGGAAACGCCTGGCTCTGCAACGGGGCCATTGTCACTATCGTTCCATGCCGCTCCGCGATCGGAACATGTTGGATCGCAAGGAGGGATCATTTCGTCCGCTGGCGTCTTCGAGTCGGGCTATCTCCCTCCAAACAGAGAGACCGAAATGACACCCTTGGATCCCTCGTCGCTCGCACCGATCGCCATTGCTTCGAAAAGTAGGCTCACAGACATCGACTATATGAAGGTATATTGTGATGCCCTCCGAGCAATGTGGGTCCGTCAAACGTTAAGCCAGTGGGAGTACAAAGAAGGCAGACGCACCGAAGATCCGGGAGGTTATGTGGAAGCCATTCGGATTTTGGAGTTTGCGAAGTTGGTCTTGGTGGACGAGAGGGGGGAGGGGGTACTGATTTCATAACTTTTCATATGTGCGACGAAGCTGTGCCATCATCGGGCTTTTTGAACGACGATTCGAAAATTTTGGGTGCCAGTGTACATGTACAGATATCGTAATACCCCGTTTGTCAATAATTTGTCGAGCTGTCTACGAGCGAGCGTTTATACATCCACCTTGTGCACGCGTAACAGAAACGCTCACTCGCAGCTACGATACGCAGCTCGTAGCCACGCCCCAGAGCGACCAGACTTAAAACGTCCAGGCGTCTCCTTTTAGTACCTAGGTCGCGTCCCGTCTCAGCCTCACCGCGACATCCCTGGGCATCACACACGGTCAACAAGGCTCTAACTTGGTCGTAGCCGGCTATGTCAGCACCATCCTTCTCTGGCAACGAGCGCGTGCTCTGCTATCACGGACCCCTCATCTACGAAGCTAAAGTCCTCAAATGCGAGGTTTGGGACGAAACGAACACAAAACTGGACACCGTCGGGCCACATTACTTTGTACACTACAAAGGCTGGAAGCAGACGTGCGTCTCTCAACCCGCCCGCGCCCTCGCCTCGCTTCTGACTTTTTTTTTTCGTGTTTTTCGTGTAGCTGGGACGAATGGGTCCCCACGGCGCGCCTCCTCAAATTCAACGAGGCTAACCTGTCCCTTCAAAAGGACCTTTCGCGGGCGCAAGCTGCAGCCACATCCGCCAGCGCCTCTGCGTCGAAAACCTCCACCTCGGCTCGTGGCGCGCAAACTGGCGGAGGAGGGCGACGCAAAGAGGGCGGACGCGGGACCAAAAGGGGGCGCGATGACGACGACGGGGCGCGAAGGCCGGAGATGCGACTGGTGGTGCCGGACACGCTCAAAGTCCTCCTCGTGGACGATT
>Ga0137397_10000887_pt1 | contig 20713 bp, 16 predicted proteins | sample czorhiz116metaG_FD_106658 | JGI IMG/M metagenome (GOLD analysis project Ga0137397, IMG submission 106658) | Vadose zone soil microbial communities from Angelo Coast Range Reserve, California, USA - czorhiz1.16 metaG | ecosystem: Environmental > Terrestrial > Soil > Vadose zone | place: USA... | reverse complement strand
GTCCACTGTATTGCTAGCCCTCCATCAGAGGTTCCAAGTGGCCGGGTCCATCAGAGTCAAGGGTCCCAGAATGGGCACCCGCTTTCCCACACTCCCATATCCGTACAGTGAGCATGCGTACCATTTCCTCAGAGTCCGTGCGTAACAGAAGCAGCAATCTGTGGAACTCTGGCTCACTGTGATGGGGCAGCCAGATCTGGGGTAGCTAGATCTGTTGTGAAGTAGCTCATGAGATCAGAGTGGTCTAAGAATGAAGAGTAATGATGGAGTCCCTAACAAGGGATGCAATGTGCAGGGTGGCTGCCTACATCAGAAAAAATAATTTCATCTTATTTCTGCTTATTCCTTTCTTACCCCCAAAATAAGAGGTTTAAGTAAGGAATAAGATGGAATAAGTGGAATAAGATGAATTTCTTTTTGCTGATGTAAGCCAATTGAGGGTTATGCTTTCATCCCATAGGTCAAACACACTTGGGGTACAACTTGGGGAATCAATGCGATGGCTGTTTGGGAACTTGAAGACAGGCACAGGGAGCTGCTCATGATCTTATGGGTGGGTGCATGAAGTTGTCCAGGAACTGGAAGATGCTGCAATTGAGCAGCAATGGGTTTGGAAGAGAAATGAAATGAGGGAGTGTGAAGGATAAAGAAGGAAAAGGGGAAAGTTGCAAGACTTGAATGACGTGTGATGGCAGGTGGCTTCAGGTTAACATTGGGCAGTCGAGCAAAGGAAAGGGGGGGAGCACATGAAAAGGGGAGGAGACAGGGAACAAGCCTCAAATTGTCTAGGTCAACATGAAGCTGAGCACAAGGTATTTATACCAATGCACAAGGCTATACAAACTACATTACTTCAAGCATAAATAGAGAGGAAAAGGAGGGTAAAAAGGTATGAAACATGAGAGGTCTTTGCCAGTGACAGGACCATACAGCAAAAAAGGGGAAAGACAGCAGTTGCAAAGGGAACGTGAGGGTCTATTGTATTGAATGTTGCACATGACATAGGGTGCACAAGCTACAAGGGGGGTGAGGCATCATCAGTGAGCAAAATCCTCAAGTCTAAGATGAGAAGGGGTGAGAATGGGAAGTCTAAGTCAAAAGCAGAAGGAGGAAACACACAAGAAGGGAGAGTCCAGGCAAGTAAAGTAAGGATGGCCAATCAAACCCGACAACCCAGTCTTGAGTCCAATTAAGGTGGGGTGCATGTGCTGCAAGTATGGGGACCAAATTGGGATGAGGTGTATATTGCAAGGTGGAAATAAAAGTGGCAAACTGAGTGAGTTGGAGACAAATGTGGACAAATGAGTCAGGGATGGAAATGGTAAGGCAAGGGCAGGGAGTAGATGTGGTGGCATGAGTGTCGAGACAATGGCAATAAGATAGTGGCTACACAGCTGAGCATAAGTGGATGGTGTGCATGATAAGGGACCAACTTGGAGTTTGAGAAGCAGGCAACAACTCAGAGCTGGTGTGTTTCATCATACATGGAGCTCGTTTCCGAGGCTACATCACATGTAGACCTTACAGGGTGGGAGACTTTACTCTCTCACTCCATACTCTTGCCAGGGCCACTAGCAGATGTGATTTAGTTACTTCAGGAATGGACATGGTAAATTTCCCTTGACGTACAGGTGAGGATTCATTAGCAAGGATTTTGCGTCTTTGGGAGAAGTGGAACCTTCGAATTGTACTGTAGTGGACCAATTCTAGGAATATCCGAAAGTTGAAGAGTGGTTCAGGCGCGCTCAGCGCTTAAGACGCGTGGAAATGCCCGTGTCGCCACACGATCACGTGTCATCACCCTAGACTACGTGCACATACACGGCTACGCACCTGCACCTTTGTTTTTGGAGCGTGTATGCGATTAAGCAAAGAAAGGATATTCTGCTGTGAAATTCTGTAGGCGTCTGAAGAGTGGTATGATGAGGCGTACACCATTTTCTGAGAATTGTGGCGGCGGGTAGTTCCTTGTTGAGGCCCAAGTTCCAGACGATGATCAAGCTGTTGATCGTTAGAACATAGGAGTCCATAAACAATGAGGACTATATCCTAACTTGAAATTGCGGCAGGAATGTATTCCACCTACACATCATATTGTTGGGATATCCATCTCAATTTTGGACCTTCAAGACCATGGCGATGTTTTGAGATATGATATTACAGCAGACAGCGATTACAGCAAGAAGAGTACAGACTGTACAGTAGCAAAACATTAGGAACTTACTTCAGGAGAGAATTGCATGCGATACAAAGATGTCATCAAATCTCATAGATCTCATAGATATCGAGATAATTCCGAAGGAAATCACGAAGATTTGGTGGTACCATCCTCACTCGGCTCCTGCGTTCCCTTACCCAACACTTGATATCTACAGGACGACAAGAGAGCTGCCTTGCGGCGACGAAGTCTACAATGGCTTCCTGGACGAGACCCGGTTTGAATTCTTCTATGAAAAGATTTCGCAGAGCATGCAACACTTCAGTGCCTCCTTGGCGGGTAAACTCTCGCAGGGCAAGTGCGACATGAAGGGCAAGTCCCTCAGATAGATATAGATCCTCTACGGTAGCCAATAAGTGTAGAAGTTCCAGCCATCGGGCGTTCTCCGCGTTGTCGGCCCAAAGTGGGGAATGTCGACCCTCGAGCTTGCAGACGTCGAAGCGTTCCAATTCGTTCAGGGGAGGAAAGAAGCGATCACAGGAATGGATCAGAGACCGCAATTGCCAAACTGAGTTTCGGCATCTGACCGATAATTTGAGTGACTTGACACTGGTGGTCTCATTTCGTGGCGAAAGCGTGACTTTGACCAAATCATGGTCAAAAAGTATGTGTGCTTGATCAAGTTCGTCGAATGGCTCTGTGCTGCCGGTGAACAGGGAGATTCGTCGAATGTCAAGGGTGGCTGGATTTAGGAATGTCAGGTGAAGGTGGTCGAGTAGAGGGGCCTGTATCCGGGTGTAAAATTCCTCGATGTGCTCGACCCCACTTCGGAAGTAAAGCGACGTGAGAAACGGAAGAATGGTGCGTAAAGGAGGCGGACGTCGACCTGCTCGAACAGGGCGACTCGGGGGTAACGAGAATTGGAAATTGATTTCAAGCCGTTCAAGCCTAGTCAACGTAGATAGGCAATCGACCATCGCCTCGGCAGGGGGGAAGTAACGATAAGGAGGAATATGTCTAAGAGTAAGATGGACCAGGTGCCTGGCGGACGACAGGAGTTTTGGTACAGCCGGGAATGAAATGGTGTTCAAACGGAACGATTGTAGACGTGGGGCGGATCCACCCATAAACGACTCGGGAAGTACCGGCGCTGTGTCGGCGTCACTGAACGGAAAGCTGGGCATCCCGAGAAACAGATGTGTCAGTTCAGGGAACGGGTTTTGCATCACTGACACAAATGTCTCCAATGCATCGTATGAAATGTCGTAGATCGAAATTTCACAGACGTGATCATTGCGCTCGAGCGCAGCGACGACGTTGTCCACGTCCTCGTCGAAAAGGCGATCCACCCGAATGAAGATAGGCAACGCTGGCCAGATGTCTATCATCTCCCTTGCAGGCGTTCCACCTGTACAGACAAGTCGCATGTCCAAGGAACGCGGTGCCGCAAACGCGATGTCGCGCCACCTTCGGCACACATGTACCAGTCCCTCCCACTCCTCTTCACCGCCATCACCACAGACGTAGAACTTGAATATTTCAAGGAGGACCTCGTTGGGAAGCGTGTCAATTGTAATGTAACCTATGTCGCGGCGTCGCAATGATTAGCAGTCGTTGCGGAATGTTACTAAAAAAGGCGTACGTCGACCTTGTCTGCTTAATTCCGCCGACATCCGGTGGCGTGCATGATGATGCTCCGCCATCAAGAAGCTTTCCGAAATGCTATCTCTTGTGGGCGACAGTCCAGTTGTGCTAGGAAGTAATGATTGTGTTACCTAAGGAATTGGGACAGTACTTTTACTTTGACATACCGATGCGGACTCATCAGTGAGGTTTCGGTGCTTGGGGCAGTGAGGATGTAATTAAGTGGGATGGGATGAAGCGGACGAGAGCGCGAAGAGCTAATCAAAGAGTCGGAAGTAGCGCGCGGGTCTTCGAGACTTCTTCAAGTGATGGCGAGATGTCGCTCGTCATTCATATCCAAGCAGCACACGCCATATATACCGTATCGTGAACAGGAATCAAAGGGGACTGCTGGGCACACCAGTAATCGGAAGGGGAAGTGTGAAAGGGGATTAGTAAAAGTGGCACCCTACGCGAAACGTAAGTACTGTACTGAAGCCACCACAAAGGCCACGAGGCGTCTTGTCGTGTGATCGAGCTCAGAGCCGGGACTCTTTCATGCTTTCACCCATTGCTTCACCGAACGCATACATGGTTATTTTGAAGGTACCGACCATAGTGACCGCATAGTTTGCGTGAATTATGAGACACGCACCTTTACACAAAGCCCTGTGCCTGCGCACAACAGCACAATCAGTCTAAGCGTGCTTGTTATGACACCGTCATCAGATAATGATCTTTGAATCGAGGCCCGCGGAAGGGTTGAGAATTTTTTTCCCCGTTTTGCCAAGGTTTCCTTTTCTGGTTGAAGCGCATGATAGACGAACAACAATGAACAAGGACAACCAATGAGGGGGCCCAGTTGTTTGTCAGCGCGTAGGACAGTTACACGCCTTGACTTTAAATGCGCTGTGTATGCGACCGCCGTACATGATCCTGTACGATACTTCAGTTGGAGCATAAAGGGGGGCGGCAAGCCATGCCTTGACTTTCCCTCCAGCGATCGTCGGGCCATCAAAGTGCTTAGTCCTCACCTGCTCGATCTTCGACTTCGTGGTCCATTTGAACTTCTAAGCGTAACCTCAATGGCCTAAGTGTGACACGCAACTAGGAGAGAGGAACGTGAGCGACGTGAAACCCGACCGATGGGTTAACAGTTTGCCGGGATATAACGGACCGGTTTACATCCGGCGCAAATTAAGGGAGCACGTGCGCGTTCGCATGGATGCCGGGTGGTCAGACTTGATCCTATCTCACCTTTTCCATCCCATGGTAGCGTGAGTGAGGATGGAAAGAGAGTCAGTTCCATCTATCTCTGCGACTAAGTGGAAGATTCTCTCTCCGCAGATACACTCACCATTGAATTGGTCCATCGCCGTGCCGGGCTGCAAGGCAATGGCTCTAGTACTGGCTCGTGGTGTTGTGCCATCCTTAGTCGAGTCAACCGCACGCGTTTGCTTTTATCCCCTTTGGCTCTGCATTTTCTGGCCTTGGAAAAAGCCTACCATGACCGGGGCCTCTCACGTCGCCCGCCTTGCGCGCAGAACCCGATCTGTCTGCCTTGAATCAGCAGCACAAGTCACCTTGCTTTCAAAGTATCTTCAGGTCCATATTTCCTCACTATTTCTGTGAACTATGACGCTCTAGAAAATGTCGCCAGTGGCAGCGTCGTGTTGGGGAACTATATGTTCCCACGCTCTACTTTCCGACCAAAAAGTGTGATCATCCGCGTCGATGGCTAGCATGCATAGGAATCCACGACTAGACGACTCCCAATTAGCGGGAATGAAAGACGCACCATGTCAAAACGCAAGATGCACACGGACCTGCATCATTGGGTGCAGTAGTTGGTTTGGAATCGAGTGTAGTGGTCGACCTTAATCATGTACACGAATGGCTCCCTGTCTATATGACCTTTCTTCGACACGAAGAGACATTGTGATTGCGTAGCCGTTGAGACAACTAACTCGGCACACCAAGTGTCAGAGAGTCCGTGTGAAGTAGGGAACAGCATGAATGGATACCAGGTCATGGGTGTTTACGACAAAAGTACTATCGCTGACCTCTCAGGAGTCAAGCGATGTGTGAAAGGGAGAACAACAAAGAAGAAACTAAGATCGTACTATTCATGAGTGTGGTGGAGGTCGAGGAGCCTTCATCAACCATTTACCATTACCACCGATTTTTCGTGAATTTACCTCTAAAATACTGTTAAATGATGCCGAACGGCCACAAAGTGACCGGAGAGCTGTCGTGCGGCAGCGAACTTTGCAAGGGCTTGTGGCTGGCGCCCACCGATGAAAATATTTTCTAGGACAGGTAACACTTCTGTTACTCTTTCCCCAACCAGCTTTTCAAGGGCGGGCGCGACGCGTCTCGCAACTTCTTCGGATAGGTACTAGTTCTTCACGGACGTAAACGGATGTAAGAGTTCCAGTCACTGAGCGTCCTCCGTGTCGTCTTGCCAACGTGGTGGCGGATCATGACAATCGAAGATGCCGAGCCGTTCCAAGGTGCAGAGGGGAGGCGAGGGGATACTGAAGACCTGTGCTAGAGCCAAAAGCTGCCAATCTGAATCTCTGCATTTGACTACCAACACCAACGTTTTGCGATTGACCCTCCCTCTTCGGGAAGAAAATTTGACTTTGATGTAGTCGCCGTGGAAAAGTAAGTCTGCCTGGTTGTGTGCGTTGAGCTGCCCTATACGGCCGATGAACTGCATGAACTGCGGTGTGTCGAATACGAGTTGATTGAAAAGCGTTACGGTGACGTTGTCGAGTAGAGGGGTATCAATCCGGGCCACAAGGTCATCTAAATACTCGCTATTGCCTCGGAAGAAGAAACAATTCAGGGCGGGGAGAATAGTGCGTGTGAGCGGAGGCGGGTGTCGGCCTGCTTGGTCTGGGGGAGGTCGAGGGGAACGGAAGGCGAGGTGAAATGTCTTGAGACCGGTCATCGCGGAGAGGCAGGTGGCCATCGCTTCGGGTGAGATGTACGCAAAATTCGGAACATCCAAAATGCGAAGATAGACCAGGTGGGTGGCAGAGGAAAGTAGTTTCGTTAAGGCGGGAAATGGAACATTGTACAAGTCTAATTTTTGTAGACGTGGGGCAGATCCACCTAAGAACAAATCGGGCAGCACGGCGGCCGTTTCGTCGGTCAAGGAAAGTTCCAGAGAGGTCAACGCTAGGTATGGGGCCTGCACCACTACCGCAACCCTTCCCAATAGCGTGCTGGTCAGACGCGGCAGAGAGATTTCGGAGACGCGACCGCTGTTTTTGAGCGCCATGATGATGTTACCCGCATCCCAACCCAACGACGTTGGGTCCCCACCTTCCTTTATGACATAGGTAGAGCTGGCAAGGCCTCGATCATATCCTTCATAGGTGTTTGTTCGGTGCAGAGGAGTCACAGATTCAGACGACGTGCCGACGCAGATACCACATCTCTCCATCGTATGCAGACATGGACTAGAGTTTGCCACGCATCGATGCTCTGTGCTCCATCTACGTCGAATATCTCGAGAAAGGCGTCATCGGGGAGCGTGTCGATTGTTATCTTGCCTAGACCAGATCGGTCAGCGATTGTTGTGGACGCTGAGAAAAAAGGACCTACGATGACCTCTTTCTCCACCATGGTCTTCATGAAGATGGATGGAGTGCTCTCCAATAACCGAAATTTGAGAGGGGCGATCGATCAGAGTCGATGAATCAGAGGCGCCAGGGGAAAGGCATTGGGCGGCGATGCTCGCCAGGAAAGAGGTTAGACGATGTCCGGGCTTTCGTGGATGGCTGTATAGGACTCATTCGTCATTTTAACAATGAGATTTTTCCTCGACGTACAGGTGAGGGCTCATCGGCGACGATCTACTGTCTGGGGGCGAAGTGAAATTATCCGCCACAGCTGCCGCAACTTATAGACAAACGACGGGAAGCACACTCCATTAAACAAGCCTGCCCGCTTATCATCCGCTGTTTGAAACTTCACATTTATCAGGGCCAGGTGTGACCAATCACATGCCACAGAAACAGTAGTGGTCTAGGAAGGCGTCTGGAAGATCGATAGGGAGGCCCAACTTGCACGGCCTGTAAGCGCTTGCCTTGACGGGGAATCGTGAGCGCAATACAGTATACAACTGGGGTTACAACACGACAGTTGCGATCGCCACGGCAGCTCTACAAGGCTGTGTTCACCGACTGAGATGAATTATTGCTCTGATTGGTTGGCGATTAGAGTTCAGTTAACGTACTGTATAGGGAAGAGCAAAACGCATCCGCATTAGGAAGGAAAACATCTTTGACGTGTACTAGGATCCAGAACGGGGCCGACGGAGAGTAACGCTAGAAGCAAGACCAACCATTGTGCGTAACAAAATTTCGAAGTATGTACCCGATCGTCCTTGGGTGGCGGAATGACCGATCAAGATTGCTCAGCAGCGGTGCCACATCCGAGCGTATGCGCATGTACCAGCAACGGAGGTAGAAGATGAACGCATCTGCTGGGATGGGAAGACATGTCACCACTCTACCCGAAGTTGATGTCATTGCGCAGGTGTGTGTTGGAGCGAGTATCGGCACCGTCTTTGCGACGCCAGGTGGAAGGTTACCCGTTCTGCCAAAGTACTCACCGTCACCATACCACAGTGGCACGCGCTCGCGCAGCCTTTCGCCATCATCAAACCTATACAGTACTGCATACTACCACACGAGGATCCCCCGCAGATCAGCATTAGCGCCACAAACATGGGCCTGTCATCGGTTACTCATGGGGCGAGGAGATGTCCTGTGCGGACATTCACATCCGCAAGACTTCCGAGTGCCAGTATGGAAGATGAAAAGGTTGGGAAATGTTTCAGTATCGTCTTGATCTCGATGTCGGATTTTTCAACTTGATAAAGTTGATGTTGTAGTTGATCTTTGTTCTCATACCGGGATGGGGATAGGATAGGTACATAACTCACCACTAAATCACCATTTCTGGGCCAATTCCACCGCAATATATCCTGGGCGTGTAATCGAGAGACAACAGGAAGGAATGGAAACCGAGAGTTGGCGAAAAAACGCGTCTGTCACGCATTCACGTGCCGTCACAGTCGCGAAAAGTAACACGGCCATGTCGGCCCGTCACGCAAGCTACATAAGCTGCCAGTGAATGACGGTAAAATAAACCAACCCACTTACTGTCACGGACTCAGGGCGACCATCCCCATTCTAACCTGTATTACTGCCACAGCAGGCGACAGCAAGGGTGGGCGTCTGTTGCCGAACATAACATCGTCCTCGCCACCGTCTTCATTTTCAACACGACGCACAGATGCCCTTAATTCAGGCCTTCGAGTCTTCCCCCTTACTCTGACAATCATATGAGCAGACCTGATAACTATGATTCTGCTGATAAATCCGCCCGCGGCGTTATCTACCTGCTCTAAATTTGGCGTGACAGGGTGTCGCGGAGGATCCCGATCGCGACGACAGGCTCAAGTCATGATACGAATACTTATACCGCTGTGCTTCGTATCTAAACCCCTCTTTTCTTTAGGACTATACTTGCTGTCCTTGTCAAAGCTAGGTGTATCCGGACCAGCAAGCACTCTCCTGTTCCGTGGCATCCAATGCATGTACACGATCATCTTCAACACCATTCTCGCACTTCGGATAGCTTGCGAATCACAAAGCAAAAAGTCTGGTTGTGTCTATTCTCCGTCTCTGTACGTGTGCCATTTATTGCGTTGTTATGCTTTCAAACGTCAGGTCTCTTTCCAGATGATGATGCATCTCTTTCTCTCCAAAATATCGCGCTCAACATAGGACTGCACGCGCTCAGGATCTCAGGGGTGAGCCACGTGTTGTTTTTCCAGAAGGTTGTCGAATGGGACATAGGTCCATTAGGTCTGCGAATTATCACACAAGATCGAAGCAGAGAGAATAACGGGTGGCCCCGTTCAAGGGGTGGAAACAATTAAGAGACGCCGCAGTGATCTCTGAGAGCGAGCGTGATTAGCTTGCGTGCTGCACCGTCTCACCTAGGGCAGGCCGAAGTCCTCCAAACATATATCGTGTCAGTGACTCTCGGAAGGCAACTGGCCAACCACATGGCCGTCTGGCGTCGACAAACGGTATCCAGATGCATTCTTGCCAGTGGAACCTGTTCTACTGAAAGCTGTTGAAGCTCTGGTAACATCTCTACTATTACTTCTGCTATTCCTACCTCGTCCGAGTTTTCAAGGGCGCGCATTACTGCTGGCGCGAGTCCCCGAGATACATATCCTTCACCGAGCTAAACGGGTGTAAAAGTCCCACCCACTGTATCTCCTCCACGTCTCACGGGTCTTGAGGGTCTTGCGAGCTCTAATGCAATATGCGATCATAGACGACGAGTTGTTCCAAAGTGAGGAGGGAAAGTGAGGAATTACAGGGCTGCGCCACAGATGAAAGCTGTCAATCGAACACGCTACATTCAACCACTACTACGAAACCACTCGGATCGGTGGCCTGTCTTTGCGAATCGAGACGGAGCCTCACCAAGTTGCCACGAAAAGATACGGAAAGAAGAGAGGAAGTGAGGCGAGGCAGAGAGTCACGCAAAGGGTCAGAGACCGAACATGAAGGGCAGTCTACATTCGTAGCAGAAGCCTGGGCCTTATTAATATACAGGACACGCTACACTCGGACTCCAAGGTGGCCTCCGAGAATTCTACGAACAATGCGGGGCACAGGTGGGGGAACATAGGCAAGCCAAATGAAAGGAGTCGAAATTCGGAAGGGCACGAGAGGGAACGATGCCCGATAATCGTGGAGTACTAAGACCAAAAACGGTATACAGTAGTAAGGTAACCAAAAATGAGGCACATTAGTGGATCGAAAGTACATGGGTTGCACGCATGCTAGCGTCTTGGGCGGAGGAGATGCGGAATGGGCAGGAACAGCGATGAGGGCGAGAGGAAGACAAAAGGTGTGGCAACACGACAGGTGGCGAGGCAATGGCGATCAAATGAGGCTGGTAAGGGAAGACTTGGATGGGCTAGATACGCGGAGCGACAGACGCGAAAGCGGGACGGCTGGGAGGCGAGGTGTGGCCCTCGCGGGGATTGTGTCGGCATCACCGACTCGGATACCTCCCTATCCGAGAGCGTTCCACAGGAAGGGGTATGCAAGAGACTTCTACCGTGCTGCATCATGATTGTTACCGAGGACCAGAACCTAAATGCTTGTTAGACCTCACAATGGACCCATGTAATCATTTCGACACGAACCTTAGCCATCACGCTCCGCGCGTACCATGGTCCAGAAGTAAATCTGCAACTTTTGTGTGTCTCTGTCGCAGCGCTACTTGGTATGCAGTTAGGCCGTCGTCATTCAACATGGATGTGTCCGCGCCATGTTCGAGCAACAATTCCACAATTTCGAGATTCCCATTATATGCTGAGAGGTGTATCGGAGCCGAGTAGTCGTGCTTCCTTGCGTTCACGTTCGCGCCATGGTTGATGAGCACCCGCGAGACTTCGATTATTCCTTCTCGTGAAGCGAAGTGCAGAGGGGTCCACCCGAATTTATTGCGCAGATCCACTCCTGCACCCCGTTCCAGAAGCAACCGCACGACACTCAGCTTCCTTCTTGCGGCCGCTAGATGTAGAGAAGTCTCGTGTCTTGTGTTTCTGGCGTTAACATCTGCACCCTGATCAAGCAATGACTCCACCGCATCCACATCCCCCTCTTCTCCTGGCTTCGTGCAGCGAAATGGTGTGCTCATGCTTCCTATCTTTGTGCGCATTGTACAGAGCTAAGTCCAATGTGTCCGAGCGCAAGTTGTCTCGAAAATTTGCGTCTACCTTGTACTTCGCTAGCAAGCTTGCAACCTCCCCTTTTCCATTCTCCGACGCCAATTCGACTGCCGTCTTATTGCCTCCGTCAGGTAGGTCGGCATTCGCACCTCGCCTAAGCAACAGCTTCACAACTTCCAGGTGGCCTCTCCGCGATGCCGCATGTAACGGTGTCTGACCGTTGCTGTCGATTGTTTGCAGATTCGCTCCACCATCCAATAAGAGATTCACGATCTCTATTCTCCCGTCGCCTGCTGCTAGGCAGAGTGATGTTTGTTGCTCGCCATCTAGCACATCGACAGTTGCGCCACGCTGGATCAGCAACTGTGCGACCTCTACATGGCTGTTTGCTGATGCCAATAGTAATGGGCTCCATCGGTCGTCGCTCTGGATATCCGAATCGACACCACGGTCTAACACCAGTCTAGTCGTGTCAAGATGTCCGTAGCGTGAAGAAAAGTGTAAGGGAGCCCAGCCCTTGCCGTTCCACGCATTCACATCGGCGCTTCTCTCTATGAGGAATTGCGAGACTTCAACTCTCCCCGTAGTCGACGCCAAGATCAATGGGGTCTTTTGGGTGTTGTTCCGAATGTCGGGGACAGTGCCAGTGTCGATCAACAACCGGACGACATCAAAATGGCCATATTGCGCTGCGATATGTAGCGGATTCCAGCCGTTGTTGTCCTTGGTGTGGATATCTGCGCCATTCTCGATCAAGAAACGCACGACGTCGAGCTTCCCGCTGGCAGATGCCAGATCCAATGGCGTTTCTCCATTTGTGTTCCGAATGTCGACATCGGCGCAATATTCTAGGAGGAACTTCGTAACAGGGAGATGCCCGTTCTTCGATGCTGTGTGCAGCGGCGTCCACCCTTTGTCATCACGGGAAGATACGTCTGCGCCATGTTCAAGTAAAGTGCAGACAACATCAAGGTGTCCGTTCCCTGATGCCTTGTCCAAGGGAGTCTCCTCCTTGCCATTCCGACCATCAACACTTGCACCACGGTCAATGAGCAACTTTGTGACTTGGAGGTGCCCATTAGCTGACGCGGCGTGCAACGGAGACCAACCATTTGCATTCTGTGGGTCCACGTCATCCCCGCGGTCCAGTAATAGCTGCGTGATGTCGATGTGTCCCTCTTGTGATGCGAAGGGTAGTGGAGTACAGCCGTCTTTGTCCCGGGAATTCGCGTCTGCGCCACGATCTAAGAGTATGCGTGAAACTTCAAGCCTCCCGTTGTAACAGGCCATGGTCAGTGGTGTCCGTTGAAAGTTATCCCGTGCATTAAGACTTGCACCAGAGCTGAGTAACAGATTAATGATACCATGATACCCCTTAAATGCTGCGGAGTGTAGTGGGGTCCATCCATCTTTGGAGGTGACATTCACGCTTGCACCAGAATCAAGGAGGAGCTGCACAATCTCAAGCACCCCCACACCCGCAGCAGCGCGATTCAAGGGTGTCTTTTGATCGCAGCTGCGTGTGTCAACAACCGCACTGTGTTGAATAAGAACACGAGCAACTCCCAGCCTTCCATCTCTGGACGCGAAATGTAAAGGCGTCCATCCACTCTTCTCCTTTTGATCCACATCCACGCCATGGCCCAATAGAGTCTTCACTACTTCGGCGTGTCCATGAATTGACGCCATGTGTAACGGGCCAGTGCCCCCATCGTCACACAAACTAGTGTCTGCATTGTTGTTAAGTAGCAGCTCTACGATTTCAAAATGTCCCTTGGCGGAGGCGGCCTGTAATGGAGTGTCAAAGAATTCACCCCTGGCATTGACTTGTTGCGGATACGCAACGACAAAGAACTCCACGAGACTGTGCAAACCGCATAATGACGCATAATACAGAGGCATCGCTGAAGGTTGTGTTGGGCGTATCTCCAACATAGGCTCCAACCAATGATGATCAAAGTCGTACAACCAGACCCATGTCGCAAAATGGGACGTGGAGAGATCAAACAGGTGCTCCATCATGCCTTGAACCTGCGATGACACATTTCCAAACCGTGCATGATCGATCCAGTGTTGCGCTGCATATGGCGCAAGAGGAAGGTGACAGATGGCATCCCTGTCGATTTTGTCATCGAGATGGAGAAGGATGCTGAGGCTGGCACGCGCAAGCGTCGTATGTGCGCGTTCAGGGGAAATGTGGTAACATGAGAGGGGTTGTTCTGCCTTTGTGAGTCGCTCCGATGTCAAGAACTCTTTGATAGAGAAGTGGGAAAACTGGACAATTTGGGAGCCGGAGATATCAATGATGGAAACAAGGCTAGAACACGCGGATAAAACCGCCTCCTTCGCGTCTCTTTGTTGCCATTTTGGATTAAATGTGGGGATTGCTACTTCGTCGAATCGAACTGCAATGATCCCGGCGAGTTCTTCAACACGAAGAGGGCAGATGGAGACGGTGAGGCATTGGAGGAGGCGTTGTGTGTCTTTTCGTTTCTCCTCGTCTATGCCCAGCAGAGTGCGGCCATATGTTTCATCCAAGGTCTTTGGCAAGTCATTCAAAAAGCTCTCGATACTTTTAGGAAAACAGCGACGCAGTCTGTCAAGTTGACAAGCAACATACTGAAACCTACGAGGATGTGTAAGCACGTCGCAAAATGCTGGATAAGAGATAAGGAAGGAAGTAACTGACATCCCATCTGCTTTTTCGGACAACACGTCGATGACAAGCTGCAGGTCTTCCTCTGTCCATTTCCGCATTTTCCGGTCAGAATGAACAAACGCATCGATGTAATTGATTATGTCGTCCTTTTGTCCTCTCTCGTCATGAAGAGAGATTTGGAGAGATGTCAGAGGTGCGAGCACACTTTGGATGTCCACCTCCGGACGGCTAGTTACACACAGATGCACATTCGGAAGGTTCAAACAAACCAGTTCTTCAACAAGCTCCAGGACCTCTTCACGGGCAGATGGCATCCCCGAGGTATCGGGACACTCGTCGAGGGCATCAATGATTATATAAATTTGGCCTTGTTCTGGCAAGCTCAGCATGTCCTTCATACACATTGTGAGTGCATCACTAGTAGGCTTTCGTGTTCCGCCGGCATTGCTAGAACATAATTGGAAGAGGACATCATAGCATCCGTCCGATTCCGCAGAGAGTTGAGAAAGGAGAGAAGAGAGGAGGCCATAGCGGTCTTGCTTCTTGACGTCTCGAAAATCGCAATAATAATAAGCCATTGAGGCCAGTCCAGCTGCACGTAAACCCTCGACATGTTGAATGATTGCTGAACTAATTGGCTATATGAATCACCTCGAACACATAGATTAAAATGCTACATACAGGAGAGTACTTTTCCCCGAACCCGCTATAAGAATCCATCAATGCAAGTGCGCACTCGTGGTTGGGAAACATACGCTTTCCATGAATCCACAGGAGGGATCCCGCAGATTTCCAACTTGCTAATATGCCGCTCTCAAAAAACCAGGCTGCGCTTCCATCATGGTGCGCTTTCCGAATGAAGTCATGGTTCGCTGAAGGGTCCGGAGGAGAGAGCCAATGCTGGATGTCTCTTTGCAACCGATCACCTGCAAGGTATGTTCTGCTTCGGGAAAAAAAGGACAGAACAAACAACAAACGTTGGATCTTGTTTGTTTTATATTCGAGTCGGTGAAGGGCAACTGCCAGCGCAAGTGAGCAGCAGAAATATTATACCAAAGCAACGACATACCCAAAGCCTCTCGGATGTTCTCCGTTGATGCTTTGCCATCTTGAAGAAACGGCGCTCAGCAACACGTTGACGACAAACCAAGGAAAGGTTGCGTACCTTCCATAACTACCTTCATATTTCTCACAAGACCATGCACCACACTCAATGTCTGAGCGACAGTGGTCCGAGCCTCATCCTGGGTCAATCGATCCAGCCGCCGAAGCACAGACCCGATCTCGCTGTCTCCCAGCAGCTTCTTTGCAAATGTCCCTGCCGCACGTTGAGACTGCCTGAATTGATATTTAATGGAGACGTACTGAATCTTCCTCGTTTTATCTGCTTCGTGGCGAGGGAAAGCACCGAGAGCAGCCCCACCATAATCTTAACGATGATATCTGTCATCATTTGGGTAGGTGGAATGGTGATATAGATGTCAAGGCGTTTAAGGAAGTTGCCCAAGCATTCGAAGAGGTCGAGGAGGGCGTCATAATCCGAACTGACTTCGCTGGCAGCCTGACATACCCATGCGTTACAAGGGGTTTGGTTGTGTTAAATAGACGTACAGTGAGGAGAACATCGATTCCGACAAAGATAGCCTTTGCAGGAGGGAAGGGCTAGCGAGGTTGAGTTGAAACGATCACATCGGAACGAAAAGAGAAAGGGGGTTGCGAAACTCACCAGGCTAACCACACCAAGCTTCTCAGAGAGTATATGTAGGACGCGTACTGCCGGGCTGAAGCAGTTGATAAGCGTCCGATTCCTATTGCGATACTGTGTGAAGGCCTCCTCCCGTTCTTGAAGTAGATTGAGAATGCCATTGGGAGTGTTGGTGTGTCGAAGCTCCTCAGCGAAGGGATTCTGGGCGAAATCTATTCCCATTCGGAGAGCATAGTCACCTAATGCATCGATGATCAATTGTAAGTTCGAAGGAGAAATTGTGGTGTGTTCAGTGGATGACATGAAGAATGAGTCGGAAGACAACGGATAGTTCGTTCGAGTGGGAAGGAATGGATGGGGATAGAAGGAACCTCAGAGCCCAGGATAGCCTGAGGAATCGCGGTCGATGGGAGGAGAGGACGTGACGGTATCACGTGCCTGAAACACCGCGTGAGAGGAACATCGTCACGGTTTCTAGTGCTTTATGGCTTGCTGGAATTATAGTAATTGTCACCATTGCCTGAGGTTTCCTAATGGAACGGATGGTTCGCTCCGCCGCACGCGTCGCCCTTCCTGTACGCACCGCCCACATGCTCTTTCCTTCCGCCGTTACAGTAACGCTGACACACAACGCTCGACCCGACGCCCCCACTAGCCCTTCGACGCCGACGCCCTCTTAACGCTTATGAAACCCCTCGACGTGCTCGGTGCGCTCGACTGCAGCCTCTACATCTGACCAACGATAATCGGTACACGGCCCTAGGCGTCTCGGCCTCACGCCACGCAGCGCTCTACATCCTCCTCTCCCCGACGGACCCATACAGCACCTCCGCGACACCGCGGGCGGCCGCGGTGGCATCTCGCTGCTCGCGATGAGCGGCCATGTCCGCGCGTTGGCAGGTGGTGCGGGCAGGTTCAAGCTCGGGTTGAACTACACGCCCGTGTTCGTCGCGCAGCGCGCTGCTGCTGCGCTTGGGAATCAGCAGGTGTTGTGGTCGCTTGGCGAGATGGCCCCCGAAGAAGGCGCCCTGAACGTCTTTGCGGTATTTAAGCGCCCAGACGGCGGTAAGTAGTCGCTAGTCCCACCCGTCATGTACCCCCGCACGCCTTCGAATTCTAGCTTTGCTCACTATCCTGCAACGCTCGACGTAGTGACGCCCTGCTGGACGGCACGATCCTACCGAGCGTGACGCGCGCCTCTTTCCTCTCCCTCCTCTCTCACCACCTCCTCTCCGCCGCGCTACCCCAACTGCCCCAGACGCTCCACATACACGCCACCGAGCCTCCCTGGCGATGTCCGAGCTCGTCACAGCATCGGCATCCGGCACCCTGCGCGAGGTCTTCTGCACCGGTACTTCAGCAGTCGTCATACCCGCCGCGCGAATCGGGTGGCAACGCAGCTGCGGCGGCGCGGATGGAGGTTCGGCGAATGGAGGGATAGAGGTAAAGGTACGGGCGGTGGACGTGGATAATATCGTGTTTCCCGTTGTGGGAACCAGCGACGGACCTTCAGACCTTCGAAGACGTTCGGGCAATAGTGGAAGCTGGAACACGCGGGATCCGGATCGAGGGGACCGTATGGTCTGATCTCGGGTGCGGACTACGTCCGCTCGGCGATAGAGTGCCCTGAGCTTATTCGTGCGATGGAAAATTTGGGCGAGTTGGGGAGTATCGAATATAATTCGATTGTAACTGCGGAAGGTTGGGTACCTTGCAGGAGCTGTGGTGGCCCCGGTGGGTAATTTCAACGTTTGCAATGACTACTGCAGCTGCGCCTCAAGGTAATTCCATGACGGAGTCACTTAACTGACGCATCACGCATCAGAACGCCGCCACCACGCTAGCCAGCATTTCGCCTTGCGAGTCGTCATCCCCCTTTCTCTAAACCTTTTCCCAAATTGCCTTTATTGAACACACGTGTTGTGTTTTGTGTACCATGTGATGACTGCCTTTCAGTATCACACTGTGTACTACATTCGCATCGCATAGGTATCGCAGAGATTATCGAAGGATGGCAGACTACAGTCGTAAAGGAACTGAGGCATAAGGAGCCAGAGGCCATTGTAAAGGTAAAGGTATATGTAAGGCGGCAAGTGGACGATTCCAACATTTGACCCCAATTACGTGTAATATGGAGGTCGGCGTGCTGATCATCAACGACTCGGAATCGACCCATCCGTCTACGACCCTGCGTCCAACCATTGGCGGACAGCAACTGGGCGACCAGAGAGCTGTCTCGCGATGACAAACTGCGAAAATATATGCACCTGAGATAGTCTCTGCCATGGAGACCCTTCAATTGAGAGATTTTGTAGCTTGGGTAATACCTCTGATATTCCTATCCCGTCTTGCTCTCGGAGGACATGCATTACTTGCAGCGCAAGCCCCTTGGATAGGTATATATCCTTCACAGAGCTAAACGGGTGTAAAAGTTCTAGCCACTGTGCTGTGTCCATGTCCTCTTGCCAGGGTGTGTGCGACAGATCATCGTAGATGAAGAGCTCCTCCAAAGTGGAGAGGGAAAGTAGAGAGGAATTGCAGACCTGCGCCACAGACGAAAGCTGCCAATCGGACACTCTGCATTCAACCACTACTCCAAACACTCCGCGATCAATCGCCTGCCTCTGCGAATAGAGGCGGACCCTCACAAAGTCGCCATGAAAAGATACATCAGCCCGATAGGGTGCCTTGAGCTCGTTTGTGCGCCGGAAGAATTGAGCGAGCTGAGGATTAGCGAATATTAGTTGATTGAAGAATGTTGTCTCGACTTTGTTGAGCAGGGGGGCATCGATGTGGGCGACAACGTCTTCAAAATACTCGCTAACACCTCTAAATACCAACGTTGAGAGGGCGGGGAGGATGACATGTATCCGAAGAGGCGGAGGTCCATCTGCTCGATCAGGACGAGATAGAGGGGATCGAAATCCGAGGTAAAATTCTCGGAGGTTCTTCAACACAGCCAAAGCTGTGACCATCACCCTGGGTGAAATGTACCCGGAATGTGGAACGTCCCAAATGGAAAGGTTGACGAGGTGAGTGGCGGACAATAGCAGTCTGCCTAATGCGGGGAACGGAACGCCAGTTAACCGAAGTACTCGTAGGCCTGGGGCGGATCCACCAAGAAACTTATCCGGGAGGACCGGCGGCATCTCATGAATGGACTCAAGGGACAACTCTGTCAAGGTCGGATATGTCTCCTCCATCGCTGCCGCGATTTGTTCCAAATGTGAATTTGGAATACCCTGGAGGTCGATATGACACATGCGATCCTTGTGCTCAAGTGCAGCAATGATATTATCTGCACTCCCTAACAGTAATGCTGAGTCAAGGCTGCCGGTTAGGACGATAGGGAAGGCTGGCCAGACATTCAGCTTTGTCCTCACTGGTGTCCTGGTCGTGCAGAGAAGTCTCAGGTCAAGGCGGCGTGGTGATGAAAGGACGACATTGCGCCATCTGCGGCAAACGTGTGTTAACGTATGCCACTCTTCTGTCCTTGCAGCTTCGTTCATGTAGGTATTGAATATCTCCAAGAGGATCTCATCGGGGAGCAGACCGTTGTCCAGATAATCTGCATCACCAACTGTCGGCGGTCGTGGAGGGATGTCGAGTAAAGACGTACGTCGACCTCGTCGGGTCACTTGCTTCCAGGTCTGGCCACGTGCAGGCAGAAACGAGCCTTTGGCAGGGCCCTCTATTGGGGGCGATGGGACTGTGGACGAGTAATTCGCGGGAGTGTGACGGGACAGTAGGAAGACGTCATGAGGGACATGCTTTCGAGCAGTGCTATGAGAGTGTGAGACCTGGTTAATAAAAGTGCTTCAGGGATCATGAAAATCACGAATTATTAGACGTACAAGTGAGAACTCATTGGCGGTGATTTGAGGGGTATGTGGTGGGGGGTAACTCCGGAGGAGGGGGGCATCACCGGAGCTGCAAACTTATAGGTCAGTATATGGATGACGTGCAACACGATATGCCGGCATGCTGCCACCTGCACGCACGTGTATACACAGCACATCCATAAAGTTCATTACAAGTACTGCGATAGTCACTTGAACCCTGAATGCTGACAGATAACGTAACTTTACTGAGGTAACTGTTAACCATGCCGTTATATGCGCTGATCATCAACGCCCCCAGTTTGTTGTCAACTCTTGATACGATTCCAAGAAGGCGCAGCATCTACCTGCGGAATTTCACCTTGAAATGGCATAAAGATGATGGATACGAGTGAGAGAGTGTGTGTGAGGGAGATGAGACGACGAGGCGACAACTCGACCGGCAACTCAACAGAGAGACCGAGGGAGTGGCGTCACAACATGAGGCAGAGCCGCAGAGGTGGTGATAAAGATGAGACGCCCACACAGGCACGCTGGATGTATGGTGCGAGGGAACAGACTTTTGTGCGAGGCAACTTTGGAGGAGCGTTATAAAGCGACACCACTCGAGCGAAGGCGAAAACTGTAAGTGATCGCACAGAAAAAGGGAAGTGAAGATGAGAGTAATGACAGGTGGTTACGAATGGAGAACTTGAAGGCGGTAGTCAACCCCTTAGGGCCCTCACCAGTCGCCAGGGGCATGGGCAGACGGTCAGAACATCAAATAGAAAGTGCACGAGGCAGCGTAAAATAAAGTCAATGAACCCAAGGACTAAAAAGTGAATTACAGTGGCGACCATGGCACTGCATGCAAATCAGGCTTTTCTCACGGAAAAAAGTCTGAGGAAAGCTTAGATAAGTGTTAAACAATACTTAGGCTTTACTTGTCCAGAAAACTTTGGAAAAAAAG
>Ga0137397_10000886_pt1 | contig 20724 bp, 23 predicted proteins | sample czorhiz116metaG_FD_106658 | JGI IMG/M metagenome (GOLD analysis project Ga0137397, IMG submission 106658) | Vadose zone soil microbial communities from Angelo Coast Range Reserve, California, USA - czorhiz1.16 metaG | ecosystem: Environmental > Terrestrial > Soil > Vadose zone | place: USA... | reverse complement strand
TTTTCGATGCCAGCCGAGATGCGACGAGGAGTGAATCTTCTAGAGGCGCAGGTGGCACACGGCCTCAGATCGTTACAGCATCGGTAAAGGTTATAAAGCCTGTTCACCGCCCGCTCGACTAACAAAGATCGCAGGTAATGGCTACCAGTGATCGCACCCCTGCATCTCCCTTGGATCAGCCCATTTCGAACCTTCGCCGAGCAATAAGAGCCTCTACGAGTTTGGCCGCTTCTGGTGTGAAGCGGCCGGCTGAAGTCATACAGTGCGTCTCTGACATAGCTCCGAGTCATCCAAAGTGGCCCTCATATGACATCCGGTGTTTAGGTCACAATATCCACAATCCGTCAGCATTAGTCCAGCACAACAACAGCAACGGTTGGCTGCAAGTAGTGGGATGCGCGAGCCTCTCAAAGATTTGCCGATCCACGGAGGCTCGGGTGTCAAGCGTATAAGGCGTTAATTGGCGTCAATCTCTCCTTGAGTCTGCTCTGCGTACATTATACGATTCGTATTTGAAGGTTGCTGTTGTACTGTATGGCATCAATAAGGACCCCTGATAATGCCAGGTAAGGTCGGAGTCCGGGTCCACCACTGAGGCCCACCCTCTGCCATCACAGTACTTGCCGACAGTACTTGCTGACACTGTCGACGACACAGCCACTCAAGTACTCAACGACCACTCAACGAGGCCTCCATGACACAACTGACACAACTGCACAGTAGCAGTACATAGTACTCCAATTCGTGACAATTATGTAACCACGTCACCTTTGGTACTCCTTCGGTGCTCGTGTGCATCACTTGACTTGTGCGTATGTGTACTAGTTGTGTACTTACTTGCTCGGTTGCTCCCACTGGCACTGTCTGCACGTGTGGCCTATACTTGGCGAAATCTACTGTTTCTATCTGTTTATGCAATGCTGCAACGACTGCTTCTAGTTTGTTACTCCACAAATGAGATACCCTTTATATTTATTTGACATCTGTGGGAAAGCTTTCGGTCAATCCCCGGTCAATCCTCTCCAAAATTGACAACATGGTACCCTCTATTACATTGGGAGTGCAGTCCAGTGTTATGAACACACACGACAGCGTCGCTTTCGTCCCATGCAGCTACTCGGATGGCACATTTCCATCATCTCCCTGCCATTATGTTTCTCTGCTTGGTCCCACAAAATTCGGTGCGACACATGTCTTCAGGTTCGAGTGACTTCATTGAACTCCAGCCTGGAGCACTCTGTGACATTTTTCACTCGTTATTATCTGAGAGAGATGCTGTTCTTAGAGCTGCCAGGGGTCTCCTTGTGCCTGCTCGTAAAAATCGACTAATGAGGAAGAGTAATTTTGGTATAACTTCACGGATACTTCACGCACTTCAATACCTGGCCCAGACGTGGGTCAAATCATGTATAAGGAATTTTTTACGATTTTTCTGGAATTTCTACGATTTTATTACACTCTACACCACTCTACCGCACCTGGACCGCCAAATTTTCGGGATGTCGGGTACCGGTCCACCCAGAGACCCCTTTTTTGGCCAATTTTCGTCTACCCCTCAACGGCCTCGACGCCCGAAAAGCGAAAAACAAAGGACTTTCAGGGGTCCTCATCAATATTGTGATTGTGCACTTGTAAGATGATTGCCATGTTCAGACGCGTCGCGTTCCACAAAATTATTTCTTGGGCGCCAGAGAAAAGTGGCGTAACGCAACGCGACTTTTGAATGGGCCCATTTTTTTTTTCTCTGTTCACATCTAAAACGACAGTCGGCAGGCACGTCTCTCCTTCACCCTTGATTCCCACCACCGTCATTGCCCTGCCAGAGTCGATCTCGAAAAAAAACACGTCCATTGCCGCTTTCCATTACCCTCAATGTCCGCCAGCAAACTCGACGATGGCCGTGTCGGCTCTCGCATTGAGAATTACTCTGACTTTTGGCAGAAAGACATTAGAAAGGAGGGTCAAGTCGAGTCGGATAACCGCCTAGAAAATTATACCGACGTTGTAAACGGTGTGTTACTCATCTTCTTCACTCCGCACGGCCATGTCATCGGCTCATCGGCTCCCCCTTCCAACTCAGGGTACTACGACGGCGCGACGGAGCTCTATGAGTACGGCTGGGCCAAGTCATTCCACTTCTCGCGCTTCTACAAGGGCGAGGCGTTGGCCGCGTCCCTCGCTCGCCACGAACACTATCTTGCCTCACAGATGTCCCTTCGTCCCGGGATGCGTGTTCTCGACGTCGGCTGCGGTGTCGGTGGACCTGCCAGGGAGATTGCACGCTTCTCGGATGCAAGAATCGTCGGTCTGAACAATAACGAGTTCCAAATCGGCCGCGCTCGTCGTTACACCAAGGAAGCTGGTCTGGAAGATCAGGTTCAGTTTGTCAAGGGTGACTTCATGAAGCTTTCGGAGCAATTTGGCGAAAATGCATTTGATGCAGGTGCCGTCTCCTTTGCCTTCTCATGCAAATCCATGAAACTGAGTATACGATTCGCCGCACAGTATATGCCATTGAAGCTACCGTTCACGCCCCAACGTGGGAGGGTGTTTACGGCGAAATATTCAAAGTTCTCAAACCAGGGGGTGTGGTAAGTTCAGCACATCACATGCAAGTGAGCATCAACGCTCACTATTATCTCAGTTTGGTGTCTATGAGTGGTGTATGACGGATAGATGGGATCCCTCCATTCCAGATCACAGGGCCTTGGCCCATGAGATCGAGCTCGGTAATGGTATACCCGAAATGCGCCACTTGTCCAAGGCAAATGAAGCTCTCAAAACAGTTGGCTTCAGAATCGAGCATGAGGAGGACCTGGCGGAGCGCCCCGACCCTATTCCTTGGTATTACCCTCTTGAAGGTGACATTTTGAAGGCACAGACTACTTGGGACTACTTTACCGTTTGGCGGATGAGCTGTAGCGGCAAATTTGTTACCCACAATGTCTTACGCCTTCTTGAGCTCTTCCGCATCGTTCCCAAAGGCACACATGAAGTTGGTGAAGCGTTACGTGTTGCTGGTGATGTGTTGGTCAGGGGTGGCCAGACAAAGGTGAGCCGGGTCGCCGCGGTCATTGAATACGTTTCTGAGTACATCGCGCAGCTCTTTACGCCAATGTACCTGGTCATCGCGCGGAAGCCTTAGGGCCGAGGGTGTTACAAGACTACGCACCATATTGATACCCCCATTCATGACTTTGCGCTACTCACTCTAGCACCATCTAATAGATCTACAGTACAGTACTGCATATACTTTCGCTTCTCAATTGATCTTCGACTCCGAATTAAGGCTCACTTGCCCTCGGACCTGAATCCTGTTCTCAACCTACAGGACGGCGCAGATCCACGACTGATGGCCGCAGCACCATTACTCCTTTGGATACGGGATGCGTCATTAGCTTGGCAACAGAAGATGACTCGTGAAGAGTGACGCATAGAAATGAGGCATAAATGCATAATGTCTCGAGACGAACTCAGAATGGCGGCGCCACGGTTGCAATCCTTCGTGATCCTTGTACATATGACCTGCAAGTTTGTCTTTGGCTGAGCCATCACAGTACTAGTTTGTTTGTTTCAATTCATTCTCAAAGAACACCCTTTCCCGATAGAAGTGGAGGGCTGCAAAGTGTTAACTTTATTCAGAGCCCGCTCGGCGATATGCGAGTCGTCTTGGCCGTGGATGCTTACGTTTGCTTGCATGTAAATGGCCCTCTACCTCGGCATCCCTCTGGCAGCCCCAATTCTCCTCCAAGGGCTAAAGGCTTTCATGGCCACGGTATAGGGATGTGCTACTTTCACCCTGAACTAAATTGTCACGGAGGGAGGCCGTGGATAGCTCTCATCCAAATTCCTGTCCTGTCAATGTCATAACTGGTAACACAAAGGTAGCTAAGCACCGATGGTGAAACGGTATCATTGCCTTTAAAGCGAGCGGCAGTGGTTTGACTCCCATCGGGTGTTTACTGGGGGTAATACTACATGTTTTGGGTAGTATCGATGCTTTTCATTTTATTGCAGTTCACAAACAAGAAGTCAGTGCGACCGCTTTCCAGTGACGGACAAAGTCGGAGGGTAATTTGAGGAGGGCATTTATGGCTACTGGCCACTTCCAACGTCCGTTAGCTATTGCGACGAAGGTTGCTTGTATAACATTGCACTGGGCTCGGAACAGCTTGCCTTGGGTAGATTTCGGTCCTGCAGCCAGGCAATGCACTACTGTACTCAGCCGGCGTCACGCGCACCAACCAGAACTCATGGCTCATGGCACTGCATGATGAAGCTCCATTTTTTTAAGTGGTGTGACCTTTAGGCATATCATGAAAAGCCGAACACATGATACGCTATTTCATGTCCCTCCGAGGGACAAAGACTAATGGGATCAAGATTGTTTCAGTTTTTTTTTGTCACAAGAGACCCCCGCCAGCAACGCAAGCTGCCAGTGGTAAGCTTAGTCTTTTGACTCGCTGTGGATGTACAAGTGGTCCGAGTCATTTCGGTCATTGGTACAGCGGCCACAGATGAAGAAATTGCGGTCGCATCGACTCGGGATCACACCCCTCCCCTCCGAGTCGACGGGGGATCTATTCTGTCTCAACATCCTGGAATATTGGTTTGGGCAAAACTGCATATCCCTGGCGGTAAAACTGACATCCCTCGGCAGATGGTGGTGAGCATTGCGGTTTTAGCCAGAATCGGCGCACGTAATGGGCAGGTGACCCACACCGGTCGGCGGCACTGTGGAGAAAGAAGCGAGGCGTTAATGTATTTGCAGTAATTGACGCCGACTCGGAGGAGCTGAGGCACCGATACGAGTCGAAGGACGGACGGAAACGTCTGGCTCGGGCATGGCCTTGTCTCGTAACGGTTCTCATAAAGTGTGACATCTTTTCAGTTCGAAGAGGTGGACCTTGCCGTTTCTCGAGTTCTTCCCTCGCCGGGTAGTAGCTTCCCCCTCCTTCCACGTACCCCGGAAATTTCTCTTTGTTTCCCATCCGAACCCATGGCCCTCGACGAGAAACACGACGCCAAATTTGAGGAAGTCGGCGCGTTCGAATCGCCAGGTATTCATATTCAGCCAGCTGTTCGACCTGAGGATCCTGCGTCCGTGGAGGAACGCCGCTTGGTCCGCAAGTTGGACCGTCGTATCTTACCCATCGCGTGTTTCATGTACCTGTTCGCATGTCAGTATCATTACATTGGTCTGGTCTCCTCTCAAGTTGGACCTCAACTCATTGCGACGAGGTCAGACTTGGACAGGACTAATCTGGGTAACGCTCGTCTACAGGGCCTAGCTGCGGATATCCTTGGTGGCGATCCCACGGGCAAGAGGTTTGACTGGGTCAACTCTAGTTTCTTTTTCTCTTACGTGTGCCTCCACACCCCCCGTCGTTTGAGATACAATCTCATCTTGGTTCATGGCTAGATTTTGTGCCAGATTCCTGCTACAATCCTCGCCAAACTCTTCCCCCCTCGGCTGTGGTTGGGTTGCGCAGCTATCGGATGGGGTATCTGTTCCACCCTCATGGTTGGTCCCTCATGTATAGGGTGACGAAGTACGGCTGATCTCACCCTTCGAAATCACACACGTAGTCCACTGCGACCAATCAAGCTGGACTGATGGTGGCTCGGATAGGCCTTGGTGTCTTCGAAGCAGGGTTTGGTCCGGGCATCCCACTGTACTTTTGTGGGCACCCTTTCATCATTCTTCATGTGACACGTCCACCGACTCGGAGCCCCCGACGCCGCCTGACACGTCGCCTGTCGTTACAGCATTGTACTACACGAAGAACGAGCTAGGTTTGCGCCTTGCCTACTGGTTCGGATTCGCTGCGGTGGCTGGCGCTTTCGGTGGCCTCGTTGCCTTTGGGGTGCAACACGCTCACCTCGCGATCGCAAATTGGCGTCTTCTTTTCATCATCGAGGTCTGTTTCTCCGTGCGACCGCGTCGGTTTTCGGTAACTCCAGCTCCAAAACTACGACCAGGGCATTCCTACGATTCTCCTAGGTCTCATCGCGATAGCTCTCCTGCCAGATCGACCAGAAACGACAAAGTTCTTCACGGAGGAAGAGCGGAAGATTGCTTTGGCTCGAGCCAATCGCGATACGAGTGGAGACGTAGGGTATCACATAAACAAGAGTGAATCTCGAGTGCTCCGTCCCTCGGGAATGCGCCATTTATGCAACCTTAGGTCACATCGCAGATGCGTTCAAGGACTGGAAAGTGGGTCTTTTCGGGTCCAAAAATCCTTTCTCAGCTCAGCAGACACGGCTAAGCTCTCCATAGATCTATCTTGGGGGCGTGATCTATTTTGGGGCAAACGCCGCGCTTGCTTCTACAGCCGCCTTCTTGCCGACCATCATCAAGACCTTCGGATACAGTGAATTTTATCCCTTGTTGTCACTGTATGGTTGCTAATGGTACGCCGCAGCCAACGCGCTTGCCCAGCTGCTCACCGTACCACCTTATGCTGTCACATCAGTCGTCATCACGATCTCTTCGTGGTCATCCGACCGCCTCCTCTCCCGCGGGCCTTTCATCGGGATCTCAAGCGTGGTAGGCGCAACCGGATATCTGTGAGTTTTTCTCATTTCGAAACGTGCGACCAACTTTCACACTCGGCGACGCTGATCCGAGGTTGCGCCGTGCTTGACATCCGTATAGGCTGTTACTCACCATCGCGCACAATAATCACGTGCGGTACTTCGCGACCTTCTGCATTGTTAGCGGCACGTACACGACAATCGGCCTCGTCATTGCCTGGTGTAAGCGGCCTCCTGTGGCGCGATCGCGATCGCTATCTTCTGACGAGTGTATCTATCAATCATAGACGCTCACAACCTAGGTTCCGAAACTAAGCGCGCCACGGGTACTCCGCTCTATATGGCCATTGGTCAATGCGGCAGTATCCTCGGGTCGCATCTGTTTCCCTCTACCGAAGGGCCGCGGTACATGTGAGTGCTGTGGCACAGCAGTCTCGGAACGTCGTTGAATATCCGCGTTTGGCTGATGCATTTCCAACAGCAAAGGTGTCTCAGGCAAGTTGTTCTTGCTGGGCGTAGCATCCGCTCTGCTTTCATGTGAATGCTAACCCCATTTGTACTAGTCCTGACGGGGCTACTGCTCCTCGGAACTGTCTGCAGCGGCATTCTTACGGTAGGTTGCTGTGACGTGCCACATGAATGGTCGGTCATACATCTCATCTTGCTTGCAGATGTACTTCCGTTATGAGAACGCGCGCCGCGATCGAATGTATGGCGAGCACGTACCCAACACTCGTGTTGACACATCAGAGTTAGCTGACAGGGTGCGCGCTATCACTTTCCTGGAGAATAATAATAATTCATTCAAACATGAACGGTTCACCGAACTTTGACAGGCGCCCGGCTTTCGCTACATTGTGTGACCCGATTTAGGGTGAAAGTCAAAGCAGGCCCGGACGATGCGCTGCGCAACGAACCGAGTAACTGTGCATGTTTACTAATCGGTCTACATTCGTCTTGAGTTCCTTGTTTATTGAGCGACATCTATGTATGTGGTGTGAAATGGTGACATGCAGTCATACAAGTTGAGCCGTCCTATGGGATTAGAATATTTGGTCGGGTGACAAAATAACCTACTGTATCTCCCCTCTTCCTGCTCACTGCACGAGGCGCCACGTCGCTCGATAATTGGCCGCCCAACCCGCGGGATTGGAATCGGTGGCTCGGCTAACCCCCCCAAATGTTGGCCACATTCGCATCGCTTGCTGAGGGGCCTCGCCTTACAATAAAATGTTCCTCTTTGCGTCCCCGAGAAACAAAGCAAGGCTTTGTCTTAGGGTATACAAATTCCTGTCTTGTGCGCCCCACTGTCCCCAAAATTTGTCAAAAAAAAACTATCGGCACTTTTCGGGATAACGAGGCGCCAACACTGGGTTTGATTATCTCCATCGCCCCCTGCGGCGGAATGCTGCGCTCACGCCGGATGCATGGGTAAGCAAAAACGCCGTGCATCTTCAACGAGTCTTGTGCGGTACCACGATCCATGACCCCACAGTCCAAAAAGAGGTTAAAATCAAGCCCGTGGCACCGCGGGAGCGCATACAGCTGATGCGAGTCGCCTCGAGGATGGGGGCGGGCGTGCGTGATCGAATCAGGGGACCTAGGAACGCGAATCCGGCTGTACGTACCTCCCTAGTGGTACGCCACCGTTCGGTGGCTGCGCGCGGTTATGGGCAGATAATAACCGGGCTGTGCAGTAAGGGCGTCAAGTGACGCATACACCTTGTCAAGACCCGCTTAGATGACAGAGATATTCCACTCAAAAACAAGTGAGTTGATGGGAGGCATAACTGGAGAGAGAGGCCACTAGGCACTGCATGGAAGATCGAACGGAAAGACGCGTTCTGCATGCCTTTATGTCGATGCGTCGGAGAGAAATGCCCGTGTGATGGCGCGCGAGCAGAAGCAAGGGATGACTCGTGCGAAGACTACTGCACCCGCGCCAAGTGAGGAAGTCGACCTCCTGCGTGGAGAGCGGGGGACAAGGGCCAGAAAACCGGTGCACTCGGCGAACTCGGGTGATCGTAAGGCCCAAGCGCGAATGCGCTGCGGTTGCTTTACGAGCAAGTGTGTAGCCGCGGAACAGAAGTTGTACGAGTCCTCCCATGTCCATTTAGTTACGTTACAACCACCTGGGGCAACGTGTGTAGATCCCGGAAATGGGGGCGCTTCGCACATTCGCTAGAGGACAACGGTCGAACGGCGGGTCTTGGAAGCCAAAGGTTTAGGTGCAGCCGGGAGGGCCCGGACGGCATGGATTTGAGGCGATTATGGTCCCACGCAATTACTGTGAGAATTGCCCAACCTCGGTGTCGTAAATGCCGGGAGGGTTGAAACTGCTGCTTGACGTTGGATCCCGGAATGGGTGAACGGGATGGAAATAGAGATAGCGCACTGATAATGGCGAGGATGACGCTTTCGGGTGGCGACCTTTCGGGGGAGAGCCAGCCAGGCCAAGATGGCACATGTGGTTGGAAAGGAGTAGAGGTCGGGGCGAGAGCCAGATCGCGGAGATAAGAGAGCTTGGGAATGACGCGAACGACAGGGTTCCGATAGGGGCCCCTTCGACCTCGAATCTAAACCCAATCATCATCCCGAGGCGTAAGCCGAAAACACAAGAGCAGGATTTGGGGACGGTGATTTACCATGGGTGCATATTATTCGACGTAGGTGACGAACACCAGTTGCGCTTGCTTAGCCGGCATTGGATGACCATAAACGAAATTGATTGCGGTACAGTATTACATCTGTGTCTGTGAAAAGCGTAGAATAAATGGTACAATACAAGTAATTACAATACGGCGCGTGTCACATCATGAACTTCAAAATCCCAATGCAGAATAGTACGCCGGCACTGCCCAACCCAATGCGAATGGCGTGTGTTTCACGCTCATGTCCTTGGGAATCCTTTCTTACCCGGGCGATGGTCTGGAGGGTGCCTAATGCGCACGTGAGGCTGACGACTGAGCCATAGAGCCAGGGGAGGCTTAGTTGACACAGTTGAGGGTAATACTTGCAACTTTGAGGAGGGTGGGGTAACGGCATGGAAGAGGTGCTGTTAATGATACCCGCAGCCATGAGCTGGGAAGAGAGGTGGGCCAGAATCTTATTCGTGATTTCTTCATGGTTTTGGCCAAGAGAGACCAATCCGATTCGAGTGAAGAGGCGCATCGAGTGGACGGAAAGGACAGCCATGCCCAGGGTCATCCCCATACTCTAGAAGGACGATGACATCGATAAGGCAAGGAGAGAGAGAGGGGCGTGGGAGCGAGGAACGTACCAACAGAAGAAGCTTTCTGAGCCTACGACGGGGGCCTGCTGTGCCTGCGGTGGCCTGGTCACGCCTATCGTCGTACATCGATGGATAATATGTGGACGTGTCATCGGACATGTCGTCGCTGAAGAAGTTTGCAAAAGCTGCATAAAGAATGGATGATGAACTGGTCAAAAGTGGTGAAAGGATGTGAGAATTACCTGGGGCGGAGTCATGGTGATGATGAGATTCTGGGCAAGTCAGTGAAATCCAAAGGGAATGAGACGTGTTGGCTGACTGTTGCCCGATGAACGTCTTGACATCCTTTGGAGGGAGGGGAGGGGTTTTGGGTGTGGACGGCCGAGACAGCCGTGAAGGCGAGGCTGTGTTGATGACCCTCAATCACGTGAATTAACATTGAGCTTCAGGGTTGTCAACTCGTCATGGCTTGCACCTAACCCTCTCGCATTTCTTTCTTTCTATTTTTTAATATTTCAACGACGGGAAGAGACAACAGGAAAATGACGCTGGGTTGTGGATGGGAGTGACTGGGACGCAGGAAGGGGAAGATTAGGTGGCTTTCAATTGGTCCGAACTTGTCGCTCGTCGGGGCAACAACGAGGTCATTCGAATGGCGCAGGTTACCGAATGCGGACGGGCTTCGCGAGAGGATCCGCCATGGAAGGGTGCACGTGTTTGGAAAGTGAGGCAACTGATAACTCTTTGCACAAAGCCGCGCTTGCCTTGATGGCTCTGTGCCTCTCCCAGTCCACGCCTTTCCTCGTACTTAAACTCCTAATGGCTTTCTCTCTTGGGGTCCGTCACCGAGGATCCTCTCATTTGCTTTTCTCTCGTCTTTTCTGTTCTTTTTCTCTCGGCGATTCCATTTCATGTTCTTCTCCCCACTCGACCATCTTCACTTGACAGGTATTCGCAACCCCGTCGGTTTAACTCATCGCCAGCATGACTTCCTTGCCTTGACCCCTTCCGACCCGTACACTTCCCCCCCCTCCTCCTCACCCTCCGCGTCATCCTCCTCTTCCGCGTCCTCTTCCTCTTCCTCCTCTTCTAATGTCTACAACCTATGGCAAGACGCGCCTGACTTCCCCTCTCCCTATCTCCCCGCTCTCTCTTCTCCCGGGCTCCAGCAGCACCACTCTTCCCCAGCCTCGGATCCTCTCCGTCGTTCGTTTCATAACGTCACGTATCAACCCTCGCAAGACGATCGCAATAATTCGAGGCTGGTCCCAATGCTACCCTATTCTACCACCAACGATACTTTCACCCGAAGGGTCACCGTTGTTCCTCAACCTCACCCAACCCTCGGTCTCTCATCCTCCACGCAGCATATACCCACTACCAACAGCTCCGGAGATGAGCGTCCAGTTCGATCTCTAATTTTTGAACCGATCTACCCCTCTCCATCGTATACCCTTTCAGCTGCCATTTCTTCGGCTCCCGGTTCCGCCTCGCCTGCGACTTATCCGGCCTTGGCTCCTCCCCTCCCACCTCCACCTCCGCCATCGACTTGTTCGCCGCACTCTTCGCCCTCTCCTTCACCCCCTTCAAGTCCTGATTCCAAGTCGCTTCCTGCTCCTCCCCCTCCATCTGTTCATGCATTTCGTCTGGACACCCTTCAATCCGTCGATCCCTCTGATGACCCCTGTCCGCTCTCTCTGCATGACCTCATGATCCCAAGCGAGGAACAGGAATACCAAGGGCACAGTTATCACTTTTCACTCCAGTCCCTTTCGCCTCCAAGGTCAAAGCCTCAGTGTTTCTCTGAAGAAAAACCTCCTCACGAGGAAACCAACGTTCCGAAGCGTAAAGGAAAATCTAAAATGCATACCTGCACGCTTTGTCAAAAATCCTTTCCTCGCCCGAGTGGCCTTCGTACACACATGAATTCACACTCGGGTGATAAACGTGTGTCGCGTCATGTTCTATTTTAGTCAAACCTGCTGACCCACTCATTTCACTATCAGCCTATAAATGTCCCGTTTCATCTTGTGCCAAATCTTTCACAGTACGTTCTAACGCAAAGCGTCACATCCGAACGCACGGTATCCATTTGCCGTTTCCTCAAGCAGCCGATGCTGCCTCGCCTACAGGAGGAGATTCTTTGGGACAAACAGACAAGGACGCTCAACGCGCCCTTCGTATCCGCTGGGTTGGCCAGAACCAGGACGAGCATCCAGAGGACCACTCAAGTGGCCAGCCATTAAACCTGCAAGGTAGCGCATGTATCAGGGGTGTGGATGATGACGATTTTCGAAAAAGTCGGCTAGAAGACGTGCGTAATCGGGGTGATCGTCCTCAAGGGCCATTTGGGAGTCCCGGCCGGTCAGCTGGTACATCGCGTAGCGACCCACTTCCCAGGTTTGTGCTCTGATTCAGCCTCTGTCGCTCGGAATTGGGTTTATGATTTAATGCAGGAAACATCCGCAAAAGCATTCTTCTCAATGTAGCAGTGTCTTGACAAAAGGAGTCGTGTAACTTGTTGTATTCTTTGAGGTTTCCCGGTGGCATTTGATGACGTTGTTGTATCTATCACTCACGTTTTTCTCCAGTTACTATTAGGATGGAGATCAGGTTTCTTCTATTTTTTTCCCCCATTATCCTCCGGCATGTTAAAGACGGTGCAATGTAAATTGATAGCATTCCTCATCGCGGTATTTAAAGTTCTGGGTTTGAGACCGCACATGGTGCAGTGTATGATGAAGGTGTGATCAAGGGGAGCCATGCGTGTAAACGGTTAGTTTGATACAATTTGATCGATCAATGTCAAGGAGTGAACAAGCTGCGTTGCGGTAATGCGCATGCTCTGCCCGCCAGGCTCCGCGACATCCCTCGTTTGTTAGTTAGGCACCGGAATAAAAGGTATCTTGTCCCGAACGTCCCGATCGGTCTGCTGTTCACTTCACAGCAGCAGGTTTTTGGGGTTGCTGGGCGTTCTTCCAGTGAGGCACGATCGTTCATGTACGTATGGTTAGGTCAATCGTCTTTTTTTTTCAATCTCCCCACACCTCTGGGTTTCCTTCCCGCCTTCTTCTCGTCTTTCAATATCTCCTACTATGGACAAGTTAAAAAAAATACAGCGGTCTCGACCCCAGCATGCTGTCTTGACTCCACTCAGGCGTGGAACGTCACATCCCACACCTTGACGGCCGCATCTGCTCCAGTCCCCGCCAACCTGCCGCTCCTACTGCCGCTATCCTCCGAACCAGAGCCGGGGTGAGAAGGCAACCAGAGCACGGCATTGACGCCCCCGGGTATGGCATTCTTGATGGCGACGTTCTTCATCGGCTTCCGGACGCTCCACACGTATATATGCGTATCGAGCGAACCGGAGGCGCAGTGCTGCGAGTCCGCGGTCCAGCTGAGCGAGTTGACCCGTGCGCTGTGGAAGGACCAACGGGAGGTGATCACCTCGCGCTTGGGCACGTCGTACAGGACGACCTTCCCGCTGGACTGCATAAGGTTTAAGAATAGGTCAGCCAACGCGCACGCACGTATACAATGTAACACGTTTTTTCAGTAAGGCAGGGAAGCAAAACCGTAAATTTACTCACGTCGCCCGCAGCGAGCTTCAGGCCATCGGGAGAAAATGCGAGGGCGCTCACGAGGCCTTTGTTGGCTTCCAAAAGGCCAACCTCCTGGAGCGCCTTGCCATCCCAGTCGTACAGCCGAACTTTCTGATCCTTTAAACCAAAAAAAAATAGATGGGGCGTGAGCAAACACCCCGGCATGAGCGGACTGCTTTTTTTTTGGTTGCGCACCCCAAAGCCGATCGCGAGCAAAGACCCTGCAGTAGCAATGATGGTGGGGTTGACCCCTGGCCGAAAATCGGCAACTTTCTGGTTATTCCGTACGGCTTCCACGGCGTCGGCTCCCACGACGAAGGTCGTGTTGTCGCTCGTAGCCGCCAGCGCTTTCGGCTGCGAGGCCGTGGAAAAAACGGATGCCCTAGAAAGCGTACAAGTAGTATTGGTCAGCGTTTCCCTCATTTATTGGGTCCACATCAGAACGTCAAGAAGGCGAGATGCGTACGTGAAGCTACTTCCTTCCACCTCTCGGATGCGGTCGTCGTATCCTGCTGTGAGGACCCTGCCGTCCGGCAGAGACGCGAGTCCGGAAACGAGGTTCGTGTGTCCTTCTCCGGTTATTGGTGTCACTTCGCCTGTAGAATTGTATGAAAGGACACGGCCGTCCGCAGACCCGACAAGGAACGTCTCGGTTGCCGCTGGGTTCGAGATAGCTGAGGTGACGGCCTTCTGGGGGCCCTACAAATGCCGAAATGTATGATATGATGCGGTCGTTCAACATTTGGTATTATTTCATCACGTACGTGCACCACCTTCACAGGCTTCTCTCCGCTGCGTCTGTCGAAGACGTTCAGGTTTCCTGAGAATGACAGCGATACAATAGTGTCCGGCAAAGTCCACACAATTCCTACTTGCTGATGTTGAAGGCCTGTTCCAAGGGTATACGTTGTGGTCGCCTTGCGTGTTTCTACGTCCCCTGGCCTGACAACGTCAGTGCTGGAACAAACATCTTTAATGTACCAGACGTACACAGCTTCACGGTGGTATCGGCAGAACAAGTCGAGATGGCCTTGTTATCAGGGCTCCAACTTAACGCGTACTACAGTATGACCAGCAGACACGAGGCTTTAGCGTTCTGTCATGGAAGGAGAAGCGTGCCTGACTCACGGCGGTGCCTGCGTGGCCCTCAGAGAACTCGCCCACGGCCTCGCCCGCTTTTCCGTCGTAAAGGAAGATCTTCCCGTCCGATCCGACGCTCGCGAAGTGGTCTCCACTCGGCGCGTACCTCACGTCCTGCACGAACTTGGTGTGCGTCTTTATCGTCTGCTCAAGATAAAAGGCTTTTGCATCAGCCACGACGGCACTCGGGGTCGAGAGGGCCCGGGATTTGCCTTGCCTTTTCGTACCTATATGGAGCCCCTGGTGTGTTTGAATTGAGAAGCCGGGTCGACGTACAAAGTAACAGCATTTACCCTGGTGAAAGATAATTAGATTATCGTCGCCAGCTGTCGCTGCGCGGAATGGCCGTTGATGTCGGATCGCAACAGCGTTAATGACCTGTGGTGGGACGTAATCGTCCTCAATGTCACCCCGATCGAGCAGTACTGTAGCGCAGGGCTGGCGGGGTGGTACAATACCTTGGAGTGTCCAATAATCTCCCCAGTCGAAGAACCAGAGTCGAATATGAACGCATGACCAAATCTTTAATTTTAATATTTTTTTGGGTTCAGAGAGAAGATGACGAGAGATGTCAGCAAAACTTGCTCGATATCTCGTACGACACGTCTGACTTCTCTTTCCCATCGCCGACGGCGATGATGCGTTTGCTTTCGCCGTCCCACTCGAGGTCATTGCTGATTTATTTTTGAAGAAAGAATTTTTGAAATGCGCATCATGAGCACGAAGTTTTAAAAGAGAGAGAGAAAGAAGACGAAAAGGTGACGCACATCTTCCCAGAGATGACCTTGTACTCTCCCTTGAGAGATTGATCCTCGCCTACGACATCCCAGACGCGAACTGCGTGCGACAAGTAAATCCCAACGGTCCAAGGAGGTTTACGAGAGGAAGAAGCAAGGGGGGCGGAGCGTACCGGTGCCAGAAGCGTCGGCTGAAGCGCAATAGTATCCCGTGGGGGATACGCGTGCGACGGTCGTGTTCTGAACGTGGCCACTGTACGTTATCCCAAGTCCAGGATTCTTTTTGCGCGCGTTCCCCCTGACAATCAGAAGAAGTGTGATACGCATGGAGGAGGAAGCACTGACTGCGATGTCGCGTATCTGCGGGTAGAAAGTTATGACATTAACTAACGAAAGTGTCACAAGATGGAGGGGAAGTGTGCTCACAAACACGGTCTTGCCGTTTGTATATACGATCTTCTCTTTACTCGCACTGAGTTTGGTGTACGCACCCCTGGTCGTCGTGGGATTAGCGGGATACAGGGCAACTCTTGAGAAAGACATTGTATTTGTCGAGAAAGTTGCGATCGATATCAGTTACAAAAGTTGACTCAGGTACAATAATATTATCAGTAAACTACCACCGGCGCCACCGACGTCAGTCATCATTTCCATCTTCCTGTTGTCGTAGCTTGTCCGGCGCAGGGTAATTCTTGAAAGGATCTTTCCTAAGAGCTTCCGCTTCAGAAGAAGTGAATTGACCCCTTGTTGTCCCTCCTGTCTTCACTTTCATGACGCTATCTGGGACTTGAGCACCAGACGAGGTGGACGGTGTACTCGGCTGAGACTCCCTTTGAGAACGTATTTCATCTCTGCGTAGCGTTCCAACACTTACGACGTCATCTTGAAATGGCACGAATCGGGGCGTAGCTGGTGTCTCTGTCACGTCGTCCTTGAACGGTACGATTGAAGGACGAGCGGGAGTCTTTGGTACGATCTCTCTCTCTTTATCCCTTGCTTTGGCAGCAGGGGGAACCAGCGGTGGGGACATCAGATCTCCCTCGCCCGGCGCAGGATCCCTGAAAACACTAATCCGAGAAGTTGACGCTGCAGACGCCGATGCGACGCGCAGCTGCCTCCCTGGCTGCCGCAGCGTCGTTCCATTAAGCTTGGATACTTTCGGAACGTTTTCCTTTATGCGCTCTTTCCGTGTACCCAACTCATTCCATGGGGTTGCCGCTGTCTCTCCAGCAGCAGGCGCTCCTTCTGCAGACGCCTCGGAGGAATCTACGAAAACCTGCATCCGCGCGTTGGGTTTGGGTCTCAAGGATTGACCCGACACCGTGCCAAAGACATCCTCCTGGGGATGAGAAGACGCTATTGTCGACGTCGAGTGTGCTGGTCGACTTGATCTTAATTTGGAGGTCGATTCGCCTAAAACTTTACGCCGAGTCGCTGTTGTCGATGCAGGCTGCGGCTGTTCTGGCAGTGACGTGGTTTCTAGGGGTGTGGCAAGCATCATCCTTTTTTGAAACTCCTGATATTTTGCTTGCAGTCGCTCGATTGGGGAAGCCTGGCGGTTGATACCGAGGAGATAAGTCTCGTCCGCGTCCACGCGCCTGCGTGGCATTCAGCGCCTGGATGATACCGGGATCTTTAAAAAGGTGTGTACCTCCCATTCCGCTCTAGTACGGTGGCAAACTCTTCATATAAAAATGCAAAGGTCGTTCCGATATCGTTCGCCAAGAGGAATCGGTATATCACTGTCGGCTTCTCGACGTAGTTGGCGTATAGTGCCCATAGTTTGAGATATCGCAGATCCGCCCTCCAAATTCCATCTCTGTGGTCCTTCAAGATGCGGGTGGCCTCCTCGAGAAGTTCAAGCAGTCCCGATTCGGCGCTATGTCCTTGGGGGTAATTTTCGAGAGTCCAGTAGACGAGTTGACAGTATGCTTCCAATGGGTTTTCATCATCGTCCTCGAGAGCGATTTCGACATTGATTCGTAGGCGATTCCTCGCGGCAGCAAGTTTAGACTCGCGCTGTGCATGGGGAGTGGAAAAGATGATGGAGAGTGTCGTCGCTCTGCGGCCAGAGGCCAGAGGTTGAATGTTTTCTTTGGCTGCCTCGATCAGATCCCCATCTACGACGACGGGTTCTGCTTCTTGAAAGACATCAACCATTTCTGAGGATATGGTCGCGGTAGCCGAGTTCAGGTAATGTCTGGTTTGATTTCGCGATTCCCGACGCGTCCACAACCTCAAACCACGTGATTATCATGTGACCGCAATATAGGAATTTATTGGAGAGCTCCGGCAACAACAGTCAAAACAGTAAAGAGAAGGGCGCGTGTATCGTAAAGAGCAGCAAACACAAGTCTGACGGCAGTGAATATGCAGGGTAATGGTTATAAAGGAGATAGATCAAGCTTTCCATCTTAGATACACTGGAATCCAAACTCCGAGAACAGAGAGAAGGCGAGCGAACAAAGCGAACGTCGATTTGACGTCGTGCTTTGCTGCGCGTGTCATGTAGCCTGATTATATGAAATGAGGTATCAGCACAACTGCCTCGGTCAATGTCGTAAGGTAGAGGTGTGTAAAATTCATGTTCCGGAAATGAAGGTATTTTGGAGAAACAGGAAGAAAGTGGCTCAGTTCGTGGCGCCGCAAAAACTGCTGTGATCGGCCGCCAACACAACCCTGGTGGGGAAAGGTTAACGGAACGAGACTACTTTAACAAGGACGCTTGAATGAGGATGGCCTTTTCTTTCAACACCGAAGAGTAGCTATTCATCAAATGCGCGAGGGCACGAAGATCTTCGCGGTCCAAGAGTGCAATCGTGAGCTTCGGCGCTTGCTTCAGGCCAAATGACTTGATCACACGGTGACTAAACAGGTTTTTAGTTCTGAATGAAAAACAAACGATACAACAAGCGTGCTCACAGTTTCTCGCCGACTTGTTGTTTCTGCGTATTAATAGGCTTATCTAATATCGAATCGATAAACTTGTCTGTAGCTTCGACGATTAATGGATCAGCTTTCGGCAATGGCAACCCTGTTGTTGACGGCAAGTTTGCGATCTTAATTATCTCCGTTGCGGGCAACCGCGCAAGGGATGCGACGGTATGTGACGTGCCAGGTGTCGCAGGAGTTGGCGAAGCAGCTGCTGATGCTCCACGTGATGAGAGATCGGGAGTTCGTGGACTGCTTTCCTGTGACACTGGAACGGTACGCTTGCTCTGCGGTGTGACGGGTTCCTGGGTAGTTGTTTGAGGAGTGGTGGTGTTGGTTGGTCCATTCCCCGCGTCGTCGCTATCTAGAACTGTCTTCGCGTCGACCAGCTTGGCACGTAACACCTCGACATTGAACAGACACATTGCACGCTCGCGCTTCGGAAGGCTCATCAGCAGATCAGCCAGATCGACAGCACGCGTGGGTTCCAAGCGTGTGACTGCGGCTAAAATACGCTCTCGCTCCGAGGCGGTGGCTGGAGCAACGGAACCCGAGGGCGATGAGGTGCGGGGTGGAGTTGAAAGAGAAGCGGCAACAGAGATCGGCGTCGAGGGATGTTCTGGTGCGGAGGCGGTCGCATTCAGAGCGTTTGGATCCAGTAAACGTGAGTCCTGTGAGTTCGCGGGTGACGGCGTCTTCTCTGGGGGGGTCACGACAGAAGTGGCGAGGACGTTACGCGCACGCAGTACTTGCTCATCTAGTTTGTTACGGTCTTGGATAGCAGCGACAACGTCGCTTAGAGATAACCCGACGAGTGACTCGACAACTGTGTTAACTTCTGCGGAAGGTATAGAGGGCATGGACTTGAGACGCCGGCTGAGCTCGCCTGTGAGGACTTCCTTGCGGACTACGGGAGAGAGTGCAGATAGATCGTCGTAACGCATGGGGAGGTTCAGCGTCCCTGCGAGCGCCGCCTGTTGCCAAGAGTCAGAATGTGATGAACGTGTATGAGATCGGTGATTACATTATAATAGCTACCGGACCCTCTCCGGGGTCGTTCCAAGCGTTCACTGTAGGCTACAGGAGAGCCAAGAATAGCGGACTTGGCGCCTGGGCTTGGCCACCCAGCGTAGCTTTCTGCACCTTCGCTGAGAGTCGGGCTCGTGGCACCACTGGCGCTGCGGGGATGGCCATTGTGGCCGGCGAATCGTGCGGCGAGTTTTTCCTGGCGTAGTTGCTTTGGCTCATGCAAGCGGACGACAAGTTGTTTGGAGCCCAAGAGAACGCCGTTCATACCGTGCATCGCAGCGGTGGCTAGGTAACTGCGTTTCAGCATTATATATCTTGGGAATTCTAGAGACCACTGGACCTTGATCTGGCGTTTGGAATGACACAAAGCCAAAGCCGCGGCTTTCACCGGCTTCGTTGCGCATAACACGAGCGCTTGATAAAACTGAGCAAGGAGATTATCATGGCAACCAAACCCCTACATACCTGACGATTTGACCGTACTGTGCGACGATAAGCAATGCTTGAACACTAAGATATATCTGAGCTCACCTGGCGAAAGTGCGTGAAAAGTTCGTTCGAGTCGATCGCAGGATCGAGGTTCTAGTGAAGACGTTTAAACGATGATACCAAACAAAGCTACGGGAGGCATACTTTACAGAACAAGTTACAGGGATCAATGAGGCCACTGTGGCTGTTGGAGCCAGGGCCATGAGGCGGTGCAAGTTGAACTTGCTGACCGGGGCCATGGATAAACGGCAAGGGTGAACGAGCGTGGTATGGGCTCGCCCTCGGGGGAGAGTACTGAGGGAATAAAAACGAGATCACCAAATCATCTTGAAGGAAACTCACTTGGGTGGGGTAAGGCGTGGGATAGGCCGACCCGGATGGAACGAAGGGAGGAGCGCTGGGACTGAACTGAACACCACTCCCGCGACGTGGCTGGTACAATTGTACGGCGATGTTCTGTCCTTCAATGTCGGCGCAGTGCAGAGCCTCTTCCGCGCCTCGTGCATCTTCCTCTCTCCAAAATTCCACTACGCCCGTGTCCTTACCGAAGCTGGCCTGGGTGTGCGCCGAGGCGAGTGCACCATACGGACGGAAGAGTTCGTAGAGTTCGGAATCGGTATAGCTTTGTGGAAGATGCTTTACGAGACGCGGAGACGCGTTCGGCGGAGGAAGAGGAGTGTGGGGAGTAGTTGGGGGGTATGGCGAGAGTACGAGAAGAACGGGAGGGGATAGACCCGGGATCGGGCGCCCGTGAAGCGTGGCAAGCGCCCTTTCGGCTGAAGAACACGCGTGAAGACGCGCGTCAGTGAACCTCAAAATAGGAGATGTAGTGTTCTAAAGGAGGCAAACCTTTGTCAAGGACCTTGAACTCGATGATGCCCGAAAGCGGTTTCGTCGAGCCATCGCGCGTTATGCGGGGGCGAAAAGGTGCACAGGTGGTAAATGCGACGGCCAGGTTCTCATCGGTTACATAGTGGGGGAGACTGGAGATGTAGAGATGAGGGTCATGCAAGTAGGGATG